>Ga0307514_10001055_pt1 | contig 39474 bp, 32 predicted proteins | sample 16_EM_MG_FD_203088 | JGI IMG/M metagenome (GOLD analysis project Ga0307514, IMG submission 203088) | Populus trichocarpa ectomycorrhiza microbial communities from riparian zone in the Pacific Northwest, United States - 16_EM | ecosystem: Host-associated > Plants > Roots > Unclassified | place...
AGCATAATTTTGCACTGGGAGAATAGTCTCTCAACTCCAGCAGACATGGCCGGTATGGATAAAATATCAATTGCCATTAATGAAAGATTTGGATACATCTGGTGTTGAGACTGCCGATAGGTGAATGGGTCGATGATAGAGGGTTCAGTTGGAGTTGAGAGATACTGGTCATATTCATCAGCTATACATTCATTAGAACTCAATTAATTCGATGGAGAGAGATCAGTACTAATAATAACCCGCTGCCGCTGAACACGCCAGGTTGCAAATGGTGTACCTGCTGCCGGAGGAGTAGCAGGCTGGCGTTCTCCCTCAGATGCTCCGATTGCAGACACTGTCATGTACTTTGTAAGCCACAGTGCTTGCACACGCAGCTTGGCATCCCGCAATTGATCTTCAGTCCATTCAAGTTTGTCCTCAGCTACTTCAAAGTATTCCCACTTGTACGCAGGGTGTAACACAACCACTGCTACACAGACTGTGAGCTCTTTGTCTAACTCCCGGTACTTGTCCAACACCACCATCCCATCTGCTGCAGCCCTTCTGACATGAAGATGAGGGTTGCCCTGGTATTTCTGTAACACCGTTGTAAACATTGTTCGAAGGAAGTCAAGTTCAACTAGAATGTTTTGCAGCTCAGAGAAGTCACCCTCCATGCGGAGTGTTGCAGCATGGAATGGCTCCAAAATGATCACTGCATCGGCCAGCTGCTCCCAATCATCAACTGATAACCGATCTGAATCCAAGGAGTCTGAATGGCGTTGACAGAATACTTCAACGGCATCCCGGTTTCGAATAATGCTCTGGATCACTTTATATCCAGTATTCCACCGTGTAGCATTGTCTCTGTGCAGGATGGCGGTTCCACCAAGTCGTTTGAATTCCTGACGCCGCTGTGGAGATGCAAGCACATATATCGTAATATTGTGGGCTTTACCCCAGGGTCCCATCTTCCGCCATTCAGCCATTGTATCACGGGTGACAATAAGAGTATATTGCAACAGTGTACGATCTACATCTCCGAACCAGAAAGCCTTGACTGCAAGATTGATAACATGGCCAACACAGCGGAGCCGGTGTTCTCCTGCATCATAGTGATATGTCCCATGCACTTGCTCCTCCACAAGAGCTCTAACCAGAGATGCATTATTGGTAGCATTGTCTCCCATGATGTATCCAAGCTTCTCTTCTACTCCATACTCCTGAAGAATTTCCATAATCACTTCCGCCATGTTGGAACCAGTATGCGAGCCTTCAAGTGAGCAAAGTCCAATGATCGGGTTCATGCGAATGCCTGCTTTGGATGTAAAGTGTGCAATAACCCCAAGGACAGCCATGGTTTGATGTGGACTAGTCCAGCCATCGCAGGAGAGATGAATTCGAGTTATTGCTTGCTGGGTCAATTCTGCCACATGAGTCTGCAAACTCTGGAAATAAGCGAGAATGCGTTGTGTGATTGCGGTTGATGACCGTGGTTGGTGATTTTTATCATGCAGATGCAGTAGCAGGGCTCGAAATCGAGAATTTGAGGTCCTACTAAAGGGAACATTCGTATGAATGATCCATCTCAGGAGCAAGTCATCAGCTACTTTCTGGTTGAATTTCTGGCGATCGAGCTGCTTCGCTGCAGTGATTAACCTAGACACAATTGGAGAAGAGGTTGGGACTCTCAGGTTAAGTTTTGTTGAGTGGTGTTTCTGCAAATGGCCAGCGGGCTTTGTGGTCCCTCCACTCAGTTTATATTTCATTGCACCTGTATTCATCATCAGAACTGCCAGAGCGTGAGTTGATTGGAGGCTGACTTACAATATGTGCACTTCCAGTACTTAGATCCACCAGACTCAGAAATCGTGCCATGGGAATGAATGGGAGAAGTCAAGTGTCGCCCTTTGTCTGAAATGGATGGTGTTGTAGACACGATGCGACATAATGAAGTTGAGGGCGAGATGGAGATTAGATTTGGAGATGCAGATCTCGTAGACTGTGTCTGGGAATTGTTGTCGAATTCTTCTGATGCCTGCACCTCCGAGGACTCAGACTCAGTATCTAAGGGTTGAAAGTCTTCGCTGCTACTGAGATCTGAGAGCGATACAGATGACATGGTGTTGAGAATGTAATGTAATAGAGAGCAAACGATGTGTTGGTGATGATGGCTGTGTTCGAGTGTAATGATCTATTGACGGGAAGCATCTGTGCCTTATATACGCGGACAATCTGACAGTCCCACGGAGATAAGTTCAATGTGGCGGTCGGTGTCAATGACTCATTCACGTAGCCTACTGGAGTGAGATGCTTGGTGGAAGTCAATGGATATCAATGGAAGTCAATGGATGTCAATGGAAGTCAATAGAAGGCCACAATTGCAAATAGCAGTGGCGGAGCGAAAACTGCTGTATGTGTCTCTGAGTATGAGTCCAGGGATTGTGAGTCACTTCGCCAACTTACAGTGTATTAGTGATCGCATTCAAGCCCTTTGAGTATCAACTGGCGGCTCGGAAGCGGCAAGTGGCAAGTGGCAAGTGAGCCAACGGAAGTCAATGGATGTCAATGGAAGTCATTGGAAGTCAATGGAAGTCAATGGAAGGCCACAATTGAAAATAGCAGTGGCGGAGCGAAATCGGCTGTATGTGTCTCTGAGTATGAGTCCGGGGATTGTGAGTCAATTCGCCAACTTCCAGTGTATTAGTGATCGCATTCAAGACCTTCGAGTATCGACTGGCCGCTGGGAATTGGCAAGTGGCAAGCGGCAAGTGAGCCAACACGTATGAGTCTGTGTGTATGAGTCTCCGTTGATGACTCCATTTCGTGGCTCAGTGTATTACTGACTCCCAGAGACTTTCGCTGATTTGCCCCCAGTAGACTGGTCCAGACCAAGCCCGTACCAGGCTGCCAGAATTTTGGACCGGTCCGATCCCGGTCCAAAAATTACTCGGACTGGACTGGACTAGACTCGACTGGACCAGTCCGGACTGGTCCACACCCGGACTACTGGAATCATTGCATGGTTGCGAGTTACCTCACTGATAAATAGACTCTTAGCACCCGGCGCGCTGTCCTTCGACCGCCTGTAAAGAACTTGTCCCAACTCGCACAATCACGGCCTCAAAGTTTGTACGATCATGGCCTCCTAAGTGCATCTCCAAACTCCCACGATTTTGGCCTCCAAACTCTCTCAATCACGGTCTCCAAGTGTATCTCCAAACACGATTGATTACGACCTCCAACAACTCGCTCGATCACATGCTCCAAGCATATCTCCAAACTCGCTTGATTTCAGCCACCAAGTTCACACAATCCTAGCCACCAAGTGCATCTCCAAACTGGCTCGATTATGGCCTTGAAGTGCATCTCCAATCTTGCTCGATCACAGTCTCCAAGTGTATCGCTAAACCCGGTCGATCACAGCCTCTAGTGTACCTTCAAACTCGCTTGATTATGGCCCCCAAGTTCACATGATCATGGCCTACAAGTGTATCTCTAAACTCGCTCGATCGCAATCTTGGAGTGCTTCTCTCAGTTTACTCAATCGCGGCCTCCCACTGTATCTCTGAATACTCTCCATTTCCACCTCCAAGTGAATCTCCAAACTCGCTTGACTATGACCTTGGAGTGTATTTTTGAGTTCACTCAATCGTCATTTTCTGGCATGCCTTTAATTGCACCCAAGCACCGCCTGCAGCCAGTCCTGATATACCGTGTGTAGGTGGGGAGCTATATAGATACATAGATGAGTATACACACTGAATACATGAGTTTTAATAATCGTTGATCAATAAGTAGTAGCTATCATTTCCAGCCGCACCAGCAGCATTCCCAAAAACAATGTTGTTTTTCCGAGACTGCATTACTGTGAGTCAAGGTGCTCCCAGGATTGTCGCCTGCGTACCCATGTGCTCCCAGACTTGTTGTCAGCGCTCCTAGGCATGTTACCGGTGCTCCAAGGTGCTGCCAGGTGCACCCACAGTTCTCTCTGGCACTCCGAAGTGTTCCCAAACCTATCACAAAGACTCCAATGGTACACCAATACCAGTCATTGGAGATCCATGTTACTCTGAAGACCGGCATGAATGCCCTGCTAGGGTATGAGACTCTCTTGAAATTGACAAATCAAAGTTTAAACTCCACATCCACTGAGACACTCTTGGAGGCTTCCAGTGACTAATTTACAATTTGCTGATGCAACCCCTTTGACAGTGACTGAGAATCAAAGTGTGCTGAAGCTGTGGGTCAAACCCGGCTCGTTGAAGTAAATGATGACATGTGCAAAGGTGCCGATGACCCCGTCATGTGCGTGCTGAGAATGTGTTGATTTCCATGGAAACCTATAGTGTGTAGTCAAGTAAGTAAAACAGGGATGAAATGTAGAACGTTGGTAGATAGAATTCTTTACATTATGTTACGGTGACCTTCACTGGTGATGTCTGACTTTGGTTTGCTGGTAGAGCTTGGTTGTTCTTGTTGTCGGGGACAATGTGAGCTTCTTATAATCGGATTCTCAGGACTAGCTTCCCTTACCTGGGAGTTGAGCGGAAGATGATCTATCTGGGTACCTCCAAAGGGCAGTGAAGCGGCCACCCCAACTTGCAGAGATACATAGATGGGAATACAAACTGAATAAATGAATTTTAACAATCATTGAACGATAAGTAGTAGCTATGATTTCCTCGTGCGCCTCAAGTGTTGCGCAAGAAGATGTTGTTTTTCCCAGACTGCTCTACTGTGATTTGAGGTGCTCCTAGACTTGTCACCAGTGGTCCCAGGTGATAGGGGTTTGCCCTTAACAGCTATAACGGTACTTGTGATAGTTATATGAATACATATCACGAAGTTACTCTAGGTCTAGTTACGTGATCTGCATAAGAGCAATTCAAGATGTCGTGAGAAAACTAGTCTTATGTCCTTTAGCGGGAATTCATAAGAATACCGTGTTGTTTGGATAAGCTAGACTCTTGCTTAGGACATTAATTTATGATGATGCAGCTACGTTGCCATACCGGGGAAGCGTTGCTGTAGCCATGTAGATATTTTCCAACCACCTTCATTATTCCTGATACTAGCGGGACATGTCTTATCGAGACAGCAGTCGATAGTCTGAATGTGAGTACCAGTGATCTCTGGCATGTTGCCTCAGGCGATAACACTAACCAGGGGACTCCCAGGCCAAATAGAATAGTCTCGGTCTAAGCATGGCATGACTGAGGGAATTCTGTCATTGGCTGATGATCTGAGGTCTGAAGCAACTCAGCTCATTCGGTTGAGTTAGCATGCATTGCAATGTCAGACTCGTATCTTCCACAAGCTGATAAGTTATATTCTATGTTGAAATTCTTAATGGTTGGTCCCTGATGAAATCTATGACACAGGCCTGATTGCCGCAAAGGTGAGGCATTGATTGCAATTAGCACTACCGACCAAGATGGGCAGATGTTCCAATTACTGATTCATACGGATTGAGAGATGGCTAAGTTCAACTTTCATCTGACACTGTGACTAACATGATCTCATGCGATGGATGGCCTGATTCGTATCAGGAGCCTAAGGCTTAATTACCTCATTGGCATGCACATGATAACCTGGTGGGATGCCTGGGAAGTGATCACCGGGCAGATGCCGTGACCGTGAGAATGCTATCAAGCACACTGTAGTTATAGTGTCGAAGTATGAGTGTAAAAACCCTTGAAGAAAACTATCAAGAGATAGCATTGTTCCGGCAATGAGAAGAACATAGTCATGCTGCATTCCACAGTCAACCATCAGAACACCTAAGACATTCTTAAAATATTATTAAGAATTCTCTCTATATACTCTATAACTATTACTACCCTCATAAACACTTGTGACTGGGCCTTGTATGCCTGGACATCATTATACACCAGCCGAGAACACTCTGCAACACATTGTCGACAATTTCAGAAATTGGCACTGTCAATTGGCAGAGAATGATGTGACCCACACCGATCGTGTGGTATATCGTTTTTGCAAACAAGAGAACATCGACTAGATGTTGGTGAGATATTGCAATACCGGCGGATTACCATTCGAGAAAGTTTCTGAGTAGTGGTGATTCAATGGCAAAGTTTAGTCATTGTCGATATAGGAGAAGGGAATTGGCACCAGCTGGATTCGGATGCTTTTGGGGCAGTGGCACGGCCAAGATGTTGAGTCTTACGACACGACGCGGAAAGAAAGAGTACATAGATTGCTAGTTGTACTGAATTCAATAAATGTTGTATTGATTCTTGGGATCAAGCACCCTCATGCATTCCTGCCAGCAATCAGATTTACTGGGAGTGCTGGCGACAAGCCTGGGAGCACCAACAACAAGTCTCAGAGCATCCTGGTGCGCTGGCGACAAACCGGATGTTACAGGGGTGCTTGATCCCAATAATCAATACAACATTTATTGAATTCAGTACAACTAGTGTTAGCAACAGGTCTGGGGAATCCGCCAGCGGTCCGTGTTTTGACTGGCGGTTTGGTTTGGTTGAGTCCAAGCCCCGGCGAAAAACTCTACCTGCTTTTGTCTTGTGTGGTTGTTACCCGGCCCAGACATAGAACTGTGGGTATTTGGTAGGATTGAAACCGGACTGTAGATCCAAATTGATGGTTGCTACCGCTTTCGCTCCAATTAAGTATGTCAGTTCTGATTGTCCTGTGACATGTTCAGTATGTAGATTGTGCAGAATGCTGAGCTGTTTCACCACGAGCATTCCGATTTGCGATCTCACTGTTATTCGTTGAGTGGCTGTGCACAAAGGGCCAATTGTATGCGAACGTCGCGGGTTTTCTATCGCGACACTATGAATAGTGGATAAATCTCATATCTGAAAGCGGGAGGTGAAAGAGCTCGTAAAACTGCACAAGCTATGTATTGATCAAGTCAGAATACAATCAGGACTCAAATACATAATTGGAGCCCAAGCTATAAGGTTGAAATGCCTGGTTTTTGTTGGTAAAACCGCCCCAATTGCAACGGTACGGTTTTTCGTGTGGTAAAAACCGTTGCAAGGGTTCGCTTCCGGTCCCAACCCTAACCTCGAACCGTTCTACTGTGTTGGAACCGTTGCTAACACTAGTCCGAATGCCCGGCAAGGGAGTAATACTCTCCTGAAATTGACACATCTATGTTTCCACTCTACATCCTGTCAGACACTTCTGGAGGACTCCAGTAACTATGATAAATTTTGCTGATGGACTCTTTCTAATGTAATGTGCAGGGTCGGGAACAGGCGGTTTTGTTACCTGGACTGTGGTGTCGAAGACAAAACGAGAGGAGTTGAAAGTTGTAATCGAGACAATCTTAACACGAGATGAGTCGAAGGTGTCTTAATACTGTAACTTGCTTTGCAATAGAAGGGCATGAGGAAAGAGATGTAATGGTGCAACTACACAGCATGTGTCCAGGGATGAGTAACAGGAGCTTAATATAATTGGCAAGTAAAGAGCATTAGATATCTAGGGATTGTTTTACTATTACAATACTCTTGACGATAGATATCCACGTTTGCAATCCTATCTAGTCATGGATCATCCTACAAGGCCATACATGAGTATATGAGTTTATACAATTATTGCTTTTACACTTGCAGATACAGTTCACATACTGAATTTCATCAATTACCCCTTGCCGACTGCTCAAGACACCCAATTTGGTTGTGAGATATCATTCAGATTTGAAATCACCGATTGCAGATGGGAAGCATCTTCATCAGTGTATGAATTTGGGGTTAATTGTAACAGAGACGATCGTATGCAGATTGCAGAGGCCAGTCTGGGAGAGACAGATCGCGACAGTTAAGAATAACACATCCTATTGATTTGGGATATTAGAATCGCAGATGCAAAGGGGCATGAATTTTTCACCCAATTGAGGCTGATGGTAGCATAGACAACTTCAAGTTGATTCCAGAGGCCAGCCAGCCAGAAGATGTGCCAGTGACGAAATCCGACAGTGGCATGACTGGTAATGCCTAAGCCAGCCCCTTTTCCGGAGATTACTTTGATCCACATCTGACGAGCACAATAGAAGCGCGCTATTCTCACAAGGAGGTTTAGGAATTGAGTGCGATTCACATCAATCCACATCTCGAATGGCAGTTGAAATTCGGAGGACCTTCTAAATGGTAAGATAGAGTCATCAATGTTGCGGAAGCTGGGTAGAGCTTCAACAGGCCTATATCTGGCCCGAATTGCGCCTATAGAAGAAAGGGGTGCATCTCTGTGTTCAGCACAAGTCATAACTAGCGATGCCACTCACGGCAGATGCAATCGGAATCACCTATTGAAGAACTCAACATAATTATCTAACTTCCGAATTGGTAGTTGTTTCAAGAATGGCATTGGGCAGGTGAACAACTATGACTCAGAATGAGTCATCGATGCAACACAGCAGCAGCGATCGCTGATCATGTGGAAGCTTAGACTGGGAAATATTATAACCGTGAATATTCTACAGTGGGTATCAGATCCAATCCTCCATCACTATGGATAATTGGCACCTGATTGGATGAGTGATTGGGATCCTTGTTCGTAGAGAGCCCTGAGCGGCAACTCCATTCCGTTTCCTGAAACATGTCAAGAAAAGGTGGTCACTCTATACCAAGTCAATCCGAATATGGGACCATGTAATCACATTGTAAGCGGGTTTGTATGCGTGCAGTCATGATGTTTATATATAGCCGGAATTCTCAGGATCCATGGGGCTACTGGATGGACCATCTGAGCACTATTAACAGACGAGTAGATTCCGTATTGCTATCAGGCTGGCACAGGTTCAATTGATGTGTCCTATCCCCATATGGAAATGGACAGTATGAGGTTGTCACACAGTCCCGATTGGGTGGGAAAATTATGTGATTCACTCAATGAGATTATTTGTACACATGGTGGCAGCCATGGTGGATACACATTGTCAGCAGAAGAATTAGAGACAACTGGCGAACTATCAGACATTCAGCTATGCAACTCCTGGGTGAGCAGACGAGGTGGCGGGCGCCCGGGTAGACCATCCAGTATGCTCCCGGGATTCACCTGGATCTTAGCTGGGGAGGAGGCGTATTACGAACCTGGCTGTACTTCATATATACACATCATCAGTGCTACTGCCAATGATAATCTACCGGCCAGTAAGCCGGTTGTTTGGAATCTCTTACTGAGATTGGGAGATTATATAGGGCTGCTGAATGTGTTCGTGGAAAGTATCACTATTGTTTACATAGGCGCCAGGTACTGGACAGGCGAGCAGAGAGGAGTAGAGGTAGTTGTGGTGGAAGGGCATGCAGGAGGGAAGCCGGAATGACTGCTACCGGTAGGCCGACACACAATGGGAGACATGGTCAGTATGGTTTGGCTCAGCCCTGTGCTAACCGTTTCGAATCCTAGCTCATCGTTCATCCTCTGATGCTTTATACCTATTATGAATTGAGAACTATCATTTCCACATGAAGCCGGCACCATGACAAAGATAGATCCTACAGATGATGAAGAACTTGTCGAGCGATATATGAATTTTTCCTACAGGTTCAATATCGGCAAACAGGAGAAAATCCTGCCACCAGAGTCTATTGTATGCAATTCGGACGCCCCATACAACTTACCATATGGACGGATTTATAACCTCTCGTAGTTGGGTGGGATATTGATACAATCGCCTGAAGTAAGAAAACAGGCTCAGTAGGCCTGATGATTGATTCGAACCACAAGATCTCATGGCATATGGACAGATCGATCAGTGGGTATTGTAATATGATTGCCAAAATTTCACTGGATGGATTATGTAACTGTCATCAAGAGTCAATGAAACGCGGACATTATGGAGGTGATTAAATATGATTTGTAGAGGGTTTCCAGAGCTAGAGGAGGAGTCAAGAATGCAGACCATATGGGCCCAATTATGCTCAGGTGGAATCAGCTGCCAGGAACAAACTGGATCACAGCTGTAGAGATGGACTGTGACCAGAGATGGTTGCCAGCAGGGGATCATTTGTGGCAGGATATGGATGGGAGACCTAGTGTAAGCAACGGGTCCAAATTGTGACTTCGGTTTTGGGACTTGTTCCTACCTGGAACCGGACATTGGCAACGTGATGTACCACACCAACAACCCGCCCTGTTGCAGTTGGGCCGGTTTAGCACTGAAAACTAGCGAGTTTCACTTCACAACTTGGGCATCAATTAAGTATCAGGGTTCTGATCGCATTGTGACATGTTTGAGACGTAGATTGTCCGGATGAATCTGCTCTTTCACCTGCCGTATTCAGAGTTACAATCCGACCATTAATTGTTGAGTCGGTGTCAAAAACCAACAAAATTCCCGTAAAATGTGGTATTATCTCATAGCGATTAAACCAATATTGTTCCGATAGCAAATCTGAATGCGGGAGCTGTATGAGCAGGTAAAACTGGCGAATCTACATCTCGGACATGTCACAACATAATCTGAACTCACATACTTAATTGGAGGCAAAGTTGCAGGAACCGTAATAAGGCACCTTGGGGTGGGTAAAACACTGTGAAGAAACTGCAGGTTTATGTCCAGTCCGGGAGACAAATATGCCAAGACCAAACATTTTGCGTTTTAGACCGGGTAAGGAATCAAACAGAACCAAACCGCCGGCCATACACCGGATTACTGGTGCGAGACCGGGACCAATTGCAAACATTAGCGAAAACGCAGGTGAATGTTTGGACCTGGGTGACAGGAGATGGCTATCAGGAGATGGATCATTGGAGAAATATGACAATCAATGCCCATCCAATTGATAAACAGCCAGAGGTCTTGAGGAGATGTATTGTTTTGGTGATCACTTCCTGACATTTGAAGTTACAAAGTTACAATCACAAACGGATAATCAGATATATGATCATCAGCAAAATGTAATTTAGGCACTGCAAGCCTCCAGCAGTGTCTGAGAGGATGTGGAGTGTAAACTTAGATGCGTCAATTTCAGGAGAGTATCAGACCCTGGGAGGGAATTTCTGCCGGGCTTCAGAGTAACTGGAAGCACTGACGACAAGCCTGGGAGCGAGGACAACACACCTGGGAGCACATGGGAGCGCCGGCGACATGTCTGGGAGCGCCTCGAATGAGAGCAGAGCAGTCTGGGAAAAATAACTTCTTTTTGAGGAATGCTGCTGGTGCGCCTGGAAATCATAGCTACTACTTATCATTCAACAATTTTTAAAACTCATGTATTCAGTTTGTTTTCCTTTTTATATATCTATATCGCTACCCATTTACACACGGTATATCTGGACTGGCTGCAGGTAGTGCGTGAGAGCAATGCAAGGTGGGCCTGAAAATGAAGATCGAGTTTGGAGATACACTTGGAGGCCGTAAATGAACGAGATTGGAGAAGCATTTGCAGGTCGTAATCGGGCCAGTTTGGACGATTCCTGGGAGGAAGTCGATGGCCGGCACGCCATGTGCGCTGACACTTTTCATCAGTTAGTTAACTCGCATCCGTGGGAATGTGACAATGTGACTTTACTTGTGCGCTCTCATGGTGTGGCACGCCGGTAGCTGAAGCTACATTCACGGGTCAACTCATAATCATGAAAAAGAAGGGAAGTGCAACAATCTTGGATGGATGCTGTACTGTGTGTATGCTCTTCTCGGTGCCAACTCATGATCATGACATGGTGAGATAGAGAGGGATGGCGTACCTTTGTGTTCTGCATTGATTGTAGGGTGGTGGACAAGAAAGAGAGAGATGATGGATGAAGATGAGAACAATGGGGAGGTTACAAGACGATATGAGTTATCAGGGGTACGACTTGCCGGAATGGGTTGGTATAACCTCGTATGGGTGTTCTTACACCCTGGATCGGGACTCGTACCTCGTGGATTGGGGATGGTGAATTGACTCGCACACGAAATTAGCATAAGTCGCCGGTTCCCATGATGATGATTTCCCACGTACCCTCTCATATCTCACTTTCTTGTCCTCAATTCTACCATCACCTTAGAACACGAAGTTAAGTTATCCCTCTCTATCTCTCCATGCCATGATCAAGAGTTAACCCCAACTACAGCCTACTGTGAGTACAGCATTCACTGAGTGCTACATTCACCGCGTACTACGTCGTCGCAAGATCGACTGTCTGCCACTCCCGGCCTGTCTCATCTCTTGGCAGATCATGTTGTACTGAATTCTCTGCATTCGCTCAAATAGGAGTTAACCGATCAATAGAGTGTCCTCTACCATCGCGCCTCCCTCCCCAATTCGATCAATCGCGGCCTCCAGATGCAACTCGAAACTCGCTCAATCACGGTCTCCAAGTGTACCTCGAAACTCGCTCAATCACGGCATTCAAGTTTGCACGATCACTCCCTCCACCTATATCTACACACTCGCTAGATCACTGCCTCGAAGTGCATCTCCAAAGTCGCTCGATCACGCCATCCAATTGCATCTCCAAACTAGCTAGTGCGCGGCCTCCAAGTGCATCTGCAAACTCACTCGATCACGGCTTCCAAGTGTATCTCCAAACCCGGTCGATGACGGCATCAAAGTTGGCACGATCATGGCCCCCAAGTACATCTACACACTCGCTCGATGACTTCCTCCAAGTGCATCTCCAAACGTGTTCGATCACGGCCTATAATTGCATCTCCACACTCGCTTGATTACAGGCTGCACCTGTGTCTCCAACCTCGCTCGATCACAGCTTCCAAATGCATCTCCACACTCGCTGAATCGCGGTCTCCAGGGCAGCTCCGAACTCGCTCAATCACGGCCTTCAAGTGGATCTCCAAACTCGCTCAATCACGGCCTTGGAGTGTATCCATCAGTTCACTTCATGGTGATTTCAGGTGCATCTCCAAGCTGGCCAAGATAGAGTGTGTATTTCGTATAATGAGATGTCTATCTACCCCGGAGTCTCCGAAATATATAGTGCCTGCCGGTGTGTCCGTCACCGTTATTCCTGTTTATCCGAATGTATATATGTAGAGAGACTTAGATAATACATGCCATATTATGATGTAGCGAATCTTGTGACTGTAGCAAAAACCAATATGATCAAAGAAATGTCTTGTGGTTATGGAACTGTAACAACAACAGGTGTGGGAATACCGAACCAAGTCTCCCGCAGACCTGTGCAGAGGTCTTCGCAGCTTCAATATTTGACTATCCCAATAGTCAAATCTCATAGCATCCTGAATGCCACTCCATTACTGCAGGTGCTTTCAGGAGCACGTGAGAATCTTCTTGCACAGTCTGAGAGCAGTTTGCCAAGCTCCAGGGGGAGCTGGGAGCATCTGCAGGTCCTTAGAAGCAGTGGCGAGGAATACCGGAGTGTCTGGCCGGTTTGCGTATGGCTTCCGGACCAAATTACATTTTGCTGATGAAGTACTGCCAGAATGGCTCCACCAAGTACCATATGGAGCAGTACTCAGAGCACTATTCAGAGATTCAGAATGATGCTGCCATATACACGAGTACCCAGACTGAATACGATTCCAACCCTGCCCTGGTGATCCAGAATGATATCATGATGCCGCACGATATCAGTCTTTGTCACAGTAACAATCTTGGCTGCTAGGGATATCACTGCCTGAATCAGAACTACCCTACCAGGAACAATGACCGTACTGGCAGAGGAGGAATGATATACCGTATAACGCCATCAACAATAGAGAAGGTTAGAAGCGGCATGTGTATGCAAGAAAGTGATGGCAAATGCACATACAGATAAATCAAGAAGCCACAGGTCCAAGTTACAATCCTGAATAAGATCCTGACTCAATCTCGGCGATTCCAACTCAGTCTGAACAATCCTGATATACCCAGCTGCCACTAGAAATCAACATCAGCATAAAGCCTAAGTAGCCAATACGACACGCAGAGAATCCCTCACGGATGTGTCGTCGTTGGAGCTACAATCTTCCCAATGAAGATAACCATATCGGCAATATTTGGAAGATGCTGCTTGGAACTCACTTTCCGGCAGAGGAATCGCAGACAGGGGATTAGTCAAACAGTGTTCAGTGAGAACAGTTAACCAGTTCATCTTGTGACTACACGACAAGTGAACTCTGAAACCAATAACCTGGATACCAGGATAACAAACAGGAAGCACACATGAAGAAGGTGCAGAAACCATACACCCAGACACCCCAGACAGTGCAACGAGCAATTGCAGATCCAATGTGCACCAAGCACAGAGCAGATGTCAAGTTTATCTACAAGTGGACCGAATATAATGATTTTCAGTGCAACAACCAGAACACTGGAGTGATGATGAGAAGACCAAGCGAGTGTGCTCTATGCCGAACAGGTGCAAGTATGACTGCTGAAACACTTCCTAATAAGACCAAAAATCATTTCAGAATAAATCATATAGTTTCCGAAACAGAATCAGAAGATGCATTCAGTGAATGGCATTGTGGAAGACAGTCTCTGAATGGCATCATGAGATAAAGTGGAGACATCCACCGACAGATGATAACTCAACATAGAGACCAATATCATTGAATACCGACTCCAAATGGGGGTTGAAAAGAGAATTACTGGAAGCCCCCTACCAAAGGTACAGACTGGAATTTTAACCGATTATCTGACCAAACTGAATGGGCCCTGACCATACCGGAGCTAACAAAGCCCGCTACGCCGAGGCTGAAGGATGATTAATACATTTACTGTCAGGCAAGGTGTGAGAACCACTGGCTGTATGAAAGGACATTCAATATCGAGGGTGTCCTCCAGCACTATGCACACAGGTTGGGAGCGTGAAATCACGCTTGAATATATATGTTGTAGCAATGGTTATTTCATTTGACACATAGGAAATAGATACGAAGTGTATAGCCTTCACCATCACCGATGTCTATGATACGGAGAGCCAAAGCTACACTCCATACCAAACAGTAATGTCTGCTTCATCGACAGTATCTATGCGTGGATATGACAGGACACGCAGTGTTCCAAGCAGGAACAACCATGACTAATTGACAGGGTCTGCATCATTGTTAATGAGAAGTTGGGAGAATGTGTATTTTAGCACACTTGAAAGTCTCATGAATATGACCGGTTATTGGAATGCTTACAAGTTAGATATACCTGTGCAATGGCAATGGCAATGGCAATGGCAATGGCAATGGTGATGATGAGCAGTCAAGGGAAGCCACTATCGAAGCTGCTGCATCCAGACGAGGCTCATACAATGATTGGAGATGTCACTGATATTACCGCATCTACTTCCGATAATACCCAATGTATAATTGAACCTGGGACTACCAGATTGGATGGTCGGATGGAGGACAATCCGAATGTAGAGACATCGATTACCCAGTGTCATTGGATGTTCTGTCGCGCTGGTTTGTTGTCGGCTCATTCCATGTTTACTTCGTTGGATCGCGGTCCAATACTCATGGTGTCGGCCCTGGTTATTACCACCTCCAGAGATAAGTAAAGGGGAGGTGGAGTTTCACTGTACAGCTGATCCACCAAATGGTTACACTGAGCGGTACTGATCGGCTGCGGGATGTCATGGTTTGTACATATGCTTAAGTTGAATGTTTATTTAATTGTTTCCATTCCCATTCACTTTTGTACGGGTTGATGCAACCCAGGCGGTCTGCACTCACAAAGGGGAATGATGTAACAGCACGACTTCATGTTCCATGTCCAGGGCAGGGTAACACTCGATTTAAATAGTAGGCTTGCCATGATCCTTTGATCTTTAGTGGTATCCTTACCTTGATCAACTTCTAGAATATTGACATCCACATTTCGAAAAGTATCTACTGATAAACCTTCTTACAAGCCCAGACCTGGGCATATGCCTTTACAAAATAGATTGCAACGAAATTCTTGAATGCAAATATCACTACCTGTATATATAGTTCATTGGCAACCATTCAATGATTTTCCATACTTTGATGTACTGTCTGAAACCTATCCCAGCATCTTACACACATCCGATCTAATACGTATAGTAACAACCACCTACATAATTTGATATCACAACGCTTCCTGACCATGAAAATTATAACACGACCATCTCCCTGTATTTTCATGCTGCTTCTGTGTCATTCAATGTCTCAACCGTTCCGTATGTAAAGGCATAAGCCCGTGTATGGCCTTCTAGGAAGGTATAGCAGTAGAATTTGTTGCAAACGTGGATGTCAATAATGTAGAGTAGTATAAGGTTGTTTAAGTAAGATTATCGCAAGAGATCTAAGGCTCGTGGTGAGCCAACAATATATGAAGAGGGTGTTACCTGGCCTTGGACTCGTCACATGCCGCCGTTCCGTTACATTATTCCCCTCTTTAAATGCAGTCCCCCCAGGCTGCCAAACCCATACCAGATCATAAATGGAAGGAAACAATGAAACAACCGTTCAACGTACCCAAATGTACGAACCCATAAGTCCCACCACCAAGCAGTATCGCTGAGGGCAACCTTTCAGTGGATCCAGCGCACAGGGAAACTCCACCTCCACTTGACTTGTCTCTGGAGGAGGTAAAAACCCGTGCCGATGCCATTTATACTGTGCTGTAATCCAAAAAGTAAAGAAGTAAAGAGGAAAAAGGAACATCCAAAGTGATACCGTCCTGCATGTCTCCACTTCCAAAATGTCCAGCTTCTGACCATCAATCTGGCACTGGTAGCTTTTATCAAGCGTAGGTCATTGTCGGAATTAGACACTGTAAACTTAGTGAAATCCCCAATCATTGTACGAGTCTCATCTTGCCTCAGTGGCATTAATGTTGGCTTCTGCTCGCTGGTCATCATCACCATCACCATCGCCATCGGCCTCAGTAATTGCCTCGGTATATCTATCTTGTAAGCATTCTAGTAACTGGTCATTCTCAGTATACTTTCAAGTGTGCTAGCACTCGAGGTCTCCCAATTCCTCATGGACTCCGCAGGCCCTCCCCATCATTGATCATTATTGCCACTTTCGATATTTCTGCTCCCGGTATTATAGCCTTCGGTGATGGTTCATCATATATGACCTCATATCTATCTCGTAAGCCTCTCATGAAATTGTGATTCTTACCATATATACATCAGCAAAATGTAATTCGGTCCGGAAGCTAAACGCTAACCTCCCAGGCACTCCGGTAGCTCTCGCCAGTACTTCTAAGTACTTCCAGACGCTCCCAGCCCCCCCTGGAGCTTTGCAAAGTGCTCTCAGACGCTGCAAGAGCATTCTAACATGCTCCTGAAAGCACCTGCAGTGAGTGAGGTGCATTCAGGATGCTACGAGATTTGACTATTAAGATAGTCAATTTTTGGAGCTCCTTAGACCTCTTTGCAGGTCAGCGGGAGACTTCGAAAGCAGCTGAGACCTCTGCACAAGCTCTGCAGGAGACTTGATGCCGTATTATCTAAGTCTCTCTATATATATACATACGGAGATACAGGGAAAACGGAGATGGACGCAGCGACAGGCAGTATATTCTTGGGAGACCCCGAGGTAGATAGACACCATCTCATTATACGAAATACACACTCTATCCTTCCCAGCTCTTGGTCTCATGCACTCTTGCCGAGCTTCGTAGATCCACACAATTTGTGTGGTTCATCATGACCAGGTATCCCTTCACATCCTCAAACCCTCTTCCTGCGGTCCTCGAGCTAGAACCGCTGTTTCTCATGAATTCCCTTCGGATACCATGCGAGGTGCGGCAGAGTGTAGATGATGGGCTGCTTGCCATCTAGCTCCACCGTTTCACCACACCGTGATCGAGTGAACTTAGAGATGCAGTCTGAGGCCATGATCGAGCGAGTTTGGAGATACACTTGGAGACTGGAATCGAGCGAGTTTGGAGATGCACTTGGGGGCCGTGATCAAGCGACTTTGGAGATGCACTTGGAGGCCATGATCGTGTGAACTTGAAGGCCATAATCGAGCGAGTTTGGAGATACACTTGGAGGCCGTGATCGAGCGACTTTGGAGCTGCACTTGGAGGCCGTGATCAAGCGAGTGTGTAGATGCACTTGGAGGCCAGGAGTGTGCGAACTTGGAGGCTGTAATCGAGCGAGTTTGGAGATACACTTGGAGGCCGTAATCAAGCGACTATGGAGATGCTCTCGGAGGCCGTGATGGTGCGAACTTGGAGGCTGTAATGGTGCGAGTTTGGAGATACACTTGGAGGCCGCGATCGAGCGAGATTGGAGATGGACTTGGAGGCCGTGACGGTGCGAACTTGGAGGCCGTAATCGTGCGACTTTAGAGATACACTTGCAGGCTGCGATTGAGCGAGTTTGGAGATGCACTTGGAGGCCATGGTCGCGCGAGATTGGAGAAGTACTAGGAGGCGGTCAATCTGGAGGCGGTGGTTCGGGGAGGGAGGCGCGACGGGAGCTGAGACTCTATTGTTTGGTTAACTCCTAATTGTGCGAATGTAGAGAATTGAGTACAACATGGTCTGCCGAGAGATGAGAGACTGGCTGGGAGCGGGAGACAGTCGATCTTGGGATGATGCAGTACGCGGTGTATGCAGTACTCAGTGTATGCTGTACTCGGTGTTAACTCTTGATCATGGCATGGAGAGATAGAGAGGGATGACTTAACTTCGTGTTCTTAGGGGATGGTAGAATTGAGGACAAGAAAGAGAGAGATGTGAGGGTACGGGGGAAATCATCATGGGAAACTGGGACTTACAAGATCTTTGTGTGTCAGTCAATTTACCGTCCGCGATATTGCAGGTACGAGTCCCGATCCGGCGTGTAATAACACTGATACGAGGTCTTCCCAACCCACTCAGGCCAGCCGTACCCCTGATTTCTCATATCCTGCACATCGTGCTCATCTTCATCCCCATCTCTCTCATTCTCGTCCTCAACCCTACTATCATCGCAGAACACAAAGTTAAGTCATCCCTCTCTATCTCTCCATGTCATGATCATGAGTTGACACAGAATACAGCATACACCGAGTGCAGCATCCACCCAAGATAGTTTGTCTTCCCTTCATTCTCATGATTACAAGTTGACCCCTGAATGTAGCTTCAGCTTCCGGCGTGCCTCCCTACACGATCGACCGCCATCAGCCAGCTCTCCATGAGAGCTGAAAGGTAAAGTCACCGTGTCACATTCCCACGGTTGCGAGTTAACTAACTAATGAATAGAGTCTCAGCACCCGGCGCGCCATCCATCGACTGCCTCCCAGTACTTATCCAAACTCGCTCCATCACGGCCTTCAAACTCGCTCGATCACGGCCTGCATGTGTATCTCCAAACTTGCTCGATCAAGGCCTCGGAGTGTATCTCTGAGTTCACTCGATCATCATTTTCAGGCGCACCTCGAATTGCTCCAGCACCGCCTGCAGCCAGTCCAGATATACCGTGTGTTGATGGGTAGCTATATAGATACATAGATACATAGATGAGAATACAAACTGAATACATCGGTTTTAAATATTGTTGAATGATAAGTAGTAGCTATGATTTCCAGGCGCACCAGCAGCGTTCCCAAAGAACATGATTTTCCTAGACTGCTCTACTGTGATTCGAGGTGCTCCCAGACTTGTCGTTGGTGCTCCCAGGTTTGTTTCCGGCCCTCCCAGGCTTGTCGCCGGCGCTCCCAGTTACTCTGAAGGCCGGCAGGAATGCCCTCCTAGTGTCTGATACTCTCCTGAATTTGACGCATCTAAGTTTACACTCCACATCCTCTCAGACACTCCTGGAGGCTTCCAGAGAATAAGATACATTTTGCTGATGTATTCACATGGGCTTGCGCTCTCAAGACCTTCGTGCATAGCATTGTAGGCCAATCTTGATATATCCGAACATCTCTTGCAGCCGGTGGCTCTCACACGGTGCCCATCAGGTGTTATATTCATCCTCCTCCAGCATCGGCCAAGCAGGGTTGTTGGCCTCCAGTAGGGTTGTTCGGCATTCGTTTTGCTAAGCCGTTTGCAAAACATCCCAGTCGGTGCCTTCAGTAGAGGGTGCCCGATGAACATCCTATTCAATCCCAATTCAGAGTCCTTCGACCGTGATCTTGGTCACTCCGAAATCTCAGTCATCATCTCTTTGTATTTGTCTCAACTGTCTCTCATGATGCCATTCACTGACTATCTCGCGATGCCGTGCGATAGACTATTTGGTATGTTCGGAGATGATTTTCAGTCTCATTCGGAACTGCTTCGGTAGACATTAATGCCCTTGTTCGGCATAGATCACACTCGCTTGATCTTCTCATCACCTCCCCGGTGCTCTTGCATTCGCACTGATTATCCTCCTAGTCGATGCACTTGTAGGTACCCTTGACATCCGCCCTGTGCTCGATGCACTAATCATCTGCAATTGGTGGTTGCGCTCGCCGGCTTTACTTCGGGAATTCTTTCCGCACTTTCTCCAGGTGTGCTTGCTCTCTCCTGTCTGGGTATCTGTATCATCACTTTCTGAATTCACTTGTAGTTTCATCTCCAAGTGCATTAGTTGCCTCTTCCCCACGTAAGCTTGTTAACTAATGTCCAGCTGCGATTCTCAGCTGGTAAGTTTGCTCCAAGGTGCTTCCTCCCAGCACTTCGGGTACGGTCATCCCCCGTTTGTATGTCATATCTCCGCCGACGACTTATTCGTTACGGCTTCTTAGGGTGCCATATCGGTTGTTTAGGCTTCATTCTGAAGTTGATTTCCAGTAGTAGCTATGTGTCTCCAGATTGTCGAGACTGAGTCTGGATCACCAAGACTGAGTCGGGATCTTGTTCGGGATTGTAACTTGGCCATGTCGTTTATCGATACTTTCTCTAGGTTGGTTTGCGCTCACTGCTCTGCGTACACCATTCGCCGCTCTCGGAGTACAATTTTTGCTTCTTCTCCATGTGCACTTGCTGCTGCTAGCCTTCTCGATTGGTAAATGTGTTTGACAGTGCTTACTTCCTGCATATCCGGTACAGTAATTGTTCGCGGTAAGGGTTGTTGTGATTCGGGTACTGTCATCCCCCTCTTTAAACATCATTGCTCTGCCAGAGGTTTATCTTCTACGGGCTGTGCGGTATCAGCATTGTAGCTGTGCCTCGAGATTTGATTCGGGTTCATATTCGGCATTGGGATCCGGGAATGTAGGTGCAAGATTTGGTATCTCTGAATAGTGCTCTGAGTAGTGCTCAGTATCGTACTGAGTGGAGACATACCGCCGGTACATGGTATATCTGCATATCCGCGCTGGATTGTAGCTTGGTAGATTGAAATCATAGTAACTGATCTCGAGAAGGGTATAACTTCATATAGCATCAATATCCTCAGGAAGGGCAAGTAGATTGACTGTCATCCGTCTCCCGTGATCCATCTCTGGCCGCGATCCATCTCTGGCGGCGATCCATCTGGTCGCGATTCATCTGGCTTCAGCCATTTGTGTCCACCCGGTGCATCATTGCGCTCGTATGGGCCGCATTCACTGACTGCTCCTGTAGCTCTGTAAGCCGTCTAGAGATCATATTTACTAACCTCCACAACGTCCCCCTTGCATAGACTCTTCCTCGCAGTCCCATAATCCATCCGGTGACATATTGTACATCGTAAGAAAATACCGACTCATCAATCCGTCCATATGGCATCAGATCTTTAAGTCCAAATCCAAATGCATGATCCGGCCTCTTGAGCACGTTATCTGTATCCACCCAATTGCGTGAATACCGTTTGACTCAACTCAACACAACTGGAAATTCCGTTCAACTTAACTCCGCTCAATTGTAATCCGCCCATATGATGGCAAATTGTAGCCAGGCTCAAATTCGATTGCATGTTCAATTGGATGCAGTGCGAGTGCCTCCGCCTTGGTTTTGCTGATACCCTCCACGAAATCTGCGTATATAGCCGGGATATATCCTCCATCATCTGTTGCCACACTGGTTGTCGCTGTGCTGGATCCATCTGGACACGTTAGTTCTCAATTTGTACTAGATATGGAGCGGTATGAAGGAATATCCAGTAGCACGGATTTAAAATGGTTCGCCACAATAGGGCCACGCCCCGCCGTCCAGTCCTCCCTTCGTGTCTTGGCGTGCCGGTAGCAGTCATTCAAGGTCCCCTCCTGCACGTTCTAGTGCCACAACTACCGCCGCTGCTCCCTGCTCGCCGGTCTAGTGCCTCGTGCCTATCTCACAACTTAAGATCCTTTCGACGGTCACTCCCAGCAGCCCTATATGAACTGCTCCAATTAGGAAGAACATCCAAACGACCTCCTCACTGGCCAGATGATCATCAAAGGCATTGGTTCTAAGTATTAAAATATCCGGATCACCACTACCTCCTTTGGATCACCGCTCCTCTCTAGCCGTAATCCAAGTACATTCCCAGGCTATACCTGATGGCCTGCCCGATCCACTGCCACCTCTTCCGCTCACCATGGGGTTGTAGAGCCAAACGTCGAATGCTTTGCAAGTCAACCATAGGATTCTTGGAGTTGAACCAAGGTAATCCAAACTCAATCTCCAGCTCACACAGTGCGTCCACCACGGCTGCCACCAATTTGTCCCAATAAGCTCGCTCAGCGAATCACATACTTGTCACACCCAAATGGGACTGTCTGACAACCAAATAACGTCCATTCCCTCCTGGCGATACGACACATCAATTGGATCTCGGCATGCCTTAAATACATGCTGAATCCGCTGGTCTCCTGAGAATCCCGGCTACAAAATAACAACCATCTGCATTGTATTCCTAGAACCCTCTTCGTATGCCATCGCCTGGGCACATCAGTATTCGATCATTGACGATTGATCGGCTTTCATTGACTTGTTTGACGAAATGGAATAGAGTTCGCTCAGATGGTTCTCGCTCCTCACACCGACCCGATTCAGTCGTCCAATCAGGTGCCAATTGTCCATAGTAATTGCTAATTGTATCTGCTAGCCACTTTAGAACATTCGGGGATTGATATACTTCGCTTATGGAGCTGCCCCATGATCGGCGATCGCTGCTCCGCTATCTTGAACTGTGCCTGTCGCTAGACCATGATACCAGTAATCATGTCGGTAATCGTCTCGGTAATCATACTTGTATCAGTACATAGCCGCTGCTGAAAGTCCTCTCAGCTTCCGTAACGTAGGTGACTCCATCGAGTCGTGTTTCAGGTAATTGGGATTGGAACTGCCATCGGTGGCATCACAAGATGTGTATCGTGAGTATTGTGCAAATCCACCCTGATCCTCTGTAGGTGCACTTGCTCGAGGGAAGTGACCGACTATCATCAATTGACTATCACCAACAGTTAACTGAAGTAGGACCAACTTCAACATTGCCCGTGACATGACTGTCGGTGGCGTATGGGCTATGCAATCATTCCTGAAATCGCCAATTGACTCGATCGGATGATAACTTATCGGAACTCATTGATGCCGCAATTGGTAGTCTTCGAGTTGTTGTGAAGATTTGTTGCAATTGACTTTGACCGTCTGGTCGTTGATGCGTCTCCTTGTCGGCTTGCCTCTGGAATACGGTTAGCAACGGGTCCGGGTTTGGAATGGAATAAGGGTTTAGTTCGGTTCCAGAACCGTCCAAAAACACATGCCGCTGCTTCTTGCCGGGCCAAACACGTACCCACACCCGTCAAGCGGAGGGTTTTGCCGGGTTTGGCTATACCCACAGTTTCCAATCTCCAGTGCTCTTTTTCCGGTTTCTCTATTTATGGTCACATTCAGATATCCTACTGTCATGTGTAAAATAGACTTCTGGTACATTGTTATCTTTGTTTGTTGGATTTGCTGCCTTTGTCATTAAAATGAGCAGCGACATGCCCCCAGCCACATCCTGAAGTTGAGTGGGAACCATTTTTTGTTTGGCATTAAGATTAAGATTAGAGATACAGAACAGCCACATTGACAGTAACGGCAGTTATTATGCGGCTACTGGATCAGTTTACACCTGTTACTGCGCTAACAACATTTGGAGAGTTGATGGAGTGACTTGATACTGTCAGCTAAAAATCGCAATGCGGCAACGGGCTTCACCTGCGGATTGAAGCAATATAAAATTAGCATCCAGGAAAACGTAGTCTGACATATGCATATCGTCTCTGATGCCCACAGCGGTGCTCAATTCGTGACCAATTCTGAAAACACAATGTGATAAAGTCTGATGTTTCTTCCCTTGAAAATAGGCACTATAGTAAACTACCATACAATGATTGGATTCTGATGAAGAAATTGTAATAGCCCATAGATCATCAGTAGAGTGGGTGGGAAAATTCAGATTATTGACGACATATCACCATGAAAATAGGTTGATATATCTGTTTTGCAATATGTCAGCAGTTTTTAATTACAGTAACCAAAGAATACGACGAGATATTACGTCTGTGCTTGTGAAAGCGTAATACTGCCCATACAAAAATACTTCACTCAAAACAGAGTGGATTGTTATTCGATCTGGGTAATACCGTCCTGCCTGTTACAGATAAATAAAAACACGCAATATTAATTGGAAAACAAATTTCCTGCGAGAGTTTGACTTAGTCATGGCATATGAGGTGTAGTAGGAGCGGTCAATGCGTAACATGATTCTGTATATATGACCACCATCACGTTGCATTCATCCTCATATCCAACCATATAACTCTGCCATTAGACCTTGTGGAAATGGTCAATATTCCTAAGATTGCTTATGGTAGGTCATGGAAATCGAGGCATAGGAACTGGAGTCGGAAAGTGATGAAGTTGAGCTATATTGATCAATAATCAGAGTAGGAATCTACATGCGGTAAAATGACAGCTGAAAGTGCTGGAATGTGACAGTCCAACATTATGCATAGCTCAGGATGTGTATCTGACTATTGCAAATTGAGAGTCCACCTGCAAATACGAGTCAACGGAGATTCAACAATTGTTCTGTTTGTATGTACAATAATTGGGCAGCGGTTAACCTGCTGTAATTTATAACAAATATATTAGCATCATTTACAGGCAAATGAGAATGCAACAGAGTCGCAGCCCCATGCTGAGAATCAGCTTCCACCGGGGATCTAGGATAGTTTGTTTTGTAATTAAGATAATTGGAATGCGGTTTGCTTGCTGTTATACATTACAAATGTATTGGCAGCAACTACTGGTAAAAGAGAATATGACACAGTCATAACCCCATGCTGAAAACAAGAGTCAATGCAGATTCAATGATTCATGCTCATGAAAGTACGTCAATTGGAAAGCAATCTGCTCGGTATTATGCAAAACCCATTTATTGGCCGCCAGGCTTGTGAACTGACAAAGCTGCACAGTAGCAGCCTCAAGCAGAAATTTAGCATCAATTGAGTGGCAATGATTGTTGGTCTTGTATGTATGTTGATTGAGAAGGGTTTTCCTTGCTATTATGCACAACCAAAGTATTGGGAGCCTGTATAGGTAAAAGGGAATGGGGCACGGTAACAGCGCTATTTCGCCAATGAACGTCATCAGTGAGTCAATGATGTTTGGACTTGTAAGTAAGTCGATTGGAAAGTGATATGCTCGCTAATATTCATTATGATCATATTGGCAGCTGTTATAGGCAACAGAGCATGCTGTATGGTAACAGCACCATTATGACAATGAGCGTCAACAGGGTGTCAACGATTTTGGGTGTGGCATGCAGCATATTCCCAGGGCTGTGCTAAAACAATTATTCATAATTGAGGTATCGGCGGTCTATATAGGTAATAAGGGCAATTTCAATGTCGTTACACCTAAATTTAAGGGTCAACAGAGCATCAATTGAGCATCAACAGAGTGTCAACAGACCATCAACAGCGCCTCAACAGCGCTTCAACAGAGTATCAACAGAGCATCAACAATTTAGGGCAGTGCATCTAGGATTATCCAAGGATAGTGCAACAGCGTTTACCCATAATCGAAGTATAGGCCACCGGGATTGATGATATCGTTTCTGTCACTGTCACTACACATGAAATTGAGCGTCAACTGATCGTCAACAGGACGCCAACAGAGCGTCAATGATTTTCACTATTGTATGATGCACAACCTCAGGACTGTGCAATGTCATTGACCAATATGTGAAGTATTGCCTGCATTTATTGGTAATACAGTTACTCTCGACATGACTACACTTAAATATGAGAGTCAACAGAGCTTGAACAGAGTGTCAACAGAGTATCATCGATTTTGGGCAGTGGATCCTGTATAATCTGAGCGCAGAGCTATGGTCCATACTCATAATCGAAGCGTTGGCCACCTTTATAAGGAATCTAGTTAGTGTCGATTTAGTTACACCCACAAATGAATTTCATCAGAGCGTCAACAGAGGGTAAACTGAGTGTCAAAGAGTTTGGGTGTTGCATGATATATAATCCAAGGGCTGGGCTATGGAATTTAACAATAATTGAAGTTTTGGCTACCGTTATGGGCAACATGGTATGTGTCAATGTCACTTCATCTAAACATCAGCATCATCATAGTGTCAACCGAGCATCAACAGAGCATCAACAGAGCATCAACAATTTTTATTGTTGTATCTTTTATAATCCTAGGGCTATCCAACTACATTTACCTATATTCAAAGTATTGCCAACCATTATGGGCAATATGGGTGGTGTTGCGTTCGCTACACCGAAAATGAACGCCAACCGAGTATAAACGATTTTTAGCAATGTAAGCATTGTAAATAAACAGTAATCTGATTGCTGTCATGCACAACCAACATATTGACGGCGTGTATGGGTAAAATAGGCAGAATCACTCACACAGCACCATTTGGATAAAGAGCATCATCTAAGCCGCAACAATTTTTTGCGTTCCATTTTGGGTCATTTTTGATGCCATTGGTTGTAGCCATATGTTTGTGAACCAGTGGCAGTCTGTACTGGCAAAAACCACAGCGACATGCTTACTGCTGCATTCTGAAAATGAGTGTCAGTGAAGTGTCAATGGTATAAGGTCTTACATAATTGGCAATCGAGACATCACATGGATCTTCGCTGTCATAACAGCATAATTGAACCCCATCATTCGCAAAATACAATATATCACAGGTAAAACATGTATTCCAAATTTATCGATATTGCTAGCTGCAAAATACCCAACAAAGAATTGTTGGTTGATGAAAATGCAGATTTCGTAATGTTGATGGAGACACTGATGGTGAGAGGGACTTTTGCAATCAGCCATTCAGCATACAAAGTTGGGAATGAAAATATACTTTAGACAGTAGTGAACAAGGGATGTGTCTTGGCCAGTAACCAATGGACCGACTAGATCATAGGTGTAAATGATAAGTTCAGTGTGAATAATTTTCCATTACCCAGCGAGATGATGATTAGAATGAGCAATATTTATGATCAATGAGACATGCAGACTGTGGTGAGGTAAATGAGAGAGATAATCTGTTGAGTAGTTGTGTGAAAGGAAGGTGGCACCATACTCACAGGTGACCACACTGTACACAGCCATAGATGGAACCGAAGATGAAAGGAGGAGTATCAGGAAATATTCTGGAAAGAGACATAAGCTAAACATGGACCGGAGATTGGAAATACTGACCAGCCCACTCACCACTGGGCAACGAACACAAATGAATGTGTGTACATCGTAAAGTGCACTGTAGCAGTGCAACTGATAACAGGATGAACGATTCTGCATGGTAGGCATGCTTCAGCCTCCGACCAGGAGCTGACGAAGTGGGTGTTCAACATTTCTAAGCAGGATGAGGGTCACCATGTACATGTCATTCAAAAGACACTGGCCACTATATCCGAGGAGGATGAGAAGAAAGCATCAAGAGTGAGGGGTGAGCGGGGTGTACAACGACCTCATCTAGGTAGGGCGTGGATGGAGTCAAAATTGGAGCAAGGCACTGAGTGGTGTGAGGATACGCTGAGCAAGGTTCCAGATAGAACAGTGAAGAAAAGAATACTATTCAAAATATTCACAAATGTGATGAGACAAATCGAATCATACCCAACTCTCTTGATGCACACCAGTAGAGTGGTGATTCAAATCACTGGCCTGGAGATATTCACCCAGCTTAGTGTTAGCAATCGTGCCAAACTACTATAACAGTTCCAGAATAGAATTAGGACCAGAACCAACCTATTGCACCTGGATGTAACACTCACCAACCCGGACCGTTGGCATTGGGCCTGATTTACCACCAAAACCTCTACATTTCACCTACATATCTTGGTTGCAATTCAATATTTGACTACTGATTGTTTGGTGACATGCTGAATACTCAAATTGTGCACTTTGAGCCACTTGCTCACAGCTCACTGTCATTTTTGATATTCAACTACTATGCATGGAGTCGCTATTGAAATCCCATGAATGTCGCTCAATATTTGCCCTGATTTGTCAGACACTCCACAAATCGCAGTCACATCGCACATCTGAATGATGGAGCTTAACAATCTTTCACAACTCCACAATCTGCATATTCATCATGTTCTGATATGATTAGTACCTGAAAATTTAATTGCACCCAAAGCTGTTCGAAATTTAAAGGTGGAACTGCGGTCCGTTTCCAACCTGGCCAAAAACCAGCATTGCAATGTGCTGTCCCTGCTACAACACTGGCAAGACCACGCTGGTTGTGTTTTTTGACGGGTCTGGAACAGAACTGAATTGTTTTTCTGGCTGAAACGCAGTCTGCTGTAAGGAAGCATACCCCAGCTTCCGGCTGCGTATGGATATGGTTGCAAACAAGGACTCGAGTGACTATATATGTAGACATGTTGATGTTATGGTAAGATTATCGCTAGAGATCTCAGGCTTGTGGCGAGCCGACTATATAGGATGCGGGTTACCCGGCCCTGGAGATGTCACGTGCAGTTGTGCCCTTACATTATCCCTCTATTTCAGCGCAGACCTCCTGGGCTGCCAATGCCAGTATAAGAGAAAAGACGAAAAGGGAAATAAGGAATGAAACAATCATCCGATGTATGCAATTGTACGAACCCATAAGTCCCACAACTGATTGGTACAGCTCAATGGCGACCTTTCAGCACATCTGGTGCATGGGGAAACTCCACCTCCACTTGACTGACTCAGAAGGTGGTAAAAACCCATGCCGACGCCATTTGTGCTGGGCCGAGAACCACAGAAGAGAAGAGAAGAGATAAACAAGAAAACATCCAAAAGTGATCTTGTCCTCTATATCTCCACTTCCGAACTCAACCCATACTCCTCCAACCATCCATTCCCGTAGCCCGTATATCTCGGTGTAGGCCATTGTCAGAATTCATCAGAGTGGTAGAGCTTCCGCTCATGATTTGGCATTGATGAGAGCTTCCGCTGCCGGCATCGTTCGTAGCCGTCAGTGATCATCAATCGTATACGTCAATTGCGTGTAGTCACATTTGTAGACACCTAAAAAGTAAGCTCTCTAAGATGGTTATACTTACCAGTTAAAGCATGCTGGCGTTGTCTGAGCACTGTGCAGTGCTTCCGTATGCTCTGTGGAGTGTATCTTCCACCTGGTAGTGATCAGGACTCGGCATAGACTCGTATCTTGCTACGGTAATCATCTTTCGAAGTCCGCTTCGGTGACCATCCAGTCGATTTTATCGGTGCGCTCTCGGTAGGCAGCTCGACTAGAATTATGGTCGACTTGGTAGCCTTTCCGGTCGACTTCTCGGTAGACTTCTACGTCGACATCTTCGTGCCTGTCTCGATAGACGGACTCTCGGTAGGCTTTCATCTTGCCGGTAGGACCTGCTGATCTCACACAGCTATCTCCCTCTTTTTGAAAGTTCTTTGCTCCGCCGATGACTTATATATATATTGATTATGGATTGCCATCTTGGTTCGGTTGCAGTGTAATCGTGATTCTGGATCGTAATCATAATCTTTGTGATTTGACACGCAATTTGGGTCGGCTTTGGCTTCGTCTGCAGAATATCTTACATTGGGTTTGGACGTCGTTCTCTCGGCCATCTCGGCAGGCAGCATCGGTAGAATATTGGTTGTCCTGTCCATAGTCATAGGGTTGGCCTCCGGTAAAATCGTTCAGTATTCCGTTCGGTGTGCCGTTCGGAATAGCGTCTTGATGCTTCTGTACGGAATTCGGTAAGCATCTCGGTCGGTGGCTTGGTACAGTAGGGCTGCCGGTAATCCTCTCTATCTCTATGTGAAGTCATTCGGCACTGATATCAGTCACTCTGAGATCACGGTGATCATCACTTATTAGTTATTGTGACTGTCTCTCCTGATGCCATTCAGTAGCCATATTTGAGGTATATCCTCCCTTCGTATATCAGGGCCCCCGAGACAACTTTCCAATTCTTATGCGAGTCCATTGCACCCTCCGCTCTACCATTCTGTTAGGTCAGGGTAGCTGACCATTGGGATATTGACGATTTACTTGGTCACGTCGGTAGCCGGTATGTCAGTAGCCTGGGCTGTATTGATAGCCGGTAGTCATCGTAAGGTTCAAGGGCTGTTCAGGTGCTAAAAGTTGTGCAGTAGGTCTCATATCCGATCTCGTAATCACGTCCTCTAGAGGGTCTATCGGCGGGGTTAGGTTTTTCGTGCTTGCACTTCCGGTAAGTGAAATGTTTGCGGTAAGGGTTGCGATTCCGCTACGGTCATCCCCCTCTTTTCAAAGTTGTTGCTCTGCCGATACCGATGATGCTAATACGTTGTATATCTGCATTGGAATGCAATCATCATAGGACAAAAGTGATCCCGGAAAGTGGTAGGAATCCACATAACCTTTGTATCACCAGATAGGACTCATACGGCTCCCATTCAGTTGCATTCATTGTAGATCGTCGTAGCTTCGTTGGTTGAGACCGGCTTACGCTCAACCCCGGTGATATATCGTTGTACGAGAATACTCGCTTCCGGGCCAATATCCGTTGATGATTGGGCCATTCAATCAGTCAGGGCACATAGTATCTCAGGCCCGTCTGTAAGTCGTGGTGTCTCCCAAATACAGACCACACATATTTGTCCGACTGCTTCTGCTCTATCATTTGCATTAGCTGAAGAATCAGCTGAGGATGGAGTCGATGAAGGGTAAAATCCACGAGGCCTTGTCATTAGTGCTTCGCACACGAATGGACTAAGCCCCGCCGTCTAGTCACTCCCGTCGTGCGTTTGCGAGCCAGTAGCAGTCATTCAAGGATCCCATCTGGACGCACTTCTGCCACATCTACTGCTGCTGCTCTTTGCTCGCTCATCCAGCCTACATGGGTTGCCACTTCTGAGGTATAGCCTCTGTGGTTCCACTCCACCGCAGCTTTAGCAATCCTAATCGCAAGATCAACATGTTGCGGCTAATGCCCCCTCCAGAACGATGCCAGTCAGTTTACAACTGGACCATCGTGAGTTATCCTCGCAGGGTCTAGAGGATCAGCAGTCAATTGCCGTCTAACCGCCGCGGATTATTATCAACAACTAGTTCCAAGCTGGAACTATGAAAGCTCAAAATTTAGATTGCATGCATCTTCCTCACACGTGCACAGGTGATCTATGATCATTGCTTCACCCCAAAGTAGGTGGTATAAATAGCCTCGAGATCAACAAGTCTCGCTATTTGTGGGCCCCCAGTGCTCTTCATTGGGACACATGGTTGCCTGCTCAACAGAGAAAAGCTGGCGGTCAAAGTAGTACCGCAGGATCAATTGGGAATTCGCTCGGACGGGATCAACTTCTGTGGCGTCAATTTGAAGGAAAGCATCTTCCTCTTTGTATCTTACGCGGTCATTGCAGTGCATAATCACTGAAATCGTATGTGGACATTGAGTATCCGATCACAATGTCCTCCTTTTCCTCGTAAGTTAGCTTCGCCGCTTCTCCATAGGTACACATCCATCGTGTAGTTGATCTCTGTAGTCGGATTTCGTTCACAAAGAGCCGTTCCTCTGTAGGTGCACTTTGATCATGCAATATAACCGTGTTGACTCAAATAACATCATCTGATGACTTCTCGTTGGGTTCTCATCAGTCCTACACGTTAAGGGGTAATATGGTCCTTTTCATCAACCACCATCTCTGCATTGCTTGGTGCTACTAAATTGACAGCAGTCGATTGTAATTGTACTCTTTGCAATAGATCGTACGCGAATTCCTCTGGTTGGACATGTGTAAGAGTTGTCTCGACTTATAGTGTTTGTCGATATTGTTGGCATGTAATGTGGATCGCTGCCGAGTGCATCCCCGAAGTTGTACCTGATTGAAGAATGAACTTCTTAACGCTCATCTGTCGTGTAATCGGTAGGTATCTGGCCTGGTGTTGCAGTAGATTTTGTCATTGTTGACTTCGTGTTCTTGCTCGTCGAAATAGGGGCAAACTCGCAAATCCCATAAGTGAAAAATATCCTTTTACTGAAAATGCGATAATAGTTTGAGTACACATACGCCCGAGTCCGGCTGAATATGAATATGGTTGCAAATGAGGACTCGAGTGACTATGTATGTAGATGCGTAGATGTCATGGTAAGATTATAGCTAGAGATCTAAGGCTCTTGGCGAGCCAACTATATTGAATGGGCGTTACCCGGCCCTTGACACGTCACGTGCAGTCGGGCCATTACATCTGCTGGTTGTTTAATCGGAATGTTCAGGAGTTACGAGGACCTGTTGTTTGAACTGACCAAGGTGAGAGTATACTGATTGATTTCAATACTCAGCCACAAGGGAATGGCCTGGTAGAGAGATGTGATTGAGGTGCTAACCTATGAGAATGACAATTTCGTACTACTAAGTTATGACCAGTTTCGCAAGAGATAGAAATGATCGGCAATTGACACAGCTGCTAGCCAGATCAACAACGCATACCCTGGCATGGAATCAAGATATCATCACTGCTACCCTCCTAATAAATATCATGGGATCATACATATACCTGTCATAAGGAAGGTTGATTCCTCCAGTGAAGATCAAGGAAATAATTGGAGATGTCATATGATGGATAACAAGATTTGGCTCTATTCCAATTCAGGGGATGATCAGTGATATGAATGGCTTTAATCGTGGAAGGTCAGATATTCCAAAGTCCAGCAATGTAAGAAGGTTTGTGAATAATGTAGTGATACAGTTGCAAACATGGTTGGAGTGATTATATGTGAATATGGATGGAGTAACGTTGTCAGTAAGAGTCATGATTCTCTTGAGGGGTTCATTTAAGGTTGTCGCTTACCAAGCCGCATCACAGGCTACAAACGTCACCCACACCTCGAGTCTAAGAAATGACCATTACAGAGTCCCTTCTCCAGTTAAACACCTCCACAGTGGCATATCTGCACACAATGGGACAATGGCAAACAATCCAAGAAGCAAAAACATGTTTGATGGGGGTCCAGCAGATAAAATGCATGCGAATACCCCACCTCCACTGGACTGTTGGCTGAACATAGTGAAATCTCTGCCTGGTACATTTCTACAGGTCAAGATTCAAACAATGACAGAAAGAACAAAGCAATTATGATATTGCATTACACCAATCCCTTTCCTCTACAATCATAGCTTCGCACAATTGTTGTAATTAATGTTGTCTATCAACTGCTCATGATTCCTATATTATTGAGTGGCTTGGAAAATGCATGAAGATATGTGTATTTGATGCAGTCAACACGATAATCAAGCTTTTGATACCACCTGTTGGTGTCAGGACACTGTGCAACATCCCACTCTTCCATGTTGTTTGTAACCATTGGGAGACATTCAGTTCCTGGCTGGTTTAAGCGTTTCATGTATAGGGATAGTGTTAGGACATGTGTAAACTGTAACACATCCTCATTACTGCCGCATGTCAAATTCATAGGAATATACATTACTAACTTAACACCCAGTATAAGGTTCTCTGGGTGGATAACGAAGTGCCATAGATGGCAGAATTGTATAGATATTCTTGGTTGAATTGTACCCTTAACCTTGTATGTTGCATGTAATGTCTCTTCCCACAGTATATATCTTCTGGAATTGCTGTGCTTAGAGTGTGAAGATTGCTTAGTGACTAATGATATTCGGTCCAATCTTTCAGTGTAGGATGCACTATGTTTTTCAACTCAGGATGTAATACATTTTGCCCTGTAAAGATGCATTCTGGAGTTGTAATGATATATAACCATAGACAGTGTCATGCAAGTTGAAGTATGTACTTGGTGATTGAATGTGAATTCAGCCAGGGGCATACTCCTGACCAGTTGTAATCTGGATAGTTGCTTAATGCTTGGAGGTATTGTTAGATGCTCTGGTTCTGCTGTTTGGCCTGCCTGTTCACCTGCAGATGGAAAAGTGTTGGGAGTGAGGTGTTGATGCTCATGTAGTAGTAGACTCAAGTTCAGAATTTGCTCGAAAACTACATTGTATGGTGTATATCAATTTTGTTTAGTACATTGTATGTGCAGACCTCAATTTGAACAAGCACCACTGACCATTCTAGTAAGCCCAATTACTTTCACCACGGCAGGCGAAATGCTATCTTACTTGCTTCATCCAGCATAACTCAAAATTTGGGATCTCTCTTGTTGGTTGATTCTGGGTGGTTGGTGAAGCAGTCCAGTGTAATATTGTGCCAGTGGCTGGATTGTGATGGCAGGTGCATATTAGCTACAGTTTGGGCATGGCTGAGTGCTATAATTCAACCGAAGACGGATCCATTGTCACGGTACTTCCGTACAATCGCACCTGGTCCATTCCATCACAATTCACTAGTGACATTTTCAGAAGTACTAGAAGCACCAACGTGGCAGTATTCAGGATTGTGGTGGAAGAGCGATAATAACATGGTAATGTGGAGATCAAAGGACTGATATTCGACTATAGTTCGTGGAGCTCCCAGTCTCACGTTCAACTATGTGTTCAAGTTGATATTCCTAGATTCCACCGGTTGTCCTGAATGTGATTGGCCGTGGTCACTGATATTTTCATGCATCTGAATCACACGCGCATTAGTTTCCTGCGCGGTATTATTGTCAGGCAATTGATTTCTGATTTGCACAATGGTAGTAGGCACCAGAGTTGACAAGAGAGGGGAGGTAGGTTATTTGTACAATGCGTGATCATCAGGTCATCTTGATAGTTCATCTCAATATATCATCCAAGCTTTAAAGTATTGGGTAACCAGATACCATAATGAAATTATTTCAGCCAAATACACTTACTTTCAGGACTTCACTCTTTATGTGTCAACATGCTCAATATGCAATTGGTCATGTTATATACCAATTGCCGATTTGTTTCTGTCTACCGAAGGTTGGTGTAAGCTTACAAAGGCTATAATGGACAGGGTTCAACATTGGTAATATGGGTAACTTGAGTGTGATTGGGTGGACAATACAAAATCGCGTTTCATCCTCATCTGGAGGAAATCATGTCTACATTATGGTTGATGCTCTGTCAATGTCACCTATTGGTGTGCCGTACAAGAGAATGATTAAAGCGACAAGAAATAGAAATAATCATAATTACAGACAACCTCTTTGAATTCAGTTCCAATGCAATCCTGAAATCTTTCCGCATTCTGTAGTGCACAATACGACTATTGCGCCGTGTTCCAATCAATCATTAACTCGATTGAAATGTATATAACTTTCCTTCTTTGCTCAATATTGCACTACCTCAGCCCATTTCCTTGTCTTAACACTGTATACCACCACCCACTCTCCACTTTCCGCTGTCTCGACCATCACTGCTATTCTGTAACACCAATTACTCCAAAATCCAGTCGGTCTGTGGACCTTGATTCCTGAGAATCTCTGTATCTTCCAGCGCCGTGACAGTTTGCATTATGACTTAGAGCGCCCAATGATCTCTTTCATTGCACTCCTCATCCGGAGACGATTTCCAATATTCAACCTGTCCGCTCTAAAGCTGCAGGTACCTGTTGTAGAGGTTGAGAATTCTGCCATGTGCGAATGCACTTATGTTCATCTGGAGGATGATAGTCTTTGCTGGGTGGCAATGCTAGTGGATTAGTGATTGTGGTATTGTGTTTACACACTTCTGAAATGTGAGCTCTACCATGCAGATTCATTGACATATAAGTGACAATTGCAGTAGCAAATGGGAGATTAGGATGGTGACCTTGGTATCTGTGCAGATGAATCAGTGGTTGATGTTATAGAAGCACTGAAGTATCAGGATTGTCCTGCTTGGCCTGTAAGTATGCCAGCAATCAATAGACAACGGGTGGTAGCATCCAATAATAATGATCCGCAAACAAATCACCAACCTGAGACACCTGATTAGTGAGCCTTCGAATTGGTTCATTTAGGCATTGAAATTCAGCCTGATATTGTGTACTAATCTTAACTGTGATTGTACAGGATTCTGAAACTCCTTCTCATTTTGGGGCAACATCAATATGTCAGCTATGTAGCATCAGGTATAGTGATCAAGAGAACTTTACAGGCAGTGATCAATGATGAGATGCAGTGTGGTTGACACATTGGTTCATCTGATGGGTATGACTCATGACTTGACGCAACCATTGCTAACCCTGACTGCTGTCTGTCATTCCTTACTGTGTCCAATCTAAATATGCTGCCACATATTCTGGAGGTCCAGTTCAGCAAAGATCAGGATACTTCAAGTTTGGACAATTATCTTAAGAATAATTTGGGGATGTTTCTCATTTTGAAATGTTACTGAGCTGTGCACCAAGTAGTTTATGTGCAGGTGTAGCCCACAGTTTGATTCCATTCAAAAGGCGATTATTGCTTCTTCGGAACCTGATACCTGCTGGATCCCGCGGGTTGACAGGTTTTTCAACATGAATCCCTCCAGAATTTGGAGTTTAACTTCTAAGAGGTTGTACATCGCTGTGTGAAATATCCTGCACACTGACAGCAGGTTAATTGCGTGACCAAGAGGTCAGTGCAGTGCCAGGGTTTCAGCCAGTCTCATGCCAAACATATTCCGGAATGGTAAATACCATGCTGCTGTGAAGTTCAAATCGGAGGTAAAACGACAGTATATATCACGCACTGGAATCCACATGGACCCTTCCTAGACCCTCTAGTAGTGCGTAAGTGGGCTTTCAAATACTTTCTGATGTCGCCAGGTGTAGGTGGTGTGAACATCTACATATGGTGAGGCTCAGTGCAGCTCAACTGCCCTGAGCTGACAAGGTTACCAGACAGTACCAGGATTGACCTCCACCCCACTAGGTAGCAAACCGAATCAATATTCTCGTCACCCCTCAATTTGTAGGACCTTTGAAATGCTTAGTTCTGTTGGTCATATGACACTGAGCTACTCACAAATCCCGTGATCATGCCAAAAAGATGTGTACCAGAAGATTAGTTGGGCATTGATTTTCACTGAAACTTGATAGGAGAAAGATTCCGCGTATATGCCTGGAAAGACATGGGGATGTTTCAATCCCGCACCTATTAGAACAAACAGTTGAATGTTACATTCTACAACAGCCAGCGTTATCCTAAGTATTGTGGTTATCCTGCTTTGTGTTTCCCCCTTATTGGATATACCTCTTCACAATTGCTGTAATCACATTCACAAAACAGCATGGACTCATAGGGCTTAACCTGACTTCTTCTGTCAGTTGCCTATAAAGAAAGCTTGATTCAATATGTTCAAAGGATGGCTCACACTCCTCAGAAGGCTGAGGGGACTGATGTTACAGCATTGCCCAGCAAGGACTTACCGATTACTACGCAACAATTGACTATTCCTGCTTCTCGCAAAAGTCTCACCTCTGATTCCTTATTGATTTGGGAACAGTCACTGGAGGCCTAGTTTCGGATTGTCCCTGTAGAGGGAGACGACACACTTGGGGCGGCCGAAACTTGGCATCACCAATTTGATATGTTTATTCAACTGATGACTCAACTCGGCTTGGGAGGCAATAAGGGTAGAGGAGTGTCCTTGTCAGAGTTCCACTTGGAACTCCATCTGCCTGCATTGTTTACAGGGGACCTCAAGTTTGAGGCTGTCAGTCTACTGCTTCCCAAGGTGTGGAACTGGGTACGCTAAGGTGGAGTAACAATGGGTAGAACAGAGATGAACAAGTGCTTCGATTCGGCCTAGCAATTCATCGATCGTGAAGTCTATCCTCTTATCACCCAATGGATTTGGCAGCAAGGTGTCATGTTGATTTCTCATGCACACCGCACTTATGCACTGGTGACGAGGCTACTGTTCATGTTCGTTTGTGAGAAGTTATTTTCCCCAGACTTTCCTATAGCAGCTGTTCGAAAGAAACATATCTGTTACCCCAGTGAGGATAGTTTGGAGCAGATAGGCCTTGGAACATACTTTTCTCCAAGCTGGTCCACATGCTGTACAAAGAGGATTCAATTACATGCAATGATGCTCTGGATAACGATATCTGGTGTGTACTGCCCACGGGAATTACAGATCACATCCTCACATCAGCCCTCGAGCAAATGATGCGCCAGCCTGTTACCACTTTCATGTTGGCGGACACTAAGGAGATGGTTGGGGAGTTCACTGCACTTGCAACTTCATCTCTTCATATGATGGTGATGCCAGTGAATGAGCGTGCCAAACTTTTTGCCGCATAATGCAGCTACTGTTCCAACACCTGCTGGCCCGGAGTTGATAGATGTTACTGTACCTAACTCCAATTCCAAGTGATACTGCTAATTCGGTTTTGACCTTGACCGGAGCAATTGTTCAACTCCGGGCACCTAGTGTTAAGAACGGTTCCGGACCGTCACTTCGGGTCCGGGTCCGGGTCCAAACCGAACAGTTGCCTTATTGGGGGTCCGGGTCGTCAATAAACACGAACTGCCTACTCGGGTACCGTTCCATGGTAAACTCCCAACCTGTCAGAATTGGGCGGGTTGTCAGCGGGTCGCCCAGCGGGTCCATCTATAGATTCATATAAGGCTCTTAAATTTGCAAGTTGTCATTGATATCTTATCAAAATCGCGTTTACAGCAACCAACAATGTGCTTTTGCATATTGAGCAGCTTGCACTATTGATTAATTTGGTATTTGTGTTTCACCTTCGATATATGGTATATTTGACTAGCTAGGAGGTCAACAATATGGTTATGCATGCGAAGTTCCGCGCGATGCCTTCATTACGAAATATGCAAGTCCTAAAACTGTTGACGCTCCGTTGATTCTCATTTTCAGGATGCCGCAGGGAGCATGTCGCTGTTGTTTTTGCCAGTAAAGGCTGCCAATATCTCATAAATGAATGTCCTCAAACAATAGGAACATAACTTACTCTTGATGCAAAGCTAAAAATCGTTGATGCACCGTTGATGCTGATTTTCAGGATGCCGCAGGGAGCATGTCGCTGTTGTTTTTGCCAGTAAAGACTGCCAATATCTTATAAATGGATGTCTGCAACCAATCGGAATATAACTTACTCAAGATGCAAAGCTAAAACTCCTTGATGCTCCGTTGACGCTTATGCTAAGAATCGGGCGGTAACCGTGTTGCAATCTCTTTTGCCAATAAAAGCTGCTAATACGACCGTTAGGCATATCAACGGCCAAGTCACTGGTGAATTACCATATTTACATGACCACAAATCGTTGACGCTCCATTGACGCTCATTTTAATGTATTATCCATTACACATTTGCCGCCGTCCATAAGTGCTTTCATCCTGGTTTGACTTTATCGGTTGTCTTTCTGCT
>Ga0307514_10001056_pt1 | contig 39425 bp, 38 predicted proteins | sample 16_EM_MG_FD_203088 | JGI IMG/M metagenome (GOLD analysis project Ga0307514, IMG submission 203088) | Populus trichocarpa ectomycorrhiza microbial communities from riparian zone in the Pacific Northwest, United States - 16_EM | ecosystem: Host-associated > Plants > Roots > Unclassified | place...
CTAGAATCTATTAGCTTTGTGTAGCGGCAGCCCCGCACCTTGGAAACATCACGACACGAATGACTATTACCTTCGAGTACGATAACGACGTTATAGTATACGCCCTCGAGAAGATCATTGCCTACGCCAGAAGAACTCAGCATATCTTCGTAGCGCAGTGCGTCTGGTGGCTAGCCTCGATTATTGGACTCGAGCAAGGATTGGTCAACTACCTCGACACTCTACAGTCCCGAGAGGAAGTTTCGACTGCGGCCGAAGCACTGTCAAGGGAAATACCTTGTGCCGAAGTAGACGAAGATACTAAGGGAATTCGGAAGCCACGAGAGGAGTCGATCACACCACGCCACATCCCAGGAGATCCTCGAACCAGTGCAGCCCTTGATAGTGTCCATCTGGATAGAAGGGATCAGATCCAGGTTTCGGATAGCGATATAAACAGCCCCGATATCGACGGCTTCAGACCAGAAGATATAGTTGAGGGAACGAAGAAGTTCAATTCTCTATCTCGAAAGGAACGCAAGGCAGTCAACAGGCGGTCCCGGAAAGTTACTACGCCAATAACTAAGAAGCAGAGAAATTATCTGCAAAGTATATCAAAGGATACGATAGCAGAATATCTTAAGAATAGGAAATAGAATCTACGGCCGTACGCATCTAAGTACATATACAATTTACTAAGTATACTGTCAAGAGGTGTTGTTGCCCCCGTAACACCCGAACGAGATTGAATATGACCACCGAACGTACTGAATAGCCTACCGAATGGCATCATGAGAGACAGTCGAGATAACTACCAGGAGATGATCACCGAGATCTCACGGCGACGGATATCACTCCCGAAGGACTTCCCATAGAAATCAAACGAGAGGATTACCGGGAGCCCTACCGTACCAAGCCACTGACCAAGATGCTTACCGAATGGCGTACCGAAGGATCAAGAAACTATCGCCGAACGGCATACCGAACTGAATGCCATTCCTTCTTACCGGAGGCCTACCAGATGACTACTGAGAAGCAAACGGATATTCTACCGAAGCTGCCTACCGAGATGGCCACAGAGAAGTCGAGCAAGAACGCACCAAAGCTGTCATCCAAATGACTTTCACTGAGAAGCGGTCCACCGAGACCCTACTGAATGCCGAATCACGAGATGGCGAGATCTGCAAATGCAATGTACAAAGCAGCTTTCCCAGAGCAGAAGCGCTCTTGTTACATGGTGAGTATGACCTAGTACCGAGATGTTAACGTGTTAGATATGGATCAATGATATGCCACCCACGCCGGATGCAATTGGCATCAATTGTGCCACCCCCGAGTGGTCACCGCGAGTGCTATATGCGAATCACAGTCACAATGCCTGGAGCGGAAGCTCACAGCATTGTCCGAAGTCAAGACGGGATCCACGTGATGATCGACTATTTCACCGACTTTACGCTGGCCAATTCCGATGATGGTCTATGCCTAGAATCAACTTTACGAAGCATAGCCGTTGCAGTGAGGTCGAGATTGAGGACATTGGGACGTCTCATACGACAAGATTACGATTACTATCCCGAATCATAATTACACTGTTACCGAGCCACGATGGCAATCGACAATCGATATGATGAAGAAGACGTCGACGGAGCAACGAGTTTTCAAAAGGGGGAGATAACCACCTCTACACAATCAAATCCTACACTCAACAGCCCACCGTGAGACAATCTACCGAGACACGCACCGAGAAGTCGACCGAGAAGTCTACCTAGTCGACCAAGATTCTACTAAAGCCACCTATCGAGAGCGCAACCATGAAGTCGACCGAATGGTCACTGAAGCGGACTTCCAAAGATGATTACCGAATCAAGATAAACACTTACGGGTAAATGCCAAGTACCGATGACTACCGGCTGCAATATATACTCTACAGAGCATGCGGAAGCACTGCACAGGGCTGAGACAGCGCTTGCGCGCTTGAACTTGGTAAGTATAACCTTTTTAGAGAAGCTTACGTGTTAGATACCAACGAATAAGACGCGATGCAATTGACGTATACGATTGATGGCTACGACCGATGCCGGCTGCGGACGCTCCCATCGATGCCGAATCATGAACGAAAGCTCTACCACCCTGATGATGCCGACAATGACCGACGCCGAGATATCCGGGCCACGGGTATGGATGGTCGGTGGAGTATGGGTTCGGAAGTGGAGATATGGAGGACGGGATCACTTTTGGATGTTTTCTTGTTTCTCTCTTCTCTTCTTCTCTTCTTTGGATCTCGGCCTGGTATAAATGGCGTCGGCACGGGTTTTACCACCTCCGGATCTCAGTCAATGGGAGGTGGAGTTTCCCCATGTGGCAGATCCACCGAAAGGTCACCCTGCGCGGTACTGCTCGGTTGTGGGACTGATGGGTTCGTACGATTGTGTACGTGGAACGGTTGTTTGATTGCTTCCTTTCCATTTCTTTCCTTTCCTACTCTTGTACAGGTTTATGCAGCCCAGGAGGTCTGCACCTAAAGAGGGGGATAATGTAATGGCACAGCAGCACGTGACGTGTCCAGGGCCGGGTAACCCCCATTTTATATAGTCGGCTCGCCACGAGCCTGAGATCTCTAGCGATAATCTTACCTATACATCTACACCTACAATCACTCGAGTCCACGTGTGCAACCATGATCCATTCAATTACCATACGTATGCCTACGTAGTCGAGCGCAGGCGTACGTGCCTTTACAACAATTCAGATCAGGTTTATATTAAGGCTGCAGTAAGTGCAAATGTAGTGGATTTTTTTAAAAAAACTCGGCATTGACTCAGGTAGCTGTAAACTAATACCCTCCAAAGCTCAGCTCTCTAGAGGTAATTTGAACTTTTGGTGGAGTGATGTCTCCAGGCCCTCTCACCTCACTTTTTTCATGATCTCAATTTGGATCAGAACTTATAATTTCGGTTAGTATCAAATCACGTGAGATCAAGGGCCGGGGTACGAGGCCAAGTCTTCGCAATGTAACTGATATGGCTGTTTGTGATGCAATAACGTAGCTCCAGTTTTAAATTACCTATAGAGTAATTGTCTCCCCACTCTAAACATATGCAGCTGAGATCGACTGTGTAGCCCCGAAAACGATTCACTTTGTTCCTTCAGATTGCTGAAATGATATTTGTCAGGAGTACCTGACACGACACTACAACTCAAATACGGATTGAATCTGTTTGCCCATGCTCTACAATGTCTTTCGAATACCCTAACAATTCCGACCATGTGGACTCACCTGAATTCATCTACAGTCGTAATGGACATCCCGTCCAATTCCCCGCCTTCTTGTACCACACCGGTACCATTGCTCTCTCAGGTATAGCAGTGCGCGCTGGCGCTCTGGGCTTTGTTTGTGCCCTCGCTCTGAACGCAACATGGGCCTTTAGGTCCTCATTCCCACAGCTTCCTTTCTTCATTGCGTCACTTGCGCTGTTTCACTTCATGGAGTTTTGGCTCACTGCACGGTATAACACCCGCCGTGCAAACTTAGAAGGTATCTTCATCTCTGTATCTTTAATAGCGCAGTGTTAATAGGGGACAGCGTTTATATTAACCACGAACGGCGCCGCATACAATATTGCGCATCTAAGTGCAGTTCTGGAAGCGGGAATTGAATACTACTTTTTTCCGTCGTTAAAAAAACACTGTGTAGTGTCGGTTTTTGGATTGCTACTTGTGGTTATTGGACAGTTCACCAGAGCTTGTGCCATGATGCATGCAGGAAGTAATTTTAGCCATCGAGTTGCGCAGACGCTCGAGGCTGAGCATACATTGGTTACAACTGGGATCTACAGGTGTGTTTCTTCTCTGCAATATGGTATGATGTGCTGATGAAATGAATAGGTATTTTAGGCATCCTGCATATTTTGGATACTATTGGTGGGCGATTGGGACACAGATCTTGCTTGGAAATCCTGTTTGCACGGTGGGATTTGCAGTATTTCTTTGGGTGTTCTTCAACACTAGGATACGGCGTGCGTATATGACTTCAATGTAGAATGGAATGCGCTAACAAATCACAGATGAGGAGGCATATCTAACGCGATTCTTTGAAGAGTATAGCGTGTACAAGACACGGTCATGGGTTGGGATCCCGTTCATTAGGTGAATTTTTTGCGACGTTTCCTGCGAACTTCTGAGATGTTGCTCTTCTACCCATACTCAGTTTTTACATTGAACACCTTGAGTGAGTTGCTGTTGGCCATTGGAAATCTGCGGCAATGTATTGCAACATATGGTTGAACTCGCAGTTTTTAGATTGTGCGAGAAGGTATACAAGCTTTTATTTGCAGATTGTCACAGCGACTAGCAACTGCCTAAGAACTTCACTATCACGAGTGCAACTAGACAACCGATACCTACCATATTATTTAGATGTAATATTTGAGTGATGAGGCGTGGGGAGTTCGAGTTTCTCAAGATGATTTCCCCATCTCCACCCCCATCTCTCCCTTTCTCGTCCACAACTCTACCATCACAAGAGAACACGAAGTTAAGTCATCCCTCTCTACCTCCCTATGCCATGATAGTGAGTTAACACCGAGTACAGTATCCACCCAAGATCGACTGTCTCCCGCTCCCAGCCAGTCTCTCATCTCTCATCTTTCATCTCTCATCTTTCATCTCTCGGCACACCTTGTTATGCTTTACTCGCTCTACACTCCCACGATTACGAGTTAGCCCATGAATAGAGTCTCAGCTCCCGTCGTGCCTCCCTCCCGATCGACCGCCTCGAGATCGACTGCCTCCAGATTGACCGCCTCAAGGCACCTCTAAGTACTCCTCCAAGTTCGCTCGATCATGGCCTCCGAGTGCATCTCTAAGTTCGCTCGATTGCCATCTCCAAGTGCAGCCAGCACCATCTCCAAGTACACCTCCAAGTTCACACGATCACGGCCTCCAAATGCACCCCTAAGTTCACTCGATCGCCATCTCTATGCACGCTGGAGTGCCGTCTCCAGGTGCACCCCCGAGTTCGCTCGAGTACCGTCTGCAGCCAGATCGACCGTATGTACATATATAGATAGACATAGATAGAGAATATATGCCATATTATGATGTAGCAAATCTTGTTCTGATTGTGAAACACAAACGTCTAAACGACACGAATATAATAGACGACATGGCTTGTGGTTATGGGACTCTAGGAACCACTAGGAGAATATAGGTACCAAGTTTAGGGTGCTCTGGGAGACCTGCGCAGAGGTTCGAAATTTGACTATCCTATAAGCCAAATATCGTAGCATCCTGAATGCACCTCTACAACTGCAGGAGCTTTCAGGAGCACCTGAGAATGCTCTTGGAGCATCTGAGAGCACTTCGCTTAGCTTCAGGAGGGTCTGGGAGAACCTGGGAGCACCTGGGAGCACCGGTGAGGTTGACCGGAGTGCCTTGCAGGTTTGCATATGGCTTCCGGACCGTTTTACATTTTGCTGATGAGTGAAGGCCTAACCAAGAGTGATGGCCACAATGGGTACCAAGCACTGCTCTCTTCGTCACCTACAGCAATTCGAACAAAATCAGTTATCGACGATAAGCAGCAAGAGACCAGAGAACGGGTAGAGATGGATTTCTCAATCACTGCGTTGTTAATAGAGATGAACTTCTCTGAGTACAATATAATGAAATGGGTGGAGATGGACTTCTCCATGACCACGCAGGAACCAGTCGAACTGGTGTAGGCTACGGAAGTAGGAATCATGACCGTACTGATGATGTTACAGATGGCCACAACCATCTGCCCGACGCTGACAGCCGTCGAAGTCTCCCTGCATGTACAGGTGCGAGATCGCATCCTTCTGACAAGGAGGATGAGCCACCACCACCGGTGGCCAGAGAAACCGTCGATCTCCGCCGCGACTAAGCCCGCCGAGAAGGCGGCCATGACTAGGCAATCATGCCAACCACCACCATTACCGTATCACCAGAAGTCAAGACTACTATTATTGAAGGCTGATCGTACTTACTATCACTACAAGACCCAGCTCGTACCACGAGAAGAGCATTCAAGGCCTCTACGGAAGCGTTGATACGATTGTTACTTGCATCTAAAATTGATCAAAGCTGGCAAGCTACGAGCAGATAAACTTCGGTATGACTTATACTCCTATTGGAAAGCTAACTACATTTCAATATATCATCTCTGTCATCGGGAGATTTGGATGGAATCAATTCAATATCGGCACCGTATTACCAACCCCGAAGTTGATGACAACATGGCCTTGCCGGAAGGCTGGCCCGCCCGGAATGGCACCTAGGCGCCGGAAATCAATGCCAGACTCAAGAAAGCAATTGACGATCTCAATCAAACGACTCAGACAAATCCGCGGCGAAGGTATTCTGATGCTTCTGTATGTGGATGAAATCTTCACGATGTACCTGTGTACGGAGGCCGCTACCATTGCAGCAATCGAGATAAATACGAAACTACGAAATGACGGATAGTGTTCGGCATGAGACGAGATATCCCGGGACCATTTTCTGGTAGGTCCCGGGACGACTCGGGACTCAGAGTGATGGCTCGTGGCCGATACCTTTCGGCCAAGAGCAGTTAACTGAGTATAGTTCTCCGTGGTTACTGTCTTCTTTATCGTCGACTTGCGCACTCAAGATCACAGTAGTTTACCTCCACTCTATAGCACCGCTTACATCTCTTATATTTCAACTAGAAATGTGTCTATAGACACTTCCCTGGTCTATTGACGAAGCCCTCAGAACCTCGATTGCGGGTAATTGGAGCATGCGTATTACTCGCTGTAACTGCCATAATGTCTAAGACACTAAATATTAGCTCTAATTAAATATACTGTTTAGTTTAAATACATTTAGTAATCTTGCATTTTAGTCTAAGCAGTTTAATGCGTACATCTATAATCGGAAGATAATGCTGCATGAGATTCATACCTGGGAGATGGAGGATGAGGAATTAGCTGCCGCTGGTGATGGGGTAGATCAAGAGTACTAGGCAGTCGTTGAAATTGAGCAAGAAGTGGCACTGTTGATTGAGAGTTTAGATGTACATTGTAGATACACGAGATATCCCGGGACCACGAGACTAATGACACGGCGAGACGAGATGTCCCGGGCTCTGCTGAAGTCTCGTCTCGTCTCGTCCCGTGCCGAACACTAATGGCGAACATCGACCCTTCACGGACATTGACCCTTTATATTGATTTCTCGGCATTGAGATTCACCTAAACATCGGCGGTACCGGTATCAGCCTCTACCAGAAGACTTTCATTGGAGAGAGAAGGATCAGAGGGATAAGGATCAGAGGGATAAGGATCAGAGGGATAAGGATCAGAGGGATAAGGATCAGAGGGATAAGGATCAAGGGAGGAAAGGATGGGAAAACGAATACATCAGAGACACGTACCGAACGGGCTACAGAGACACCTACCCAGAAGTCAAGCAAGATTTCTACCGAGAAGATGTCCACCAAGAAGCAGCCTACCGAGATGTCTACCGAGAGGTCGACCAGGATTCTACAGATGCTGCCTATCAAGTGCACCGAAGATGTCGACCTGAAGGCCACCAACGCTATGTTCCGAACTACATCACCGAGAAGCATCTACAAGTCAATGCCAATTGCCGATGACTACCGATGTGTCTGAGATACCGCACGAAGATTACCAATATTCTAAGAAGCATGCGGAAGCACTGCACGAGTGCTCGGGAGAGCGCAAGCATGCTTCCATACATAGTGAGTATAACCACCTACTGAGATGCTGACAAGATAGATATGTTGTGTACGATTAACAATCACCAACGGCCACGAACTATGCTGGCAGCAGAAGCTCCCATCGATGCTGAATTAATACCAAGTCACGAGTGGAAGCTTACCATCAATCACGGAAGTCGATTTAAGGTTGGATATAAGGTTGGATTTAAGGTTGTTTACTTTTGTTTTGAATACACGGATTTCTTCTTTATGGATGGCCATCCTCAAGCTACGGTAGTACTCTTTCCCTGCACGCAGGGTTTTAATGAGGCTACTATGGGAATCACTAGCAGCGCAAGTACGCTTGTTTCATCACCTTTGTTTTCATTGTTTCTTGCTCCATGGAATGTAGCAAGAGGGGGAAGTGTTGCATAAATAGATCTCAGCCTTCGTATGCCCGGAGATGATGACTCGATGGGAGACTGGGAGATTGCTATTGGACTGATGGTATTCAGCCGTGTCTATACATAAGTAGATGAGTACATACGCACTCGCACTTGTATGACCATATATATATGGCCTTGTGGCCCTCTTAGATAGTACGCAATCAAGCTTCTCTATCTCTACTTTGAACAAAATGGCTGTTACAGGTGTACTTGTACCGGAGACATGTTACAGGTCTGATACACGGTCACTGCTGCAGGGGCTGATGCCTCCTGTATATATCTCGAGTCTTTCTCCTTCTCTCTTCTCTGTACCATAGAATACACGCACACGGTTCTCCCCAACTTCCGTATCGTAACAATGGCCAATCCCGCAAGCTGAGTGCTGATCTATGACCGCGGCATCAAGAGAACAATCAGACCACCAGCCCAGTCTAATCACCAAAAATGAACGCATAAGACAAGAAACCCATCGTGCTCGATCAGCTGAAACTTAAAGATTGTGCCGATAACCTATAGCTTACATATTACTCCATGTTGGGCTATCAACGGGAGTCTACAGATGTGCTCGACCGCCTCCAATCTCGAAGCCACGTCTTGGTTTTTGCGTCTATCTAGCTAGACTTCTACGCGTTAAAGTGTTGATAGGAGTGGGTAGAGCACGCTGGATACCTTCGGTTGTGAATTCTGTAGGGGCGTATTGTTTATACTGCTTTGAAAGGCAGCGGCTATTTACCGTATTTATATAGGGAATCCGAATTGAGTGGAAATGAGGCTATAGTGATATCTTGGCTGCAGAGAGTAATGGGCATATCATCTTTCGCGATTCAAAATTAAGTACGAGTGGATGATACAATCCCAACGTATAGGTACCGAATGTTGTACGGAACATCACTGAGCCTGCCGCGATGCGCGCGTCAAAGACTAGACAGGAGATTGGAAAATCGATAGTTCTTATTATGACGTGAAACGGATTTCTTGATCTATTCATGACGAGCTGAATCGATCTCTGGCAATTAAGTGGTTTGCATGTTATACGTATTTCGTGCGCCACCTACCAATAGTAGCGAACTCTTTCTCAGCCGCCGGAAGAACAATTCCTGTCTTTCTTGCTTTGACACCTAATATCCACTCACATATAATCACGAAGTATACCGATCAATTTTCGGCACTGCTCTATCTCGACCTTCGTTACATACCACCTGTCCCTGTTATCAAATCCCGCAGATAACCACCATATTCTCTCGCGCGACCGCCGAGAAGTAACCCCATTCTATGCCCGTAGAGTCGCGTTGGATGGAACCGCTCTTTTTTCTTCGACCTCGGTGTTTTCCATTTCAGCGCCCCCTCCTCCGCAGTTGTCGCCGCCGCACCATTGTACTGGCCCACTGAACGTACTCGACCCCTTTAAGGACGTTGGATAACCGGAGAACCCTAAACGCCAAACTAAAAAATCTTGGTACTTTGTCCTGTGACGTTCTATAATCATGAGCCTCGACGGGAAATCTTCTGCAACAAAGGAGGATGGGGAGCCAGTCTCGAAACTTCGAGCTCTGACGAATGATGCCTCATCGCAGCAGGTACTGGCATACATACCTTGTGGGGCCAGAGTCCCTCTCCGTGTGCGGGCATTGTTGCTGACCATCCGTTTCTAAATGTTAGTCTCCCGTGAAATCGCAGCTACCAGCTTCTGTAGACTCCGCTGTTCTCCCTCCGCCACCTACAAGTCCCATAAGCACTCTCACGCACTACCTTAAGCAGCCGCTGACCGCCTCGTTTATTGCGGGAGGCGTTGCTGGCGCAGTGAGCCGAACGGTTGTGAGCCCATTGGAGCGATTAAAGATCATCTTTCAAGTTCAGGGACCGGGAAATGCTTCATACAACGGTATTGGGCCGGCATTGGTAAAAATGTGGAAGGAGGAGGGATGGAGAGGTCTCATGAGGTGCGCCCTCTCCCTTTGTTTGGGCATAGGCAAAGTTAGGCAGGCGTTGCCTACCCCACCAGCGTATTGCAAAGACATACGAAGATCAAAAATTCTACAAGACATTATGGGGCGATATTCGATCACTGGGGACTAATTGATGTGTCATATTTAGGGGTAATGGTACCAATTGCATCCGGATTGTCCCATATTCGGCGGTGCAATTCTCGAGTTACACTATTTATAAGAAGGTTAGATATTCACAGGCATCTCAGATGAGCCTTTGCTGATGGCATTGTTCAGCTCCTTGCTGATGAAACGGGGGACCTGGGTACTTTGCGACGACTGTGTTCTGGAGCCATGGCAGGCGTAACTTCCGTGGGCACGTTCATCTCGTGTCGAGTTCCGACGACCAACTGCTGATGGGACCCACACAGTTGCTACTTATCCTTTAGACATTGTCCGGACACGTCTCTCTGTACAGTCGGCATCATTTGAAGTATTAGGGAAGAAGGAGAAAAAGCTTCCGGGGATGTTTAAAACCATGAAAACCATGTACCGGACGGAGGGTGGTGCAGTGGCTCTTTACCGGGGACTGGGACCAACCCTTGTGGGTGTTGCGCCTTATGTCGGAATCAACTTCGCGACTTACGAAGCGATGCGCAAGTTTATGACGCCAGAGGGCGAGACGAATCCTACGGCGATTGGGAAACTAGTTGCGGGAGGAGTCAGCGGAGCTGTGGCGCAGAGTATTACATATCCATTTGAGTAGGTTCCGACTTCATCATATCTTTATATACGCGATACTGATGGAAGATTTAGTGTTTTACGACGACGTTTCCAGGTCAATACCATGAGTGGTATTGGACACAAGTACAAGAGCCTATGGGATGCCATAACTATCATCCTTCGGGCTGAAGGAGTACGAGGACTATACAAGGGATTACTGCCCAATCTCTTGAAAGTAGCACCGAGTATAGGCAGTAGCTTCCTGAGCTATGAAATCACCAGGGACCTTTTGACAGGGCTGGTTGGGGGCATATAACCACTACCCAATTAGATTAACAAAAAAGGATATATAGCTTTTGTCTTTTTGCTTTGGTAGATGTTAGAGGCGCGAGTGAGTCACCCGGTGTATGAAAAAAGGGTTCGGTGGTCAGCTATATACTCATTAGCTACTTAAATATTTCCTAGCTGTGTCCGTTCGGCCTCTTTTTTTGGTTTTGTATTGCTTTGATTATTCCCTATGGGCTTATTTTCAGAACAGATGAAAAGGAGGTTTACAAGCAACATCTCCGGGGCCATTTCATTGCGCATTGCTTGTTCTTAGTTGAGCAACTGAGGCTGCAGAGGGCATGTAGCTGAAGATACCAACCATGGTACCAACCAGGTATCCTTTGGGATCTACTGCTCACACCGGCAGTATCCTCCTGCAGCTGTCTGTGGTTCCATGTCCTTCGGTTGTACTCTACCCTGCTGCCGTGATACCATATATGCGGGTCATCGGGCATCGGGAGTGATTCTTTGTGATGGGATGCAGCCTCGTGATGAGATGAGTATGATCTAGGTACGCTAACTGTAGCGCCGATACTAGTCAACATCCCCCCTCCGCCCCACTTCACCTTCAAATCGAGAGCGCGTAACCATTGGCAACTTGACCTACTCTCAAGTTGACCACGGAACTGCACCAGCTCGAGTGTTTTTGATCTTCAACCCTTGCTGACTTCTTAACACTTCCCAACCAGGACCAACTCTAAAGAAGCTCGCAGTTAGTCTTCGACAGCCCAGGCGACTTTATCAAATTCTTCAGCGGAGTTATATCTTTTCTCGGCGCGACGACAGCAAGCAAAGCGAATACAGGAAGCACCGTGCAGGATTCTAGCAATAGTCCTGCACTGCCATCATGTCTGTCAAGTACGCGCCGTTCGAGTCGGCGATCGATTTACCATTCTACTACAGCCTCGCTTCGCACAAGATTGATTACGATAAACTAGACGACTCACCGCGAAAGGTACTGGGACGGTATGTGCCCAGAGACGGCCATCGAATGCAGATCCAAGGCGATGCTTTGGAGGCGGATAAGTATAGATTCCAGATCGCGATGCTGTTGGAAATGCTCTAATAGTTGTGGTTGCAGTATTGCAAAGGACTCTTGCAGGGCGGAAGGTATGATTAAGAACTTTAATACTCTTGAGGAATTCAAGAAGGCGGATCGCTCGGGAATGTTGAAGAGAACTGCGGCGACGGTAATAAACCCCTCCAAAACCTTGTCACTTTGTGTACTGATTTCTGCAACAGATATGGGATGCCATCCTCGACGGCTCGATCTACTCCTGTCCCTCACTTCTCTCGTCGCTCCTCATCCTCTCATATGCAGACCTCAAGAAATACAAATTCCACCACTTGTTCGCATTCCCGGCCTTTGTTTCTACGCCTACGTGGTCTATGGTTGGTCCTATTGCACGCTTGGATGCTCAACAAACATCTCAGCTCGTTGATTCAGTTAATACCTGGCAATATCGCAACGATTCACGGCAGCGGGGTTTCTTTTTAGTCAAACAAGTGGCGGGGCAGTACAAAATCGGGAGTCTCGGAGACTTTGAGAGAGGCTTCTTTGGGGAGGATGTTGACCCGCTTGACCGGATGGTGGCGTTCGTTGATCCTAGCGAGTACGAAGATAACCCAGGCTGGCCTCTGCGGAATCTCTTGGTGCTCGTGCGGAAGCGGTGGGGATGGAGGAAAGTAAGAGTCCTCTGTTACCGAGACACTCATGTGGGACGATATGAATCAAAGAGCTTGATTTTGAACCTGGAGCTCGAGGGAGACGGTATAGAAAGCTTGGAGCTGGGAGACGAGATGCCAAAAGTAGTTGGTTGGGAGAAGAACGACGACAATCAGGTTCGGCCAAGAGTTGCCAACCTTAGCGCCCAAATGGATCCGAAGATTCAGGCGGATATCAACGTCGATCTCAATCTGAAATTGATGAAGTGGAGGGTTGCACCAGAACTTGACTTAGATAAGATCAAGAACACCAAATGTCTGCTCCTCGGCGCTGGGACTTTAGGTTCATATGTTGCTCGCATTTTGCTAGGTTGGGGAGTGAAGACGATCACATTTGTCGATTCTGGGACCGTATCGTTCTCTAATCCTGTCCGGCAGCCTTTATTCACATTCCAAGACTGCATCGGTGGTAAGACGAAGAAAGCTTCACAAGCAGCGGAAGCTTTGACTGCCATTTATCCCGGCGTTAATGCCACAGGTCACGACATGACAGTGCCCATGGCCGCACATCCTTTCAGCGATGCACAGGAGCCCGAGATCAAGCGGGATTATGAAAAACTGAAGGAGTTGTTTGAAACCCATGATGCTATCTTTCTCTTGATGGATACGAGGGAAAGCAGATGGCTACCGACCGTGATGGGTAAGAGTATGGGCAAGATTGTAATGAATGCGGCGTTAGGATTCGATACATACGTGGTGATGAGGCATGGTGTGAAGCCTGAGAAGTTTGAAAAGGCTGCCGAAGGAATTAAGGGGGAAGAATTGGGATGCTACTACTGTAATGATGTAGTGGTTCCTGGTGATGTCAGTATACCCCTAGTTGCTTGAGAGTGTCGATGCTAACTAATAGCAGAGTTTGACGGGAGCTACGCTGGATCAGCAATGTACAGTTACTCGACCCGGTGTTGCGCCTCTCGCGAGCGCATTCCTGGCTGAACTCCTCGTGTCGGTCGTGCAACATCCACTTGGGTTTGTAGTCTCCTTCAAAAGTTTCTGCTAGTGATATATCTGATGCAAAAGTAGTCCGGCTGCCTCAGCGCCAGAAAGCACAACAACTACAGACCGCGGCTCTCATCCACTCGGACACGTGCCCCACCTTCTTCGTGGGTTCCTTCACAGCTTCCAAAACTTGATTGTCAGGGGAACGGCGTACGACTGTTGTTCCGCATGTTCCGACAAGATCATCCGCGCATACGAAGAGGGTGGATGGGACTTTGTCAAGCGGGCGCTGTGCGAGAGGGGCTATGTGGATGAGGTTAGCGGATTGGCAGAAGTGCAGAGACGAGCTATGGAGGCGGATGCGGCGGGGTGGGGTAGTGACGAGGAAGAGGACGATTTGTAGTAGTATCAGCTTTTGGCGATGGAGTATCGGAGTTTTGGAAGACGGAGAAGATCGGCTTTTGTTTATTTTTACTTGTTTATAGTTCCCTAACGTAGGTGTAGCACGTCTATGATGATATTGTTTGTATGATTGATGACGAGCTACCGTACTCGCAGCTACTGACCGCTAACTAACCCATATTTTTACAATGACCGGTTGTGGGACATTGTGCTCACGACGGGGTGTTGATGGGGACAGGGAGTACTCGTCGGAACAGATGACGTTCACCCACCAGCCCTAAATTCCGAGTGACCGAGTGATAACCGAGTTTCCCAAGCCCGAAAGAGTCTAAACTTCAGTTGGCTTGGCGCTGCCATTAGTAAATCAGATAATAAATTTCCTGATTTTCGTACCCACCTTTGTGCCTGCCTTATCTTGTTCCATCATCCGCACCATCATCCATCCTCCTCCGGATCTCTTGTGTCAGGAATATTGCCACCAAACGTTGCATATATCAATCCCCGACCCCGGCCCACTACCTTCTCTCTCCTCCAAAGGTTTTTATCAGATCATAAGAAGCTACACAAAGCAAAAAATATGTTCCGCCGAATCATCACCACTTCCGTCCCCGCACGCATCACTGCTCCGTCCGCTGCACGAACCGTGCTCGTAGGCGCAAGCAAGCGTAGCTACCATGAGAAAGATATGTTTTCCCCCTCCTCCCTGCGCTTGCAATTGGTACTAACATATATTCCACTGCTCGACCACTACTCGAACCCGCGCAACGTCGGCTCCATGCCAAAGGGCGACATGGACGTGGGCACCGGTCTCGTTGGCGCACCCGCATGTACGTTCCTCTCCTTCCCCCTTCTTTTGAAAACCTCACTAACAATTTTCCAGGCGGTGACGTAATGAAACTTCAAATCCGCGTCGACAGCGCGACAAACACAATCTCGGACGTAAAGTTCAAGACGTTCGGCTGCGGATCTGCGATCGCGAGTTCTTCGTACCTTACCGAGCTTGTTCGCGGGATGTCGCTCGAAGACGCGGGAAGGATAAAGAATACAGAGATTGCGAAGGAACTGTGTTTGCCACCCGTGAAGCTGCATTGCTCCATGCTCGCCGAGGACGCGATTAAGAGTGCGATTAAGGATTACCAGACGAAAACGAAGAGGGCGAAGCCGACGTTGGGACAGGGGTTGATGTAAATGCTGAGGGGGGGAGGGAAAAAAAATTGGGATAGTGGGGGGTATTTTTTGTTACTGGGATTCCCGTGCTGTGTTTTGGGGGTTTGATTGGTTGATTGTCCCGCTGCTACTGCTGCTGCTGTGTGTTTCTGTCTAACGGCGTTCTTTTTGTTTGCTTTGCGGGATGGGGATGATGCGTCCCCGTTCCTTTTCAACCTACCTATCTGAATATCTCTCCGTCGTCTCAACTTTTTATCTTCTCTTTCGATGTATCTTTTATGGGCCTTTGTCTGAATATCTACCACTATGTCCTAACTTTGTATCTAAATTGCAACATTTGTTTTGAGGCGAATTGAAACTGGGCAAGTTAAAGTGCGACGATAGATGCATCCTCGGCAACCCCACGCTGCGCGATAACTCTAGATAAGGGAGATGATGCGGGAATCGTATGATGATGACGGTTAACAGCATTAGTTGACAGTAAGCTGGGTTCATTGACGGGAAGTAACAATTATTACAGATTCTGTACTCGTTTTATTTGGCATGGCTTCCTTTATTGGCACAAATCATCCTTTATCACCCACCATTTTTCTTGACCAAATTTAAAGAAACTCAACGCCCACAGCCCATAAAGTAGCTCAGACTCTCTTGAAGAAATACACGTATCTTCGAAACACGTTAGTGATCGATACGCAACTGGAGAAGAGGAGGGGGGTTCATACGCAAACTTCTTCATCTCCTCGGCGTCACCACTTTTGACCACCTTCTCGTCGTTAAACAGGACCCAACTCTCGCCCTCCTCGCCCTGAACATGGCTCAGATCCTTCTTGATAAACGCCACATAATGCCCGGCATGGATGCTTCCACCCTTATGGCAGACAATACTGTTAAGCTTAAAGTTGGCTGGCAGCTCTTTACTTCCGGCATCTTCCTTCTTTGAAGGAGCAGAGGAAGCTTCCGCCATGGTTTCATCCTCCTCTTCGAAATTGTCGTCCATGTGGTTACAAATCCATTCCATAGCTGCTTCAATATTGCCGTTGGTTTCCTTAAGGGCCTTTTTGGCTTGGGCAGTGGTGAATCCCATGCCGGTAACCAGGTCGATTTGATCTTGACTGGGTCCGGCTTTAATGGCGAGAGGGTCATCGATGTCCGGGTCATCCATATGGCCAAACAACCAGTTCATGGCCGCGTCGGCGTCGGTGTTACCAGTGTTGTAGAGCGCCTTCTCGCAACGCGGCTTTGGGAATCCCATTGCTTCCAGCTGTGCCATGGTCGCTTCATTGGCGACGAATGCCGGTTTCGATTCTTCAGCATCACCGTCTGGAAGTGGTTCCTCACCTGGTTGGATGCCGGAGGAGAGGTAGGAGTCCAGGGAGAACGCATCATCATTAACAATGATAGGGATATCAAGTTTAGTTGGGACCCAGTTGACCAATTCAAAACGGCGACAGTTAATGACGAGAACATTTGGGAATGTTTTGAATCCAGAGCGTCTTGATATCACTGTCGTCAGCATGAGGTATCAAATCTTGGAAGGAGGGCTTACTTCCTAGCACCCTCCTTGCGACCACAGGCCTTGCATGTAAACTCAACCATCTCATCCGAAGTGAAGATATCTAAACACTCTTTGATAGTGACAGGTTCAAATACATCCTTCTTATCCTTTCCGGCTTCAGCTCCTCCAGCTTCATCTACCACGACATCAGGAGTCTTGATTCGCCTTGCTGGCACGGGCACAGAGATATTGTCCTGCACATCCGTCCTATATGCAACTTTCTTGCAGCTCATGCACTGCAATCGCTGCTCTAGCACAAACCTGAAATCAGATACAGGGTCTTTCAATCCTTCAGGGTGTCTGGAACGCTCGATGTGATTAAAGAGATGTAATAGCAGTTCAAATGCATCCTGCTGCCGCATGGTCGAAAATTCTTCATGTCCCTTTCCGATGAGGGCTTTGAGAATAGCCGGCGCAAGCCCTTTCTGATGGGGAAGCTCGGTTGAATATTCGCTGGCTACAACATCCGAGTCTGGTAGGGAATATCTTCCGGACCACAACCCATCTCCGATCTTCCTGAGCTGCGTCTCCAAATCCTCTGCAGGGTTCAAAACTTCCGGCATGTCTCTAACCTTCTCGAAGTATCTCTCCTTGAAAGATGGCAGCGCGTATAAGCATTGCAGTATGCTCGCAAGATAGCAAGAATTGCCTAGATTTTTCAAGCCAGTCAGGCCATGCCCAAATATCGGCTTGAGTTCCTTTCCGTCTTCAGAAGTCATTGAAAACTCCCAGCGTAAGTTCTGTTCAATCTGCATCTCAGTCAAACTCTTTTCCGTCTTCTGCCTGTCCGCGATGTTGATCCCCCAATGTGCCAAATGGGTTTTGATCTCGGGATCGCTTTTCTCGTCATTGCAAGAATAGCAATATATATCGCAGTTTCCTTCCGGTGTGATAGAGCCTAGCTTAACAGCAACAGGATGGTGTGTGGCATCGAAGTGTGCCAGACCGTGCGAGTTTCCTCCGACACCACCAAACTGAGCCCGCCCACAACCAAGGTTTCCGCATTGCAGGCAAAGCCAGAGGTTCACCTTCAAGTCACAGCTGGAACAATGAGCCAGATCTATTGCTGTTAGTTCGCCAAATCCCATTTTGGGACAGAGATAACATACTCTGAGATTCCAATTGTTTAGCCTCCGATTGCTCTAGACAAAGGGTATGTTCACAAGGGTTGATTTCCTGTTCCCAAGCTTGGACTTCCGTTTGCCTAGCAAAAGTCATCGCCGACATAACGCCGTCAATAACCTCCGGTAGCTATACCTCTCCAGTTGAGTTAACGTTGATCAAGAGGTCTAGGATCTAAGGTTCGACATACGTTCCCCATAGTCCTCTGGATTTCCTTCCCGCCGCACTCATAGCAAAACACGGCAGTGTGAGTATCGTAACGGTCACTTTCGGTTTCGGCCGCAATGGCGAGTTTCGACATCTTCTGGGGTGGTTCATCGCGCTGTAATTCCTGTCAGTTACACACTGGGAAACTTGGTGAGTGTCAACCAACCTCGACCTTGGGTTTTTTGGTCCGACGGATATTGAGAATTAAGGGGTGCTTTGAAAGCTTGTAGTGGAGCTCCGCGTGCTTTCTTTCGCCCGCGCAACCGCCGTTGAAGCAGCTTAAGCAGACATTCAGACCTTCGGGTTCATCCTGAAGTAGCTGGTTAGCAGTAGTTGGTTTGGTTTACCAGGGAGATAGAACTCACGATGCTGTCAAAGCACTGCGTACAATCCTCTCTATGCACACTCTGGGTAGCTCTGGGAGGCTGAAGACCTGTTCCTGAGATTAGAAAGCTTCGGATTCTACGAATGGTGGGGTCGTACGAGCTTCCTGGACATGAGTGCAACTCATGCTGGGATAATTCTTGCGTTGGTACCGGTAATGATGAAGAGAGCAGTAATGTAGATGAGGCAATGTTCTGGAAGTGAGTGTGAGCCAGTCAATATAGATGATGACGAAGGGTATCTCGGGCAATGAGCTTTCAGTAGGTGGTGGGGCTAATGAGGCTCTGGATGTCGCTTACTTAGGGCGAAGATCTCCTACTCTACTTGACGGCTCTGAACCTTGCAGCTCTTGTGGGCGAAAAACAGGAATCCCAACTGGCTGAATCATGGGGCATCAGTTCTTTGATGGGCATCCGACCCGAGCTGCCCCCTAACATCTGAACAACGAACAACCACACACTTGCACTCAGAAATGGATAGCTTAGCTAAGCTCAGAGCTCTCTAGATTATTCATGTGGCACCATAGATAGGTTCAAGAGCTACTTAGAACTAAGTAGACAATTAAATCTTCGTATATCAGAGCTCTCTTGCCGGAGGAATATCTGGCGGGGGTGATATTCCTGCAGATTTGAATATACACAATAAATCATCCGGTATCACTCTGCATCTTTTCCAGCTGGTTGAAGCGACACAAGCGGACTGTCTGTCCAAACGTGACTTCTCGATGGTGCTGTCATCGGCAAGGCACCGCGAGACGGCGCATAACCGCTTGTCATCCGCTAAACGACGACGACAATCAAGAATTGAAAAACCGTAATGCACGCAATTCCCTTATTTTGGCCCAAATTACAGATAGTAAATGAAATGAAACGAGTGCTAGAACCAGCTTGTCCAGAAAAAAAAATTGGATCGTAACAAGTTATATACCATACGGCTTTGTCTGTAGCGGATGGATTTGAAATTCCTCACCATCCATTTCTGAGCCTTCATCTTCCACCCATGGATATTGTCCAGTGGACTGTATTTCTTCCTCATAACCCATAAGTCCAGCAGAGGTGCAGGGGAAGATGATGAAGAGCAGTTATACGACTGTTAGGTAAGAGAACAACTCACTTTAAGCAGTTATATCAATTCGACAATCACCTCCAACCATTTACTTTCTATTCAAAAAAACGGTTAACTACAAATCCATGATACCCACAGTTTTATCTTATTTCACTGCAATGTTATTGCGCGTTCGGGGCCGCGGCTGAGTTCATTTCAACATAAATACCGATAAAATCACCGGCCCAACTGCAGATTATACTTCTCACTTCAAGTCTCTAGCTACATAACCGAGGATATTTGGTAGGCAGTCTTATCAGTTCGCATTAGAGTACAGGCTCTAGAAACAGCATGGCGTATAACGTATCGTCACATTTCAGTCCGCTGCATGCTGGGTATTCACAAATCACTACACCATGGACTCTCAAAACGATGAAACCGGGACGATTTCATCTCGCTCTTCCGGCGAGCGTCCTTGCTGGAGATGAGACGCAAGATTTACATTCTTTCAAATGTGTTCCTGAGTACACACATAATATGTGAACAAAGTATTTTTCAATCAAGGAAAAACAGATCATTGCCCATGGCGCATTTATCACAGCGGAGTGATGTGCTTCATTCCTGGGAGATATCTCAGAGGATCGGGTTGTTATCGTCCAGATACTTCGTGACATAAGCCCATCGACCATTGGCAAGTATGGGGTGAATTTTCTGACGGGTATGACCTACCAATGATGCTATCGGCGGACGAGAGGTACTGTCTCGAACGTGCATCGTGGAGGCCTTTCTCTTTCAAAGCAGGACTAGTGTTTAGCTCCTGGTATGCTATACCCTTAGGGCTGCTACCATGATCAAAGTAAGAAAACCGAGTCCCTGCTTCGTAAACCGTACCTAACTCGCCCTAGTCCAGGGAGAATCTGGGTATGTTACACTGAACGGAATACCTAGTTATCAACTGTCCTTAAGCATCCCACAGCTCAACTCTTCTACGCTGTTTCTTATGGCATAGAGGGCGTGAAAGGATTTGTGCACTCAGCTCCATATCTGACCTGTGTCTTTAGTTTGTGAATTTCTCTTTCCCCAATAGATCTATCCATTGCATCTCTAACATCTGACCACAGAGTCTCTTATTCAATTAATGAGTGGGTTGGTCGAAGGGGAGTTGTCTTTTCGACGCTCCTCCTATTATATCGACGTGGTGTCTGGCAAGCGTTCCCAAATACCTGGCAACATCTCATCATAGAAAGACTCTCTTTAAGTAATTTCAATACTCACAGGTCGTATTTCACATTCTGATAATCCTTTGGGGTTTAGGATTGGTATTGCGAGTGTCACAATGCAGTATAAGAGGTTTGTTGACTGCTAATTTGCCTATAGATGATTGATTGACTATGCCAGGACTTCTTGTGATGTCATGGCCAATGTTTGTTGCGTTTGGCGCTTTCTCTGGCTATATTACCGGAGTTGTCGGTTTTGGTTGGAGATGATCCCAAGTCCTGTGGATACTATCAGCCAAAGTCCACTCTACTGAGTCTAAATTGCGTACGCATCCGCCACAATCTCTGGACTGGATGCGAACAACCTGACCGTAACTTTGTAGAGCTTAAATTGGAGCTTGACCATCACAAGTCCGGTACGCGTCCGTTATCGAATGTTGAGAAGTTTGCTTACCAATTCAAGATGATTTTCCCATTTTCGCGATAGTTATCATCATCAAAGTTCCAGAAACCCCATCATACCTACTTTACAAAACTCGTCGCAAGTTTGATCCGAAGTTTTATAGGGATGTTCTGGACTCTATACAGCATATAGAATACACCCTTGATAACATCTCACGATTTGTTTCAGATTTGACTTGTACCTCCATCTTCTAACGGGGGAATTGGGGCTACTTGCAAGAGCTGTTTAATATCAGTTGTAACTGTCGTGCATTTCGTGCTAACATTTTTTGTGCGTTTATTCAATCGTTCAGCAATCCAATAGTTTCAGCGAGTTGTCAAATTACCTGGTGTGGAAGTCTTAGACCATTTACTCGGATGTCTTCAGAAATTCCAGTACCAGTAATAAGCCGTCAACGTCGGCGAGCATAAGATTAGGATATATCGACTTTGCCAGTACCCCAGAAGCAATGTGGATGATTGACCGATCAATCTTCGGCCGGAGGAACTTGTTATTATATACACTACTATTTATGGCGTTTACCTCACTAGCCTTCCTGATGCGTGGGAAGGCAAGATCACCCCTCGTACTGGTTGTTATGTGTGAGTTCGAGTTGCTGCCCGAGAACGTTCGAACCCAAAACGCTAACAACAATAACGGATCTTTTCGATATTGTGTACGGTCCTGGCGCAGGTTCGGCGCCCGTTGTATATGCGGCGGAGCTAATGGCGTATAACTATATCCGTAGCTTTAGTGCGAACATCAAGTCAGTGTCAGATTCGTTGTCTCCAAATAAATGATAGGAGAATCAATTGTAACTGGTTCTTTAACTGATTCATTGCCTACACGCTCCTATATTTTAGTGGTGCTGTTGGTTATACTAGAATCTTGGTATGGTATGCTGCATTGGGTTCTGTTAGTTTCTTGGTTTCCTGTATGTGCTCTTTTAAGGTTCGGTTGCTACCGCTAATGTTCTGCAGTTCGTACTAGAGACGAGATTGGGATCACTTGAGGAGCTTGATCATGTCTTCAGCGTTCCTAGCAGGCAATATTCAAAGCATGCCGTCGAGCGAACTTCGTACTTCTTTAGAAAGTACTAGTACATCTTGGTGGAATATCGGCTTCCGCCGAGACAACCGCCTCCCAGCAGAGCGTAAAAGCAAATACGGTGAAGAAGGATATGGTGGAAGAGGAGGATTAACAGGAGGCGGGTACAAGTCGACGTCGGATTACCTTGTAGATATAGGGCATCGCCATTTTAGGAGTTAGAAGTATACAATTCCAATTTAAAAGCCCAACCATGAAGTCCCTTACCAAATATCACGGTTATAAGTAGTCTGGATTCAGACTAGGGGGTAAGTCACTATTATGTACATATTGCCTATTCTTCCTATTTTCTGCTTCGTCCCAGGCTCTTTCACTCTCCAAGCCTCAGTCTCCGGCTATTCCATCAAGCGTGTAGCCAAAAACATCGATCTAGGGGCCTGTTTACAAAGTAATTTCGATTTTGTTACTTGTTTCACTTGGAAAGCATCATTCTGCAATAGATGGGCATACGCTCGAATCATAAAATCTCACCCATAAAGGCGGAATCCAGTCTTGAGACCGTCCAGTGAAAGTGTCAGAATATCTTGTCCCATGGTATGCATGGTCTCGCCGGGCTCGTGCATAAGTCTCAGGACGAGGCCTTGAGATAATTCATCCACTACACCCCTCGGAACAAAAGTGCGGTGTTCGTTCCCAATGTCTTCGCGGCTTTACGTGTATACATTTGACCCACTCCCTTGACAGCTTTCTTATGCGGTTCTAAGCCTAAAACGAGCTTGCTAGGAAGCGGGAAGCAATGCTTTTTCCTGGCGAGAGCTTTGGAGGCGATGGTGAGGAATATGGGAGCGGTTGATACTCCGCACCTCGTCTTCTAGTGTTTTCAGTTAACAAGTGCAAAAGGCACTTTCTTGCGTATCTATTCTCTCCTATAACAATAGCGAAGCGTACTTGACTTCTCCTAAAAAGCGAATCCAATCTAGTGATGCTTCGTAGGAGATAATAAGTTGAACTCACGAAATCAGGGCTTTCTCTCCCTTCACATTACCTGTGCAGCAATGGTGGTTGGCGGTGAACATTTAAGCTCACTTTCTTGGCCTCGCACAAAGTCCGGATCACCAGGTCTCACACGATTTGCAAAATTTCCTAGACGCTCAATTATTTAAAAGTATAAAAGCTTTACATAAAGAACCGCATATTGGTATTCAAAGTTTCAACAAACCACGACTAATAGCACCGGATCCATCCATCCATCATACATAATTGCTAATGAACTCCACAAATTGGTTATACACTTCCTCCTGGGACGATTTGATATGCTGATCGGGGTAACTTCCATAAACGGCAAATCCTATAGCATGCTTAGCAAGAATTTGTGGTTTGGTGTGATTTTTGTGGAATACCATGAGGGACACCCTTGTACACCTTTAGCTCATGTTCAATGCCTTTCTCTTGAAGGAGCTTTAGGCCTTCCTCGCGGACTTCATCCGGAAATAGTGGATCATTTTCTGCGACTTTGGGTAAGCGGTTTAACTCATCCCACTTCGAACAGTCTGAACTGACCAACGCATGCAAACGTAACTGGACTTTTCACACCAACAAAGTCTTCCCTCGAAATCATCGTTCCTGGGGTAGATCTGTTAGTACCAGGTAAATAGACACTTGGTAGGAATCAGAACCATGTGCTACAGCAGTGGCTGAGACACCCTCTGTAGCTGCTAGTCTCAAGGCATACTTTCCACCAAAGCAATAGCCAACAACATGAATTCCATGGGAAGTTCTGTATTCTTTATCGCCATATTGCTCTTTGATAGCCTTCAGAGCATTCTCAATGATAGGTATCGTGTTTTCCGGAGTATGCCGGGCAAGCCACATGTCTGTCAAACGCCCATCAACATCTGGATGCAAGCTGGAGTCCTGCATCGTCGGACAAACCAATCATAAAGCCTTTAACACCCTCGACAGCTCTCATCTTAATCTGATCCAAAAGACTGAACTGTTCTTCTGTTTCGGTGGCAACGTTTGCGGCGTTCGGTGCAGGATCGCCTGTCGTTCGGGGTAAGCTTTGTTAGGCTCTCTTCGTGGGGTTTCACGCAACAAACCATTGAATCTATGATATTATACTTTAGTACGTATCCCCGGGCCTTGAAACTGTGGTTCACCTACAAATCTGGCATAACCACAAAATAACCAGCCTTTGCAAAATGGTCCGCCTGAACTTGGTTATTGACCGAGTGGACGCCCACGCCGTTCGTTAGTAGAACGAGGAGCTTGGTTCCAATATCGGTATCGGCGGGTTTCGAAATGTAGATCTATATTTGTGAGAACCTAGAGCACGAGAAACTGAATTGCTATAGAGCTCACCTCAGTGTCACCGAGCTTCACAATCTCCTGTCCACAGATTTCAGCGTTACCATGTAGAGCTCAAATAGAACACACTCACTCCTGATGAACGTTCTGATGCATCTATGTGGTGTTTATCGTCAGTTAGTCAAAATACCCCGCCTACGTCATCATGCTTGGACCAACCTAAGGGCGGATTTTTTGTGCAGTGATCTCCCATGGCTGAAGAAGCGGCGCTGGTCGAGGTAGGGGTAGTCGCAGAAGACGACTGTAAAGAGTCCTCTGGGACCTGGGGAATAGATAATTCTGGTTTAGTTACCATGATTGCTATGCCTATTTTGCTCGGGTCAGCCGGGAGCTTGATGAAGCAAGTGGTCAGTGAACAGGGTCTTACGCGTTTCGGAGGCTTAATGTGTGGCGTTTATGGCGGTGCAACAGCGACGCGACTCACCACCCGTTCTCCTGTTTGACGTGTTTTGCCGCTTCTCGTCAACACTACACCACCCTACATCAATAACACCCTCCATCTTACAAATCACTCGTACATCATGGGAGACAATCCGTGCTCAGTGGGCGCCCTGAGGACCGCCTTTGCTACTGATCTCCCACCAGCTCAAGTTGCCCCGAATCCTACTTTGCAGGTACTTCAGATCAAACCTATAGCAGCTCAACAAAATGCCCCAGAACGGTTCATACCACCCAGCATGTACATCATGAGGAGCCAATGATTAATTATTTCCAGATTCCGTGTCGTTTTGTCGGATACCGTCCACTTTATCCAGGCGATGATTTCAACTCGTATGGTTTCCTCATCTTTGTCATTCCGTCCACTTAGAAACTCATTCTAGAGTTGTAGAGCAAAACTACCTGATTCAAAACGGAGAACTCGTTAGAGGATGCTTCATTCAACTGACCAATTACAATGCACAGAAGGTCAAGGACAAGAAGTGCTAATCCTGATCCGACGAAAACGGCTCTGTGCTAAACGCGATACAGGATTTTGATTATCATTGAATTGCGTGTCCTTAAAGAGCTTGGAAATAGGGAAAAGATCGGCACGCCGACGGGGTTGGAAACTGCCACCATGGGACAGAATCCCGCCCCTGCTCCGCGACAAGAGGTCGCTTCCGCCACTTCGTTCTACGGTAACAAACCCCCCCAGCCTCAACGAACCGCACCAGTTGGAGGTGGTGGTAGCTTTGGTGGAAGTGCAGGCGCTGCCACTTCGTGAGTTTCAAACACCTTAAAATGGTGAGTGTTGCCTAATAGATCTGCTAGCTCGACTCACACCAACATTTATCCCATCGAGGCCGTGTCCCCGTACCAGAACAAATGGACGATCAAAGCTCGTGTTACCCATAAGTCAGAAATTAAGAATTGGAATAACTCAAAGAGTGAAGGGAAGCTTTTCACAGTTCATTTCCTTGATGAAACCGGCGAGATCCGTGCCACGGGATTTAACAATGAAGTCGATATGTTCTACGAAGTTTTGCAGGAGGGCCAGGTCTATTACGTGTCGAAATGCCGAGTAGGCATGGCCAAGAAGCAGTTTTCCAATGTCAACAACGATTATGAGCTTACATTTGGTCGCGATACGGAAATTGAATTGGTTTGTTTCATTCACATACTGCTGACGTGCCAACACGCTGACAGGTGTGATGACAGTGCGAGGATGACTCTGTGCCAAAGGTTAACTTCAGCTTTGTCCAACTTTCAGAGCTTGGGAATATCGAGAAAGACGCAGTTGTCGATGTTCTTGGTGTTGTCAAAGAAGTCGGGGAGGTTGAAGAAATCGTTGCCAAAACTACCCAAAAGCCTTACGCCAAACGAGATATCTCAGTTGTGGATGCCAGTGATGTCTGGGTCCGCTGCACAATCTGGGGGAACCAGGCTAAGACCTGGGATATCGCACCCAACAATGTCGTAGCCTTCAAGGGTGTGAAGGTCGGTGACTTCGGCGGCGGTCGTACATTGAGCATGCTCTACAGCTCATCGATGATGGCAAACCCAGACATTGACGAGGCGCATTCCCTCAAGGGGTGGTACGATGGTCAAGGTCAAAGAGACCTTAATTCATACAAGTCCCATGCAGGTCTCGGTTCGAGCATCGGTAGTGCTCTGGGCAGAAACGAACCATACAAAACGTTGGCGCAGATTCGGGAGGAGAACCTTGGAATGGGCGATAAACCCGATTATTTCACCACTAAAGCGACTATCGTGTACATCAAGCACGAGAGTGTGTCATACCCTGCGTGTCCCAGAGAAGGTTGCAACAAGAAAGTTGTAAAATACGATGAGGATAGTTGGAGGTGTGAGAAGTGTGCCGAAACGTACCCAAAACCTCAATACCGGTCAGTTCAACCGCCGTCCTAATTGTTACTTCTACTAACCAGTATTGTTTAGGTATATCATAACTGTTTCTGTCAATGACGCGACCGGTCAAGCCTGGCTCAATTGCTTTGACGACGTCGGAAGGTTGATCATGGACAAGACAGCAGATGAGCTTGAAGAGCTAAAGGAAAACAATACTGAGTATGATGCATGTTTTCAGCAGCCCCTGTGCAAGGCCTTTATCTTCAGGTGTAGGGCGAAGCAGGACACTTACCAGGATCAGACGAGAGTGAGATATCAAGTTTTGAATGCTGCACAGATAAACTATGCTGCCGAGGCGACGAAGCTGGCGGAGCAAATCAAGCTTTATAGTTTGTAGGACGTTCACTCAAGGCACTAGATTGAGATCTTTCTATACAAGAATGTGGTGGTTGTTTGGGTGTTTGTTAGGCTAATACTATATCAATTGATTGACGATCTGATACTACTTATAGCTTTCTTTGCTATCCAGGTAGGTATTTGAACATTGAAACATCATGATTTGAAACTCAATAAAACACGAAGAAGGAACTAAAACTGATTGCTTGAAGCCGTCTAGCATTTCACTGATGCTTACAACAATAGGACAAAATATCCCGACAACAGGTAGACCACAAGAATCCGAAGAGATAACCCCGATAGTTTTGTTTAACGCAGCGCCATTCCACCCGGTGAAGATTATCGTGACAAAAGAACCGTAGGTGTCCCTCAGGAGAAGAAAAAAACCAACATATTGATTTTTTTGGTTTCGACAATCGTAAGGACATGCTTTTTTTCCCGTAACACCCCAAACCAATCCATTGCCTTTAAACCTTGAAACCCCTGCTATTGCGACGACCACGAGCACGCTCGAACTTTCGGCCCTTGGACTCGACATAACTATGTCACCAATGTCAGCAATGTGAATGACATTCTCTATGATTGTGAAAAACACGTACGGTTTCTTGTGCTTGTGAGGGCCGAAGCCGAAGTGCTTGACGGCTTCCCGGGAGTTCTTGGGGCCTCTGAGAAGGAGGGTGTTTGAACCGGTAGGACTCCTGAGAGCCAGCTGGTCCAGAGTGATAGCCTCTCCACCAGCAGCCTCGATCCTGGCGCGGGCAGTGGCGGTGAAGCGCAGGGCCGCAACCGAGACCTTGGGAACAGTCAGGAGACGGTTGTCGTCGGTGACGGTACCGACAATGACGACGGTCCGCTCATTGTTCTTGGCGTTGTCCTTGTTAATATTGGGATTGCCGGTATGGCGCGCGATCTTGCTCAGCGATACCGGGGGGCGGTTGATCTTGGACATGAACAGCCGGCGCAGGATCACCTTGTTGAAGCTGCTGTCGGTACGGCGCGCAAGGAAGCGGTACAGCTTCACAAGAAGCTTGATGTACACATTGTCGCTCTTCGCAGCCTGCGGTTCACCAGAGTCTCGTTAGCTCTTGGGCTGTCGGCTTGAATTCCCTCCACGCGTCCATCCATCCACCCATCCATAACCCCCAATCCCTCATCTTCTTCACTCGGTTTTGTTGAACCTTGAGGCACCAATTTGCTGCCTACGAAGGCGTGCGGGAACGTGGAGTAGAGAAGAATCGTACCTTACGGTGGTGTGTAGGCCGTCTGTGATCAAGATCGATACTATTCAGCAGCAAGAAAAAATGTCAGCAATTTTGGCTCTCCGGGAATATAGCATCTTGAGATCTGCTCTTACCCCATGGCTCTGGCTGTAGTGTTAGTTCGTTGGCGTCGTTGGGCGGGAGGTTGTCTTCTTTGTCTTCCTAACTGCACACCTAGTTCGATCGATGTTCTCCCACAGTTCTCGCTTAATGACTGCTTGTCACAGACTAGGGCTTACAACACTGAAAACCCTAGGCTAAGTCGTCAACACCAATCCTCGCGGATCATTCATTTTATTTTATCTAAACATGTGCTATTAAAGTGCTTCATCCCTGCTGTATATGTAGCGATAATTGAACGGGCTCGACAGTTACAATGGAGTACAAATGCCGAACATTGGGATTCGACACCATATTCAACGCCCATGGAACTGTAATAGAAATCCCTCTCTAGCCAGTGGAGGAGGGCTATAAGTGACATTTCACATGGTCAAATAACAATCACCCGAAATCACTTCCTCAACACCCACCGGGGCACTTTATTCGTGCTCCTCCCATCACTTTCGGCGGTAGTACCATATCCCAGCAGCTCTGAAGCTTTGGGGTTTAGCTGGTTGCATGCCGGGGCTTCCTCTAGGAGTCTGGTTCGCCAAACCTATCGACCCTACTAATTCTTAGCAGGGGTAATTAGCGACAAGGGACAGGGTAGATATATATGGGCTTGACAGATTGTGTGGCACTATTCGGACTTCTGGGTGACTTCTAGGCATCATGGATAGTATTGCTAACCGACTGAGATATCTTGAGACTCTGTCCCAAGACGTGGATTCGGGATTAATAAGACAGTAACGAAGCGAGAGATGCTGGTTGATTGCAATAGTTCTGGGACGGTTTCAAGAATCCCTATGCAGTGTTTGATGGTTGAAGCAGCCAGATATCTAATCACGTACTGTATGGGAAGGTGTGGGGAACAATGGAAAGATAGAGTATGGCCGGATATACAGGATGGAACATCACGGGGAAGAGACAGGAAGAAGGAAACAGCATCTTCTCTTGACAATTTTCAGCGCGGACATGCTTGCCTCAAAGGTCTAGCCCGAAGTCAAGATCAAGAGATCTATGAGACAAGATATCCTATGTCACATCAAGCCCTGTGGTGGACATCACGTCTTGGGACATACAACTAGCCCTTGACAACATCCAATATCTAAAACAATTAACTAAGGTCACCTTCTCAAGGCGTATTACACCCGTCCCCTCACTCCGTCTTTTCTCTGCTCAAAATACGGTCCTTTCGCCTTCAACGGGCCTCGAACAGAAATTACCTGCAGTACCATCGTGGAAGCGAGTGATTACTGGGTGAGGATTATTGGGATGGTGGGCGATTATTGGAGGATTCAATTGGAAGACGAGTAAAATGAGCGCTATAATTGACTTTGGTGCTACACTGAATTAAGCTTCTTTGGGACGTCAAGTTGTCCGTTTGCTTCAACTCAAAACCACGGCAAGGTCACATTTTACTCTACTCTCAGCTGTAACGTTTCTAGATAGGATCGTTTGCGTCTTTGCTCTATCTTCACTCTTCACTTCATTTAAAATTGGTTAAAGTTTAGACAAGAGGCCTTCAATTGCAAGTAAAAACTCATGTCCTATGATATCCCCAAAGTTAACTTCCCACTACATAACTTAGTTGGTCTCCTGCGTTGCGGTTCTGGTCGCCAAACTTCCGCCCTTCCATGCATGCGTTGGATCGTTTTCTCTCTTCCTCTTCTCCTTCCTTTCCTTAACCTCTCCGTACCCTCCACCTCCAGGAGTATTGATAATGATCCTCTCCCCAGGCTTCATAGCAGCTGTATTTTTTCCTGTCCACATGTTAGCTTTGCCACAATAGCAAGTGCTGTGTTTAAACCCACCTCCCAGATTTATCGTCCTGAATCTTTCGGTATCGTCCTTAGAATCCTTTGCCTTTCTTATCCATAGGTTCAAGCCACACTTTGCATGCTCTCCTCCAGCCATACCGTAGGGGTGGTATACCCGTCTTTCACTGAGGATCGACACCTGCACGGGCACGCGGAACTCTATATCCCGAACAACACCATCTCCACCCTCATATTCCCCCAGACCGCGCGATCCCTCCCTGATCGAGAACTCTCGCAAGAGAACAGGATATCTACGTTCAAATATCTCTGCATCCGTAATCCGGGTATTCGTCATGTGTGTGTGAACCCCAGATGTTCCATCCCAGTGCGGTCCCGCCCCACTGCCACCAGCAATGGTTTCGTAGTATCCAAACCCTTTTACATGTCCCTTTCCTTCAACGTGGCCGCCGTATCCAAAGGTGAGGTTGTTGCAGTCTCCTTGGCTTGCGGCGCATGCCTGGAAAGCCTTAAGGACGACATCCGTGATACGCTGGCTCGTCAGGACGTTTCCTCCAACTACTGCTGCTCCCTCACTGGGACTTAGGAAGGAATCGCGGGGGATTTTGACATGTATCGGTTTTAGGCAGCCTTGGTTCAATGGGATATCTTCTGAAATGAGGCACCGTAGGCAGTAGATTATTGCAGAATATGTCACTGCCTCAGGTGCGTTCATATTTCCTGCCAAAACTGGTGAGCAACTGACAAACACATTGAACAGAGGAAACATGTTCTTACCATACATCTCTGGGCCTGTGCCCTCAAAATCGAAAATGGCTTCTCCTTTGTCGGGGTTGATTTCTACCTTCAAGCGGATAGGACTTCCGTCGTCCATGTAGTCTTCTGCCACCAGGCTGTGGCCTTCAAACCTCTTATAGACATTCTTTAACAAAGCCCTCACACTTTGCTCGGCGTTATGCTGAATGGAAACCATATAGTACTGGACTACATCCTCTCCATAATCATCAATTAGAGCTGATATTAAGTTGATTCCTCTCTGGTTGGCAGCAACTTGTGCTTTGAGGTCGTTGGTGTTGTCAGCCAGGCAACGTGTTCCACTGCAGCCCGGATACTGAGCCGGCTCCTCCAGCAGCAGTTCGGTCATTCGTGCTTCGTTGAAGCGGCCCTCTGAGACTAGCTTTTCTGTCTTGATAGCGGCACCTTCTTGAAAGAGCTCGCGCGAGTTTGGCGGCATCGATCCCGGTAAAATACCACCAATATCGGCATGGTGAGCTCTGGATGCGACATAGAATATGATTCTGTTGCCACTGAAAGCTGGAGTAATTACGGTAATGTCTTTTGTTGTTAGCGTCAAGCTGGAATGTGGATCTTAGGCTTACCTGGCAAATGAGTGCCACCAAACTCAGGATGATTGGAAACTAATACATCTCCGCGCTTCAATTTGCCCTTCCATATAGCCGCCTGGGTTCTGACACAAGTCGACATACTTCCAAGATGGACCGGTAAATGTGGTGCTATAAAATGTCAGTAGCTGACCGCAGAGATATGGGGGTGTTGGCCTTACCGTTCGCAACCAGTCCCCCGTCGGCGTCGAACAAGGCACAGGAATAGTCCAACCTTTCCTTGACGTTCGTACTGACGCTGGTTTTCTGTAATGCCCTTCCCATCTGCTCCGCAATTGCCATGAATCTGTGCGCAAAGACGCTGAGTAGGATGGGATCCACCTTGTCCGTTCTAATCTTTTTTGGGCCTTCACCCTCCATCTCGCCAATGTCAATTACCACATGCGTATATAGTATCAAGGCTGTTGCCTCGGGTGTGATGACGATTGTTTGTGTGCCATCTGCCAAAATTGCTGGCCCCTTGATCTTATTACCAACCGCGAGGTTTTCAAGCCTGAAAACTGGCGTCTTCTTTCTCCCGCCTTCAAAGTAGACATTCTTGATAAATGAACTCTTGGACAGATCCACCGTTGTGAGTTTGAGCTCTTTCAGCTGCTGGTCGACCGTTTTCTCCATCTCTAAGTTGCTCTTTCCAATACCTCTCACTCGGATATCATCTATGAGTATGTCTCTATCTGGAAGCGTAAACCCAAACTCCTGCTCGTGCTGTCGTACAAATGCCTTCCCAAATGCGCTCTTCTCATTCTCAAATTCATCCTTTTCGGGCTTGACAATCATCAACGCAGATTCTGTGCCACGGTATCTCATGTTTAGGTATTCCTCGAAGGCAATATCTTCCGGAGAGAAACCTTGATCTTGAAGCACTGCGCTAGCCTTCTCTTTCAATTTGTCGAGCCGTTCTGCTAGTCGACCCTTTTCCTCGTCGCTGAACACCACCGAGCTCGGTTCCTGAACTTCGTGAACAACATCTGCTAGCGCCATTCCATACGCAGAAAGTACAGACGAATATTTATGGACCAGAATCTGACTGATCCCAAGACTTTCCGCAATAGCAACGGCATGCTGCCCCCCTGCACCTCCAAAAGTCGCCAATCTGTGTTGGCTAGTATCGTATCCCTTGGCCTCTGTCAGACTCCGAATCGGCCGTGTCATAGTTTCGTTGGCGATTTGAATGAAGCCGTACGCAACCTCTTCTGCGCTCATGTCCTTCCCGAGATCATCGTTGATCTGATCTGTAAGCTCTTCGAAAAGCTTTTTGCTGGCCTCTTCGTCCAGTCCTTCGTCTTCATTCTTACCAAAGATTTTTGGGAAGAATTCTGGTAATAACCTTCCAAGGAACAGATTTGCATCTGTTACAGTCAAAGGACCGCCCTTACGGTAGCAAGCAGGACCAGGATGTGCGCCAGCAGATTCGGGGCCAACCACGAATAAACCGTTCCTCCAAAACAGCCTTGATCCACCACCAGCAGCCACCGTGTTTATGTCAAGCTGCGGACTTTGGATAGTGACACCGGCCGTGGTTGTCTCGAAGACATGCTCATATCGTCCAGAACCATACCGAGAGACGTCCGTACTTGTTCCACCCATATCAAAGCCAATAACTGGGGTTTTAGTTTCTGGATCGTAAGATGTCAATGCGTATCCAACCACACCGCCTGCAGGGCCGGATAGAATTGCTCGTAGACCGCTGAATTTTGAGACATCGACAAGACCTCCATCACTCTGCATGAATTCGCACCTTGCGCCCTTTTGCCCTTCCTCGTGTTTTGCGCTCTCCGCTCCGAGACCGCCTGAAAACCCTTTCGAAAACCCGTCGATGTATCGTCGAATCTCGGGGGTGAGATATGCATCCGCAGTAGCACTCGTTGCTCGGGGGACAAGCTTGATCATCGGCATCAGCTCCGAGGATAATGAGATATGCGTGAATCCGATGTCCCTGGCGATATTTCCAACTAAGTCCTCATGGTTCGGATATGTGTATGAATGCATAAGGCACACTGCTATAGAACGATACCCTTCCCCATACAGCTTCTGTAGGTCATCCCGTATCCTGGCCTCATCCGGTCTTTGTAGAATGCGTACTGCCTCTCCGGAGAGACCGCGAACCAAATTGGGATCATTGGCTTTGGCAATATCCGTTGTCTTTCGTTCCGGATGTTCTGCATAATCCTCCAACGTCACTCGTTCATCAATTTCCAAACCTGTCTGGTAGAGGACGTCGGGCTTGTGTATGGCAAGATCAAAAATCTTGGGCCGTGATTGGTTGCCTAAATAGGCGTTAACAAAAATCCACCTGTAAATGCAGATCCAGACTATACCAATCACTAGACAATCTTTGAAACCTTTCGTCGCAACTAGAGCACACCTCTCGCCTTTCCTTTCCAATAAAGCATTCGTAGCTACTGTAGTACCCATTCGTATCGATTCTGCAAATGCATAAGCTATTATCCGGGCAGGTCTTAGCCACAGTCACTACCAACCGATGTCAGATGTGTCCAACGTCTGACCGCGTGGAATATCCTGTCCAGTGAATTTCTCCAACAACCGCCGAATACCTTCAAGCGGCGCGTCGTTATAGTTTTGAGGATCGACGGAGAGTAATTTAATAATGACATCGTCTTCGAGCTTCCCACTACCTGGATTACCAACACAATCCGTGAATGTGCCTCCCCGCTAAAGTAAAATCTCAATATGTCAGCATTTGTCAATAAAGATAACGGAAAAACCAACGTCAATTGCAATTCTGATTCCGGGCATTATTTTTGGTCGAGAGGAAATGCGAGCTTAAAGTCAGATAAGCCGACGGTATCTATAAAGCATGTACTATGTAGAATAAAGGACGATCCGTTGGGGAGGCTCAGTCTGGTCTTGGAGATATACTTATGTACCCAAGCTTAATGACGTAAAGCCCCCTTCAGCTGTGCGCTAAATTGTGTAGTACGGCGGGAGTGCAACTCCGCCGCCGCAGGTACAATATCCGGGGTTCGGACAGCAACTCCTTCCCCTGTTGCGGAAGTCCGATTCCTCGAATAATAAACCCACAAGTATCCTCCAACGGAAGTCACCATTGAATTTCCTTAGTCTACAGTCATGTAGCAAAAGTCTTGGTGACGGAGCTGCAACCGAGCACCCCACCAAAATGAAAATCTGCGATTGCACAACAACCACACAATAGAGAGAGCTGTAATTAACCAAATAGGACCTTTAGGTGATGGAGAAAATGATTGTATGAAAGTTAAAAAAAATTGTGGTGTTGTGCAGTGTGCATATTAAATCACAATTATTTATTGGGGCTCTAAAATGTACCCATATTCAGAGAACAAAAACCACAACCACAACCTCCACAAAATGAAATAATCTTTAACCATTCCATATGTTGAATATAACATATCAGAGAGTTCTGTAAAAAAAGGAGAAAATTTTCGAATAAGTTTGGGTGGAGATATTACCCCATATTTACAGAACTCACTTTAAACACTAAAACTTTACCAAAATTAAGGCTATAAGTCACTATACAGAGTAGGAGCACATTTCTCCACCACCACAATTGCAAACAATTTTATACAGTATATTCAGACTGTCACACATTGGAACTTTCATATGGGCAAAGGGAGTATTACATTTCTTGATTATTGTTGTGTGGTTGCAGTATTTATAAAAAAGGGTTGTAACTGTTTCTATACAAAAAGGTGATTATACAGTAAAGCAGAATGTCAAAATATTTTAACCTGTATACCATCATTTTCCCTATTATTTAAAGGTGCTAATTAGTCAATTACAGCTGTTTAGATTATGTGGAATATTGTAATGACGGCACATAACCCAGGGCCAGGTAACAGCCATTCTATATAGTCAGCTTGCAATGAGCCTTAGATCTCTACAGATAATCTTATCTGTACATCTACATTTACTATCACTCCCATCGTTTTTTGCAACCACATTCTTATAAGTACCATATGTATGTCTATGTGGCCGAATATAGGTATATATGCCCTTATACTATTATCACTTTTCAGTAACAAATATGTTTCCCTCACAGGATTACAAGTTTATGAGTTTTACCCCTTTGCAGATGTATTGCATTACTGGATTACCAAACAATTCCAAGACACATACAAAAAGTTCAATCCCATATGATTAATTCAGTTGTGTTCAAGACAACTTCAATTATATTCAATGGCTGTAATTGACCACTGGACACCAGAGAAGTCATGACTACACCCTGAACATGTTAATTTATGGCAGAGTAGAGTCAGAGATAAATTGGCGCACAAGGTGTATTACTGGCAATGAAGACGATGATCACAAGTACAGGACAAGACTATTTAACTCTGCCAACGATAAAAATTTAATACCATCAACCTAATTTAGTTCAGATACCATTTCTACAAGTCAATTGAGTGCGATTACCTGTCACAGCTCAGGTTACAAGTGATAAAGGAAGAAGAATATGAGAGTGACCTCAAGATGTCAGGAAGAAATTGGTGTTACGGAAAGATAGAGACATTGGGAGACAAAAAGAAGATCTGAAAATGATACATAGTGGTGGCAGTATAATCTGTTATTGTTACGCCTTTGGTGTTACAGGTATACTTCCGAAATCATACAGGATCACTCGATAATCCCAATATGGATACTCAATCCAAAATCATGAATTTTCACTCGGATTTCCTAATTGGATTAAACTTCCGGATCTGTTCACCTATTGGTTATATCTCCATTACCCTACCTTCATATCAATTGACCAACGACAGCGATCAAGCCGAGCGCAAATAAGATGTGTATTATCTTTAGATCGGTACTGGTCGTAGGATCTCTATTGTTAATAGTTTATTCCTTATCGGCAGGAAACCTTATTCCTAGTCGCTGAACAAGCGACCGTTCTCTCATACTCCAGTGGTTCATTCCTTATGAGATGAGATGTCGTTAATATCAAACCACTACCGCATCTCGCGATATGCAGAGTCATATATGAGATAAGTAGTAACAAATGATTGATATATCAGAGTCCTGTCAACCGAATGGATTTATACGAATCAACTCTTATTTCGACCACACCTTCCTGGTCTGGGGCAAATGGGACTTACGATTCATATGTCCTGAGTGGCGCAGGATACTCTCCGTTCAATATATGGCAAAACAGCTCAGTAGCAGAGTACTGTATAATTGGCTCCAATAAAGCATAGTCAAATTAAGGGTTGTGTTGTTTGCCGCAATCATTAAACCGTTACGTACCCAGTGGGTATATGAGAGGGCACTCTCACTGGCTCTTTGTGACACGAACCTATTTGTTGATAATTGGCTTCGGATAAGCTCGTATTTATACGAGGTATCACCAATAGCAATAGTGTCGCAATATGAGCTCATTACCTTGATGACGTAGTTAATGATCATGGGAGTTAGAACTCGACCATCAATGGTAGAAGGCAAGAATGATAAGGCAGTTATGTATGTGAACTCTGAAACAGGCTTTGGCAGTCTAAGGATTGTTAAGGGTGTGGATCGTCTGATATATATCACCAATACTGACATGGAGGAAGGATATCGATAATATTCTATCGAATATACAATCTACTTTATAATTTATCAACGGATATCTATTGACCTTCTCGATCTGGAGGTTAAGCCTTAACTGTATTCCCGTGTATTATCTATTAGTTCTGTATCAAAGTCAACAAGGATACTTCTTCATTGAAGTCCAGAGTTGTACATTCCTCTTCAGTTCTATATCACGGATAAACCCATCACTCTTTATACTTGGTCATTCTTAGTACCTTCGTCGAAGCAAGTCATTGATCGGGAAGAGTGCAAGACGATACTTTGGAGTCCAAGGGAGGTCCGAGGAACCAGCCTGATAACGTAGTAGTTTGAAGGATACCTTTTCTGGGGAACTCTCGAGTCGGCACTACTTCTTCTGCTGAGGCGAAACTACTTTGCTGTTTCTTATAAGCCAAGTTGATACATGGAGTCATCGTACTTGAGGACAGGTGATCCTTGGATATACGTGCCAGTTGCTGGGCCGATACTCTTGAGTCCGAAGGGAGTCTGAGGACGAGCATGATACTGTGTTAGTTCAGAGGATCTCCTAAGTACGATACTCTTAAATTGTGTGCTCCAGTATATTGATAGCGTATGATGATACTCTTTAGTCAATACTATCTTTCGGGAGCAGAGAACGAAAAAGTTACCTTGTTTCTTGGGTGTAATTGTAATGGCGAGGTCGTGTACTAGAGGTTAGGGTTGCAACGGCGAGCACATAATGCGGCCGGGTAAGTGCAACCTTATCTTGACTGCTCGTGAGGACTTAGATCCTCACCGATAATCTTACTACACTTCTACACCTAAGATCACTCGAGGCCACGTGTGCAACCGTATCTCTCATATTACCACCCTGATCCCTACGCTGCCGGAGGCAGGCGTACGTGCTCTTACACTATTATCGGTTTTTCAGTAATTAGATACGTTTCGCTCACGGGATTTCGAGAATTGCGATTTTACCCCTTTTTCGACGCGTCACCACACGTACAAGAACGAAGCAATTCCACCACTAGAATGCCTCCTAAGAAGACGAATAGATTCCCACTTCGCACTGCTAATGAGCGTGGAAGCGCAGAGACCATTCGGGCATCGATCGGTCATGGCACTCCGAGTCTCGCGAGTCGAATTACCCCTATTGAACGGCTTTCTCCCAGAGTTCTCCCAGAGGCTGAAATCGACAATAATTCCGATCAAGAACGCCTAATTGACGACGAGACTGATGATCGCGAAACCGACGATGAGGCGAATGACGAGAATGAAGATGTTGATCCACTCGCCCCCTTACGACCGAATATCATTTTGGCAGATGTAGTGGAGTAGCAGCGAGCTACGGTGGAACGACAGGAGAGAATGATCGAATTCCTCTTCCAACAGAATACCGAACTACTATCCCGACGAGAATCGACAAGCAAAAACGAAAAATTCGACATGACTCATCCGAGACGATACTGCGGAGGCGCACGCGAATTAGACACCTTTCTCGGCTCTCTTCGCTCGAACTTCCGCACTCACAGCCACCTCTTCTCCGATGGTGATACCGACAAGGTCCAGTATGCGCTCGATCAGCTCGGAAGCTGGAGCAACCACCGCGATTATACCCTACATAAGACGAGCATGATCGACCGAATCACCTGGGGCCAGGACCTACTTACCAACGATTCCCCATGCATTCACGATTTCGACCTTTTCGTTAACGAAATCCAGAAGATGTACGGCGAGAAGGACCGCAAACTCAACGCCGGCACCCGACTCTACCATGAGTTTCGCCAAGGTCACCACGACCCCGATGAGAGCGTACGAGCATATGCTAACCGACTACGACGAAACTGGAGAGAAGCTGGCTGGGATGAAGAGCAACAGAAGCTATCGTGCTACCATATGATCTGGGCGGGCCTCAAACCCGAACTACATCCAAAAATCAGGCCCTTTTCCAATGAGGACGGGAT
>Ga0307514_10001057_pt1 | contig 39344 bp, 30 predicted proteins | sample 16_EM_MG_FD_203088 | JGI IMG/M metagenome (GOLD analysis project Ga0307514, IMG submission 203088) | Populus trichocarpa ectomycorrhiza microbial communities from riparian zone in the Pacific Northwest, United States - 16_EM | ecosystem: Host-associated > Plants > Roots > Unclassified | place...
CCAGCTATGGAACCAACTATGCTCTACGACATGGCTACCTCAAACTTTCAATGGGGCGAGAACGGGGCTGAAGGTCAATATTGGACCTTCTGGTGCGTTCAATAGCATGCATGATAACTCCAATCGAAATTGTTTATGTGACAGACCTTGGTTGTAGAAGCCATACAGGATATAACTGTATCTAATAACCAGTAGAAGGGTGGAAGCTGTATTGAGATCCAGTTCACTCATTGCCTTCTCGTGCTGCAATTGCTCTCGTGTAGCCTGGTGACGTTTAAAATTGTCTCTTTTGATGTTATTGGCAACACTTAGTCGGCCGAGAAAAACACTAATATGCATGTCTGGGTTGCCTTACCAGTCCATGAGATAGGTACTCTACACCACCTACACCTGTGGAGCCTAAGGCTATTAAATGACTAGGGGTATGAACCACTTCGCCACAATGGCAAACTTTGGTTCCAGGTGCAGATATATCAAAGATTCGGATCTAGGTAGGTACTCTAGGTATTAGCGTAAGCATTGACCATGTAAAGTGCATGCACCTAGGTACCCAATACATCTGCGGCAAGATTGTTACTTGGCGCTACGTTTTCGGCACTTGGATATGAGACTTAGTTTGGTACATTGAACGGGGTGCTTTTTTTTTTTTTTTTGAAGTCTGTACTCGGGGATGGACAACAGTCTGGCGAACTTTTGGCTCATTATCAACGCTAGGCAATCACAAAGGCCTCAACTAACACAGTATAGGGCAAATATGAACTCTCATGCTTCAGCTTTCCTCTGGTAGTAAAATAATGAGAAAATTCCTAAATTCGTGTTTGGAGAAGTAAACAAGAACAAGTGAGTTCAGCGCGTTGGAAGCTTGTAGTTGCTATGGGGTCTTGACCCTGCAAGGCCAAGTCCGACTTCACCAGACTAACCCTCACACCCGAGTACCCCGAAGCGAGCCTTAGGCTATGAGACGACCCCGTTCCCACCCCTCTGAAGATTTGGGTGTAGGTACCCACGGAACAACAAGCTGCATAAACGCCCTGCCTCTAGTCTCTCGAACAAATGAAAATCCTGACCCCATACCTAGGTACCCCATGAAAGGAATGAGAAAGAAATTACAGAACTTGGCGGCGCAGTTGGGACTCGAGCTTTCGACCGCTCGCAGGGGGCACACCCTTGTCGGGATGTCTCATGAATTACATGCACACCTACGGAGGAGGATCAGACTACATGCACACTATTGGACAGTTCGTGAACAATGGTCTGCGGTGCACAGCATACATGTACATGAACGGTGTCATTAGCTCATTGTACTACGTCGCTAGCTTCTGGTCTTTGCTGCAACCGCAAGGTTCGTGTCAACTATGCCCATTGTCGCACTGGGAACCTACAAGCCTGGCAACATATTCTGGTCGAAGACGTATCAGACCAATGCCGGAAATGCGGGAGGTATGCAGAAAGAGGGAAGCATGTAGCCCAGGTCTACATACATGGTGAATTCGTTGGGTGGCGATGGGGGACATGGGAGGCTATGGACGAGCCTGAGAGGTGGAAGAAGAAGGATCCCGATGGGGATCACGAGGTAGACCTGGTAGAGTCACTTTTCACGGATCTAGACCTGCGTTGAGGGGAGGGGGCACTTAACGAATCTCCTTTGTCGGGTGTATTTATTTTTCGGGGAGATGGCCAGATACAGTCATGTACCCGAACTTGATCCGTGATGGTAACTTCATCCATGTCGACAACCCTAGTCATAATGAAGGGTGCTGCACTGGCATGGCCTCCTCTACATACGGGATAAATTGTTTTCCAACACTATTGGATATGCTCTACAATATGTACACTAGAAGAAATACTCACGCACTCGCGAGGGGTCTTTGGCTGTGTTACTGCAAAATGGAATTTTTCCCGTACCGACCAATCTTCAATGTTGTCTGCTGCCTTACAAAGTAGAAGCATATCACCAGGTTTTTTAAACCACTACAAATAAGCATATATTGGTTACAAGCAGACCCCCTATAGTAAATGAACATATTTTTTGTTACTCGTGAGAGAAGTACTCTACCATATTGGATATACTTATCGATAAGAAATAACCCCGCACAGTTTCATAATAGCTGAACCAAACCTAGCAAATATTATTATAATTCAAGAAAAAAGCGGAACCGAATTATATTAAGCAGTGATGGCTACTTCTCGAGATTCTGCTAATATTCCGCAATGGCAAGCAGCTGAACCTACAGTCAACATCACCGAGCTGCAAGGTGTCTTTAAGTGCGAGAAAAAAAACGCATTGGGGCTCTTGAGGCTCAGCACAGAAGTCACTATGCTCAGCGCAGGATCTGCCGTCTAGCCCCCTCATAATATTGCTCCTTTGATTATCCCATTATGTAATCTTTCCTGACCCGCTCTATTATTATTTCTGTTTTCTCTTGAGATAAGAATATATTGGTTACAAGCATATTTCACCCAGCCTGGAGTATGCTTGTAACGGGAGATCTCTGTATATAGCCTCCAATGATAGGCAAGCATACCGGTTATCGTCAGCGCTTGAGTTATAGGTGCTACATATGCTGTAACATAAACTGAGAGTAAAATCTCGGGCGACCTACCCTTAGAGCAGTTGATTGTAGGTATTGAAGTAAAAGAAGAAGATACACACCGAGTAAAGACTCAAACCCACTGTCAGTCGTGGGGAGAAGATCTGAATGTGTATTGTATGTATATATGAGAACTGCTCTCTGATGATGCTATGTGTCGTGAGTACAAGAGATGATTCGTGGGTTGTAAGTACAAGAACACCGACCATCAAGCTTAATCAACCTTCCTCACCCCAAGATGTCACCTCCTAATTTAGGTTAGACCAACAATTTGTGCGTCAGTATAATATCCTACAACACAATATAATAAAACACCAGGAGTACAGAGATGACAAGAGCTCAAGCTTCAGGATAGAAACTTCATCTATAGATAGATTGATGCCTGAATACGAGTAACCACGTCTTTTGGAGGATTTTCCTAGGCCTAACCATGGCTTTGTCTGAATACGAGTACTGATTTATCTGTACAAAGAAAAAGAACATGCCTCTAGGTATGCCCCATCAAACATTGAAGACAGAAGTGAAATACAGTCCTATCACTTATGTATGTTTAAATTGACTACTTACATTTCGTTGCCATATAAATTTGTATGGGAAAGATCTCTGTATGTACAGTACATACCTACTGTACCTACTGGCAGCCATATTCTCAACCGACTATAATCCAAATATTGATTCGTTTGCTTGATTTCTCGGCATGCCAGAGGAATCGATATTCTGCTTCTTTCTTGCTAGCTTTGATTTTTGACAGATTTTTAAAAAGTGTTACTTAGTTTTGGTGTAAAAACTGTTCGCAAGTAAACAATACGCGAACTAGTGTAAGGGAGCTGCAATAAAATGTTAGTTACAGAGTGTACTGTTTCACGAAGTTGGTCCAGGAACAAATTGAAAGAATCGTACCTAGGTAATCGAGTCAGGCCTTATTATTTAGTTGGTATGTACTCCGTAGCGTACGGAGTACTCTACAGTAGGTATCCGTACTCCGTACTTTACATGGATCCCGCACCAGAAAAAGCAACCAACGCCACATTGGAATCCGCACATGCACTGCAGGTCAAGGGCTGAGCTTAGCTATTGGACCCACGGATTGAATAGAAGCGACGCTGCAGCATGTGCATTGGAGTTGACCACGTTCGTTGACCACGTTCCTCCTCTTGTCGAGAGCTACGTCGCGGGAGTCAATGATCAAATAACTCTTTATCAAGATGACTGCAACCACTTCCCGGAGAAAGGAGAGAAGAATGGGGGAATCACCAGACCAAGCGCGAAGTTCAGCGACATCGACACGGATATTTTTGGACCTTACGCAATATATACATGTATAACTGAGGGATGCTCGACTCGATTAAGCGACTATATACTCGGGTCACCGGCCGTTTGCAACGGCGGACTGCAGTAAAAGATGGAGCGGGGGGGGATGTACGATTTACCACAGGGGAACACTGCAATTACAACATTGATCCACTCGAGGGGAGTACAAAGAGTTACAAAAAGCTTATTCCCGGAAGTCGGAGAAAGAGGAGGAATCTGGTCAACTCCCCTGGTATCCTCCGTTCCGGGAGGCTGCTACCCACGCCTTATTCAGCAGTCATCCTAAGCGGCGAGGATATCAACCTCCCATGCTCGGCAATGACGGTGGCACAATTGCGGGCGAAACTGGCTTCGCTAGGGGCAGATCCGTTCTCCCGAGTCCCGGTAGATGAGGAAGGGGGGGTGATTGAGGAGATGGAGTTCGAAGCGATGAATTACGAAGCGATAAACGATGAGGAGATGCCGGAAGAAATAGCGCAAGAGTCTGGGTATGCTGAAGATGCAAAGCTGACAGAGGAACAGGTTGTTGATCGGTGGCTGAAGGCTTTTATTGGGGGTGATTATACCTTTAATGTCGCCTATGCTTGGGCATGTGCAGGGGGGTGGCGAGCATCAGGGCGTCGACCAGGATATTGGCATCCAAGTTTATGTCACGCAGCTGGGAATCCACAGGCGGAGCGACATGTAAGGGCGGCGGAGAGTGACAGTGGCGTTATATATCGATCGATCGAGAACCCAATTGGCACCTGGCCACGGCGCATTTGGGATGTCTGCGCCAATAGAGTTATCCCCTTTGAGTGGATTGCTGCCGGAGGAGCGGGGGATTTCTGGGCAATATCCCATGCATGGACCGACGACATGCGGCCAACATGGACAGAAGCAAATCAGCATCAGTGGCCGGTGCCGTTACCACAGGGAGTGAGGCTGGAGGATATCCGGAAAGAATTAGTAAAAATGAATGCTAGATACTGTTGGCTAGATGTATTGTGTTTGAGGCAGGAGCACCCTGGAGATACAGAGGCGGAGAAGATACGCTTGGATGAGTGGGAACTGGACATCCCGACGGTAGGAATTATATTTGTGCATGCTAGGAGGGTTGTTACGTACTTCAATGGTCTAGGGAGGCAGTTCAATCCAGAGAAATTGAGAGCAGATTCGCCTAGAAGCTGGGTAAATCGAGCCTGGACGATGCAAGAGACTGTCGCAACACAGGACATTATCGTTGCCGGCCTGCCAGAAGGGATAAATAAGCCATTCGAGATTGACGTAGGGTAACCGATATATTATGCAAATAGAACGGTGTTGCTAACTACTCAGAAACAGATTGGGAACAATACCCAGCTCGGTAGTCATATTAACACGCTCGCTGCTATTCTTGGACGCACTCTTCCTGCCGACTCAGATATTCCTTATGAGCTTATGGACCCAGAGTTTCAAGATATGCATCTGCGGTTCTTCCGAATTAACAGTTCAATCCAACTTGACTCCAACTCTTTCTCGAAGATACTTCTGGAGATGTGTCGCCGTCAAACATCAAACCCAGTGGACAAAGTTGCTGGGTTGATGTATCTCTTGCTCAATGGACTTCACTCAAGCCACCTACCTGTGTACTTGCCTTCTGAAACTGCCGCTGCAGCATGGGAGAGGTATATAAAGAGCACAGCAAGCTTGGGCACGCACCCAACACGCTATGTACTAGAATTGCTTGACGCTTTCCCGCATCCCAGTTCGAAACATTGGTTTCCGAGCTGGGAACAAGTGATGAGATATCCCGATGTGTCCATTACCGAGCCTCAAGATGAGCCACAACCAGCAGATACAACACCCAGTCCAGTACCAGTAACAAGACTAGGGTGTGGGCGACTTGTGAGGAATTGCACTTTGACCTGGAATAGATTTACTGGATTGACTCAAGATACCGAAGAAGCTGGCAAGTATACATATACTCTGACGTCACCGTACTACGAGTCTACCACTGTTTGGGTCTCTGCAGATGCTTTTCGGAAGGGCCCTACACAGATCCCTGATGGGGTCTACACGGCTTTCATACCGCGGGAGCCATCCAACAGTACCGGGCATGAGCCACTGCCTTGGGTAGTATTGTGCCGTGAAGTTCAAAGAGCGGAGCTTATAAGAAGTAGTGGAGGTGGGGGTGGTGAAGGGGGTTATGTCAGCGCAGATGAAGATCAAGAGGAGGGTGATGACCAGTATCCTGGGATGAGAGTTTACCTGAAAAAGATTGCCACGGTAAGATGGGATTATTTAGAGGGGTGTTTGTTGCTGAAACGGATGTTTGACTTAGGCGATGGCGAAGGGTCAAAACATGAGGTTTGGCTATATTAGGTCAGACAGAAACCATTGTTAGATATGTATGTGGAATCATGTAGGTTTGCCAGGCTATATAACCGTGGGTGAGGGGCGTATGGATGAGTGTATAACAGGAATGATTTGTACTATCCTAAAGCAAAGTATGTAACGCAGTCCTACATATGTGCTCAATTTGAATCTTCCCTAGTCCTAGGCCTGTTACCCGGGAATGCTTGGTGAAAAACAGGCAATCGCTTCCTACTAGACTCGAATAGCCCAAAGTATTAAACTCATATTCGAATGCTTGGCCTGAAAAATTGATAACTTTCTGAGATCTTCCCATGGTTGCATAGTTAGGACCAGAATTCTCCTATTGCTTGAGGGTAACTATCCCGGCTGAATATGTGTCCCTTGTTCTGGTTACTGGACCTTTTCACTATTTCCCCCACAGTCTGAGATTTTGGTTAAAGTTTAGCGCCGTATTCCCGATGTTTATGCGTTATTAACGAGACTATACCACCAGTGTTGATATTGTAGCCACGGTGTCGCGCGAATTTCTCGTTTTATCATAATTATTAAGTGCATGCTTAGGTATGGTCCGAGAACTACTTAAGTACACAAACACTTACGGTGGTGAGGAGGAAGAAGAGGAAGATTAGAGGGCGGGGGGCTGGATGGCGAGTAGCTATGATATCCCACCCTCACAAACAAGTTTTACTTGTATTTCTGAAGATGGTAGCGAGCCAAGCCAGTACACCTTAATTATAAGAGACGGTGGTCAAATACTAAATCGCAGTATTTCTAGTATATCACAGACCTAGGAATGGTTGTCTACGTTTGTTGTTTCCCCCATCGAGTTTCCAGATTGTTACATTTGCTCCACACATTCAGCTTCTGATTGAATGATACCGCGGGGTTGATATCTGTAGCCTGAGGTTTTGCTTCAGCAGAGTATACGTGCTAGAGGTGTGTCCTAGGGTTGTAGAGATTTTCTTGATATTAATGTCGTTGAACTTTGCACTGGCCTTTGTAATTTACTTTTATCAACCCAATAGGATTGCTCATGTTAGCATGACAATACTTATATACTTCGACTTCGCCTGGTGTATCATACAGTATGTGGGGAAAGAGAAGTGTCAAGTGATTCTATGGCAGATTTTTAAAAAAAACGGCTTTACCTCGTTATGTTGCATTCTCAGGCAGAGCTTGATTGTTAAGGAATTTGAAGTAGACTCCTAGGATAAGAAATCACGCAAGTCTGGCTAAACTCACAGAAATTTGGGAGGTGCAATTGATGTTAAAATCAACTTCGAATTGCCCCACCTATCCTCCGGCCAAAAGATCACTCGTAATGTGCAGGAAGGCTGGCAGAAGTTGGCCAAGTGTCGAGTAGAGTTCACAGAGCTATGCTAGCTAGGTTATTGAGTATCGAAGGGGCCTGAAACCTATTTGCTTTATAGCCCACACTATAAAATATAGCTGTCCATCCTAGACTCAGGGGCCCAAAGCCCTCACCGCAGCGGCTACTGCAAACATTTTGAGTCACTTATCGGACAAATTGAAAGCTATAGGGGGATATACAGATTTTATATTGACAGATACCTTCATGGTGCCCAGTCCCACAGTAGTTATGTCATGGAGTTACCCTGAACCTCATCTTCAGCTCATGCTTTTGGTGTAATTTTGTGGGTGTAAACTCAGATCGGGGCTCAGTGTAAATTCAATAGCTGGATCTCGGAAGAATATAGTTAAATGACTTCGCGAAATGAAAGGCAATTAATGCTAATGGTAGTTATGTGAAACTTGAAACTGAACTAGGAATGCAGTGTAATAGTCACGACCCAAAGCACTCCCACTTGTTGGGTCCATGAGGAACTGAAATTGTTGGTATCTGTATCTTGCCCAACAATGCTGGTATACGGGTAGAACCGTTGAGTAATAGTATAACACTGGTATATGGTGAATGGGTAGTAATTCCATGTAATAATCTATATTACTAGGAAATTCAGTGGTCACTCCCTCCTGTTCCACAATGAGCCAATAATTTATAATACCCCCAGTCTGTAATGATGCCTACAATAATACCTTTAGTCTGCAATAACACCATATTTTCGGTCATACAATTGTGTAATAATTTATTTACAGAATAAATTCCTGAACTGGGTAGTCACCCAATTCACGAATTATATAAACTAACTGTAAGAGAGTGGTTCTTGATGGGGTAATATTTGTAGGTTAGAATATAATCTGGTAAAATTGTAGGTAAATTAATTGCAAGTAAGTTTACTGTAGCTAGTGTGGAAGGCTTCCAGTGTTATACAGCTGTACCAGCTAGAGTTATAACATTATTCTGCGATTATACCCGATGCTAGCATTATACTCTGCTATGCGCTATGCCCATTATTCCATTATTCCAGCGTTATACCCGCCGTTATACTATTCATCTAGCGTAATACACCTGTGCCAAAGTTATATCATTATTCCACGGCTATACCCCTATATCATGGTTATGCCCTGTTATATCACTTATTTACTCTGCCATTCATGATTACTCTACCATTTAATTACTCTGCGCCTTACTCTGTACTTATATCTGAATATGTGGCTGGTTTTCGTTCAGTACTAGAATTTTGGTTGGTGGTTCGGTCGAATGAACTACAAATAGCACCCAATTGACAAATTGACATGATTGGTGAGGTGAATCAGTCAGAACACCCGATGAAATAGATATATCGGTGTAACAATCCAAGAAAATCAAGGAAGCTATGGCTACTAGTAGTGGAACAGAAATTCTTAAGTCCTAATATCTCTTCCTTTGACTGCCTACACCATTTTTACCCTGCTGAGCCCTGAAGACCTCATATGAATCCGTACACCTGACAGGCTTCCACTAGCGAAACCTTTCTTACCCTCATTGAATGAAGTAAGGAGTTTAACTACCGCAATATGCCTATTCTTCATTGCTACATCGACCGCTGTTTCCCCGGTGTTTGTAGCGGTTTCTGTATTTGCACCTTTGTCCAATAGCAGCTTCACAATGTCTGGATGTCCGTTCTGTGCGGAAATGAAGAGCGCGGTTGCCCCATCGTTCCCAGCGGTTTCTCTATTTGCACCCTTGTCCAATAGCAGCTTCACAATCTCAGGATGCCCATACTGTGCTGAAATAAAGAGCGTGGTTTCCCCAGTGTTTCTACCGGCTGCTGTATTTGCACCCTTGTCCAATAGCAGCTTCACAATCTCTGGGTGTCTATTCTGCGCTGAAATGAAGAGCGCGGTTGCCCCCCCGTTTCTAGCGGCTTCTGTATTTGCACCCCCCTCTAATAGCAGCTGTACAACCTTTTTGTGTCCCTTTTCTGCAGCCCAGTATAGTGCAGTACACTGATTAATATCCTTATACTCTAAGTTCCCAACCACAGCTAAGCGAGACCTGACTGCATTAGCATCCTCTGATTTCGCCGCCTCGATCAGCCAAGGTCCAGTGAGTGCATTGAGTGGTCCCCAGTTGATTTTGAGAGATATGTTTCGCTTTTTCTTTTCTGTCTTTGCTTCTTTAGGTGGGTCGTCGCTACCTTTGACACGAGTTGAACTCGCAGTGCCTGGGACTTTGAATTCGGGGATCTCTTCCATGACCACAGGTAGACTTGGGCCTTGGAAAAGATCAAAAATCTGACCCTTCCTCTCCCGAATCATGTCTGCTGTCACCCCAGCTTGTGGAGGTCCCTGCAAAGTTCCTTCCAGGTCTGTTTGCCGTTTATGCTGACCGCGAAAGAGGCAGTAGAGTGTAATGAGGGGGTTGAATTCTTGCCGCGAAGTCCTTCCCTAAGCATCGTTTGAAATTCCCGCCGCATCTCGGCATGTGCGTTCATGATTTGCTCATGGCAACAACTGCAGCATACAGCGGAACGGGATTAGTAAATTGGTAATATTAGTAAGGGTAATTGGAAATCCAGTTTCGCTTCGGGGTACTCTATGACTAGAACTACGTAATACTGGAAGCTGCAAATACCTTGTGACAAACATGTTCAGGAGGGTTATATTAGAAGTGAGCCTTGCTCTTAGCTTCACTATGTCCTCTTGACTCCACCTCGCTCGGTCCAGAGCTCGCAAGCTCAACCCCTGCGGTGATCCCAAACGCTTATACTTGGTAAGCAAGTTGTCCAAATCCTTCAGGACATTTTCACATCCTTGTAAGATTTCTCGTAGGCTCTCTCGATCCTCCAAGGTCAGGTTTGGGTCTCGACACTTTGCTGTAAGGATGTCGCTGTTGACGATGTTGTGCAGCGATTTGATCTCATCAGAGAGATCCTTGAAATCACCAGGCGCATTTTTGTACCCATTGTATACACTCCAAGCAAGTTTGGCAATGGCTAAGAAATCCCCGACTGAGTTCATTTCTTGATAGTGGTGTGGTTGGTACTGAAGATAATAGTCAACATCAAATGCCGGACTCTTCAAGCCTCAACTGACTGACCTCTTGTATGTAGATCTATCTTCTACTTCGTAGCATTTGTTCCGTTGCGATTCAAAGTGAGCTGTTGCTAGGGCGACTATCACGTGGCTGACCGCAGTATCAGTAAATCCATTCGCTGTCATCCATTACATCCACCATACAATCCTCCCCTTTTTTTGGGAGAAAATCATTACTCGTAGTCAGTCTATCTAGAATATAACGAGAGGCCGCACCTACAGGTGAGTTGCCCAGCCCTGGGGCCATTCTCTGTCCAATCCTCCCTTAATTTGGCTGACCGAGTCTTTGTAAATTAGTATTAAAATCAAAATCCTCATTATGTCATGAAACTACTTGAAAATGGGTTACCAACGCAGGGCTGGCACGGCATGATCCGAGGCTGACTTTAGGGCAGCTCATATGGGTTTTTTCTTTACTCCGTACGGTTCAATCCTTTATCATAGCTTTCCACTAGCGTGGCCAAGGCCTGAAGGATCCTTCCAGAGACTTACTTGTTGCTCCGTATTTCTCTCAGTCCATGACAGCACTATTTTGGGAAGAGCGGGATTTGAACCCTCTACCGTACCTGTTGGATAAAAAACAAGGCCAGAGTCCGCACTCTCACCCAGATGCGCACTGTCAACTACGCTGGAGTCCCCCGGCCAGTTAATTAGTCAGGTTGCCACGTTCCTATATATTTGTGAATACAGAATATGCGGTGGCATGCAGGTATGTATATATTTTGTATATGCACACCCAACACACCCAATGAAGCCCTGGCATGTATCACATCTAGGGCGAGGCTAAGATGGTGCGCAATGATGTGCTATTCACATCAGCTATGTAGTCACGAATTGTACCTTAGCTATCCCCTAGAGTCTCATTCCTCAGCATAAGTGGCCTGCGATTAGCGCTGCATAGGCTAGGTTTATGCCAGTATGTTACCACATATGCTTCCGTGCGTGCACCCTTTAAAGGTACGGGAGCGGGGCCACCTCAGCTCCCTTCGGGGGAAAAACGTATAGACTCCGAAAAAAGAAATTTAAACCCCCAAAAACCGCATAGGCTGCCAAGACCATTGCTCCCAAATAGGCAGGTGGAAAAGACAGCCTCCATACCGCTACTATGTTTGTTGTTTTCCTCTCCATTTTCTATACACCTTTCCCCCGAAGGGAGGCTTAGACTACTTAGTATGAGGCGAGTGTTTGGTGTATTTAAGACGAGAGGTCAAAAATATGCCACACATAAGCCAACGTAGGATGCTAATTGATTGGTATGTATTTAGAGGGTATTTAAAGAGATACTTAAGTGAGAGCTTCATAAATTTCTAAAGTCACACCGGGGCTCTGTGGGGGGGTTCGGCAGGTAGCAGCAAGGTGATGCTGGTGATGAGGATGGAGTTAGGAATCGAGGGTTGGCTTGCAGGGAGACCTTTCTGGCAAATTTTCTGGCACGTGAAGCCGCTGGGGAATGAGGAAAAATATGAGGAACAAGTATGAGCAGGAAATTTCGTGTTTGGGCTGCCTTATAATTTCGCGGGGGGACTATTGCAGTGTTACGGGGGATTGTACGAGTTGTATTAGTTAACACATTCCTTCCCTGTCTAGTGCCACCGTATCATACAACCCCCCTGCCATTGACACGCCCGCTACTGTCGCCATCGTTCCCAGATATAACCCCGCCTTTCTTGTTGCTCCCGCCGCTCTCCCTTCCATCCTGCTGCCGTCTGTCCATTCTTCCACTCTTTTCACGTCCATGCCTGCCTGACCTTCCCCGCTCATCCACCTTAGCTCTGCGTCCTCTTCTAGAACTGGCTGCGGGATTTGCTCTGCCTTATCCCTTAGTTCTGGTAGGTGCCATCCGTATACTGATGCTGCCCATCTGATCCGCTTGATTTGCATCATTACCTGGAGATCCGATATCCCGGCCAGCCCTTCCACTTTGGTTGCATTGCTGCCTCTAACGCCGGGAACCTGCTCTGCGTACCGTCTCTGCAGTCTTTGCCCTCTGCACCCTGTACCTCTGGTGGCGACATGCCATGAAGGTGCTCGACCAGATAGCCATCTCATCTCATCGTCTGAAGGAGAGGGGATCATAACAAACAATAGCAGTCACATAACCAGCGAGGTTAGCGAGCGTACACTGCACGCCGTCCAACAACTAGTAAGACAAGCCTAGTCTCTGTGTCTGTGGGGTCTGAGTCTTAACAGCAGAATTGGCCCTACCGATTGACAAATCGACATTATAGGTGCATGAATTTGTCAGAACATCCTATCTCGTATGGGTAGCGAAAGGTGAAATTGATATATTGGTGTAACAAGCCAACAAAATTAGGGAAGCTATGGCTACAAGTAGTGGAACAGAAACTTGTAAATCCTAATATCTCTCTCTTTGACTGCCGGAGCACCCAAGTAAGACCCTCAGGCGGCTAATCTGTATACGTAACAGGCTTCCGCTAGCCAAACCTTATGCAAGGAGTTTAACTACCGCCTGGTGCCCACTCTTCGCTGGTATCTGGACCGCTATTTCCTCGGTGTTGCTAGCGCGCGGTTTCTGTATTTGCACCCCAGTCCAATAGCAGCTTTACAACCTCTAAATGCACCTTGCATGCTGAAACGAAGAGCGCGGTTGCCCCGCCATTAACGTTTCTGGCAGCTTCCGTATTTGCATGCGCACCCTCGCGCAATAGCAGCTTCACAACCTCTGGGCGTCCATACAGTGCTGAAATGAAGAGCGCGGTTGGCCCAGTGTTGATAAAAACCTCTATATTTTCACCCTCGTCCAATAGCATCTCGGGATGTCCATTCTGTGCGGAGATGTAGTCTGTAGAGCGCGGTTACCCCACCACCCATAGTGGCCTCTTTATTTGCACCCTTGTCCAATAGCAGCTTCACAATGTCTGGATGCCCATCCTGTGCTGAAATGGAGAGTGCGGTTGCCCCATTGCCCATAGCAGCCTCTGTAGTTGCACCCTTGTCCAATAGCAGCTTGACAATCCCTGGATGTTCATTCTGTGCTGAAATGCAGAGCACGGTTGCCCCATCGTCCAGAGTGGCCTCTATATTTGCACCCTTGTCCAATAGCAGCTTTACTTACAATTTCTGGATGTCTATTCTGTGCTGAAACTGTCTAGTGCAGTTGCCCCATCGTCTATAGCAGCCTCTGTATCCGCACCCGGCCAATAGCAGCTTCACAACCTCTGGATGTCCATTCTGTGCTGAAATATAGAGCGCGGTTTCCCCGTCGTTTTTAGGGGTTTCTGTATTTGCACCCTGGTCCAATAGCAGCTTCACATTCTGTGCTGAAATGTAGAGCGCGGTTTCTCCGTCCTTTTTAGCGGCTTCTGTATTTGTACTTTTCTCTAATAGTAGCTGTACGAACTCCCTATGACCCTTTGCCGCAGCCCAGAATAGTGCAGTACACTGATTAATATCCTCATACTCTCGGCTTCCAACCACACCTAAGTGGACCCTGATTTGGCCATCTCGATCAACAAGGGTCCAGTGAGTGCATTGAGAGGTTCATGGGAACACTACAGAATACCACCAAACCAAATTAGTAAATTGATAATATTAGATGCTCTCAGTAAGCCAAGGCTCAAGTCTCATATATGTTGCCTGGTAGCCATAATGATCATGGTAAGGGTAATTGGGGGACCGGTTTTGCTTCAGGGTGCTTTATGACTAAAAAAGTAAAAAGGGAGTTGCAAATACCTTGCGATAAATGTGCTCAGGAGAGTTGTATTCGAGGTGAGCCTTGCTCTTAGCTCCCCTATGTCCTCTTGACCCCATCTCACCCGGTCTACGCTCGACCCTTGCGGTGATCCCAAACGCTTATACTGTAGTAATTACAAGGCTATGCAGCGCAGCGGGAATGAAATATGCTGAGTACAGTGGAAGCTTGAGTAGTGGAAGGTGTAGGAATACTCTCGCTTATAAGCCAAAGTTACTCTCAGAACATCTGAAGACCTTGCCCATCCGTGAATCTCCATCTGATAGCATGTGAAATATGTGAAAATTGGGTGTATAAGTCAGAGCGAAATCCTGTACTTTAGCAACACAGTTCCACACAGGTCCATAGATCGATACCGAGCAGTATATCGAGAATATACAAAATCTCCAGATCATGTCCAGAAACTCCCAGTCCATAGAGCCATCCGTGCGCTGCATAGCCTTGTAATTCCTACAGGTTATGAGCCCGGGAAGCTCGAGTAGGGGTGGGTGTAGGAAATACTCTCGCTTACAAGCGAAAGCTACTCTGAGAACATCTGAAGACCTTGCCGGCCCGTGAAGTCAAAAGGACGAAAAGGGCAAGGACATATTGAAGCCGAATGCTGGGCAAAGCAACGTGAAGAGGCAAAAGTGAAAAAGAACACAAAAGCCGAGCAAGCAACAACACCAACACTAAAGGCAATTGCAAATGACCAGGAAGCGGATGGCTCACGGACTGGGAGTTTCTAGGCGCGATCTGGAGGTTTTGTATATTCTCGATATACTGCTCGGTATCGATCTATGGGCCTGTGTGGAACTGTTTTGCTAAAGTACAGGATTTCGCTCTGACTATATACCCAATTTTCACATATTTCACATGCTATCAGGTGGAGATTGACGGGCTGGCAAGGTTTTCAGATGTTCTCAGAGTAACTTTCGCTTGTAAGCGATATTTCCTACCTATACTTAGTAAGCAAGTTAACCAAATCCTTCGGCACATTTTCACATTCTTGTAAGAAACCTTGCTGTAAGGATGTCGCTGTTGACGATGTTGTGCAGCGATTTGATCTCATCGTAAAGATCCTTAGAATCACCTGGTGCATCTTCGTACCGATTGTATACAGCCTAGTCAAGTTTGGCAACGGTTATGAAATCCTCAACTAGATCATTTCTTGATAGTGGTGTGGCTCTTGCCGAAACTAATAGTCAACATCAAATTCCGGACCCTTCAAGCTTTAATTGACTACAGTATGTAGATCTATCTTCTGCTTCGTAGCATTTGTTGTTTGGTTGCGATTTGGAGCCTGGTGTGTAATTACTTTTTTTTTTTAAAGAATCATTAATCGCATTCACCCTATCTAGAGTATGGCGATAGACTGCGGCTCCTGGCTGTCCAGGTGGCTTCTCTCCTCCTCACGGGCCAGTCTCTGCCCTCCCCTCGCTATCTACATGATGTCAAATTATCTAACAAAATCGAAGACCGCCTCGCACCACTCCTCATCCTCCCATATCTTCTCCTGCGTCCGCCCTAACCCATCTCCCACCCAAGGGCACATCATCAAGTGCGCCGCGTTCTGTGGCGTCCACCTGTCACACACACACCACGGAGTGTCTACCTTCCCGATCTCCGCTAACCATTGATGCTGGGGGCCCTTGTCTGTCACCATGTACACTAGCCCCCTCAGTGCCGCTGCCGACCAGGATATATGGGCTGGTGCTCTTGGGTATATTGGGAATTCTTGTTTTATACCCCCGGGTGTTATAATCCCCGCCGCACTTTGCCATTCTCCGGCTGCCACCTCCGCCTTTGCCCTCTTATCAGCCTCTTCATTCCCCCGCACCCCCGCATGCCCTTTCACCCACATCAGTGACCTCGGATGTGCTTGCATTTGACGAACCAACCTTTCCTCTATCCATGAACGCGGCTCAGCGTATCGTAGGTTCGCAATTCGCTGTATCACTCCTTGGCTGTCGAGAGCTACGACGTTGCTGTGCTCCCAGCTAAGCATCACCCCCACTTCTTCTGCGTCCGCAACCGTAGCCCATTCTCCGAGATACAGTCCCTCTCGCCTGTTGGCTCCCGCTGCTCTCCCCTCTAGGTATCCTGCTACCATCGGACCACTCTTCGACTCTCTCTTCCACCAGCTCCTCTACCTCTATCTGCCGTCTTTCACTTCCCACTTTCCCCATCCACCTCAGTTCTCCCTCCTCTCCTATCGCCTTTCTCAGAATCGGCTCCGCGATCTCCCTCAGCTCTGGCATATGCCTGCCATATACCGACGCTGCCCACCTGATTCTCTTGCTCAACATGATGCTTCCCACATCGCTCAGCCCCACAAGCGCTTGTACCTTATCCGCTCTGCTCCCCGGGTAGGCACCGACCACCCACCTGTACATCTCGTTTGCAAGCCGTCGTTGTTGCTCGCTTGGCTCGGGGTACAGCTCACTCCCATAAGTCAAGATCGGGAGCAGCTGTTGTGTCAGGATTGTCCTCTTCCCTTTCGCCGGTAATTTACTCAACCGTTTCACGACTTCCCACGCAGCCTTCGCTTTCTGGCTCCGTGTGTAATTACTTCCTTATACTGCCCAACTCTACCAGTTGGAACTCCTCGAATTCAAGCCGCAGTTGCAGCGGGACATTGATACAGCGGTGCCTGTAACAGGACTTCCCCCCCTTTTAAGGAGTCATTAATTGCAGTCAGCCTATGGCGATGGACCGCATCCCCAAGTGGAGACTCAGCTGGAACTCTCTCAACCACTGGGCCAATCCCGCCCTGTACCTGCGTGTAAAATCAAGTACTTCCCGGAGGAAAGTTGATACTACAAGTCGCGCAGGTGAAAACAAACGCCAACCAGTACTAACCAAAAAATCGCGCAGGTTACTGAAAAATGTCAACATCCCTGGAACACCAGTGGAAATACTGACTAAACACGCGCGTAGGTGACTGAAAACAAAAGCCCCCGTCGCTAGTGGAACGCCCAAATATCAATCTCCTCCCAACGAAATTCTCTGGTGTCAACGATCCCAATCATAACATGTACCGCGGAACAGCCTCCTACCCAGCCGCAGCTTCGTGCATTCCACCGCATCTTTCATGTAGATGACCAGGGAGGATGCCGTCTGTCCCTGCCGGTCCTCCTTCAATAACCACCTTATCCCCAGTATCCTTACCCCCTTGTTGTCCTCCTCTATCCACCTCCGTATGGTGCCCGGCTTGTACTTGAGTGGTGCCCCGTGCATGACCAAAGCTCGTGCGGTCGGTGGGTTCTCCCTAGTAGCGGGTGGCGCCGGCGGCGGTCGTGCTTTAGCCGGTGGATGTGGAGATGTCTTGGGAGGTGTTGGTGACTGCCGAGCTCCTTCCTTCCCCTTCCTATTCTGCCCCTGCGTTGGCTTCGGTGGTACCCTTCTTTCTTTTGGTGGTGCCGCTTGGACGGCGATCTCCGCCGTACGTGCGTGTCGGAGGCGCTGGTGTGGGCCTGTGGCCGTGCTCGAGATGGACAGTCACGTGGTCTGCGCTGTGATGCTGTTTACCGCTGGCTTCGAGGGTAGGGTCGTCTGAGTCGATATGCACACCTCGGAGTGGTGATGCAAGACCAGCGTAGGCATCAGAAATACAGAAGCCAGAAGGCAAAGGCAGCATGGGAAGTGGTGAAGAGGCTGAGCAAATTACCGGCGAAGGGGAAGAGGTCAATCCTGACACAGCAGCTGCTGCCGATTCTGACGTACGGATGCGAGCTGTACCCTGAACCAAGCGAGCAACAACGACGATTGGCAAATGAGATGTACAGGTGGGTGGTTGGCGCCTACCCGGGGAGCAGAGCCGATAAGGTGCAGGTGCTGGTGGGGTTGAGTGACGTGGGGAGCATCATGCTGAGGAAAAGGATTAGGTGGGCAGCATCGGTGTATGGCAGGCACATGCCAGAGTTGCGGGAGATCGCGGAGCCGATATTGAGGAAAGCGCTAGGGGATGAGGGTGAACTGAGATGGATGGGGAAAGCGGGGAAAGAGAGAAGGCTGATAGAGGTAGAAGAGCTGGTGGAAGAGAGGGTTGAGGAGTGGTCTGACGGTAGCATGATAGAGGGGAGAGCCGCGGGGGCGAACAGAAGCGAAGGACTATATCTCGGAGAGTGGGCTACGGTAGCGGACGCTGAGGAAGTGGGGGTGATGCTCAGTTGGGAACGCTATGACGTCGTGGCTCTAGACAGTCAAGGGGTGATACAGCGGATAGCGAACTTGCAACACGAAAATCCGAGGTCCTGGATAGAGGAAAAGTTGGTTCAGCAAATGCAGGCACGACCGAGGTCACTGATGTGGGTGAAGGGGCATACAGGAGTACGAGGGAACGAAGAGGCTGATAAGAGAGCAAAGGCGGAGGTGGCAGCCGGAGAACGGAGAGGTGCGGAAGGGATCATGACTCCCCGGGGTATAAAACAACATTTCCCATTATACCCAAAAGCACCAGCTCAGTTATCCTGGACGGCGGCGGCACTGAGGGGGCTGGTGTATATGGTGACGGACAAGGGCCCTCAACATCAGTGGCTAGCGGAGATTGGGAAGGCGGATACCCCGTGGTGCGTGTGTGACCGGTGGACGCCGCAAAATGCGGCACATTTGATGTTGTGCCCCTGGGTGGGAGATGGGTTGGGGCGGACACAGGAACAGATATGGGATGATGAGAAGTGGTGCGAGGCGGTTTTCGAGTTTATTAGATAGTCACAGTTCATGTAGATAGTACGGGGAGGGCAGAGACTGGCCCGTGCGGAGGAGAGAGGCCACCTGGGCAACCAGGAGCCGCAGTCTATCGCCATACTCTAGATAGGGTGAATGCGATTAATGATTCCTTAAAAAAAAAAAAAAAAAAAAAGAGTCGATATGCTACTGGTCTCTGGTTTCGGCGGCCCTAGCTGGCTCAGATCCAGGTATCTAATGGCCAGATCCTCGTAACACTCTGGTACCACGACCGCCAGGTATATAACTTCTCCCTGAGGCCCCCCAAGCCGCTGGCGAAGAAGCACCAAGCGCCGTATGCTATGCTGGTGTCGTGGGGGGCCATCTCGACCAAGAGGGGCGTAGCATCCCTCCACCTCTCCGCTACACCCTCCGCCAGTGCTCTCTCTGGGACTGCTTTCCCGGGATTGCCCTTCTTCTTTCCTTTTCCTGGCATTGTGTCCTCGTTGGCTGAGCGACGGTGTGGGAATTACAATTTTTTCCTGTTCGCCGGTGGCGTCGTAATCCCGTTTTGCACGGTGGTGTGGGAGTTATCTTTTCCCTGTGTGCGCGCCGATGTTGCTTTCGTGAACCAATGCCCGCTCCGTGAGCGAAAGCTGAACAGAAGGAGACAAAAGGCTTCAGGCGCGAGGAAAAGGGTCGCCATGGTCATTTCCCCAAGGTCTGAGTAGATATTCTTGTTGTGGGCGACGGGGGCTATCGCGCGGTTTCGTCCGCTTGTTCGTAGATGCTTTGGTTGTTGAGATCCGACCAAGTGCTCATCCTGTCAAAGTGGTTGTCGCTGTGACTGTAACAGTAAGTACAGTGGGTACATACAAAGCACCTCACCCATATTCGATAGCATGACAAGAATTGTCCAAGGCGCCCTGAAAACTACGTGAATCCAAGGGCAAACCATGGGACGATACTGAGTCAGGGCAGAAGTCGGTATTTCACAGTGAAGGCAGCATATAAGCGACAGAGTCGACGCTCATGTTTACTCTCTTTTTTCCGTAGAGTATCAGCAGTGTTTCAGACTGAATACGTTACAAAAAAAAGATAAAAAAGTCTTCCCGAGTACTACACCAAGCTTCAATAAACTCTCGAGCTCGTGTTTGCCTGTCTTGTCTCCGCTTCCCATAATCCCTCCGCTACAATTCTGCACAAACTCATAGCTTGTATTCTTACAAGAATGTTGGTTGAAAATTACCTGGTATGCAGTTGGAGAGTAGACGGTACCTGGTATGTGGTTGGAGAGAAGACAGTACCTGTATCGCGAGACTTTATTAAAGCTAGTGTGATACGCAAAATCTAGCGCTTGTATTTCTTTTCCCGTTTCCGGAGCTTTCCTCATTGAGATCCTTGGCTAGCTTGACATATCCAGGGCTTTCCTTTTTAGGGTTCCCACTATATTTCTTGCACCCGTATTCGCTACCATAATGGAACCTGGTAACCCTGCTGCAACTTTCACTGGAGCAATAATGAGTGGGCCCGGGATAGAATTCTGAATACTGCTTGAGGCAGAAGGGAGAAGTGGGCACTTCCACCACCCCTACAAATTCCCACCTCCCACAGGCAGATCAAGACACTTAGTATCCATGAATTCCCCAAGTCAGTGGGAGTTATATAATAGGCGAATGCTAGCAGTTCCGTGAATGCATCGGCTCATGGACATTCCTCTGCGACAGGTCGTCCAACCAGACTATTGTAGTGCCAGGTCCTCCAACGTTGTCCCAAGTATTTTGCCCTGAGGCCTGTACAGCGGATAAATTACTAAAACCCGAGGAATTTCAGGATGAGCGACAGTAGAGGGCGACAGTTATTTTTATTGAGTCTATACATCTGTCCTTCGAAGGGAGCCTTAGGCTATGAGACGGAGAGAGCAGTAGTAACGATAGGGTAAGGCAACAAAAGTCTCCATAAAAACTACGAAAACTGCTATCTTTGGAGAAGATATTTCAAATTCGTATTAATGAGAATACATAGTTCTAGAGCCACTATATTGAAATGCAGTGCTGATGCTACTTGTAGTAGGTAGGTATAGTAGGTAGGTGCTAGGCAGTAGAGTACTAACTGCTACGTGGCCTATGCATGGGGATAAGTGTAGAGGTTTCAGTGTATACAGTTATTATCAAAAGCCATTTGTGATGTACTGTCCACTCCAAGTCAAATCCGGAACAAAGCTGTGGGATAATATAAGTGTCTCCGAATGTACCAAAGTATGGACTACATGTCCTTGGAACAAGAGGCAAGTACCACCTGCTTTATTCTGTAATCACCTGCGTATTATGCCAAGTATTCCTGTACTGTGGTAAAATTGCGTGCCTAACAACTCCATTCTTTTCACTTCCGAGTCGGCATTACCCTGAACTTGATTTCAGTTCGCATGTTAAGGTTAGTCTGGTTAGTGCAACCAGTACCTAGATAGGTGGACAGCCATATGTGCCTACAGAGGCATGTATATGCCATAAGGAGGCAGCTCCTGAGGGCTTTACGCAAATCCTGATTTTGTTAACAGAACAGAGCATGTGGGGGTAATAAATAGTTTAGGGTAAGCGAAAAAAAAAAAAAGAATTTGCGAGCCTGTCACAAGCGGGGTTTAAGGGGTGGATATTTTGTTGTTGCATATTGGATGTTCAGGTAAAACCTCAAGGCAAGTAAACTCTCTAGAGCTAGAAGTTTGCAAGACACGATGGAAGGATTAAGAGGTGGAGGGAGTGGGGTTTTAGTATATTCCCTACGTCAGAGTAGTCTTTTTTGTTCAGCCTGGGTATATAACTCATCGTGGAGTGGATACGTCCTTCAGATTGGTTAGGGGCTCACGTTCTAACTGCAATGTGTAGAGCGTCCAATAATCATAATGAGTAAGGAACCATGGTGTCCACTGAGTCACTTCGGTGCCATGACAAGCGCTCATTGGAGATCTGTTATGTACAAGCCGTCTGAGAATGACTCACATAAACCGTATGGCATACATACGTGTGTGTAGCTTCAGAGGAAATAGATATATCGATGCAACAAGCCTACAAAATCAATAAAGCTATAGCTACTAGGTATGCCGTAGTGGAACAGAAATTCGTAAGTCCGGATATCTCCTTCTTTGACTGCCTGCACCATTTCCACGCCTGCCTGCCGGGATCAAAGTATAGACCCCCCAGGCCGCTAATCCGTATACCTAACAGGTTCCACTAGCCAAACATTTCTTACTTCAGGGATTAAGTAAGGAGGTGAACTACCGCCCTATGCCCATACTTTACTGCTAAATCGAGCGCTGTTTCCCCGGTGTTTATAACGGCTTGTGTATTTGCACCCTTATCCAATAGCAGCTCCACAATCTCTGAATGTCCATACGCTGCTGAAGTGAGGAGCGCGGTTGCTCCATCACCCCTAGCGGCCTCTGTATTTGCACCCTTATCCAATAGCAGCTCCACAACCTCTGAATGTCTCTGCTGTGCGGAAACGAAGAGCGCGGTTACCCCACCGTCCATAGCTGCCTCTATATTTGCACCCTTATCCAATAGCAGCTTCACAATCTCTGAATGTCCCTGTTGTGCTGAAATGAAGAGCGCAGTTCCCCCATCGTCGATAGCGGCCTCTGTATTTGCACCCTTGTCCAATAGCAGCCTCACAATCTCTAGATGTCCAAAGCATGCTGAAATGAAGAGCGCGGTTGCCCCGCTGTTTATAGCGGCCTCTGTATTTGCACCCTTGTCCAATAGCAGCTTCACAATCTCTGAATTTCCAGAGCATGCTGAAATGAAGAGTGCGGTTGCCCCGTCCAGATTGGTCTGCATATTTGCACCCTTGTCCAATAGCAGCTCCACGATCTCCGGACGTCCATCCTCTGCTGAAATGGAGAGCGCGAGTGCCCCACCGTCCAGAGCGGCCTCTGTATGTGCACCGTTATCCAGTAGCAGCTTCACAATCTCTGAATGTTCAGAGCATGCTGAAATGAAGAGCGCGGTTGCCCCATCATTCCTAGCGGCCTCTATATTTGCACCCTTCTCCAATAGCAGCTTCACAATCTCTGAATGTCCATTGTCTGCTGAAATGAAGAGCGCGGTTAGCCCATCGTCCGTAGCGGCCTCTGTATTTGCACCCTTGTCCAAAAGCAGCTTCAGAATCTCTAGATGTCCAAAGCATGCTGAAATGAAGAGCGCGGTTGCTCCGCTGTTTATAGCGGCCTCTGTATTTGCACCCTTGTCCAATAGGAGCTTCACAATCTCTGAATATCCATAGCATGTTGAAATGAAGAGTGCGGTTGCCCCGTCCAGAGTGGTCTGTATATTTGCACCCTTATCCAATAGCGGCTCCACAATCTCCGGACGTCCATCCTCTGCTGAAATGGAGAGCGCGAGTGCCCCACCGTCCAGAGCGGCCTCTGTATTTGCACCCTTATCCAATAGCAGCTTCACAATCTCTAGATTTCCGTAGTATGCTGAAATGAAGAGCGCGGTTTCCCCGCTGTTTATAGCCGCCTCGGTATTTGCACCTTTGTCCAATAGCAGCTTCACAATCTCCGGAGGTCCATTCTCTGCCGAAATGAGGAGCACGGTTAGCCCATCGTCCATAGCGGCCTCTATATTTGCACCCTTGTCCAATAGCAGCTTCACAATCTCCGGATGTCCATTCGCTGCTGAAGTGAGGAGCGCGGTTGCCCCATCGTCCCGAGCGGCCTCTGTGTCTGCATCCTTGGTCAATAGCAGCTCCACAATCTCCGGATGTCCATTCTCTGCTGAAATGAAGAGCGCGGTTGCCCCACCGTGCCGAGCGGCCTCTGTATTTGCACCCTTTTCCAATAGCAGCTTTACAATCTCCGGATATCCATTCTGTGCTGAAATGAAGAGCGCGGTTATCCCATCATCCGTAGCGGCCTCTGTATTTGCACCCTTGTCCAATAGCAGCTCCACAACCTCTGGATATCCCTCCTGTGCGGAAATGAAGAGCGCGGTTGCCCCACAGTCCAGAGCGGCCTCTATATTTGCACCCTTGTCCAATAGCAGCCCCACAGTCTCCTGATGTCCATTCTGTGCGGAAACGTAGAGGGCGGTTTCACCGTCCACAGTGGCCTCTGTATTTGCACCCTTGTCCAACAGCAGCTTCACAACCTCTGGATACCCATTGTGTGCTGAAATGAAGAGTGCAGTTGCCCCGCCGTTTTTGGCAGCCTCTGTATTGGCACCCTTCTCTAATAGCAGCTGTACGACCTCCCTGTGGCCCTTCCCTGCAGCCCAGTATAGTGCCGTACGCTTCTTAATATCCGTATACTCTAGGTTTCCAACCACAGCTAAGCGAGACCTGACTGCATTAGTGTCCCCCGATTTGGCCGCCTCGATCAACAGGGGTCCAGTCAGTGCATTGAGTGGTGCCCAGTTGATTTTGAGAGATATGTTTCCCTTTTTCTGGTCTGTTATTGCTTCTTTAGGTGGGTCATCGCTACCTTTGACACCACTTGAGGTTGCAGTGCCCGGGGATTCGAATTCAGCGATCTCTTCCACGACAACAAGTGGGCTTGAGCCTTGGAAAAGATCAACAATCTGGTCCTTCCTCTCGCAGATCATGCCTGCTGTCACCCCCGCTTTGTGGAGGGCTCTGCAAAGTTCCTCCCAGGTCTCCTTGCTGTCTGCGAACGAGGCAACAGAGTGTAATGAGGAAGTTGAATTCTTGCGACGAAGCCCTCCCCTAAGCATCATTTGAATTTCTCCCATTGCGTTCATGAACTCCTCATGGGTACAACTGTAGAATACCGTGGAACGGGGTTAGTAATTTGGTAATATTTGTAAGGGTAACTGGACAACCAGTCTCGCTTCGGGGTACTCTGTGACTAAAACCAATACTGGAAGTTTCAAATACCTTGCGATAAATGTATTCAGAAGGGTTGTACTAGAAGTGAGCCTTGCTCTTAGCTTCACTTTGTCCTCCTGACCCCATCTGGCTCGGTCTAGGGCTCGCAAGCTCGATCCCTGCGGTGACTCCAAACACTTATAGTTGATAAGTAAGTTGTCCAAATCCTTCAGGATATTTCCGCATTCTTCTAAGGTTTCTTGTAGGCTCCCCCGATCCTCCGAGGTCAGGTTTGGGTCTCGAAGTTTTGCTTTCAGGATGTCGCTGTTGACGATGTTGTGCAGCGATTTGATCTCATCGGAAAGATCCTTGAAATCACCAGGTGCATCCTTGTACCCACTGTATACCGTCCAGGCAAGTTCGGCAACCCCTAAGAAATCCCCGGCTGAGTTCATCTCTAGATAGTGGTAATAGTCAATATCGAAGGCCGGACTTGTCAAGGAGCTGACTGACCTCTTGTATGTAGATTTATCTTCTACTCTGTACCATTTGTTGCGTTGCGATTCGGTGCGGGGAAATCGCTGGTATGCGGGTGGCTACCACGTGGAGAGCTGAGGCTGAGCACAGCATGCGTGAGGACTACCACATGTGGCAACATGGACGCCTGCTGAAAAAATGAGGTATGCAGCTGCATACACGACACTGTACCGAGTACCTTTTGCACACTGCATAGTGGCATACACGACACTGTACCGAGTACCTTTTGCACACTGCATAGTGTCCTTTCGTATATTGGTACCGTGCGGCTGTAGGTTTTCCCGTGCTTAGTCAGTGCAGCTCCTACTGAGACTAGCCTGAATGGGCCTTGATACCTGGAGGAGGGTGGTAGTCTGGTTGGCACAAGCCGCTCTCTCCGTAGAGCGGGAGGGTGGTGGTTGAGCTACTCGTGCCAACCAGGCTATGGTTGAGGTTGTTCCGTGCAAACCAAAAAGTGAGGAACCCTCGTTATAAGAAACCCCCTCGGGGCCGACCAGGGGTTTCTTATATCATTATATTAAGATATATACAAAAAAGCTAGGAAAATGTCCGATTCCGGCCTAAAAAATTAAAAACCCGTAATTGTTGTTTGTTGCTGTGCGCCACGAGCCATGCCTTGTAGACCCTCGATATCCCGCTTTTCCCTATATAGAAGAGCCTCTAGCTGCTTGCCTTTCTGTCCATTAACATGAGGGTTTTGAAGACAAAAGAGACGCAGGCCATCAAGGAATTCAAGTACTGCCGTATAAGAGATAATAGGTACATCGGGAGTATCACCTGCCTCTGAATCTGACTCATGTAGAGGAGCTGACTCATATGTATCCAAAATACGTTGCTCCTCCTCGAGCTCCGCAGAATTTTCAACCAGTTCATCGACAGAATCAATAAACTCAGAAAGACTTGCTCGTTGAAAACCAGGATGAGCAACGCGGATACATTCATAAATCTCCTCCTCAACTGCATCTAGATCATTCTGATCAAACATGGGCGCTGGACCATATACCTCACTTGACTGCGCTGAAAACAATGAACCAATGTAGATGCTTTAACACCCTACGTCCATGCATCAACTGCCCACCGCGAAGCGTACAGAACATTAATAGTTTTATGTAGATCATCTCAGTAAATGTAGTGTAGGTATAAAAAATAAGAGCTTATCTACTCGTAGTTGATGCAAAGTGGCGGAGAATAATATGGTTGCTACTGGAGCGCACGCCAAGATCAGGCTAGAGGTCACGGGTACGAGAACACTGGTGGGGTAATATTTGCGGCTCCCTTGATATAAGAAACGCTTGGTTTTGTAGGTATTACTAAGCAGAACGTTAAAAAACCTGCTATATAGTGACGAGGGTTTCTTATTTTCCCATACAAATTCTGGCGGGACCGGAGCACTGTTTCTTATAACGGGGTGTTTCTTATAGCGGGGGTTTATTATAACGAGGGTTCACTGTAGTACGGTGAGCTGAAGATAAAATTCCAAGGCAGAAATTTGTTAACGCATATCTAGATTGGCAAAAAACATTTCAACCAGATCTACGACATACTCTTCCCCCAGGTCCTCCGTTTTCCTCAACCACCGTCGCTCATCCATATCCTCCCACGCCCCCCACCTTCTCTCGACTGCCCCGCCATGCACACAGACCAAGGCAACGTGCTTGTCTGTCCCCGCATATCTTCCACACTTTCGGCACTCTGGGTCAACCCTGTCATCGCCAGGCTTGAAGGTTGCATCACATGAGGACTCTGGTGTGCAACGTGCATGCAGCGTGTGGTATATATATACTGTATGTAATTCATGAGACACTCGGGTACCATAATGGAACCTTGTAACCCTACCGCAACTTTCACTGGAGCAATAAAAATTGTGGTACTCTATGGCATGCAAGGCCTGAATAAGCAGCTCAAATCCAGAAAGCTGAGTCGGATGGAATTCTGAATACTGCTTAAGGCACAAGAGGGAAGTAGGCAATTCCACCCCCCTACAAATTCCCACCTCCCACAGGCAGATAAAGACATCTAGTTTCCAGGTGATAATAGGCGAATGTTAGCAGTTCCGTTAATGCATCGGCCCGTGGACATTTCTCTTCAAGGAGTCGTGCAACTAAGTAGACTACTATAGTGGATATTGCTTGGCGTTACACTTCCAGGTCCTCTAACTTTGTCTTGCTCTGGGGCCTGTACAGCGGGCAAATTACTAAAACCTAAGTAATTCTAGGATGAGCGACAGTAGAGGGTAACAGTAACGGTAGAGTAAGGCAACAAAAGTGTCCATAAGAGTTACGAAAACTGCTGTCTTTGGAGAAGATCTTTCAAATGGGTATTAATGTGAATACATAATTAAATAGCCACAATATTGGAAGGCAGTGCCCAATGGCCCTACTGGAAGTAGGGATAGTAGGTAGGTTCTAGGTGGTAGAGGTATTAATTACTAGATTCCCTATGCATGGAGGTAGGTGTAGAGGTTCCAGCGTATATAATCTACAGTTATTATCAGAAGCCAAAATACAGCGGGAATGCTTGCCCGCCATGTAGTACCAAGTATGTATTGTACTGTAGATACAAGACAGATACGCTCGCTTCGCTCGCACGAGTCCTCGATCGATATACTCACCAAAATCACATGGTTGAGTTGGTGGTTAATTCTTGCTGCGCAAGTCCCGCTTTTGCACTCAATCTAGGTATCGTAGCATAATAAATTAAATCAGAGGCCTACTACTAAAGTCCATCGCCACAGCCATAGATAAAGTGCAACAGTATGTAAGTCCTGAAATGCCCAATCGAGATGCAACCCCCACTGCTAACTACTGCCATTGCTGCCTCAACTATCGCATCTGCCGGGACTACCTATTCTTTTTTGCTTGTCTATTCGTCTATGGAACCTTAGGTTATAAGATGGTACCAAGCCTCCCTAGAGTATTATTTATCACTTCTGTAAAATCTTGACTTGCACGCAATACCCGCGCTACGCGCTTCCTATTCCGCACTGTCGCTTCGCGCCAGGCTCCACGGGAAGGCTGCGCAGGCCTCAACTTGGGGCACCAAATATTAGCACAATTTCACTATGACATCTCGCCATGCAAGCTCACTATGTTAAATCAGGATGGGAATTGGCCTAATTAATGTCACAATCATGATTGTTTTCAATGCTGAACTGCAATTGGTAATATGAATTGTTGAGTAGGATTTGTTACCTGTAGGTGCGTTGAGTGGGATGGCAGGGGGGGGCTCCATTCACTGAGTGCGGTGACTGTGACGAAGAGGGACTCGAATCCTTTGTCAGGAGATTGCCCTAAGTGTGGGAATAATGGGTGGAAGTTGATGTGAGATGGAATCTTTTGACTTGTTTCGAGTAAGATAAGTGGGGCGACTCGGATGAGCAAGGCTTTTCTTTTCCAGATCGATCTTGTATGTAGATTGGACAATGCACAATGCACAGAGTCCGCTTGGGGATGCGTCTACTGGCCATAATTTAGATAGTCTGAACGTGAGTAATGATTTTCAAAATAAATAAGTGAATAAGAATTGTTCAGACTTATGTTCAATCTCACTATATCCCCCTCAAGCGTGCAATGTTAAATGTTCAATTTATCATCACCTGCACCACTAGGTATACACCTAAATCCTAACTATGTAATCTGACAGTGATCTCATATACCTTCAGAATAGCCCGTCCAGAGTCAGAAATCACTGCAAAGATCAGGGTGCAGATATTGGTGGCAGTGTTGGTGGTGATATTGCTCAAATATAGCTGGTAATATAAGTTACCCACTGTTAAAACCACTGCCGGGATCATCAGCAAAAAACAATCAGCATTAGATGGGAAGTGCATATCGAATTGATAGCACCTAACAACCCTCAAGTCTAGAAATGAATGTGGAAATCACCGCTCAAATCACTCCAGAAGTCACCACCCAGATCAACCTAGAAATAAGCGCCAAATCAGCACCAAATCAACCTAATTCAAATCCCTGGACATAATCAACCTGGAAATCAGCGTCCAGGTTCACCCAGAACTACCATCCAAATCCAAACCCAATCAACCTGGAAATCAGTATCCAAATCAACCTAGAATCACCATCCAAATCAACTTCGAAATCAGCATCAAAGTCAACTTTGAAATCAACGTCCAAATCAACCTCAAAATCGGCACCCAAATGAACCTAAAAATCAGCATCCAAATCAACCCAGAATCAGCATCCGAATCAACCTAACCCAAATCCTCCAGACTTCATCAACACCGAAATTAAGCCAAATTCTTGGAGTTAATCAACCTAGAATCACCATCCAAACCAACCCAATTCTAGACGTAACCAACTTGGAAATCAGTGTCCAAATCAACCTAGAATCACCCTCCAAATCAACCTAAAAATCAGCGTCAAACTCAACCTCAAAATCAACCTAATCCAAATCCCGTAGACTTCGGAAATCGGCGTCCAAATCAGCCTCGAAATCAGCGCCCAAATCAACCTACAAATCGGCATCCAAATCAACCCAATCCAAATCCCCTGGACCTAATCCTAATCAACCCAGAAATCAGCATCAAAATCAACCCAGAATCAGCATCAAAATCCCTGTGTCCGAATCAGCCTAGAATCAGCATCAAAATTAGTGTCCAAATTAACCTAGAATCAGTATCCAAATCAGTGTCCAAATCAACCTAGAATCAGCATCCAAATCAACTTAAAAATCAGTATCTCAACCCAAAAGGCTAGAATCAGGCGGGCATGTTGTAGGTGGGAATGTAAGGAACCCACTGGCAGAATCACGGCCATAATGAATAGAGGTGGGTGGGAACGGAGGTGGGAATTGGACGGGGGACGGGGGCCTGGAGTACATAAGGGAGGTGGTAGCGGGGCCCTGGGATATGGGAGGTGGGAATCAAGGTAGGAATAGAGGAGTGGGAAAGGTCACTACACTGTCTCTATGAAATTACCTTGCAAATCCCTATTACTACCTATGTGATAGTTTAATCAGATCAACATGGTCCCGAGCACTCCCGACACCCCCGTTTTACGACATATGCGATACTTGAATCAGACCACCATGGCCCCTGTTACTACGTCTGACGTTGATCTGCTTTAGTTTATATGATGCTTTCTCTGACTTGAGTCAGTATTTTGTATTTCAGTACATGGCCCCCGTTACTACGTATGTTATAGTCTGACGTTGACCCACAGGCTCACTGCTTAGTTTATATGATTTTTCCGGCCTGAGTCAGTATTTTGTATTTCAGTATATGATAGAAGATACTGTATATCATATACATATATAATATGTGTGATGTATGTATGTAATATAATCTAAGCTAAATATCTCTGATATATCCAGCCAAGTAACCAAGTGCCAGAATCAGCAATATTACAACTAGTATATGACGAGCAATTGTAGTCTATGGTCCACTACAAGTTTAAGGCTGGAACAATACTGTGGGATAATGAGTGCGTTTAAATGTACCTAAGTAGGGACTGCATACCTCTGGAGCGAGAGGCAAGTACCACCTGCTTTATTCTGAGCATGATGCCAAGTATTCCTGTGCTGTGATAAAATTGCGTACCTGACAACTCCTTGTATAGGAGCTTTGATTCTTTTCACTTGAGATTAGCATTACCCTGAACTTGATTTCATGGTACATTAAAATTGAATCGTCAGTGGATATTAGGGTTACTGGTTAGTGCCTAATAAAAGTGGCCATGCCTGATACATGCCAGCCATAAGCAGGCACCTTCATGCAGCTCCTGAGAGCTTTATGCAAATCGTCTGATTTTGCTAATAGAAAAAACTGTCAGGTCTGATTTGCCCCAATAGAGTAAGTGCATGCATGTGGGGGTAATAGATAGTTTAGGGTAATAGAAAAAAAAAATTGGCGAACCTGTCACAAAGGGGGTGTAAGGGGTAGATATTTTGCTGCTGCATAAGAGCAATTTTTTTTAACAAGGGAAAGATTGCATATGTGGAATAATTAAGAACTTCGGATTGTATGTTCGGGTGAAACGTCGAGGCAAGATGACTCTCTGAAGCTAGAATTTCGCACGACACGATGTAGACCTTGGGTTAGGAGGTGAAGGGAGTGAGATTTTAGTATATTCCCTACTTTAGAGCTCCGCGTGGGTATATAATCCTTCGTCGAGCGAACACGTCCGGTTAGGGGCTCACACTCTAGCTGCAATGTGTAGAGCGTCCCATAGCCATCGGTGCGAATAATCATAATGGGGAAGGAGCCATGGTGTTCTATGAGTCGCGTCGATGCCATGACTGGTGGTCATTTGAGACGCGTCATGTACAAGTCCTCTGAGAATGGCTCGCATCAACCGTATCGTGTAGCTTCAGACTAAATAGGTAAATCTGTGGGAAATACACTCGCACCCGTGCATGTCACGTGAGGAATGACCAATATCCAAATGCGGTGAAAAACTGGTAAAGGAACAGAATGTCCCGATTAGGGTAAAAACTGGCGACCAGCAAAGGATATAAGCAATGGATATCTGCGTGTACTTCGAGTTTTTTTCTATAATCTTCACGGTTCAGAGAGCGCAAAATATAACTGTCCATTGTCTAGTAAGCTCGAAATACTCTTACAAACACCCCCACACTCTTCCACAATTACTTCACTCATAACCTCGTAATTCTTACAATATCATCCAGCAAAATCAATCAAGCTATGGCTACTATGTAGTAGTGGAACGGAAATTCGTTAAGTCCTAACATCTATTTCTTTGACTGCCTGCACCATGTTTACACCTGTCGAGTCCTGAAGGCATCAAAGTATACCTGGACCCACAGGCCGCTAATTGGTATACCTAACAGGTTCCACTAGCCAAACCTTTCTTATCCTCATTTCCGTGATTTCAGGGATGAAGTAAGGAGTTTAACTACCGCCTTTTGCCCATTGGTTACTGCTACATCGAGCGCTGTTTCCCCGGTGTTTATAGCGGCTTGTGTATTTGCACGCTTGTCCAATAGAAGGTTCACGACCTCTGGATACCCATTCTGTACTGAAATAAAGAGCGCGGTTGCCCCATTGTCCAGAGCGGCCTCTATATTTGCACCCCCATCCAATAGCAGCTTCACAATCTTGCGGTATCCATTTTGTGCGGAAATGTAGAGTGCGGTTGCATCACCCATAGCGGCCTCTGTATTTGCACCCTTGTCCAATAGTAGCTTCACAACCTCTGGATGTCCATTCTGTGCGGAAATGACGAGCGCGGTTGCCCCATCGTCCATAGCCGCCTCTGTATTTGCACCCTTGTCCAATAGCAGCTTTACAATCTCTGAATGTCCCTTCTGTGCGGAAATGAAGAGCGCGGTTACCCCACCATACTGGATAGCCTCTGTATTTGCACCCTTGTCCAATAGGAGCTTCACAATCTCTGGATGTCCATTCTGTGCGGAGATGTAGAGCGCGGTTGCCCCATTGCGCATAGCGGCCTCTGTATTTGCACCCTTGTCCAATAGCAGCTTCACAATCTCTGGATGTCCATTCTGTGCTGAAATAAAGAGCGCGGTTGCCCCATCGTCCAGAGCGGCCTCTGTATTTGCACCCTTGTCCAATAGGAGCTTCACAACCTCTGGATGTCCATTCTGTGCTGAAATGAGGAGCGCGGTTACCCCATCGTCCACGGCAGCCTCTGTATTTGCACCCTTGTCCAATAGCAGTTTCACAACCTCTGGATGTCCATTCTGTGCTGAAATGAAGAGCGCGGTTGCCCCGTCATTTGTAGCGGCTTCTGTATTTGCACCCTTGTCCAATAGGAGCTTCACAATCTCTGAATGTCCATTCTGTGCGGAGATGTAGAGCGCAGTTGCCCAATCGTTCCCAGCGGCCTCTGTATTTGCATCCTTGTCCAATAGCAGCTTCACAACCTCTACATGTCTCTTGTGTGTTGCAATGAGGAGTGCAGTTGTCCCACCGTTTCTAGCGGCTTCTGTATTTGCACCCTCCTCTAATAGCAGCTGCACAACCTCCCTGTGGCCCTTTTCTGCGGCCCAGTATAGCGCAGTACGCTTCTTAATATCCGTATACTCTAGGTTTCCAACCACAGCTAAGCGAGCCCTGACTGCATTAATGTCCCCAGAATTGGCCGCCTCGATCAACAGGGGTCCTGTGAGTGCATTGAATGGTGCCCAGTTGATTTTGAGGGATAACTTTCGCTTTTCCTTGTCGGTCTTTGTTTCTTTAGGTGGGTCATCGCTACCTTTGACACTACTTGAGATTGCAGTGCCCGGGGATTCGAATTCAGCAATCTCTTCCACGACCACAGGTGGGCTTGGGCCTTGGAAAAGATCAACAATCTGGTTCTTCCTCTCGCGGATCATGCCTGCTGTCACCCCCGCTTTGTGGAGGTCTCTGCAAAGTTCCTTCCAGGCCTCCTTGCTGTCTATGCTGACCGCGAAAGAGGCAATGGAGTGTAATGAAGAAGTTGAATTCTTGCGGCGAATCCCTCCCCTAAGCATCATTTGAATTTCTCCCATTGCGTTCATCATTTGCTCATGGGAACAACTGCAGAATACGGCGGAACGGGGTTAGCAAATTGGTAATATTTGTAGGGTAATTGGACAACCAGTCTCGCCTCGCGGTACTCTATGACTAAAACCAAATAATACTGGAAGTTGCAAATACCTTGCGATAAATGTGTTCAGAAGGGTAGTATTAGAAGTGAGCCTTGCTCTTAGCGTCACTATGTCCTCTTGACCCCATCTCGCTTGGTCTAGGGCTCGCAAGCTCGACCCCTGCGGTGATCCCAAACGCTTGTACTTGGTAAGCAAGTTGTCCAAATCCTTCAGGACATTTTCACATCCTTGTAAGGTCTCTCGTAGCCTCTCTCGATCCTCCGAGGTCAGGCTTGGGTCTCGAAATTTTGCTTTTAGGATGTCGCTGTTGACGATGTTGTGCAGCGATTTGATCTCATCGGAAAGATCCTTGAAATCACTGGGTGCATTTTTGTACCCATCATATACCGTCCAGGCAAGTTTGGCAATCCCTAAGATCTCTCCGACTGAGTTCATTTCTAGATAGTGGTGTGGTTCGTACTGAAACTAATAGTCAACACCAAATGCCGGACCCTTCAAGCCTCAACTGACTGACCTTTTGTATGTAGATCTATCCTCTGCCTCGTAGTATTTGTTGCGTTGTGGTTCGGAGTGGGGAAAGAGCTGGGGTGTAGTATATATGTACTCGGGGGTAGGGATACGGTAGCCTTTAATGATAAGCAGAACTTGGCATGCCATAGCTCTCACGAGCCAAACTCTTTTCTCCTTTTCTTTTCATATGGTTTTTGCTGCTGCTTGCAGAAATATTTACACCTAGAGATTGACCAGAATCAAGAGTTTACAGTATTCAAAATTCTTGATGTGCGAGCAACCCGTGGTTATGAAATCGCGCTGTAAAGTAGAAATCAACAGAAGTCCTTATGACTTTTGTCCCTACATACTGTATTTCACCGGCAAAAATACCCCTCCTGGTTCTATGTGTAGTTCTTATGATTTTTGTCCACCCTCGAGTACAGCTGTTGCCAGGGTGGCTATGTTGCCGCCAGTGTGTAACCAACCTATATATTGTAACATTCCTGAGTGGCGATCTTTTATATACCTGTTTATCCATAGGTAGAAATCACCATACCTACAGTAAGTAGGGAACCACTATGCGAGATTAGGCAAGAACTGAGCTATATAGAATTTCTGTGCTTGGCACAAATCGGCCACCTTGTAATCACCCCCCAGAAAAGGCCGCCAGCGCTATTAACTCCACCAAAACATATCCGATTTCGGGTTTTGAAAGCGTATATCCCTCTTCTGAATTTCGTAAATCTTTTTATCTAGCGAGTTAAGCTTTGGCCCTCTGCAGGCAATCCCCATCACCTCATCTATTCACATATCATATAGCCAAACCGATGCTGTGATATCCTGCATTGCTCTCCAGCCCATGCAAGCAGTAACAAACTATGAGAGTTGTGTTAGGCACAGCGGAGTAGTAGGTGTATATGCTAGGCGCAGACTTGTATGAGGCTGGGGCACGGTGGTAGTCGAGTGCGTAGATGGTAATGTACGAACGAGACAGTGTGTGAAGACTTGCTTGTATTATTCTATCTAACAGAGGGAAATATACAGGTATATATATGTATGAAATGACGGACTAAATAAGTACGTCAGCCCTAATAACTTCAAACAGTAATGCAGTACATGATATATCAAACATCGCTGAAACGTCAGCTGATACGCAGTATCGTAATGCAATAATGTATGAGGTAAGAAAGGTAAGAAAGGTATTGGGTCAGCGCTATGCATAATAGCGATGAAACAATAACAGAACACAACGAGGATGTGGTGGATGCCTAATGTTCCAACACTCTCTCTCAAACAGTACAGCCGAGTTGTTGTGTGAACTTGGAGTGTTTGCCAGCATCGAGAGGTTTAGTGAAGATGTCAGCGGCGTTTTCCTCAGTTGGTATGTATTCAACTGAAAACTTGTTGTTGAGTAGGCATTCTCGGACGTAATGGTAGTGGATGTCGATGTGTTTAGAGCGGGTGGATATGATGGCATTGTGTCCTAGGTTGATGGATGAAGTGTTGTCGCACTTCAGGGTGATGGGGACCTTGTAGGCTAGTTCCTGCATTCCAATGGTATACCAGGATGCGTGACGAGCAGTGGCAGAAAGTGCCATATACTCGGCTTCAGTTGTAGAGGTTGCAACTGAATGCTGTTTGGTGGACCGCCAGGAGACAAGACAGGAGCCAAGTAGGAAACCGTAACCAGACCAGGAACGACGGGTGTCAAGGCAATTGCCATATCCTGCATCGCTATAACCAACAATAGACAGGGGACCGGGAGTACGTGAATATACCAAACCAACAGATCGAGTTCCAGATAGATACCGAAAGACCCGTTTGACAGCTGCATGATGAACTTCAAGAGGATGGGAACAGAATTGAGAGAGAACAGAGACAGCATGTGCAATATCAGGGCGTGTACAGGTGACCAAGTACATGAGGGAACCTAGTTGTTGTTGATATAGATTGGTATCAACAGCGGGTTCATCAGGTAGCGCTTTAACGAGCTTCAGGTTGGGATCTAATGGCGTCTTAACTGGGTTAAGCTTGCCAAAATTAAAGCGCTCGAGAAGTTGGTCAATGTACAATTCTTGCTTGAGTTTGATGCCAGTGCCCGTCTTTGATTGTTGAACTTCGAAACCTAGTAACCAGCTTAGGGGACCTTTCACGGTGACATTCAATTGGGCGTTCAACCCAGTTATGAGAGAGTCAAGGTCTTGTCGGGTGCCAACGATCGTTAGATCATCAACATACACGACAATGATGGTTTTGCGTCCATCGTTGAAATAGATGTAGACACAAGGGTCGAAGTGCAAAGGTTTGAAACCTAGGGAGGCAAGGACCGCAGATAGTTTTTCGTACCATTTGAGGGGTGCCTGTTTCAAGCCATATAGTGATTTTTTCAGAAGGAGAATTTTACCATCGAGACCAATCCCGGGGGGAGGGGTCATCCAAATTTCTTCTTCCAAATCGCCATTCAAGAATGCCGTTTTAATATCGAGGTGCTCAAGGAGTAGGCCTAGGTTCACGGCAAGGGCAATGACGAGACGTAGGGAATCATACCTGGTGACAGGTGCGAATGTCTCGGCATAATCGATACCAGCTATCTGTGAGTAACCTTTGACGACTAGCCTAGCCTTGTAGCGCTCAATTGAACCGTCAGCATTCAACTTCACTGTAAATACCCACCGGGAATTAATCGCCTTTCGCCCTTTAGGTAGATCCTGCCTATCATGTACTTCCCAGACGCCAGCATCAATTATGGATTGATGTTCTGAGATAATAGCTTGTTGCCATTTATCAGAATTGAGAGAGGACATGGCGGCTTTGTAAGTCAAGGGTTCCTGAGCAATTAAGCTCTTTCCACGTCCATACCAATTAGGCTTCTTTTTCTCTCTCTGACTTGTACGAGTTTGTATGCGAGTCTGAGTTCGAGAAGAGGAAGATGACGACTCAGCAGCTGCCTGCTCTGTTAGGAGCTGGCTTGATGGGTCATCATCATGAACAGGAGATGGAATTGAGTCCTTGTGTTGCTGCCACCATGTATCTATCTCTTCTGAATTTCGTTCCATTTCAGCCAGTTCATCCAAAACACTTTGTGGATCTTCCAATTCATCGGGTATTTGTGGGACGATGTAATGGGGACTGGAGGATAATGATGGTTTGTCTTCAGGAGGTACAGGAGGGGAGGATGAGGAGGCTTTGAAGTCGACCATCGAGGTAATGTAATCGTCGTCTTCAAAACGACCAGGCATATTGGAAGGTAGAGATTCCGGGGGTGGTGAGGTTGATGATATTTGTTCAGTTGATTCGATAGGTTGTTTGACGGTATTGGAGTTTGATGTGGAGGCTGGTGCATCAATTTCAATTGTAGTGGACGGTTGGTAATCTGCAGGTACAAACCGGACATTGCCAATTCGAAATACATCGACTCTTCGCTTGGATGGAATATAGACACGGACCAGTGATTTGCCAATGAATCCGGTCAGGTGACCTTCAAGTGCACGCGGCTCCAATTTAGATCCAGGACCCCGCTGAGCTTCTGGGATCGTAGCGTAGCACTTGGTGTAGAAGGGACGGAGGTGTCCTATCGACGGTCGTTTATTGTAGAGTGCCTCATAGGGGGTCTTCCCTTGGAGAGTTGAATGAGGCAATCGGTTTCGTAGGTAGACTGCCCAGTTAAAGACTTCAGCCCACAGAAACTTGGGTGCATGGAGCAATGCAGTTCGGGACATGTTCGCAATGGTGAGATTGAACCTTTCAGCAACACCATTTGATTGCGGACTATAGGCTGGAGTGACTTGATGTTCTATTCCTTTGGAGGAACAATAATCATTCCATTCATTATTGACATACTCACCTCCTCTATCTGATTTGATGATGCGAGGGTAGCGTCCTGTCCGGTTGTGGATAAGTGCACTAAACTCTTTTAAATATTGAACAGCATCTGATTTCCTTTTTAGGAAGTAGATATGTGCATATCGAGTTGCATCATCAATGATAGTCATATAATAGAGGGAGCCGCCTATGGATTGTACCGAAAAAGGACCAGCGAGATCTGAGTGGACAAGGTCAAAGGCCACGGAGCTGCGTTGATCAGTAGGAGCGGGGGCAACGTTTCTGGCGTTGCTTTGAGCACAAGTATCACAGAAGAATTTAGAGGGGCGAGGAGGAATGAGGTTTCCGTCAGGATACCTATCAACAGCATGTGACCAGGTCTGGGGGGAGCTATGACCAAGAGCTTCATGCCAGAATTGAACTGTTGATGAGTATGCTTTGCCACGATTTACTAGAGCAGGAAGCTCATATAGGTTGGGGCCAATAGATCGTGCAGAGAAAAGACGAGTCCCATTCTTCAAGTTAACCAAAATCCAGTCATCTTCACCAACCATCCTACACTTCCCAGCAATTTGCCGCCATGAAATCAAAGAGCAAGAAGACCAATTAGGAATATACAAAACATTAGACAAGGAGAACGAAGTGGAACCACCAGCGCCATCATCAACATCAAACAAGACTGTTCCTTTGTGGGTACTCTGCAGTACCCTCCCATCACCGACTTCTATGCCAATAGACACTAGAGTTGGATCTTGGAGAACGGAGAAGTCAGCGGTAATGTGATGAGTTGCAGCGGTGTCAAATGTCCATACCTCAAATGTCTTGGTCTCAGAGCTACGATGAGCTATTCCCGAGGTCATTGAGCTTTGTGGTGGAGTGTGGGAGGAGGAGGATACTAGGGCGAAGCCCTGGGAGATGTCAGATTTTTCCTGCGCAATTTTCGCAGACATTCTTCTTCTCTTCAAATGCTTTCTTAAGGACAGCGCAATCAGTATGCATATGTCCTTTAGAGGGAAGATTCCGTTTCCAACAATAGGAGCACTCCTTTGGAGGAGGGATCCCAGGAC
>Ga0307514_10001058_pt1 | contig 39337 bp, 33 predicted proteins | sample 16_EM_MG_FD_203088 | JGI IMG/M metagenome (GOLD analysis project Ga0307514, IMG submission 203088) | Populus trichocarpa ectomycorrhiza microbial communities from riparian zone in the Pacific Northwest, United States - 16_EM | ecosystem: Host-associated > Plants > Roots > Unclassified | place...
TGGAGAGAATGAAAGCACAGACATTGGGAAGAGTCAAAGACTTCGAAAAGAGGGCAATGCTAGAATCAACAAGGTGTCGGCCATGAGACCAGGTTTAGCAAAGATAATTGAGAAAGTACGTATTTCAACATATTTTGAAAGTGCTGAAACTGACCTTCATATAGCAGAGAATGCTTGCTGTATTGATAACGCTGACACCTGGTCGTTGAAACGAGTTCATTGACTGTCAAAAAGCCAAAGTCCGGATCGCAGTACTACCCATTATGGATGTGAAGACACGTTTGAACTCGACAGTGGTGTTGCTTCAGCGCGCCTACCGATTGCGTGAATTCACCCGGGAGTGGCTTAAAACCCCAAAACATAGCGACTACCGGCCGCTCTTCACCACCCAGGATGAGTGGACTATTGTCAAGTTTGTCATGGTGGTTTTATAGCCATTCCGGAACTGGACCCTGTGGATGTCGAAATGGCATACCGTTACTCTGCATCACGTCATCACTGCCTAGAAAGACATGTTTGATTACATGGATGGTGTGCTGTGAGCTTTGGCCAAGAAAAAGACACAATGGAAGGAAGACTTATCCTTTGCTGTGAAGTGTGCGCAGCAAAAGCTGTCCAAATATTATACTGAAGTGACTCCAACGACTGGTATGGTCCTCATTTCTGCACATATCCTTCATTCTTTCCGGAAGTTGCGATTGTTTAGGAAGTGGGACAAGGGAATGGATATTAATCCTGAAGACAAGCCTTCTTATACTACCCAATACCAGGAGGCCGTTCTGAAGTATGTGGAGAACGAATACTGCGCAAAACATAGATGTTTGCTGGTTACTAAGCCCGAAAACACACTCAACAACAATCTCAGCTCCTGCGGAATGGCTTCTAGATCTGGTCAATCGTCTTATCATCCATATGATTTGTCCAGCGATGATGATAGATACTTGATGCCTAACAATGTGGCTGAAACGACACCCGGACGCAGCGATCGTGCAGTACGCTTATTGATAGCCGCAAGGCTCTATTTGAATTCTCCTCCTGAATTACCACAGAACTGGGGGCAAATTAATCGGAATCTTAATGATTACCACTCCAACCCAATGGAGATTTGTATTACATTTTGGTTACTGGATATCTCCGACTGGTGGCAGCAGCAAGAAGAAAGGCACTCAGAGTACGCTGATCTCTCCAATGTGGCACACGACATATTCTCTATCATACCTCACGGTGTCGGAGTGGAGGCCAGTTGTTCCCCTGGGTGAGATGTGATTGGGTGGAGGCAGTTGAAAACCACAGGCGAGACCCTTTGCGAAAAAGTTGTTGTAAGGCAGTTTGCTCGAGCCAATAATGGATTACTAGCTGGCGATGACCCAGTATTGGATCCAAGCAGCACTGATAACGACATGGAGATAAAGAGAGAGGCGGAGGAAAAGAAGTTGCACCGAATGGCCAAGGTCCATGATTTTTTGGAGATGTGGCAGGGTAGCCAAACCCTACGAGCTACACAGAAGGAATCTCACGCTCAAAATAAACACATGACAGCCGTAGGATACATTTCAGATACTGAAGAGATCGTTAAAGCATCCTGGTCACTCTTTCATCATGATGGTGCAGCTGCATTTATATTGTCAGAAAAATCACCTGTGCCACCAGCTTTGTCTGCAAAGGACCTCCCTGGAGGACGAACTCAAGTATTGAATGTCCACCAAATCAAACTAATTGACCACCATCCTGCTGAAAGTGACGAGGATAGCTCACCTGAAAGCATCTCAGACACCGAAAATTGGCTTAACTGGAATTGGGACTTGGATAATCCAAACGACAGCGAAGGCGACTGGGAGGCAGACAATGAATGAGATGTGGAATTGGACAATGGCAGTGAGGATTCAGAAACCCCGGAGCTGCAAAATGTGAGTGCTGGACCGAATGTTCCTACATTGATTTGGCCTATATGACGATCAAAGAAGAAATTTGAAAAGGAGCTGCTGATGGTCAATATAATGGAAACGAGGAGGAATAAGGGGATCAAGAAAAAGTAGGACAGCATGTGTCAATGTATTATCACCAAGTGTATTACGCAGTTTGACCGAGAATTCCATTTAGAGAATTATTATGGAAGAATATTGACCAGTCACGTGAGAATATCGCTTAATAAACAAAGCTATAGCGGGCAATATGCATTATTTGGAATAACATATAGATTTTAACCGGATGAGAGCGACTACTGCTGGATTATCACTGGGCTCGGCATTGCCATACAGCCAAGTCCTGATCACGCAGAAAGGCATCCACAAATTCAAATAATTAAGACTGTAATTATTAAAGGCAGCAGATCTTGACTAGACTATACATTAAAATGAGCATCAACGGAATGTCAATGATTTTCAGTCTTGTAAGTACAGTAATTGAATGGTAATGTGGTCGGTGCTAGCCATAACAAACATACTGGCGGCCTTTCTTGGCAAAAGAGTAAACGACACGATCGCTGCCCCATTCTGAACATGAGCTTCAACGGAGCGTCAATGATTTTTGGCTGTCCATCTTGGGTAATCGAAGTGGCGATTGGTTGCAGCCATTCATCAACGAGGTATTGGCTGCCTTCCAAGTCAAAAATAATAGTAGCAGGCTCCCTGCCCAATCCTGAAAACGAGCGTCAACCCAGCGTCAAAGATTTTTAATCTTCTAAGTACGGTAATTGAAAACTGACCTGGTCACTGCTATCCATACCTGACGTAATGACAGCCTTCCTTGGCAAAACAGCATACAATACGGTCACTACCCCATTCTGAACATGAGCGTCAACAGAGCGTGAACGATTTTTGGCTGTGCATCTTGTGTAACCTAAGTGGCGATTGGTTACAGCCATTCATAAACGAGGAATTGGCTGCCTTTCAAGTTCAAAATAATACTGACATGCTCCCTGTCCCATCCTGAAAATGAGCGTCAATGCAGTGTCGACAATTATTGGTGTTGGATCTTGGGTAATCCAAGTGTCCCAATGTGCTAATGATTCATAGACGATGTGATGGCAGCCATTCCATTTGAAACAGCGCATGACACATATGTTACCCCATCATGAAACTGAGCATCAATGGAGCATCAACAATATTTGGTCTTGCATATTGGGTAATCAAGGCTTTGTGCGCATAAATGCACTAATAACAAAACTATTGACTGCCTCTATGGCCAAAAATGCAACGTATAGAACGAAAAACACGTATTCCAAAATAACCAATGTCGCAGATTGCAAAACATCTAAAAATGAAATTATTGGCTGTCGAATACCTAATTTTAATAATGTACAATTATCCAACTACAAAATAGGAAAATTATATAAATCTACAGATGGACCGGCTGGGTGACCCGCTGACAACCCTCCAAATTCAGACGGGTTGGCAGATTTGCATCGAACCGTGCCCAAATTGACGGTTCGGGTGTATTGACAACTACAACCGCCAATTTGGCAATGATACAGGGGTGTATACCCTAAGTAACTCAAAAAAGTATCAGCCGATACTAACTAAGTATTAGGTCCAGGGCCGTACATCCTATTCCTCTATGTCGGAACTCTGTAGGGGATATCTTTGCTGATACATTTTTGCCTTAGGATGGCTTGCTGTTCCTTTCTCTAATTCAATAGGCCTTACACAGTCTTTAACTCAATGACTGCCTTTCCTCTCGCTTGGCAAGGCACAACCTAAACACTCGCTGGCTGCTTTCCGTCGGGCTATTTCTATTGCCTCGATTCCTTCAGTCTGTGTGTAGCTCTTGACTCTCTCATCAATCAAATCTGTACTAAGGTTACTGATAACGTGCTCCCATATTTCTTGCAGCCTCTGGCTTTGTGAGGCTTCCCCTGTTTTCTTAGAATCCCGAAGTCATTTAATCTTCCGAGCCTTCTTGATTTGCTCCTCTGTTTGTGGCAACAGATTTACTTGGATACGTTGCCAAGTGTTACGAGCTCGTACTGAGTCCTCTATGAACTGTCCAGCCCAGTCCAGAATCTGATCTGCCCGTCAATCCTTCGTAAAGTCCCTAGATATAGCCGGAACAGACTCGTTACGTTCTCTTGAATCTTCCTGGTTGTCTCGAGGCGTTGTGGATACTTCTCAGCATGAAGCTCCAATGTATCTAACCTCAGATCGCTTTCGGAGGTTGTCAATATGTACGATTAATCCTTGCTCCAATCCGATAATAGATGCTAGCCACCAAACGCACTGGGCTACGCAGATCTGCGGAGTCCTTCTGGCTTATGAAATAACTTTCTCGAAAGCGTATACAATCATGTTGTTGTGGTTCTCGAAGGTAATCATCATTCGTTTAAAGTACTTCCCAAGGTGCGAGGCTGCCGCTACAGAAAGCTAATAGATTTGTAGGTATAAAATAATAGGTATAGGTATCATAAAAACGCAATATTAAACAAGGATATTTCTCCGCTGGTAGGTATCGTTCTTGTTCCTTCTAACTCAAGTTCGATCCCCCCTTTCCTTCCTGGAACAACATGGTCTTTTTATAGTCTCTCAAAACCCTCTTCAGACTATGATTGAATCCCTCAATGATAGCCACATATCTGTGCGTCTTACATTCGTAGGATGCACCTGGTAGGGGCGGCCACCCATCCCTTTGGTTATCATGTTCATGCATGATATCATATCGGCTCATAAATCAGACCATACTTTAACTTAGACATCTGGCAAATCGTTTTGTTCTTGGTAGTTGGAACGCCCACTCTAAGGTGACACGTCACTTAGATTATTAACTCATCCCGAGATTGATAACTCATAGACTTAAGTCGGTTACTATCTGCTGCTATGCCAACGTAGACCTTTTATGTGCGCAATCACCACCAGTGATTAACATTGCGAAACCAACTCAATCAAATCAATGAATGATGTCCGCTTTTGGCTTAAAGCCAACGCCATAGTCCCTCAGTCATATGTGCTTGGGTGTTCACCATAACCCAGACGTGCCCCTAAAAAGGAGAGCCCTTTACTTGCACGACTGCCATGCAACCTTACGCAACCGCAAAGTCTCTGAGAATGAATCTGGTTGAGAACAACTTGCTCGGCAGGGCATGGTTCTTTCGATCTGGCTAGTTGCTGCATCATCAAATCAGCTGCTGCAGCACTTGCTTTCAATGAATCCGCTAAGCCCTCACATATCCAATCAAGATGTAACTAGTATGCCCCTGCTACAGAGCATACCACATGGTAACTAAGTACCATTACACTGATAGGAGAGAACCCCTCACAATAATACATGCGCTAAAGTTGAATGACAGTAATAATACAGTTGTGTTATTGGTAAATTAGAGTTGTGCTATAGGTAAATTACAGGTGAATTATTGGGGTTACAGATAATGGCTCAGGGGTAGTTTCTATTTTTTGGTGTTATCAGTGTTATGGGAGGTTACTGTAGGCCATCTGGCTTATGGTAGATTACCTGTAACAAAATGACATATTGGAGATGTCAATAATCAATATGCACTTTTGCTGATAATTAGTCAATCAGGCTGAAAGTGGGCTATCAAGAGCAAATGTGGAACATTAGTCAACCGAGCTGGAAGTGTACAATCGAGTGCAACCATATGTTTACTTCACAGGTACATGGGAGTGAATAATGAACTGCATTTGGCAGCATGCTTCAATGTCTGTTGTATGAAGTGTGATGTATAGTATCCAGCACAGAAAACTGCATAAATATCATAGTAATCTAGTCAACTTGATAGTGCATCGAACCTCAAAGTGCCACTGGTCAAATATGCTATGAATTACCATTTCAAAAGCAGCTTCTCTACAAGTTAAAGACTGTGTAAAGTCATTTTCCCTGGTGGAAGTCTGATCCAACCCATTATAATCATAGTTTTAAAGTAGCAAAGTCTATTACTATAGGGTAAAAAGTCTTGTAATTGAAAGTTACAATCCAAGAGATGGAGAATAGACAGTGTGAACCGTAGTCTCAGCTAAAAGATGTAAACTAATCATTATCCAATAGTTCCCCATATCTTTCCGGATGCTGATTCATTCATACATTAAAAAATGGAACAATATGTTTATTTGTAATCATATTGCATTCAGCCTTGAAAAGCTATGATATATACAAAAGTAGCTCTTCCCTATACTACACCAATTCCTGTCACTCCTCAAACAGTGACAACTTCTTTTACTCACAATAGCAAGTACCCAACTAAAGAAATATATATTCCCCAATCAGAATCTTCAGTACCATGCATCACCTCATACACTTCACTTATGGCTTATAACAGATACTCTGCAGCTATTGAGTAATGGGTTGAGTTTGCATCTAGTGTTATCTAGTGTTAGCAACGGTTCCGGACCGTCACTTCGGGTCCGGGTCTGGGTCCAAACCGAATCATTGCCAAATTAGCAGTCCGTGTCGTCAATAAACCCAAACTGCCCCCTTGGGTACGGTTCCATGGTAAACTCCCAACCTGTCTGAATTGGGCGGGTTGTCAGCGGGTCGCCCAGCGGGTCCATCTATAGATTCATATAAGGCTCTTAAATTTGCAAGTTGTTAATAATATCTTATCAAAATCGCGTTTACAGCAACCAACAATGTGCTTTTGCTTATTGAGCAGCTTGCAATATCAATTAATTTGGTATTTGTGTTTCACCTTCGATAAATGGTATTTTTGCCTAGCAAGGCGGTCAATAATACGGTTATGCACGCGAAGTTCCACGCGATGCCTTGATTACGAAATATGCAAGTCCTAAAACTGTTGACACTCCGTTGACGCTCATTTTCAGGATGCCGCAGGGAGCATGTCGCTGTTGTTTTTGTCAGTAAAGGCTGCCAATATCTCATAAATGGATGTCTGACACCAATCGGAACATAACTTACTCAAAATGCATAGCTAAAAATTGTTGACGCTCCGTTAACGCTCACGCTAAGAATGGGGCGGTAACCGTGTTGCTATCTCTTTTGCGAATAAACGCGGCCAATACGTCCGTTATGCATAACAACGACCAAGTCAGTGGTGAATTACCGGACTTACAACACCACAAGTCGTTGACGCTCCATTGACGCTCATGCTAAGAATGAGGCGGTGACCGTGTTGCTATCTCTTTTGACAATAAAAGCTGCCAATACGACTGTTATGCATAACAACGGCCAAGTCACTGGTGAATTACCATATTTACATGACCACAAATCGTTGACGCTCCATTGATGCTCATTTTAATGTATTGTCCATTAAACATCTACTGCCGTCCATAAGTGTTTTCATCCTGATTTGACTTTATCGGTAGTCTTTCTGCTTGATTGAGACTCGGCCCTGTGGCAAAGCCGAGCAGCGTAATCATGTTGCACTGTTCACTCTCACACAACTAAAAATGATGTATCATGCCAAAAGAATCATTGCGCCTGCTATACATTTATTTATGAACCGATATTCACAAGCTACTTCTCACCATTTGGCCATAATACATCTCTAACTGAAACTCTCGGTCAAGCCACATAAAGCTGGTGAACCATTGACGCATTCTTTACTACTTTTTCTTCACTCCTTTATTTCTCCGCGTTTCAACTGTGTTGACCGTCACTAACACCTTTTCAGCCTGTCTCTTTGACTTCCGTGTCGGCCGAACCAATTCGGGCACATTTGGCACAGCGCTTACATCCTGCTGCTCTGGGCATTTCTGATCTTCGATGCCATTGTTGTGCTCTATATCAGATTCATCGGCCGCTGCGCAATCCTCTTCACTGTCATTTGGATTATCCAAGTTGCCATTCCAGTTAAGCCAATCTTCAGTGTCCGAAATGCTTTCAGGTGCGCTATCCTTGTCGCTTTCCACTGGATGACGGTTGATTCTCCGGATTTGGCGGACATTTACGATTTGAGTTCTTTCTCCAGGGAGGTCCTTTGCAGACGAAGCTGGTGGCAAAGGTGATCTTTCTGATAATTTAAATGCAGCCGCACCATCATGGTGAAAGACTGACCAGGATGCTTTGACAATCTCTTCCGTGTCCGAAATGTATCCTACGGCAGTCATCTGTTTGTTTTGAGCGCGAGATTCCTTCTGGGTAGCACGTAGGTTTTAGCTGCCCTGCCACATCTCCAAAAAGTCGTGAACCTTAGCCATTCTATGCAATTTCCTTTCCTCCGCCGCATTCTTCATTTCCGGGTCGTTTTCTGTGTTCGTGGTAACCAATTCCGGGTCAGTGCCTGCCAAAATCCCATTATTGGCTCGAGCAAACTGCCTTACAACGACTTTTTCGCAAAGAGTCTCGCCTGTGGTTTTTGACTGCCTGCAGCCAATAACATCTCGGCAAAGGGAAAAACTGGCCTCCACTCTGACACCATGAGGTATGATAGAGATTATGTCGCACGCCACATTGAAGAGATTGGTGTACTTTGAGTGCGTTTCCTCCTGTTGTCGCCACCAATCGGTTATGTCTGGTATCCAAAATGTACTGCTAATCTCCATTGTGTCGGAGTGGTAATCATTGAGATTTGGATTAATTTGTCCCCAGTTCTTTGGTGCTTCAGGCGGCGAATTGAAATAGAGCCTGGCGGCAGTCAATACGCGAGCTGGGCGATCGCTACATCCGGGTGTCGTCTCAGCCACATTGTTAGGCATTAAGTATTCCTCATCATCACAGAACGAATCATATGGATCAAAGGATGATTGATAGGACCCTGAAGCCATTGCAGAGGGGACGAAATTGCTGCTCTGTACCGTTTCAAATGTATTGACCGGCACACGTCGATGTTTGGCGCAGTATTCATTCTCCACATACTTCAGAAAGGCCTCTTGGTATTGTGTAGTGTAGGATGTCTCATCCTCAGGATTAATATCCATTCCCTTGTCCCACTTTCTAAACGATCTCAACTTCTGGAAAGGATCGACGATGTGTGCGGAAATCAGAAGCATGCCCGTCGTTGGAGTGACTTCGGTGTAGTATTTGGAAAGCTTCTGTTGAGCTAACTTCACTGCGAAGAACAAGTCTTCCTTCCATTGAGTCTTCTTCTTGGCCAAAGCTCGCATCACGCCATCCATGTGATTGAACATGTCATTTTACACTGTGATGACGTGATGCAATGTGACTGTATGCCTCTTCGACATCCAAAGGGTCCAATATCGAAATGGCCTCAATACTTCCATGACATACTTGACAATCGTCCATTCATCCTGAGTTGTGAATAGCGGCCGGTATTCGCTGTATTTTGGGTTTTGAAGCCAGTCACATGTGAATTCCCGTAAGCGATAGGCGCGCTCGAGCAACTCCAGAGTAGAGGTCCAACGTGTCTTCACATCCATAATCGGAAGTACTGCAATGCGGACTTTGGCTTTTTGACAGTCAATGAACTCGTTTCGGCGACCAGGTGTTAGCGTAATTTATACAGCATGCATTCTCTGCTAGATGAAGGTCAGCTTCAGGACTTTCAAAATATCATGAAATACGTACTTTCTCAATTATCTTTGCTAAACCTGGTTTCATGGCCGACACCTTGTTGATTCTAGCATTGCCCTCTTTTCAAAGTCTTTGACTCTTCCCAATGTCTATGCTTTCATTCTCTCCAAATTGCTGATCGCGCTCATGGGCTTCCCAAGACTTGGTGCGGCCTTTTACACCGAGACTGCTCATGAATGCACCTAAAGCGAGCTGTATGACGTGCGCCATGCATGGTATGTGGTTCCTCAATGCCGGCCACTCGATTCCAGAGTCCTCCAGTGTTGATTGCAGCTCGCGTGTCATCAAGTAGTTTGAGGAAGCATTATCAGTTGTAATACCAAGCAAACGGCGGTCGGTAAGCTCAAAACGATCAAGCACGTCCTTCAAATGTACGGCTAGCCTTGCTCCAGTATGTTGGCCCTTGACCTATCATCCTTAATTAGGTTTCAAAATGGGAACAGAACAGGCGATCAACCTCATCGAAAGCCAGTTGAACTTCATGCAACGCCCAATTTCGATCCATATAGTAGGCAATGACTGACGTTATGGCCAATTTGTTTGTAGATGTCCATCCGTCCAAAGCTAAACTAACTTTATTTCGTATCGGCAATTGCTTCTTAATTGCATCCACAGTCAGTGCATATTCTCTCCGGCAAATGTTACTAAGAGTCGTAGCGGACGGTAGCACTAGGTCATCACGTGATGCCTTATATGACCGTCGTAGCTCAGGATTTGATATCGCGTTCCATGGAATATGTGCCGAAACAAATCCTAACATCAGATAGCGATTCCACGTGTCTTGGTGAAATTCGGAAGTTTCAAAGTCCTTAGCTGCCAGTTTGGAATGTTTTGTCTGTCATTCCGGTCAATATGGAACTACCTGGATGTTGAATATGATTTGCCTCAGCGAACTTACTATTGTGATTCCTCGACTTCCTTGCCTCTTTAGGATGGCCAAAGCTGTTTCATCGACCGTTGAACTAGTCAATTCAGTAACCTCTGACTCTGTCAATTCGTTTAACTTTGCGATGTGAGCTTTTGCCAGCAAGTGTTTCCCCATTGAGCTGGTCCCATGTTCTGATGGATGGCGAAGAACTTAATGACACACGATACATATCATGCCAGGGCAGCCGTTCTCCTCCATTCCACAGTGTAAATAGAATCGCCACGAAGGCGCATGTCTAGAATTATTCCAGGCAATCGGCCGCTTCAAGCCTACATTCATTGAAGCCCACCACGCATCGAAGATGATTTGCAAAGTAAGGTTGCTCAAATCACGAATAAAGATACGTTCATTTTTGGAAGAGATCATAACCTCGAGCAAAGAGGTGTTCAAAGATTGTGAATCCGACATGGTGGTAAAATTTAGAATGCTGGGTAATCCGACCCGAAAGACTGCTGAAAGTAATGTTATAGTATAGCAGACTGCGGGTTCTTAAATACTGAATACAGCTACAAGCAAAAAAATCAGATCTGTAAGACATTGCATGCATATTTGTGAAGTTGTATACAAGGACAGATTGCAAAGACTGACCGGGTAAAACTTGATTTAGGAACAGCACAATGCAGTACATTGCTGTATAGCGTTCTGAGCCTCCACAAAAATTGTTGATGCTCTGTGGGTGCTCAATTGTAGGAGGCGGATATGATATCATCACTAGCCTTTTTGCCATTAAAGGCTGCCAATAAGCTCATTGTGGGTATTCTGCGTTCTATTGATGTTAGATTATCCAAGATGCAAGATCAAAAATTGTTGACGCTCCGTTGACGCTCATTTTGGGACATGGTTACGATCTTGTCGCAAGCTGTTTTGACTAGTAAGGTGGCCAATAGTTCGATTATTGATCAATTATGTCGCACCGCACGTTGATTTTTCAAGATGCAAGGCCTAAAATTGTTGACACTCTGTTGACGCTCATTTGGAGAGCATTGTGAAGATGTTGAAAGCATTTTTGCCTAGAAAGGCGGTCACTAGTTCGATTATGGCTCAAACTCGCCACACAGGCTTTGAATTTTTCAAGATGCAAGGCCAAAAGTCGTTGACGCTCCGTTGACGCTCATTGTTAGGACATAGTAGCGATGTTGTCTCAACCATTTTCGCCTAGAAAGGCGGCCGATAGTTCGATTATGGCTTAATGTCGCAGCGCAGCCCTTGCATTTGCTATGACGCAAAGCCAAAAATCGTTGACGCTCCGTTGATGCTCATTTTTAGGACATAGTAGTGATGTTGTCGCAACAATTTTCACCAAGAAAGATGGCCGATAGTGTGGTTATGGCTTAAAGCCGCCGCTCAGCCAATTGATTTTCCAAGATGCATGGCCAAAAGTCGTTGACGCTCCGTTGACGCTCATTTTTAGGACATAGAAGCAATGTTGTCACAATATGTTTTGCCTAGAAAGGTGGCCGATAGTGCGATTATGGATTCACGTTGCCGCACAGCCCTTGCATTTTCCATGATGCAAGTCCAAAAGTCGTTGACGCTCCGTTGACGCTCATTTTTAGGACATAGAAGCAATGTTTTCGCAACACGTTTTGCCTAGAAAGGCGGCCGATAGTGCGATTATGAATTCACGTTGCCGCACAGCCCTTGCATTTTCTATGCTGCAAGGCCAAAAGTCGTTGATGCTCCGTTGATGCTCATTTTTAGGACATAGAAGCAATGTTGTTGCCGCGAGTTTTGCCTAGAAAGGCGGCCGATAGTGTGATTATGGCTTAATGTCATTGCGCAGCCCACTGGATTTTCCATGATGCAATGCCAAAAATCGTTGACGCTCCATTGACGTTGCGTTGACGCTCATTTTTAGGATGTGGCAACGAGCATATCATTTGCCTCTTTTGCTTTTACGCCGACCAAAACGTTCACTTTGGAAGGATGTGACAATGCCGCCAATTGATTGCCGAATGTGTAAGACTGTAAATCGTTGACACTGTATTGACGCTCACTTTAATCACATCGAAACACCCTTTGTGCACCCAATAATTGTACGCAACGATTCATATACACAGTATTGACATCTAATATTGCGTTTGTATGTATTATCGTTTGCATCCAGGAGTTTTATTACCTTTCAATTTCTGATCAGTGGCTATCCACGCTATCTGATTGAGAGATGACGTGGCCCTATCACATTCCCGCGCTTTCGGCCGGCAATTGACAGCATGTGGAACAATTCACTAGTTTTTGGTAAATATAGCTTGACTTCCTCACCTTTCCTTATCCAGCTCCTTCCCCTCGATTTCCATGACGTACCATACACAATTTCAAATATCTCAACCATGTGCACGAGGTCTGTGCACAGAGTTATGCAGTTGGATACATGGATGAATGTGGCATGACGGTCGTTGTCCAGACTGATTCATATTGAGCACTGACCGCTCTTTCTATGACATGTATGACATCACTCACTTAAATTTTGTTAGTATATTTCGTCACTAACATAGCTTTTGCTTTGTCGCTTAACAGTCACTTGCTAATGCAAATCGAACGTGTCAGCAGTTTTTTCGCCTGATTTGGATTCTAGAACATTCACATGGTGCGTTCGACCCTTGCACAAGCACAGACGAATTATCACGTCTCACAATTTGGTCACTGAAATCAAGAAAAAGCGGATACGTAGCAAAATTGGTAAACAAATTGCTTTTCACCAACAGATGACGTCAAAAATCACACTTTGCCTATCTATTCTTCCGCTTACGCAGGAGCCGTCACCATGTCTTCATCCGAATCCGAAATCTATATGGTGATTAGCTGCAGACTATATGCAGGGGTAAAAGCTTACTGGCTCAACAGGCTTCGCTTTCAGCAAAGGTGACGTATCGGGCTCTGCGGCGGGCTCAAGACCGGATATGCTCGTGTTCGACTGCGGTTTCACCAAACCTAGCCAAATATGACTACTTCCTGGTCGAGAAGTCCCTTGCGGCATTTGCGATATTCCAGGGACAATGTCAAGCCTCTCCATAAGGTCTCCAAATGTTGTTGGTGGAGGTGCCGAAGCGTCATCATCTGTTTGAGGTTGAACGACGACCGGAACCCTCAATTCAGCTGTGCCGTACTGCTTAACTCATTCACGGAAGTAGTCGGCTGCATCCTCCCATCCCGGTTGTGTCAATTTATCAAGCTTCATCTGCATCTGCCGAAAGCTCTCCATGCGCTGCGGTACCGTTTTGGAGATTGTGCCCATCACCCAGTCGGGTTCATCATCTTCGCTCAGCTTGCCCTGCTCTGTCTCTTCATCCTCATCTTCCCCATCCTCCCCATCGTCGGAACTTGCAAGATCACTCAGACTGTTTCCAATAGCAGTCATCATCTCCTCAAAAGTCTTTTCGGGCTCTCTGGACGTCAATCTCGCGATTTCAGCATGCGCCATATCGTCCTGCTCTTGCTGAACCACTGCCTCTGCATCTTCAACTCGCTTTGTTGCCCCAGCGGTCTCTCTCTCAACATAATCCTCAATGCATTTCTCTTTTTCTTCATTGCTTAAGAAGTGTGTTTCGCGACATTTCTCTGCCGCAAGCTTCTTTTTGGATCTCAAGCTGCGCAATGCCCCCAGGGCTCAGATTCTTTCTGCCTCCAAGCCGCTCTTGCCTTCATTCGCTTGATGACGTCGTTGGGTTGAACGCTTTCTCGATTTGCCGTATCTGCCGGCCAGAAGTGGCGAAAAGTTCTTTTTCGGAGCATTGACCATTGTAGTTTGCGTTGACTTTGTTGGGCGAGATGTTGGATGTTGCAAGATATGGACAATATGGAGGCAAGCTGCGTCTTTTATGTCAAGGTTAGTACATTTACTCATCTTGAACAAAGCAAAACCACTCTTTTGACCGTCAATCAATCGGAAATGGTTAGGCTAATCGTACAACATGACTTGATTGTTAGTGTCAGTTTCATGTATTATCCCGGGGATTATTTGAGACAAACATCAGCAGACGTCCTTTCCCTCGAACAAGGTCCTATTTATAGGTAACAATGATGCGATTTCGGTGGCCGTACAGCGTAATTTATCCCTGTTAACAAACAAACAACATCGGACCGACATATTGCACATCTAGGGGCTGTGGGAAACCCCTGCAACTTGCCGCTACACGCAGCAGGATTCATCTTGAGTATAACGATCATGTTGGCAGCCTAATATTCCATTCTGATATGCAGCTAACTATATAATCCTCAGGGCTTCCCACATCTTTTCGTTATCATCTTCCTCTCCGATTCCACACCAGCAAATCATGGATACACAACCACCTCAGCCAGGTCCAAGCGGATCTAAATCCGGCCAATTGGCAGGCGCCTCGTCGAATACGTCACTTATCGGCACACAGCAAGAACGCAGGCACCAGTTAGTTCACCGCGAGGCTGCCGATGAAGCCACCAAACACATGACCGAGGATGCACATTTATAAATCGTCCGTAAGACTGGAAGCAGCACGAATAAGAAGCAGCATGCAGTTGGATGTGAGTATCTCCATACTGTGGTCAACAGCCGTCAATTGACTGTATAACAAATAGCCGGTGTACGCCGAGAGCTACGTGACCAATTTATCGCAGCCCGTAACGGGAAATATCCATGGTCGACCAAGGCATTTGTCCGCACAGTCCACGAAATCGAACATCATGATGTTGTAAGCTCTGGTATTTTCGCGGACGAATTTGCAGAGAAACATCCTCGAGAGTGGACGAAACAGGCTTTAATCACCTTAGAGGAGGCTACGGAAGTGTATATGGTCGAGGCCATAGCCGCATCTCAGTGTTTGAAGCAGCAACTAATGTCTTGTAGGTATTCAACATGTCTGCAACTATGGCAAGGCAAGGAGGTCGTGTACAGCTGGAACAGTCCAACATGCGCCTGGCCTTGAACATGGCCAAAATGGCCAAAGGTGGGTTTTCGCGCGCCGCAGTAGAGGAAACGCAATATTTAATCAAGAAACCAGGTGCCGAGGTCCGAGAAGAGAAGAAGCGGGGAGTTGAGTCTCCTGGGCATAACAAGGTGAAGGCTGCAATAGCAAGACACCCGGCTATGCTTCGTCAAAACCAGACGCCCGGATGCCATCCTTGCCAAAATGGCACTGCAAAGAATCCACAGACTCACTGGAGACGCAAAGGAACAGGTGCACCTCCGCCCAACCGACTCAGACAGCAGAATCCAGAGCCGACTCCAGAGCCGACGCCACCTCTGCTCGGAACACCACTCGCCTCAACCGGTAACACTTCCAGTGATCAACGTTTTGAAATCATCAATTTGCCGGCCGGTTATACGTATTCGCATACTTCTCTTCCATGTGTTGAATCTTTTACTCTCGATGCATCTGCCCAGAAAAGCGAGCACGATACAGATTCTGATCCAGATATGCTGCCTGATGAAGAAACATCCACTGGTTAGTACACTATCTGCTGTTTGGTAATGCAGCTAACATTCCTTTTGAAGACCAAAGCAGCCTATTGAGCGAATCTGGCAGTGATGATTAGCATTAATCGAATGGCACGGCATTTTGGTGATTATTATTATCCTGAATTCGCGGATACTGTAAAGTATATTTTAAAGGATATATTTATATGTATTATTAAACAACAATGCAGTGATTAAGATGAAAGTAACTGAAAATGCTTAAAAGGCTGCCAACTCAACGTGAATGATGGACTACGCCAAATCAAATGATTGCATATTGTGGATACACCCGTGGCAAAATGAGCGTCAACGGAGCGTCAACGATTCTTGGTCATGTGTCTTGGGTAATCTTAGGGGCGATTGGTTGCATATAGTCATAAACGCAGTTTTCGCTGCCTTTATAGGCAAAAGAGACAGTGAAACGCTCCCTGCCCCATCATGAAAATGAGCTTCAACGGAGCGTCAACGATTCCTGGTCATGTATCTTAGGTTTTCTGTGAAGCAATAGGTTGCAAATAGTCATAAATGAAGTATTGGCTTCCTTTATAGGCAAAACAGACAGTGAAACGCTCCCTGCCCCATCATGAAAATGAGCGTCAACGGAGCGTCAACGATTCTTGGTCATGTATCTTAGGTAATCTGCGGGGTGAGAGGTTGCAAATAGTCATAAATGAAGTATTGGCTTCCTTTATAGGCAAAACAGACAGTGAAAAGCTCCCTGCCCCATCATGAAAATGAGCGTCAACGGAGCGTCAACGATTCTTGGTCATGTATCTTGAGTAAGCTGCGGTGCAAGAGGTTGCATATAGTCATAAACAAAGTATTGGCTTCCTTTATAGGCAAAAGAGAATATGAAATGCTCCCTGCCCCATCTTGAAAATGAGCATCAATGGAGTGTCAACAATTGTTGGCCTTCCATTATGGTTAATTACAACACGATGTGGCCATTATTGTCTATATACGAGGTATTGACTGTTTTGGGATACTAAAAGGCTCACAAATACTTAGTAGTAGCGGTGTAAATAATATGGGTTGTTACTGTCCTGGAAGATGTGGCGGAAATATTCCACATAGATCTGCCCATAAAGGCTGCCATATTATTGTTTATGGATACTTTTGATCAAGCGCCACTCATATTACTGATAATGCAAGACCCAAAATCGTTGACGCTCTGTTAACACTCATTTTCAAGATGGAGTAGGGATCATTTCGTTTGCTTTTTTTGCAATAAAGGCGGCCAATACTTTGTTTATGACTATATTTGACCCTTCGCACCCCCAGATTACCCAAGATACACGACCAACAATCGTTGACACTCCGTTGACGCTCATTTTCAGGATGTGGTAGGGCACGTATGTCTATACGTTTTGATTATTAAGGCGGCCAATACATTCTAAATGGACTGTAACGTACCTATGGCGCTATTTTACAATCAACAGTAGCATATCTGAATACGACCATAAATGTGAAACCCGAAACGCGGAACCGGAGATTGGAACTTACGGGTCTAGCCAAACCCATCGAAACCCGCGGGTTGACGGGTATGCGTCTGGGTTTGGCCCGCCAAGAGTCAGCGGGTCGGGTTTTTGGACGGGTCTAGATCTGAACCAACCCATTTTTACAGTCCAAACCCCGACCGCTGGCGGGTTACCCGGACCCGTTGCTAACACTAGTGTTATCATTATAATTTAGGATTTGCTCTTTGATAGTATAGAATTGATAATACCAATCATGAAAAGGTAAATATATCTAATAACACTTTAGATGTTTTGCCTACTGGGTAACTAAAGATGTAGTCTCTGGCATTGTTACTAATATATAATACCCTGTTCTCTACCAATATACCCTCCATCCTTTCCATTGTATCTTCTCCCTTATATCTCTCAAATACACTCATTCACACAATGTCACTTATATTAAATCTTCCAGTTACCTGTCCACCATAAGTAAGCTCAATACTATTCAAATATTCACTAATAGACTCATTCTATTTTAATCTAGCGAAGTTTTACATTAGGATTCTTCCTTTATATGCGGTCTTATCATTTATCAATTAACGATCAATATCAGGCTGTTGGGATCCATCTTGTTGCTGTCTTGGCGCTCATAGTTACCCGACCACCAGCATTCTGACTCCAACGTCAAGCAAGCCCATTCATTGATCGTTACACGTTCCAATTCCCGTAGCACGACTCACCAACAATGGCTTCCGGTTATGGCCTCAACGGCGGTACGTCTACATTTTGCCGCTGGGACTGTGATTGACGCCATAATATACTGATGGTATGGCAGGTGTTAGCAGGGTACGTTGGCTCTGACGGTGATACTGGCGGGGAGATTCGAGGGCTGGAACGGCGAGGAGGCAGCTAGATGGGGAAGAATGGTGCAGTGGGATGGCAAGGCACGAGTGTTGTCGACTGCGCCAGCTGCCATATAGGATGTCTTTACCGCAGCAGTACTGGACCAGCCCTCCTGCATCTTCGTTTCTGATTGCCGTTTCAACCTCCGCTCCATCTTCAGGTCGTACCATGGCTGACCATCCTAGTGCTTCCCGTACTGGCAAGACCTCCTTGGCTGCTACATCATCAGTACCTCAGACAGCAACACCGAAGGTCGCTGGCGTTGCGTCCCACAAAAGAACGACTATACCGAATGTCTACACCACAACAAGGAGGTCAGTCTCCCCTCTTTCTTCTTCTTCCGATGGGTTCTAACGGAGGTCGATAGGCGGCCAAAACCAAAGCGATCCGTGCTGCTTACCTGCGACATTCGAGCGAGGGTGGCCCTGGAATCCCGGGAACGCCGGAGGGAGGCAAGCCGGGGGATGCGAAGAGTGTCGGTGTGCTTTCAAAGTAATAGTTGAGAGGACGGGGTATTTTGTAGCATAGCGCACGAGAATAGAAGGCAGGAGAAGGAGGTTTCTGCTACATACGAGACGCACATACGGTAGTTACTGCGGGCGTCGTCGAAACCGGCATAAAACATGTTCTTTTTGCGAAGTCATACCACAATTAGAATATTACCTATACTCTATAAAGTACTTATTCCATGTTCGCGTGGTTGTAATTCGAATATGCTCTCCCGCCACTTACATTGCACAGCCACATGCCACAAATAGGTAGCCACTCCTGGCCGTTTATCGGTTATCTTGCCGATCTGTTGGTGTGCTGCTCTTGCAGGACCCCTTTTTCGAATTCGTATTCCATCCTCGTCCTCTCTTCGTACTCGAGTACCCTCAAACTCAGCAATATGGCCCCACGAAGATCCCATAAAAAGTCACGAGCGGGGTGCTTGAAATGCAAGAGGCGCAGAATCAAGGTACGGAAGTACACTATACTAAAACGAATACGAATAAGCTGGGCTGATTGATTGGATGTGATTCTGCAGTGCGATGAGACTCACCCCAATTGCGGCAACTGCGTAAAGCATGCTATCGTCTGCGATTTTTCGCTGCCACCTGAGGAACGCGCGGCACTGGAACTTCAACAGCAGCAGCAATCGTCCTCAAGAGCAAATGCCACTTCGAATTCGCCTGCACCACAACCATCCCAACCACAACTACATCCACATCCACATCTACATCCACATCCACATCCACATCCACATCCACATCCACATCCACAACAGCTGCCAATTGCACCTGCCATCCTTAACCTGCCGTCGTTAGAATTGGTGGTGTCTTTATCATCACCTACATCGACTCCGCAATTTCACCCTTCACCGAGTGCGGCCTCAACTCATTCCCACAGTCATGCGCCAACAGTATCACCAATTACCCCCGCGTCCACCGTCGTGACCGACCCTCTCCTTCTTGCCCCAGACGCAAAGCCCACGCGCTCGTCTCTCCCCGCCCCTTCGTCCTCATCCTTCGCAACATCCAACCAGCTCACCCGCTACCCACCGTTCCATGGCGTCCCTACCGCCCCAAACGATAATCTTAACATCGTTGATCTCTCGCTGATGCATCACTGGGCGATATCGACCGCGGACACAATCAGCAACCGCCCCAACATCCAGGTGCTGTGGCGCGTCAATATCCCCACTCTCGCCGTACACCACCCCTTCCTAATGCATACGGTCCTTGCCATCTCCGCGCTCCACCTCTGCACCATAGAACCCGCCCAAAGCGGACATTACCTCCCCACCGCAACCCACCACCACGACCGCGCTGTCCGCGGCATGGCCGCAACCCTCGCCCATATCTCCCGGGACAACTGCGATGCCCTCGTTGTCTCCAGCTGCCTAGTCGTCATCTACTCCTTCGTCTCGTCGCGCATCGACGAGTCCGCGACTATCGCTTCCTGGGTCCCACTCCTCCGCGGCGTCCACAGCATCCTAAAGCAAGCATGGTCCTGGGTGACTGGTGGACCCCTCTCTCCACTAATCACACAATACGAGCTCTCGTCATCGTCGGAAGCTCTCGACGCCGAAACAGAAGGCGTACTCTCCAGTCTCTACCGATTGTGCACTGACCGCACCCTACTGGGCTCTGAAGAGCTATCCGACACTTCTACCTCAACCGCGTACTTCAGCGCAATCGCCGAGCTTCGAAAATCCTTCGCAACAATCATGCAGTGGGAGAGCATCATCGGCAGCATCTTTGTCTGGCCCATCACAGCGACGGATAAGTTTGTAGAGCTGCTGGTGGAGCGGCGGCCCCGCGCGCTTGTGATATTCATGCATTATTGCGCGCTGTTTACGTTAATTGAGGAGTTTTGGTGGTGTAAGGGAAGCGCGATGTTGGAACTCCGCCGATGCGAGATGTGCTTGAGTCAAGACTGGCTTCCGTGGATTGAGTGGCCGAAGACAAGGATTTTGGAACGAGATGTGGAGAAGGTTATGGGGAAGGGTTCTCCGATTAATAAAGAACCGCCAATTGATTATGGGGTGCTGCGGGGAGCACAGGATGGGAAAGAGAAGGCGCAGTGATAATGGCATGCGGATATATGGACAGTGCTTTCGGAGTTATGGAATACCTATTTTGGGATTTTGTGCTTGGGTTTGGAGTTTTGCACGCAGGCGGTTATAATTGCTACCTAGATACAGTTTGGGTTTAACTGGTTATCTTTTCATTAGGACATGCTGAAGACATAAATTTGTTAAAGCCGTACGGACTTGCAAGGCTTCAGTTATACCCCCTGTTCCATCTTCCTCGTATTTTCTTCTCTCCCAACCAGGAGTCTTCAGTACACTTTCCTCATGTCCTGAAGTCGTGAGTTGCGTCCATCCAAGTCCGGTGGTATCCTTCATTCTCAAGGCAGTCTTGAAGCCAGCCCTCGTACCGCACCAGTGATAGTGCTAATATAATGATGCAAAGTAGTAATTGGGCTACTGAGGGATACCTGATGAGACTCGTCAGATAAGTGGAGATCGAGCGGCTATTCCGATGGCTAGGTCTGCATTGTCTCCTCAAGAGTCCGTAGAACTCAACACTGACGAAGGTGGATCGTGATGACTTCTACTTCTTAAGCGGCAACGCCGAGCCACATGCCTTTAAATCCCTCAGATGCACCGACGTGACGTTTAGAGCACCTAGCGTTTGTAGCTCCTCTTCTAATCGAGGTAGGTAATCTGGTTCAATTTAGTCGATGAACTTGTGGTTCGTTCAGGCGTGACGTTTATCGATCCCCGCAGATGGATTGACTGGCTGACAAGTGAATTCCGACATTTATGCAGTTTGTAAGAGTGAGATACGATTGAATAAAATAGGGGGGAGAGAGAGAAAGAGAGAGAAATTGATTAATGCAGGATTTGAACCTGCGACCAAGTAGCTAGAGCATCAGCGATTGATGCATTTTACTGGTTAAGGTAGGCGATTTGATTTTGTCTATACAATGAACTTACGGATATTGAATCAACTGTAAGGCAGTTATCGATCGATCCCTGCATACGGGCTATCGGTATAAGTGGACACATGAAAATCTTAACTTTTATCAACGACGCGACCATTCAACCAGCACCCATATTCCTTTCCGATTTCGATGAAGCATACGGTTAGATTCAACGAGATAATACTCCTCCATTCTCACGTTGTTGAAGTCTTCGGGAGGTTGTTGGTTAGTTGTTAGTTTCATAGGTGCGCAGATTGTAGGGTCATGTATTTTTGTTATGCTATAGTACACTAAATACGAGCATCTGTGCGGGAATACACAACATCCACCGCAAATGCGAGATATTGCTTCATCGAGAGGGGTCAGAGGGATAAGAAAAACAATAAAATAGTGGGATCTGTAAGTTTCGAATCTATACCGTGGCGTTTAGAGCACCCGGTGTTAATGCACCTCACCAGTTAAGCTAAACACTCTGAGCGCTAGCTTGCTCAATCGACAAACTTCAGCTCTGTAATACTTAATTCTTGAGTTAACAAATCCGTTCTTTGGATTCAACAAAGTGATTAACTACCATTTTGGAAGATAGAGTCTGGCTAAAGAAGATAATCGATTTATGTACTGTTTCATAGGCGTGCAAAGCCGTCCTATGTTCAATTCTTCACACGACTGCACTATAATGTAGTCTATGTTTCAACCTTAAAACAAGAATCACTCGGTAGTGTTTTTTTTAGTGAACCATTCATAGTCATCTCGATCGAAACATAGAACAGTATAAAAGTCAAAGCAGTGTCTTTCTCTCCGTATCGTTTCCTCCATCATCATCACTCGCTTCTTCTTTAAGTCTTTTCTCTCTAGATTCGAAACTCCAATAGCAGTCCTATTTAAGCACTTCAGTATTTAATATACAGCATATCACTATAGCTACTTCGATTTACATCATGACCTCCTCCCACTTACACAAATCCATCTCAGTAGCATCGTCTTGACAGCGAGGAGGAGGACGTCGTCATATTAGGGACAGGGCGTTATTTAAGGTGAATTCATGCTCCTTAGGCGTAAGAGTATTGATAAAGATGTCATTCAGCTTTCGATTTAGCTAGGGAAAATAGTATGCAAAAGTGTTTGATGAGCAAGTGAGGGGCCAAGTGACCGGCTATGTGGAGATAGACCACCGGGGAGTCAACTTCATAGCCAGGATATAACGATGAGCTTATCCTTAACCGAAATAATAGTCTTCTCTCTCGGAACCCACGGATCTGGATGTCAAATTTCTGTTGGTGGAGGCCTCGACAAAAAGTGAGAAGATTCCTACTCTCCCATATAGATGATTTGCAAGTATTCAAACCGTACGACGGTGCTCGATGATGCTTAAGATGGCTAGATCTAAGAGAGATTTGCGCTGGGGAGTTAGCGGTGTCATGGAAGATCACTCGGAAATTTACAGAATTGTGCAAAAGCCGTCACAAATCCACACTGATACCTCTATCAACAACGCAACTGTAGAACTTTATCAAGTTCCCAAAAAGTCATTTAGAAATCAAAGCAAGTCGTAGAATTGTTAGTAACTAAGGAAGCTATGTATTATTCTACGGGTCATGGAAATTGTGGGCCTGTATTTTCCCTATAGTAAGACAGGTGGGGGAAATGCATGATACTGTTCCGCGGTGTTTTGACCTATAAGTTTGGCGCTTCCCGGGACTTTGGGGGATATACGCGGTGATGCCCATTCGTGACTCGTGGTGAATATCGTGATGCATCATCGTAGTAGTGGGCCTGCCTACAAATTACATGTATATATGATTAAAAATTGTGTACCCGCTAGAGGAATTATATTTACCTAACTGTAACTGGCTACATTTTCCAGAAATTTCCTGCGGCCCATAGAGTTAACAGCCAGTTCTAGAAGTTCCACGCCACAAGATGTAGCGGAGTGAGACCCTAAGAATTCAAGACCACACGAACCTCGGAAAGTCGACTAGCATCAGTTTTCTGCTTCTGACAATAAAGTAGTTTTAAGACGGCCATTTCTCATCATAGATAACTACCATATATCGTGCTTTCTCGATGATTTTGCGGGAAAGCCTTAGAGATATTTCCTCATAATATAGGTTAAACATGAATTGGTGCTATGAATAGCACTATACGCCATAATATATTGCTTAGTGCTGATGACATACTAATAATAGGGGGACCTGGTTCTCCTGTTACCCTCAACAGTATACTGCCATAGTTGGTTCCCTTCATAATGTTGAACTTTAAATTTTTTGAGGGTATGAGCCACCCAAGACGTTAAGCCACATGAGATGAGAAAAAGCTATAGTTCTAGGCGGGGGCATTCCCCCGCTTCCCTAATCTGTGCTTAACCTTTAATCTTTCTCCAGCAACATCCACCATCCTCTCGCTCCAAGGGAAATCCAACCAATCACAGGATTCCCATCCATCACCACCAATCATTATTATAATTCACTAGATTCTATGGTTGCTGGACTATCTTTCCTAGCGCCATTCTCCCTGTAGCTTCTCCATCACTTTGCTCGCCAACCTTTTCAGTTTTCCGCGGACACTTTTCCGTATTGCTTCTCGGCATACGGGACATGGAAAATTATGGAGTCCGCTGCCACGAGCATCAGCTCCCATGCCAGGGTTAGTGTCGCTGATAATGCAGTAGTGCCCGCAGGAGTAGGTTATGCGTCCGTAGGTGTGCGTGGGCTGCTGTACCATCCGGCATAAGGGTGAGGGAGTGGCAGAGTTAGAGGGTGGGGTGTTGAAGTGGGATATATAGCAAGGAATGGACTTCGACATGAAAATCTTGATCAAATTTCATTGTATGTACTTGATCCTCGAACTATCAATCTACATCACATCAATATGTATCTAACTCTTCCGGAGTTTCTCCCGCGCCCCCTTCACCCACTCCTTAACCTTCCCTGCGTTCTTCCCGTCCGATGGACACTTCCCGCAAGGGCCGCTTGCGTCTTGAAGCCCGAGATGTCCGCAGGTCAATCTCGTGACTTTGGTAGGCATGATGTGTTTTCCGCCGCTGTTACCACCGCTGCTAGAGCGGGTACAGGAGTCGCAGGGTTGGGTGGTGTCGGATTCATTAGAAGTAGCAGTGTGGCCGCAGGTATGGACGATACTGGTAGACATGGTTTGCTAATGAACGTAGATTATCAGTGAAGGTGGGGTTATGTATTTTTCTGCAAAAGAGGGAAGGTTCAACTCGAGTCACGGTGCCTGACCCGAAACAATTCGAACCTTTGTACTCAACGCCGGGGGCTTGACTCCCACGAACTCTTTCTCCTATGCTCTGCGAAAACCGGCCACGGATCAGGTTTCCACCAGTCTCGAATTTCCACCAGCGTTTTCACCGGTGAACCAGAGGAGCCAGCGGCGATGCAATCCTTGCACGGGTGATCGCGACGACCTGGCTCCGCACAGCCTTGTGGGTACTCTGCATGAAGGCAGGTGTAGAATACCAGCTCGGCAGGGCTGTAGATAGCTCCGTCGTGGTGGCGAGGGGGAGAATCTGGACTTCTTTGAATCTCCGTTACTTTATCCTGCTTGAGTTGGGCGGAGGGGTTTTCGGGTGTTCTTTGAGCTTCGAGTTGGAGACAAGAGTCGCAGGGTTGGCAGAGATGGCCTGGCTCAACGGAGCTGTCGGGATACACCGCGTGATTACAGGTGAAAAACACAAGGTCTGCGGGGTTGTAGAGGTTTCGGCTGGAAGACATAATCAAGGTTGGTGCGGCGGTACTTTGAGGATCCGGATGAGGTTTGAGTGCACCTGGAAGGCTTCAACGTGTAGTCAATGTTCGCTGACGCATATACTTCTCTATATGGTGTAGAAAGAACGGTACTCGCTCCCAGGCCAGATTTGCTAAGTTTGCTATCCCCCCGCCTCCACTTTTAATTTCTTGCATTTGCCGCAAGTGCCGACGGACTAAGTCTCTTTTCTTGTGGTTTCTTCCGCAGGTATCACCTGCTGATCTTCGTTCAATTACTCCAGCAGAATGTTACACAATATGACTTGTTGCGGGTATAACCCCAAGCCACACACAATGTAGATATTCTCTCCAGATTCTTAGTTGTACCAGTATATGATTGGCAAGTAGGTTGGCTTTATCTTCACATCACTACTAGAACACGTCATATTTCGGAAGAGACAGTAGCTTTTGTATTATCTGACAAAGAAGACGCAACACTAAAAGAACGTCCAATCGCACCCAATCCCCCCACCTCCTAACGCAACCCCACCCATTCTCTTTCCCTGGACTCCAGGTTCTGAGACAACTGACCGCCCATGCTTTTGTCGCCCAGTGGTCCCCGCCGCAAGCTCCCTATCGAAACAGTCGTGACAACCCAACCCCGTCCTCGTGGTGTAGATGCCCTTTTCGCTCGCCCCCCGATTCCAAGATTGCACAGCAGTTACGCCGGATTCTCGAAATTTTTGATTTTTTTGTCGTCCGCCCTCGCGGTGGACTCCCGGTGTGTTTTGAACAACCAATCGTAGTGGTTATCTCGTGGCCAGATTCCTAATCGCGCTCGGAAAGCATGCGCGACTGGGAGTAGATTTTGCAATTCTGATCACGACACAAGTTGATAGTAGGTGTGTTCGATAGTTCGCTCTATGACCCATGGTGCGCCGAGTATCGATCCGGCTGTCGGACTCCCCCTCCGATGAAGAGCGAGGAGTAAAGAGAAAAGAGAAAGAGAAGCTTGAAAGACTTTGGGGGAAAGAGGCATTTAAAGGAGGGTGTGACGTGTCAATTCACGGCACAATGCTTCGGCTGTCCCAATTCGTTCGACCGGCGAGAGCTTGTTCGAACTTGGGTTGAGATTGTATTCGGCCGCTTGCGGCCATGACATACATATTCCTAATAATCTTTCCCACTCCAATGAAACTTACAAAGTAAAAGACAAAGTAAAGTTGTGAGCCCTTCCGCTACCCCCTTTCCCTAATTCGCGCTCTACTTGGGTTGGGGTTGCTTATGAGAGGAAGCCACACTGTGGCGGACTTGGTAACAGGTTTTTGATTGAAGGATTTGAGCCCGCAAGAATTCTTGAATGAGACAGAATGAATTGTTTTGCTTTGTTCTTTGTTTCATGTCTCAGCCATATTACATTCGACGGCCAAGGCATATCTTTATCCCAAAGATAGATTGTGGTAGTACATTCGTCTTCCGCTAGTGTAGATCAATGTAACCACAAAACTCATCGCTCCCCACTCAAAATTCTGTTAGCTAAAATGGTGGGAGTACTGACGAAAGCAGCGTTCTTCCCCATAAATTGCGAGGGTCATTGTCACGTCGTTCCACATTTGGGCTTGTCGTACTGACGGGCGAATTCAACCCAGTTGCAAGACTAGTTAACTGGATTCGGCATGAGAGGTAGTGATATCTCTGTATGCACGTGTATTTACGCTACCGAGACCTACCTCACAGGTATAGTTTATTTGACAATGTTTATTGGGATGCGAAGGCGTTGACTGAATCTAAGGAGATCATTGACATCGCGGGAGATGTTCCAGGACACCCTATCGGCAAAGTCTCAGGACGTCATAGAACCCTGTGAGTGATACTCTGTGATCCAGGTGCACGATTTCGGTCCTTTCTTAAAGTGAACAGGGGTAGTTCATCCCTGGCACATATGTTTTGAGACTCCTAAACGGAAGAGACCAAATTACCGACAAGACAAGATATCTTGGGCTTTTTTGCACAATGTTACGGTGCTCGCGAGTGATGACATATTAAGCGTCAGAGCACCTAAGCGGTGACTACTATTGAAGAGTAGATGATGTGAGAAAATAGAAGCGGCACTCACTCTTACTCATACAAAGAATTACAAGAAATTGGCCGTCCAGCCACCAGCTAAAAGTCTATGCACGAGCATGTATCGATCCACATTGATTTATGTGGGACGATATCATAGTGGCTGTATAGAAGGAGAAATAGCTGAAGTATGCATGTAATTAATATTTGTTTCTCTTCTCTTGCTGGGTAACATTTATCATCCTTAGATGCATAGCTTCCCGATTAGGTCTCACATCGAAGCTTATGAGATCGTTAGATAACTGGCAAATATCACTCTTTTCATAAGCCATGAAGGCTCAGTAGTGCCGTGGACTAAGAAAAGTGCACGCGAGATATCTCGACCCGTTCTTCCCCGGACCATTGCATCCCGCTCATCGATGAGTTGACATCCTGAGACAACTCGTCTCATGCCCATCATTAAAGTGTCTACTCCTCGCCTGGTTTTGTGACAGCGATAGGGGTGTAGATTTAACCGGCATTCGATACTGTTTCGAGTAGACAGCTCCATAGTTCGAGAAACCATCAGTAGTAATTTGCCTATCATAGCGGATCGTTTCTGAAGAAAGCTGAAGCAATTTTTAAGAACAAATTCTCATATCAAAGGTTGCAAAAGATGGCAGGGAATCGAGCATCATTTTGGGGAATTGCCTATCACAAGCATCAATCAATATTTGGACGTTGCTCGTCGTGCAGTTCTTAGTTCTTATTCGAGCCACTCAGACGGCCTTGATGGGTCACTAGTATCACGGTTGGGGCATAAGAAAATAGATTACAGCGAATCAATTAGCTGCATTGGTGAGCGGTAAGGTTACTGGATGGTGAGTGAAGTGACCGGAGAGAGTGTGATACTTAAACTGACCGGTGATAAAGTGGGCAAGACTCTGCGAGTTGACGTGATTTCTTTTGCTCTTCCACCCACTTGCTATACTAACAAGAGCGGCTACTTCTGTGTTTGCATGCCAAAACACAGATTACATCGTGATATCTTCAAGAATGGGTTTTTTTCATGTTACAAGTATAAGATCTGAAACGTGTTATAGACCTGATTCAAGCTCACTGTAACCGGGGTTATGTCTCCCGTATATATCTCGAGTCTTTCTCCTTCTCTTTCTCTGTACCTTAAGTCTATGCACACGGTTCTCCCTTCATATTCGCAACATTTAAGACCTCTGTATATAGAGTGATGAATTGTGACCGTAAGCAACATATTGAGTAGTAGTAATTGTAGTGATTTGCTCTTCTCGACGATAATCTAGAGAGACAGATAACATATAGTTTTAAAACTAGGAAACAGACTCTCATAACGTCCAAACGCACGATACACTAACTAAAAACAACGCTCAAGGTTCCATGACCTTTAAGGATTTAATGCTTCTACTTACAGTACAGTGTCACTCGCAACAGTAGGTATATATGTACCACAAGGTTATTTGCTCGTCAATGTTATACTAGAACTTACCCAATGTCTCGATTGCCGTATATTTTCCAAGAGGAAAACTTTCAATTGTTTACGATATATCTCACCAGCATTTCTCCATGTTACCTACTTGAGTAGCTAGTCCCTCCGCTGGTAGTAAGTGTCAGATATGCCTAGACTAAACGGTAGGGTTCATCGTCGAGTGCCCCACGGGGAAAGGCCAAAAGGTCTGTATTTACCGAGTTCTGTAGCACTTACAAGTAAGTTTTGTTAGGCATATCAGCACTCACTACTTAACGTACGCGTAGCGTATAGTGGTTTCTTTTTACATTTTTTAGCAATATTTCTGCATACTAGCCAGCTTAGTGACGGCAGTTCACTAGCCCACAATATTTACCGGTGGGTACTTTACATATACTACGTATCTATATTTAAGTACCCAGCTTAATATAAATGCATCCAGCCTAGCTATACAGTTGCACACGGGTTGCACGCGCTGAGCGATGCGCCGCATCGGGAGTAGTAGTGACTTTGTATTTTTGGGTGAATTATTGAACTTTCTTTGGATGGGTGGTCAGCACCTATTGGCTCCACTTTACGTTCTGAATATTCGAATGCGCCTTTCCGGGCATCTACTCTATATAGAGATATATCATACACAGCTTCTACCGGGTCATGTTAACTGATATCAGATTGATATCCATGTATCCTCACCTTATTGAGCACTGTAATAATGAGGTTGACAGCCTCAGAGGTGGTCCCTGACTTGAGAACCTTAATTTTCCTTCCCAAGGGAGTATGCAGCCAACCGTTAGCATGAATAATAGTCCGAGATCTATATATTGACGGAGGATGGGCTGTATATGCAGCGTTGGATGTCGCTTCGCCAACGCTCTCACCAGCTCCACTCCTTCGCTCCTCCCTAATTGAAAAGTTACTTCACCGGGGATACGAACTGTAATTTATAAGGTCAGGCATCTTGTTTAATTAGCTGCTCCGACCGAGGCTAGTCCGAACTGGGAATAAATGTACCACACTCCGAGACTTGGGGAGATCTGGCCTCGTACCCCGGCCCTTGATCTCACGTGATTTTATACTAACCGAAATGGTGAGTCTGATCCAAATTGAGATCATGAAGAAAAGTGAGGCGAAAGGGCCTGGAGACATCACCCCACCAAAAATTCAAATTACCTCCAGAGAGCTGGGTATTAGTTTACATCTACCTGAGTCAATGCCGAGTTTTTTTAAAAAATTCCACCACATTTGCACTCACTGCAGCCTTAACCCAAAGCTGATCCAACTTGATCCGAATTATTACCAGCTTGACCTGGTCACTCCTGTTCACTCTACACCACAAATTTTACCTGACTTACTTAGCACCCCATATAAACTGTATTTCCTTTACCCTAAACTCTTCTTTCCATACATCCAGCTCAAGCCAGTGGTGTTGAAATTTTCACCAGGTTGACCTATGAACTTTGTGTGGAGTGATGTCTCCAGACCCTCTCTCACAACTTCATTCCCTTGTAACACTATTCCCTTTTTGTCACTTCCATTTTCATCTTAGTGCAATTGAGAGCCTGGTTTGAGGCCAGGGGAGATCAGCAATATCTAAACAGATGACTTACAGAAATCTGCGTGGCAGTTACTGGGCCACACCCATAATATATAGTTTCGTTAAGCGAGAATACTTTACTGGTGCCATATTAGCACCGGCTAAGGATTGCACAGCCGTCTTAGTTTGGGATGCTGCCAACAACTCAACTCAGCCACGACGTAGGTGTATTGTCATGGCCTCCCAGTTTCACAGACTTTAGCAAAGGTTACCACTTGGTTGTTACAGGCTTTACAGTGGTGTTGGCTAGGGTTTTTGGCTCATGAGGATCTAATTGATCTGGCCTAAAGAACATTTTCAAACAAAAAGATCAGAAGATGTCGGTTTCCTATCTATGTGTAAAACTATCAGGTACGATTGGACGTGTCCGTGCCACGAAAATATCTACGCGGAGCCGCATCTTATTTTTACGACATCTAACAGCCGTCCGTCTCACTCATCATTTGTGGTGCCGGCTAATTGCAAGAGTGCAGGACGCTCGGAGAAAAAGTGCATGACGCTACAATAGCTAAACGACACATTGGGCATCCGTGATTTTGATGCCTGCGCCTGGACCCGTCCCTTACAAGCTTAAAATTATTTCAGCTCTAAATACGGAATTCTTCTGGCGTTAACTACATGGAAACCCCGTAACACTAGTTCGGCAGTGCATTTGCACTCGGGCTTGCTAGTCTCAGTACGCTATATCTCCGAGTTACGAGCTCACCGAGCTTACATTAAGTAACAGTTAGATTCTTGGCTCTAGTCTCAACTACACAGCATTAATTGCCTCATAGGTCCGATAACATCTGATGTATAAATACCCCATTCAGTTTCCAACAACATAGCAATCCAACAGCGCACGAATCTTCAAAGCTTGACACTTCTACATTCTCTTCCACAATTGATTATAGCCGTTGTGGTATAGATATATCTTTTGGCCTTACAATCGCTTTCCCCAAGTCCCGTACAACCTCCAACACTTCTTCCACATTCGACTATTGCTCAAGTAGCAATCTGCCTTAGCTTTCTATTACTGTCGTTTTACCCACTTTCATAATCATGAAGTTTTTCCAGCAACTTTCTATCGGTGCCTTGGCTTCGTTTAGCACCCTCTATTGGGTTTCGACTACTGCAGCTCCTGCAGGTGGACTGAGTTCCAGCCTTGTAAAGCGAGGATACATCGATGCGGGGATCATAAAGGAACTTCTCAATGTGATAGGCGTTGCTACATCCGACGACACCGAAGCCTGGGTACGGTAACCTCTTCACCAACGAACTTCTACAAAAGCTAACCTTAAATGCTTCAGGAAACTGACAAATTACCGCAGATGTGCCAAGTCCGAATGAGCACGTATGAAGGAGGCGGTTGTAAGGCTTCAGTTACCTGTTCGGACGGGGTTAAGCGCGAGTACAACGACTGGAATGTCTGCTACGTCGGAGGCCGCCAATTCTTCACCGACCCGGCGATTGGGGATTTCTCCATCACCTGGACGGACGGCGGCAGGGGTCTCGGCTCACCCATCCTGCAAGTCAAGTCTGTCAAGGACTGGTCGGAGTGGGATGTCTCTTCTCTTTCTAGCGATTACATCAAAGAAAAGGACTACAACGCAAGACCAGAAACGAATATGTGCTACCGGGTCAACGCGTACGACTCTCATTTCAACTATGACTATATCTGCGGTGTGCCCAAGGTCGGATCAAAAGGCGCCGGTATCCAAGCGGATAAGCCGGTGAATGATCGCGGATATGCTCCCGGTTGGTGTGGTATGCATGTTGTCCAGCACCAGAAGCCCAATCCGGCAACCGACAGGTACAGGTTCGACATCACTCTTAAGGACCATAATGGAAAGGCTATCGGTGAGGTGCTGGGTGCTGTGGCCGATAAGCCGATTGAGGTCTTCAGCAAGCTCCCTTACGTCTTCATCCTCACCGGGGGCAACGTGGATTCAGACGCGGTTCTGTTCGACTATGCTGGCCAGCACTGGGGAAGCAATGATCAAGGGCACCACTGCGACTTTGGTGCATACGACAATGGAGCAAGACAGGGCGACTGCGGGTTCTCGTGCGACTAAGCTCATCAAAGGGTGGATGAAGGTTGATGCAAAAAAATATATCATGGGATGGGTGACTCGGGGTAGAGACCCGTTATTTTCTTGTTATATCTAGTTATGTTCTTTTCAGTTATCTCAAGTTTTATTACCGGGCATATGTATAGTAAGTTTGATTGAACCAGAAATCTGTATTCCAGATAGTTGGGAGGTTAGTAGAATGCGAACGGCTCCCGCGGGGGTTGTATGAGATCGGTGGTTCACTTTCTACATTTATAAGACATTCTAATTCGTCAAACGTACAAAATTACCTGGCTTTGCAAGTCTTGATAAATATCTTAGAAGTACTCTAGATAGACAAGCTATGTATAGCAAGTTGTGAACCGCATCGTTGATCATGATTCCACTAGAACTCCGGCCCTAACCACATGTAAATCATTACACATTCAAGATCCTCATGGAATAAGCCGCATAGCGTGTTACATCAATAAGTTATCACGACGCTGCCGGACAGATTTGTGTTATTGCTTACACAGGACGGAATAAGACACGAGTATGCTCAGCATATACTACCCAGGTATCTACTTGTGGGGTTGATCTCATGGTTTGTACTAAGTTACTGCAAGCCCTCCCCACACCAATCTGAATATCTTCAATACAAGAAGCGAGTACTGTAGTTTTGGAGCCTACTCTGTGCCCAAATCTATAGTCAATGCTATATAGGAGGTGTCCTAATAGATTTTTGGACCTTGTGGAAGAGGGCTAGGACGATATTCACTAATCTAACTGCTTTTTAGCAACCGCCAGTTGCATCATGCCAAGTCGACAGTGCCCATTATGATCATCTGCTGGAGATAACCTGGAGCTAATGGTATATATATCTATCAAAAACTGAATGGTGAAATATGAGATTCCAAGGGTAGGGTGATGGACAATACCCGGCCTTACTCACTACATATTAACTGCTTGCCAGAACACGTCAATCCATGCACGAACTTCATGGTAATGTGGTGGAGATAGATATCTGACATGAAGCCATTTATTTCCATCTATGGTTTGTGGAGACGTTTCTTGTGTTGCATGAACCTGACCGAGCTGATGTCAAGGCACACAGCCGGTAGGGCATAAGGCACCCAACTACGTTGTATATATCTCGAGTCTTTCTCCTGCTCTCCAGTCTCTGTATCTTTAGTCTATTCACACCGTTCTCCCCTTCCATATTTCAACATCTTGCAGTTGCGTGGCCGAGAGTGACAGTTCATGGTTCGCCATGCAACCATCCCACCCAGTATCTCTACCTCTAGTGCACGCCGTTGATGTGGTTTAACTCAGCAGTAATCTTCTCAGAATGTCAAGGAAGGCACCAACCGATGGATATAGAGGAGCTGGCAGACTTTTGTTTAACAGCGGCAGCTAGCGATCGCCGGATCGATCTACATTCAAGGGATTTTGGCATTCTGTCATTCGTATTTGCTAGAATCAGATATTCGATAAGAAAATATTTATTTGCTTGGAAATGCGCAATACCGTACACAATATCTATTGCCAGCGTCATTGTCGCTGAAACTTGCAATCGGCCGGAACCTAGGACGAGTACTCACTATACTGTTGTTGTATTAGGCCCAAAGTTGTCATGATAAATTTGCGAGATTATTAGATCGTTCCACGCCCAGTGGCAGCATCTAAATTAAGGATAGATATTTGTAAAGAGTGAGTGCGAGTATCCTAAGTTGAGTTGTAGTAGGAGGCAAGTTTAGTGCGTATTGATTAGTACCAATTTGGCTTAATGGTGACTCGCCTTCATGGGGAAGCCACGCTAGGCTTGTCTCGTGCCCAGCTACTAGAGCCTTATTCGCAGGCTCATTTCTCGTTGCAAGCTTGCTGACTGGGACGAGACAAACGCTAGGCTTCAGTAAGTACAATTTCCTCTACGGCAAAAAGAAATACCACGACAGGGCAAGCGCAATAGAAAAGCCCCACGCCGGGCTCGAACCGGCAACCTTTAGATTAGAAGTCTAACGCGCTACCATTGCGCCAGCAGGGCTTATTGTTAGAGCCGCATTTTTATATGTAACAAGGCTACAAATGATTGCTTGTTTCTTCCACAACTATTGGTGTCGATAAATACTTGGGAGGTCAAATGTTCTGGCGCTCACTCCTAGGAAGGAGCGCATAAACCGTTCTAACTTACGCTAGATCTTTTTGATCACGAAGTACGAACGTAGAACTTCTTTATTTGAGTCACCTTAGGCTGATAGTCTCCATTCGATAGCAAAGCTACCTTGAAGTCAAGCTGCAACTGTAGTGCGTACTGCTTAAACTTGAGTATTGTATTATTAAAGAACAACCACCCTTCTATAACAAGATAATGTAGTACGTCTTGTAAGATTGAAGTTGTTCTAACCGCTTCCACCGATCTAACTAATCTAAAAGATTACAGGAAGAGGAAAAGGGATTTTTGGGGATTTTTGGAGATTTCTAGATGGGGAAATTTTTTAGATCGCGGTTAGAACGACTTTCCTACGGAAGAAGACCTCCCAAATTTCATTTAATGGCTTCAGTACCTAATACATAAAGATTTATTATCCCTTCATCAAAACCACCAGATGCAAACTTTTATCTTAATCAAGCCCCAGGATTGATTACAACCTCCCGAAGCCTGTACCACGCCTAGAAGCATGCCACATGATATAACCCTTGACGAATTCGTCAAATACGTCCTTCAATTCTTCCCTTGCACTTCAAGTTTCAATAACTTCCTTTGTTAATTGCACCTATTCCTGACAGCAGTCTTCCGTCACCGCCACAAGATCACATTTGTGAACCCTTGCCGTGTTCATCATGAATGTATTCCCCTCCGCTCTAGCCACTGGTTTCTTGCAGAATGACATGATTTCATTTGTTTTAATCATACTGTATTCACTCTACTTAGAGTATGACAGCCCCTTAATCCCCTCCGCCTCCGGGCTGGCCGGCTAGATGGCGGAGCTCCACTCCTGCTACCCGTCGTCCCATTCTGACAAAGGAAAAGAAAGTATCTAAACAGCGATCGATATAGGACATGATTTCATTATTACTATTGACCAATTTGATTATGTCGGTTAAGGCAGGGAGATGTGCGTCGAGATACCGCTCCTTGGGGAAGAAGGCCTCCGGAAATATCATTAAAGTATACGCCTCACTGTCTCCGGTCTTCAATCGAAGAAATTCTGGGAACCGGCTTGACGATTCTAGAACTGACAATCCGCGAGGGAATTCCGGAACATGCTCTCGATCATACAATAAATGAAGTAATCGAGTGTACCTTTGATGATAGCTGCCGGAGAGAGCGGTCTAAAGAGTTGCGGAGTTGCAGTGATGATCAAGCGGTGAATTTGGTTGAGGATGGGAGTCTGGAGTTGGGGGACTAGAGACTGGAGACTAGGCGTTGGGGCAGGGACAAGAGGATTGAATGTACTCTAAATTAATACCTTTCTTTTGTCTCCTACCCCCCCCCCGTAGGTAGCAGGAGCGCGGCTTGACACCAATTATTGATATTTTCCATACTCGCATCCCATGACCTGGACTTATACTCATAAATACGCATAATTCACTAGGAATTTTTGGATAAGTCCTGGGTGGTACTCCAAAAGTCTTCCCGAATGCAATTACTCAGCAAAGTGGTGGTTTCTATGGTATCGCAATTATTGGGCGATGTCGCCGTCGCCACGCCACGCTGTTTAGCGGAAATCTCTTGCTACCAACGAGGGGATAGAGAGAGGTAGGATAAAGTTGAGAAGTTCTTGAAGGGAGGGGTTGAACTATCTGGCCTCATTTGTGATTGGATAGCTTTAGTTTTGTATGACGCATGCGGAGAAGAAGTACTATCTGCGAAATCAAGATGCCCAGATAAACTTAAGCAAGTCGATTCCAACACATAAGAAGGCCGAAACCACGCATGAGGGCAGCGATAGTTGGAAGAGCAGGTATGAATGGAGGAGTGAGATCCATGTAGCAGAGAAATACTGTTCGTGGTTGGTATAATCGATTTTGTCTGTTTCTCTTCGTCCATGGTCAATTCCCGTAGTGCTACATTGATATGGTGGATGGTGGTCCTTATAAATGGAATATCTGAACAGAGCTGCTTGATACCGTCGTGGGCAGTTGCATCAAAAAAATAATTTGTTATGGAAAATTGCCCTGGTAGGCTTTCGATTGATGAAGTATGATCAAGAAGTGGTCTCGAGTCTCGACCTAGGCTCGTTCGCCAGCTCAGCTATGTGAGATTGGCCAAAACTTACGATTAGAGAGGGTTCATTCCGTCTTGTCTCGTCCTCTCAACGTGGTACACCCAAAAGTGTCACACGACTACCTTGCTCGCGAGCTCCTGTGGTAGAGTGAGATACGAGTGGCCAGTAAAGCCGTTACGCCAGTAGCGGTTCGAGACTAGGCCAGTCAGAGCATGAAAAAGCCCAGTTCTGTAGTATATCAAGACCAGCCAGTTGCTGAGCGTGTACCCCGGTCGCCGTCGTAGTCACCATAGTAAAGAACCGGGAGTTCATATATCTCCATATCTCGGCAGTATTTAGCCAAATTAACTTAGTATACCATAGAAGTTTCATTCTGTTCAGTGCTTCAGCACTAACGTTAGCTGTAACCTGTTGTATTATTTTCTTCTCAACCGTACATGAATTCAAATTTCGTGGACCATCCGCTGTTTTCGTCTAGCAGCGAAAACAAATTTGATTGACAGTGGAATCATCATTACCCTAGCAAGAAACCGGGAGCTTATAACCTTTTACACTGATTTGGCAATCAGCAAAGTTAGCTCAGTACCCATGACTTAGGATAAATCATTAACTAGCGCTTACCGCTTGCCTTAGCTTTCCATTTTTGTCATATTTTCTCCCCAATAGAGTGTGGGTTCGAACCTCGATTTTGTTGTTGTTGTTGTTTAATCATACTGTATTCACTCTTACTAGAGTATGACAGGACCTAATAACCCCCTCCGCCTCCGGGCGAGCCGGCTAGATGGCGGAGCTCCCCCCCCGCTACCCTTCGTCCCCGCTTACCTCGATTTTGTTTTTGTGGTTGCAACAATTCTTGTGCGTACCGTCCTGTTACGCCGCTATCTATATTGATATTGATTGTCCTTAATCGCGTTGAAAAGATGTGCCCAATTGAGGAAGCAGTTTTTACAGTAATGCTAACAAGGATTCTCAGATTTTGATATCTCGGGAGAGTAAGTTCCCATTCCACGCAACGTGACAGGAGGAGTAATGAACATAAGCTGTTTTAGCTTTGACCACCGAGTTCAGTAAATACTCTCTCTTGAGAACTCTAGAAAACGTCGAGTTCTTATTGCAATCAATGAACGTCTAAACCACAAAGCAAACTAGTGCAGCTGCTATCCATCAGAACCCCGTACACCGGACCCTTACTCGTCGTAATTTTAGTCTTCGACACACTCCTCGTAACAAACCGGGGCGGAAGTCACTTGTCAGTTTGTCACCCAATCACCGCCGAATTTTGTTTCTCTTCTGTGGTACCGCATCGTTTCTTTCCGCTTCCTAGCTTGAGATGTTCACGCATGACTTCCTCTTCATAATATTTCCCTCCACGATCATTGAGCACGAAACCGTAGAGTATCCACCATACAAGATATTTCAGATAGGCGAATGAATCTGATAACACGGTATACAAAATATTGGCGTAAAGCATTATCATACATATAAGCCTTCGCCCCTTTGACTAGGTTATAAGAGTATTTATCTAGTAGGCCTTGCATAAAGCTTCCCTCCGCTAATGCTTCCTCATACGCAATCCTCAATTTTTCCGAATCCTTTCCACCTTGACGTTCTAGCTAGCTCTCATTTGAGCTTGTGCAACTTAAATAGGCCTCTCGTAGTATTCTGTTGTTCTTTTGTCGTATAGAGGCAAAACATCTTTGTCTCCCTGTGGCTGGCGTTCCGCAAGTTCGGCAGTGTATATAAGTTTTCCCACCTGTAGAGAAGCGCCTCTTTCTCAGTTCTGGGCTTGTTTGTTCAGGATTCATCGTGTGTATAATCTAAGTCAAAGTTAAGAACTAAACAGAAGAGAACACAATACTCAACAATATATTAGCAAGAATTATTTTAATTTCACCAAGTAGGATCACTAATACAAAGTTATCGAATGCATCTCTAATACCTCCCAAGGATTCAAGGAGGATAGTTGGGACTAAATCCAGTCGTGCGTTAGCCTCTGCCGGATACGATAGATTGATGGATACGGGATTTACATGTGCTTTCCTAGATCTTCATTGACCCCGTCGACTGTGTCGGCATAATGGTATCGTGAGGGTGAGGATCATTCCTCCCGTGGAGCAGCAGGATTTGCCTGAGAATCCATGCCGATCTTGCAATTTAATCCTGCTGAATGCACCAAGAGCTGATCTTCGGACTAGTTGGCGTAACAGAAGTGTCTCTTGTGAGGTAGATGCTTGGGTATCTTTGCCTAGATTGCAGTTGTTGATAACAATGGTCTCTGTGTCCCAGACGGCAATGCAGTTAAAAGGAGAGAACGGAGGTCGGCGGACAGTGAGGAGATGGAACGAAGGAGCGCTATTGCTAAAAGTTGGGTCCACATGGTCTCGCTTAAGCACCGGGAGATCGGCTTGCATTCCCGCCACTAGCATACGTCTGCTCCACGACTTCACGATCCATGGAAAATGCCAAGCTTCACAATCACAACACAATCCACCTCATGCATACGGCCCAGGCGCCTTATTAGGGGCGTGGGCGTGTCCAGCGCCCACACCTAACAAGCCGCTAGCGGGGCACCTCGTTGCCATACTCCCACCAGAGCCACCTCCCCCGCTCCCAC
>Ga0307514_10001059_pt1 | contig 39324 bp, 48 predicted proteins | sample 16_EM_MG_FD_203088 | JGI IMG/M metagenome (GOLD analysis project Ga0307514, IMG submission 203088) | Populus trichocarpa ectomycorrhiza microbial communities from riparian zone in the Pacific Northwest, United States - 16_EM | ecosystem: Host-associated > Plants > Roots > Unclassified | place...
TTTTCTTTCGATAGTCGAGTCATTGAGAGTGGTAAATTTTCAGACTCTGAATGTGACATCTCCTCTGTCCGGGGAGAAATGGGACGATTCTGGGGTAGTGGTCAAATCTTACTTTGAATCACACGCAATGACAACAGCTCACCCGTCCCAACTGTTCCTTTACTACTTCCCATTTCTCACCCCAATTTTTACCTTTGAGCGTTCCAAGTTTCAGCAATTTGCCATAGTACACAACTTCCTGCGGATCCAACCCGCGCTCTTTCAGAACTTCAGAATAGGCTTTGAAAACCGAAAAAAAGGTCGTTGCGGAAGATCCAGCGCGTTCGATGACAGCATCAACGATATCGATATCTTGAGCAGTCAGATGCTGGAGTTCTGGGACGACATGCCCTGCTGCTTCATGAGCGGATGATGCGTTTGAAGTCGTAGAACGTAAAAGAGAAGGGGCCAGTCGTTGAAGTTGCAACATAGCACATGAGGTTGTTCTCACTGTCTGAGAGACGCGTCGACATTGTGCGCAGCGTGATCGTGTATGGTTACGTAATCACCAAATACATTGCGTCGTATTTTTTTCCACGGAGAAATTTCATTGTATAAATGTATAAAAAGTGAAGAAAAAAATTGATTTGGTCTAAACTATGAATACATGCTAAATTATTTTAGTGGCCGTCGTAAGTTGATGCATGAGGTGCGAGAAACAAAACGGCTCAAAAAACGCTTAGTCAACCTCCTCGACCGAAGGACCACCATCATCGGCACCAGGGAAGCCACCAGGTGCGCCACCAGCACCAGGGAAACCACCAGCACCAGGGAAACCGCCGGCACCAGGGAATTCACCAGGCGCACCACCAGCAGCACCGTAAAGTCTCTGCATGATCGGGCTAAAAAGAATAAGTATCGATTTTGTGTGTAAAAAGAAGTATTAGACTCACTTGGCAACACCCTCGAGCTCCTTTTGCTTCAACTCATACTCTTCCTTGGAAGCTTCTTGAGAGGCGTCAAGCCATGAAATCGTCTCATTGACAGCAGACTCGAGTTTGCTCTTGTCAGCGGGATCGAATTTGCCAGCGAGCTTATCATCAGTCAGTGAGTTGCGAAGGTTGTAGGCGTATGATTCGAGGCCATTCTTCGCGGTAATACGAGCTGCTGCAAGTTCATCCTCAGCCCTGTACTTTTCGGCTTCTTGGACCATCCGTTCAATCTCCTCCTTCGAGAGACGACCCTTGTCATTAGTGATAGTGATGCGATTCGACTTGCCGGTGGTCTTGTCGGAAGCAGAAACGTTGAGGATACCGTTGGCGTCAATATCAAAGGTGACATCGATTTGAGGAACACCACGAGGAGCAGGAGGAATGCCGGAGAGCTCGAATTTACCGAGGAGGTTGTTATCCTTCGTGCGAGCACGCTCGCCTTCGTACACCTGGATAAGGACACCGGGCTGATTGTCAGAATAGGTAGAGAAAATTTCGGATTTCTTGGTAGGAACAGTCGTATTGCGCTTGATGAGAGCTGTCATAACACCACCAGCGGTCTCGATTCCAAGTGAGAGCGGTGCAACATCAAGTAAGAGAAGGTCTTGGGTTTTCTCAGAGGTGTCTCCGGAGAGAATAGCAGCCTGCACAGCAGCACCATAGGCGACGGCCTCGTCAGGGTTGATGCTCTTATTGGGTTCTTTGCCATTGAAGAAGTCAGACACCAACTTGACGATACGAGGGATACGAGTGGAGCCGCCAACAAGGACGATCTCGTGAACGTTAGATTTGTCAATCTTCGAATCCCGAAGCACCTTCTCAACGGGTTCAAGGGTACTACGGAAGAGATCTTGACACAGCTCCTCGAAACGAGCGCGGGTAAGGGAGGTATAAAAGTCAACGCCCTCATAGAGAGAGTCAATTTCGATGGAAGTCTGGGTGGAGGAAGAAAGTGTGCGCTTGGCGCGCTCACAGGCGGTACGGAGGCGGCGGACGGCACGAGGGTTGGACGAGAGATCCTTTTTATGTTTACGCTTAAACTCCTGGACGAAATGGTTGACGAGACGGTTATCAAAGTCCTCACCGCCAAGATGGGTATCACCAGCGGTGGCTTTAACCTCGAAAATACCCTCTTCAATGGTCAAGAGGGAGACATCGAATGTACCACCACCAAGATCGAAGATGAGGACGTTTCGTTCGCCAGTGACTTTTTTGTCGAGACCGTAAGCAATGGCAGCTGCCGTAGGTTCGTTGATGATTCGGAGGACGTTGAGACCAGAAATGGTTCCAGCGTCCTTGGTGGCCTGACGTTGAGAATCGTTAAAGTAGGCAGGAACGGTGACAACGGCATTGGTGACAGTCGTGCCAAGGTAAGCCTCTGCGGTCTCCTTCATCTTCAGAAGAATCATAGAAGAAATTTCTTCGGGGGACTGAAGTTAAAAAAAATTAGCCAAATAATTCAGCGTAGAACAACAAGTTGACATACGAATTCCTTATCTTCTCCGCGGTATGACACGCGGATATAGGGCTTACCCCCCTTGTCGAAGACTTTGAAGGGGAAGTGCTTGATATCAGATTGAACCTCAGGATCCGCATACTTGCGGCCAATGAGACGCTTAGCGTCGAACACACTAAATTATGAAAAAAATTGAATGAGTGAACCTGCATGATAAAATTAAAAACGGATACATACGTATTCAAAGGGTTCATTGCAACTTGATTCTTCGCAGCGTCACCAATCAGACGCTCGCTATCGGAGAACGAGACATACGATGGTGTTGTGCGATTACCTTGGTCGTTGGCAATGATCTCAACACGATCGTTCTGCCATACACCGACACAGCTAAAATAGATGTTGGTCAGACGTATTCTACCCAGTTTAGCTCAACTCACGAGTAAGTTGTACCGAGATCGATACCGATTGCTTTTGAGGAAGACATAATGAGTAAGACTTTTCAAGGCAAGAGATGGAAAGACAGTTAATGAGGTGGAATGGTTCTCTGACATTATATATTCCGCCCTTGGAATCAACCAGAATCTCTGCGAAGTCTCTGGAATCTTTTGGTATGTCACGTGTGTCATAAATGTCAATGACGTCACACAGATGTATCTTTTAGGGAAATACATGAATAAGAGCCGCGACAAGTCTATACAATCCAAAGGCCATTCGAATAGAAAAGGAAAAAGAAGAAAAAAGAAGATCGTAAGACCGTCTATCTGATACATTATGTGCATGAAAAAGATAGGGGAATAAAAAAAGGAAGTCGCAATGTTCTGGATTTCAAGAGCCCATGTATAAAGCACGAGACTCAGCGAGGTCTCTTGAGAGGAGGGTCATCTAAACTTCGATGAGCTTGGAGGTCGCGCAACACTGTCGGATCAACTACACAGTTGATTTATAAAAAGGGTTATTCCACCGAAGGTGGTGAGGGAAGGCTGCATACCTGGCAGAACGCTTTTTCGACGGGCATGCAATGCCTGGTCAAGCGTGTGATCATGGTGTCCAACTTGCGGAATAGGACTCTAATCAAAGAAAATCAAAACAGAATTTTTTCAAAAAAGCCGATACGAACATCTAGTCCTGGATCAGCCATTGGTACTCGCTCGAGTCCCGTCTCATCTAAATCGCCCGGAACCTCGTCAATGGATGCTGCATGCAGTTCGAGCGACAGGTCCAACATGTCTGCGTCATCAATCGGAACGGGAGGCGCAGGCGGTTCTCGAGCTGGCTCAATGTAACCCTGCGGAAAATTTCCACCATTGTTTGTCAATGCTGTCTCTCTCAGCTTGGTCCATGCCTGATACTGTCGTACTGCATGTTCTTGCTCCCTGAAGTGTCAAGTTGAGATAAGGCACTATCCAATTATATATCAAGATCTTACTCAATCCGATTGTGCTTGTATTGTTGCATGACTTCATCGAATAGATCAGGATTGAGCTCCATATACAACTTGAGCGCGTTGTATACCATGCCGTGGATGGTTCTATGACTCAGACATCAGTCAAATCCAGCATGAACGAGCAAAAACCGACCGGTTCCAATGTGATTTGGAATTCGTATAGAGTGCCGGGAATACGATAGGAAGGATGACCGAAAGGTTGTCACTCATGAGATTAACAACATATTCGTTGTTCCAGTACAAAAGTGCACGCTCTGCCACCTGGAAATGTTGACTATTGATACACCGCGCCAGTTGCTGGAATAGGGCAACCTGGATTTTCTGGAATTCGGAAGGGTCCGTGACGTCCAGTACTTCCTCTACCTCATGAAGGAACATGACTTCTTTTGGTGAGTTGACTTTTGGCCAAAATTTGAGAAGACCCATCATAACGTCTTCTGCAAGGGCGGGATCTTTCTCCAAAAACTGAACCACGCAATACGCTAGTTGAGGATGATAAAGTGACAGACTCTTGACTTTGTGAAGTGGGATGAGCACTCTGGTCAAAAATGTTTTGTGTTCATCTTTCAACGGTAACGCAAAGCCATTGATGATGGAGCCCAAAATTTCAAGAAGTTCGGCGATGCCATTGTGACGTTCGGTCTCGTAGATAAACTGGAAGAATACATTGTTGATCGAACGACGAATGAAGGCTCGCAAATTGAGGAATTTGCCATAAATGCGATGCAACGTCGTCTTCAGAAAATCGCGCTCCCTGGGATCCTCCGAATCGAATAGTTCGAGAAGATTTAGGATGAAGAGTTGGTCGATATATCGTTTCGCAACGTGGATATTGAAATCTGGACTTTCCACAAATCTAAGAAAGAATTCATAGACAATTTGTAGATGTGGCCATGCAAGTTCTAAAACCGGCTCATCTTCTTCAGGATCAAACGCATCTCCTGTCGGATTGACAGGTGGGGGTATCGAACGGAAGAGGTTGGTAGCAAACTATGAAATTTTCTCGATATCAAAAATATCTGGTCAGCAAATGATTGCGGCTCACCATGCTGACCACCTCTGGGTATAAATTCTCTGTGATGACACCACGTTGAGTGGTGACATACTCGAGCATCTCATGCAGAGTCTGTGCTTTGATTTGCTTTCCCTTGAGCTCAGAGCTGGCGTCATTAAAATCGAACAAAACGCGACATTGATGAAGTTTCTTTATAAAAAGTAGCGGACGCTCGCCCGGAGGCGCCTCTGTATGGTAGATCATTGAAATAAGCTAGTGACGCGGAAGCGAATAGAAAAGATACACGAACCCATAAAGGGTGGGAGGGGTTCAATCTCAACTTTCTCAGTAACGACAAACCTGCTGCTCCTCTGCTTACGGGGAGGCTTCCCAACCATAGGAATTGTGTCCTTTGGGCCAGGGCGGAGGCGATTGATTGCAGAAGTTCTCGGAATAGCTCCATTAGAATCGAGTCCAGTGGAAAACCTTTCTTGATTGGATGCAGCGCTCACTGACCTTGAAGCGCCATCTAATGTTGGATCTGGACTGACGATGACAAGGGGAGGTGTACTACTGGGATTGTCAGCTGTGGAACGCCTCTGATCTGGGTGCGCCTGGTTCGAAGATCTGCTTGATGACGAGTGGATTGAACCAAAATTTGAACTAATGTGATGGTTAGAGGAAACGGCCTGCTGGGTGTTGTTGCTGCTCTTCGGAGGAGGAGGAGGCGGGGCGACTAAGGCCGGAGACGAGGACGAGGACGAAGAATGAGAAGAGTATTTATCCTTCTTTCCGGAAGCCGTGTCCTGAGAACTCTTTTTAGAGAGCTAAAAAGAACATAATGAGTTCAAGAACGGTATTGCGCGAGATATACACACCAAATTTATCTTCTTAAAGTTCTTCATCGAGCTCAACAAGGACGGAGGACAAATTGGTACACAGCAACCACAAAGTTCGGGATGTCACGCGTGTGACATGTCAAAGACAACAGGCTAACTCGAAATACAATCTCTACCAATGGCTGGTATGTCGTTCTGTTGTGTCTCCTTCGATGCGCTGTTCTTACATTGTCCATAGCAATATATTCAGTATACACCTCTCCTTCACATCCGCCCATACCAAATCACCTTCCAACCCTCATTGTTACACCACATGGTGATGCCTTTTCCCCCTTTCCTTTCAGTCTAGCCTACTCACATTTGACCAGGCCAGCCATCCAATATTCTATACTCGTATCTTCATACCAACTATGTGAGTTCTCGTAACCTTTTGCTGCCAACAATGCTGAACGTTACTCCTCAGAACACAGAAAACTATCTCTTAACGCCTTCACCTCAGGGTGATCTCTGTGTTGCCAAATTATTCCCTCCTCGCTCCCGTGAACCCGGCAAACCTTCTGCCTCCGATCCAGGTCATGGTTCGTCACCTTCCTTGCGCGTAGTAAGATGCGAAGCATCTCGAAATCTCAAGTGGACGATCGCAAACACCGGGGTCATTAATTCTATATACAAGCTCTCGTTACCTTCCCCCGATTCTGCGGATCTCCCACTCTTCCAGATATCAAAGCCCAACCCAAATGCTACTTTCTGGAGCATGTTTTACTTTGCATATGCCGGACACAACATTCCGCCTAAGCGCATTGAGTTTGGCAAAATCCAGAAAAACCCCAATGGCGGTGGTACGCGGATCAGTATCACTGGCAAGAGTCCAGAAGAGAAGGCTGTATGGCAGACCTTGGGAGAGGGCAACGAGGATTGCGTCGAATGGGTTGTACTTTGTGCCGCTCTCAATCTCCTTGAGTGCGTTTTATTTCCTATTCTCTCACACAAGCTATTTTACCAAATAATGACTTGTACTTGTTTTCTAGCGACGAAATAATGAAAGCGGCTGAAAAAAATCCACCCCCTCCTGCAGCTGCAAACCCCAATGGCGGCCGTCCAGCCCCAGTTTCACTGAGCGATTCTCGTCCAGCTGGTGGTAGTGCTCCCCCAGCAGGTCGGCCTGGGCCTGGGCCTGGCCCGGCACCTAATTTAGGCCCAATGCTATCAGGCCCAATTCCAACAGGCCCAATTCCAACAGGCCCGATGCCTCCAGGCGCTCCCATGCCAGGATCCCAAGGCTTTGCTCCTCCGCCTGGCAGATTCCCTCCTGGTCAGGGTCCTCCTCCAGGTCATTTTGGTCCCCCTGGCCCTCCTGGAGGACATGGTGGTTTCGTACCACCAGGCTTTCGACCCGGACCTGGACCTCCAGGTCCTGGGGTTCCATTTATGCAGGGCCGACTAGTGCCCGGTCCTGGCGGCATGCCCATGCCTCTTCAAGGTCCTCCTCCTCCAGGCTTTGGTGGTCGTCCTCACCAAGGGCCTCCTCCAGGTCAGGGACCAGTGACGCGATTTTAGTCTGCTTTCAGGGTCTTTCTTTGCTTTTCTTCTCTATTGTAATGTCAACACAATTGTTTCAAAACACAGGCAAATGGTATACCCATCTATCTCACCGGCCTGTTGTTTATTTATGTCGCTTTTCGCGTGTACTTAACTATGTCAAATCCTTGACTACTTTTTTTACTATTTTCTGAATATCTCTCGGCGTGTTTAAACGTCGTTTACATGTACACGTTCCAAACAGGACAATGTAAAATTGTAGTAGTTTTCAACAACTCATATCTGCCAACTGGCAGAGACAGATAAATGAATATGACGGCCATCTCCATGACGGTTTCACATACATGAACTGATTTATGAGCTCTTGATCATCTTTTCTAAGGCGCCCATAGACACGGCTATAATTACGAATCAGCGTGTTGTCGTTTCGGATATACAAAAAGCACAAACATTTAGGTCGCTCGAGAGGAAGCCCAAGAGCTGGGAAACATAGACTTGAGTCCATCAAGTAATGGGAGGTTTGCGTCACGACTCACCGCGTGCCCAAACTAATTGCGTTAAAGCGCCCAAAGCTGCGGAAACCGTTAAGTCGACGTAAGAACTCAAGATAGCAAATTACCTCTGGAAACACCGAAGATCACGGTGTAATACTGAGAAAGATGTTTCATTTGTGTCATATCAAGATAACATGCCATTTACCTTGAACTGAGTCAATCCATAATGATACAAAACACAGCCGGAAGTGGCGTCCACGTTCGGATATGGATTCCTCGTCTGCAGATCATTGTTGATCGTATAGCATTCCCAAAGACAGAGATCCCTACCTTCCCTTGCTCTTTCAAAACACCAGGCGCAACTTGGAATGTCTGTAACAAATCAGCATCTGATCGTTACTGAAGGGAGCAGCAAATCTTACCTTATTTACGAGGTCAATGGAGGGGCTGCTTTTCAACTCTGGTCGACTTTCGATGTATTGCTGGAGTGCAATGAAGCGAGGATCAGGACTGCGGAGGACACCATGTCCATATCTGAAAGAAAGCAAAGCATTGCATGTCACATCTAACAAGAGTGGTACATAAGAAGAGATAAATATTCACCCAGGAATTACTTGACCACTCTTTAACGTCTTCCAGAGGTAATCCTTGATATTATCAAGAGTGATATTATCCCCAAGCTCTTTCTGCATAGCTGTCTGCCATCTAAGGACTTCTTGGTTGGCAAGTCTGAGGTGCGTCAGTACAATTACGGCGGAAACAATGAAAAAGGCGCACCCATGAAGGGGCCCCGCAAGAGCAAAGAGTGCCGCGGAATAAGCGAGATACGGGTCCGAAAGGGTCGATCCGACAAGGTCTTTTAAATCCCGTTCAGAAGATCACATATAGACAAGGGGTTGTGCTTCTTACGGGAGGCGTGAGCAGAGGCATTTCCACCCTCATGGTCGCCGTGCAGAGCGATATACAGACGCAAGTACTCAGTCATATTGTGATTGTCGCCATACCCGAGCATGTTGGAGTAATTACCTGCACAAAAGAGAAGCAATCAAGTATCTATAGGCCCAAAAAATTGAAGAAACTTACCAACAAGGTCGAGTTCTTTGTCAATGGGAGCTAGAGCCTGACCAGGCTTATAAACATTACGGTAGATGCGAGCAGCGAGAGCAGGCAGTTGAGCAAGGAGATTGATACAATCTTCAAACGTATATGTCCAGTACTCCGATTTCTTGATACCACTCTCGTAAGCAGCCTGAAAAACACTGTTGTGGTTAAGAGCAGCGACACTCATTCCCAATTGAGTCATGGGATGTAATGTTCGAGGGAGTCTAACGATGTGATGAGGACAAGATACAGTCCGAACAGCCTTACAAAATCCTACGAATCAACAAGGTCCTCAACAAATTTCGGTAACGCTCCCCTCTCGGCCAATTCTTTTGACAAGCCAATGGTCTGTTCCTTGGTAGGAACCTTCCCCGTTAGGAGTAGCCAAAGCATACTCTCTGGGATGATTTCTTTTCCTCCTGGAGCTGGTGGGAGAACCTTTTGGCAGTCCGCGATAGATAAACCGTGGAATCGGATACCCTGTTAGCATGAGAGTAAGTATTTTCTTCTCTCACAAAACAAAAGACATCGACCTCAATGGGATCGAGCACAGAGGCCTCCCATAACATAGCCTTCAGTCCTCTCATGCCACCAATGATATTTTCGACCTAAAGCGGCATTATTTAGAAGGACTCAAGGCAGAGTTCTGTAGTGATACCTTTACATCACCAACGACTGCTTGACTATGCTCGTTTTTCTGGTAAGTAGTATTCAGAAGTGTTCACTTTCAATTTAACGAGCACAGCATAGTGCATACCAGCTTTTTGAGTTGTTCTCGCTTCGCAGGAATAACCTCTTCCAGGGTTTCGCGCAATGACTTTTGATAGTATAAGAAGAGACGGAAGACTTCCTCAACCACGGGCTATACCTTGGTAGACGCAAAACGTTTGGCGTACAACGAGAGTTCCCGCAAGCAAGCTCTACGAGGGGCAAGCAATGAAGAGAGCATTCTGAGGATATTCGTGAAGCCTGAGGTTAATGACCCAATAATGACCCGGTTTATATTTATCGCAGAGTGCCGGCAACGTTTACATAATAACCGGAAACGCTGCAACGAGCGGAGGAGGACTTATGACTGCAATATGAAGCTTAGGCAATTGTAGTAAAGAAGGCACTGCAATAGTCAGGCTATGGCCAAGCTATTATATATACGCTGTTCACTAGACCACCTCGACGTTGTGCTGTGCCGTGTTCGGATCTAGATCAAACATTCGCATACAAGGTATATCGCCAGCGCATACTGTTAAGCGGCTTGGTCTGCTATTTTCTTCACGATGGCGTCGGTCCTAGTACCCGTTGCATATCTAGTTATTATATTCGGTGGTCTTTTTGTTTTTAGCTTTTTTTACCGAAAGCATACTTCCCGTGAGTTAACACAACACGGCTTCATTCCAAATGCTGATCGCGGTCTTAGGAAAAGTTTATGAACCCTACTTTTCATCGCATCCTGAACGGAATGCATACATAACACTCCTTCAAAAGAAAGACCCCTCAGCTCACGATACTCTTCTAAAATCTGCTCTCGTACGACGCGCAATGGTCGATGTCCAGCGCGTGCTCCGAATCCGTGAAGACAAAGCTGCTTTACAAAACCTCTTACAGAAAGGCTCAGTGGGTGATGATCTGTGGAACAGTCTACTCGCTGCAGAGAAAGAACTGGAGGTTGAGGTTATGGAAGTTGTTGCCGAGGCAAATTCATTTGTAGAGGGCTGGGGTCAGGCTATCTTTCCCACTGCGAATGAAATGTTAGTAAACGAGAAGATGCGCACCGCTCTTGAACGCATAAATGAGACCAAAGAAGAGATTGGTAGATATTCTATCTTTGACTACTCTGATTGATAATTGACCTTTTTCCAGTGGCGAAATACGAGCTTAGTAAAAGCCTACTTAGTGCATCCCATCCAGATGCATCCACACGTTCATCTTCAAACAAGCCATCAAGCAATTTGCTTTCAACAACGTCTCTCGATCCGGAGAGCATCGTTTCGAGTGACGGCGAAGGCGCAACTGCAATTTCGAAAAGCGTCCGTTCACTTCTCTCACTCACATTTCATATCCTAACCATAATTTCAGGCAAAAAGGAAGACGAAGAAACGGAAGTGATTGATATTAGTACACATACCCGGCATGTTGACCAGTGTAATAATTTAAACATCTGACTTTGTTAAAAAAATCATTGAGAAACGTATGTAACTTTGTAAGGTTATTCGGAGGCTACAATAGCGACAAAATATGGAAATAGTGATGAAAATTTAACACATGTACCTAGAATAAAACTAGAATCCTCGAAATTATCCGCGAATGACTATGGCTTTCTCGCCTGCACCTGCCCTTGCCTTTCCTGATTTATCGACGTGGTCTAAGCCCAAAACATCCTCAGGGGCAAACTGGTGTTCATAGATAGTGTCCTCTATGAATTCTTTAAGTATGACTCTTCAAAAGGAAAAAAAAAATACCCCTACCATCTTCTATATATGATGGCTGTTTGAAGGTAGAAACCTGAATAAGCGCAAAGCGGTATTTGGTAATTTCCTTGTCGGACACTCCTAGCCGAGCTTGCAGACGTTTCTTCGTGTCAGCAAATATTTCGCCCTGTCGTAGAAAATTCAATGCAAGCCCAAAGAAGTATTACTTGAACTAACCCGCTTCACAACAAACTTGAATGGTACGCCATGAGTTCGCGATAGTTCTTTGGAAAAGTGGAAGACACTGATGACCTTGTCGGAGTCATCAGCTTCAAGTTCCTCTCCAGGAACTTCCTGCGATCAGTTGAGTAAATGAAGAAGCTTGATTTGGGCGGCTCCATACCTCAGCATAGAGTTCTACAGGGTCGGGAATATTTCCAATCATCTCGGAACCAGTGAACTCCTTCTGTGTCTTTCCATCCTTGGAAATTTCGAAGATGCGGATTTTGCCTGTTCCTCCTGACGACAGCTTTACCTGCTTGGAAAGAGTATCCGCCAAATCGTGCACCATACTTGTCTTCGGTAGCAGGAAGGGATATACGCCTTCTTCCTTGTTGTGGACTCCCGTCCATATCACCTTCAGACTACGCTTGGTTTCAAGTTCAACGATGCTAACGTCTAGCTTCTCGTAAAGAATTATAGTTGTGGTTGGGCTAGCATAGGTTGGTGCCATGATCTCTGCTATGCTTTGATTTAGTGATCGTTTGAGAATGGACTTGGGTTGACCAGTAGTTGGGTTAGTAGTAGTGAACCGCAGCTTTATAGGATCGTGTCGTAGATATTCCCCAGCCTTTTGAGACATCTTAAATGACTCTTAACCTGTGATATTGCTTTGAAAAGGCAATGGACACTTACTACGTCGTATGTGTGCTTTTTGCTAAATACTAGGTTGAATTCAGAATCAGCATCAGCTTCTTCATACTTCGGCTTGAAGAAGATCATAACGCGGTTCTGCAAAAAGTCGTAGAACTGTACGGGATTGGAATAAAGACCCTGTGCCTCGAAGTCGTGAATCCTGAAAACTGTCAATGCAAATGACCGGACGAAAGTCAAGATCTACTCACTCTTTCTCAGGCAGGTCAACCTGGAAACAGATTATATCCCCATCTTGAATCTCACTTTGACTGAAAGTATGTTTCAGTTTCATGAGTTCAATCATTCCTGGCTTAATTTCTTCATAAAGCCTGAGAGGTGTTCCAGGAGTCCACCGCATGCGCTCGTTGATGAGAGGCACGAGATCAGCGACCTTGGACATCTTTTGTATGTAGACCTTTCCGACCCCGCAGAGCGTCTGTTTCGATGTATCGAAGTGCTTGAGGAAAATCATAATCGACTGTAGAGGAATATCGGGCTGTAATGAATTGCAGATTAGAACAACCATCCTTTCATGTATAGTATTGTCGTACTTTCGATGGATCGGGAATAATGTCCAAATACAGCCTGAGATCGTTTTGCCTTGCTGCCATATTATTACGGACAACCTCGACAGCTGAATGATGGTAAGGCGGTGATTATGACATGTGGAAATTACAACAAACTCAATGCAGGCTCATTCTCAGGAATGGGCGTATCCGGCCTGACAGTCTTGTTCTGGCGGTTAACAAGGACCCACAGCCGAATTTGATTCTCAGGGTATTTGAAGTGAGGTGCCAAACGACTTTTAAATGTGCTATAGTGTTCTTGTTTGAGAACACGGAAACTCGGAAGCTCGGAGGGTGGCCAATTTCTCTCATCGAAAGTTGCAAGATCGAAACCTTCATGATGAGTGAAAGTCTCGTCGGTGATAACCTTAATCCATTTGAGGAGCTGATAGCTGACGTATGGAAAAAACGACGTTACCTTTGCTGTCAAGAAAAGATGTTGTTCCTCGCGTTCTCTCTTCTTAGCTTCAAGTTGCATCCTCTCCTCGTCCAGGCGCCTCTCTGAAATATTACAGACACTCATGAGCAACATAGATGATGATAGAAAAGATTCTTCCTACTTAAATGTGCTGGTGTGTCTTCAAATACAAATGGTGCAAGCACTTCATCAATGGCACATTCCCGGGTGTAGACCAACATATATGCGTTAGTGAACCGCTTCAACGTGCGAACCTGGTTACGCTGCACTGTTTGTGGTAGTCCCAACAACGACTCTCCACCATAATTTTCCTCGAGGACCTCTTTATCAGTAACGGGTGTCACTCTGTCATCATCAAATTTCAACCAACGTGTATTTCGGTCGGGCTTGATGAGGGCAAAGTAATGGCCGCCATGAAGATCTCCAGAGTGAACGAGAACGCCGTGAAGCCTGTAAACCCAAGGTTGAGACCTGTCTGCGTTGGGGTCAAGGAACTCGCCGAGGTCGATTTCAAAGGGGAATTCATGCCGATCATTGATCTTGACCATAGCATCGCGTTGAATATCATATTCGAAGCGTTTCAGCTGGAGGTGAAGAACGGGCGGGAATGATTCAAAAATAATGCCCTTCTTAGCATCCTGAAGGCCAAAGCCTTCCGCATGATACTTGTTTTCCCCATCAAGCATTTCAACTTGAACGTAGTCTTTGAACGACTCATAGAGGTTCTTCATCCCTTTGACATTGAGCTGGATATCTGATGTGAAAGTCAGTAAATCTGTGATATACAGAGTAGGTCGATCAATGCACCATTGAACTCCTCCGTGCGAGAGGACTCGTATTCCACGTTGACACACTTAATATAACTCTTCATTTTGCCCAGGAACAGCTTAGCTATTGCACCCTCCGCCTTAGTGCCCTACAGAAAAGATCAATTTCTGACAAACACTATATAACAATCCCACTGACATACCTTCATTTTAGATTCTAACTTATCCTGAAGCACACGATTGAATTCTTGCACGTCATGCTGTAAAAATGAATCCAACGACTTCCATCCGAATGATTTCGTCAGTTCGGTCGTTCCTTGACATATGCTTAGTGATACTCCAGAAAACATATGACAGAGGACCTACCAACAGGTTGATCAGATGTTTGGAGATGGTAGAACGCTCTTTGCAGCGCTAGAGCAACACTTTCAGTTGGTGAATCGTCTTCTGTGGGTATTTGATATACAGCCTAGAAAGGAAGTTGAGGCAAATGGATTCATGACATAATGCATACTCGCCCTGCGGAAGTAGTTGGTGCAATAAAGGGACTGCAAAAGGGAGTTCATGTAACACGTGGCCCCTTGGTTTTTCAAACCAACAAATCCAGTTTCTTTCTTTGAATCGTAACTGACGGAACTGCATGAGAGATTGAAATCGACTAAAACGACGATAACATACTTAACGAAATTGTGCCACAGTACACCAGTTGGATCCTCTAAGACTCGAACATACACGGTGATTTCCGCTGACTCGTCCTCAATTGTTGGTCTCGAGTGTCCTTCTTGTACCGTAAATAGTTTGCGTAATTCGCTGAATCGCGTAAAGCCCCAGTCACATTCTTCAGCGATGAAGCGATGGTTTGCGTCTACGTAAAAAGAAATTGGTCAACAATCTCAATTGGAAAAAGGTTCTGCTTACGGCTGACGGTATAGATAGTGGGGTCATGAATATTTGAGATAACCAATGCAAACTGGGCGCATGCATGCCACCCTTCAGGCGACTTCTTCGGGTCGGCATAATCGAGATATACAGACACGGTATCATTTGGTGGTGCGTTAGAATTACCAAAAGGAAAGAGAAGGATACGCCTGACAGGATATGTTAGCCATGTAAAACACTGTGGAACGCGACAACAGTAAACTACCATCGATGACCCCCACATTCGAACTCAGGACTAGTCAGCTTCTTCTCCAATTTCTTCCAGTTGTTCAGGGGCCATGTAAAAACTTTAAAGTCTTTCACGTCGTGACCCAGGTCAGGCATATGTTTTGCGGCGAATGCCTCATCTATCGCAACGACCGTGAGCCAAATTCATGAGGTGGAGTCAAAGAAGAGACACTCACGATCCTGCACAGAGACTAAGTCATCTACGTCCATAGAAGGCGCACCATTTTGCTTTTCGTCTAACCCATCCATCGTCTCATTCTAGGAGCCAGAGATCAGGTGTTAATTAGTGCTGGAAAAGAACTGCCGCACCATCTCAAAAAGCTAAAAGTTGATGACTTGTGATCTGAAATGGAGTATTCGGCAATATTCAGCGTCACGAATATGCACGAAAGGAACCTCGGTGGAATATGCTGTGTGAGGCACCAAGTCAGTGACTCCAGATACCATAAACGGCAAATGCCGAGGCGCATGTTCCATCAACATGTCCAAACATTAAGTTTTATCCTATCCACGAGTCGAATACACCTGGAGCTGCGCCAATTTAGTGGCAAACTCGTCGTGAATTTGCTGTTCTGGCATTATTTGATTTCTTTCAATTCATTGTATTGTGAATCTAACACACGATCCTTAAATTGTCTCGACAGGGAATTCCATGGAACTCCATCAGCCTACAGGCTGGTCCACTGTCGTGTAATGAGTCAAATTCGTGTAACATCGATCAGGGACTTGCGAACAGCTTTCGAAGTTTCGTCTTGAAACTTCGGTCAGCCGAGCAGTGTTCTTGAATCAGCCAGTGGATCTACATGTGGCAGACGGAGAGTGGTATGCTTTGTTGCGTTTCACGAATCTGTACCGTTTGTCATGCATTCCGGCAAACATCCTTTTCAGTACTGATGTAAATTCTATGTAATGTTGAGTGTGATGCGAGTTCAGTGCGAGTTCAGAGAGAAAAGAAATTTTACGCAGAGCCCCCAAAAGGTAAGCCAGGTGTTTTGCTTTTCTGCCTCATGTCGTCAAAACGCCGATACAAATTCGCCGAGTCTGTCAACTCTTTACAATATCCAACATCATACCCGATAGCTTTAGACATCTCCCTTCGACATCTGTATGAAAGGTTTCTTCTCGCGTAAACACAACACCCAACCGGGCCATTCCAAGTCTACTTCGATTTCGAAAGACTCAAACAAGTTGACGATCCCTCCTTCGGATTCAGAACGGAATACTTCTAAGCCGGCGCTCGTAACCGCTGATACTCATTCAGCTGCAAGGAACCATGCGGATTTGCGAACATCAAGTCGTAATCCAAAACCTAATGGAATCTTGCATCGGAACGCTGCACACGAGAAAATACCAACACCGCCTAAAGCTACCTCTATAACTGAAAGAGTAATTTATCCAAGTAGGACTAATACTGCACTTCAACCAAAGAATCATCATCCGATTTCATCTCAACCGCCTCCGAAAGCAACCGGATCCAAACATAGAGACTCCGAAGATGTCAGATACTATTCACTTCCTCGAAGTCCAAAACTTACAACACCTTCGCATGTGCCAGTGGACCGAATCAAGAATTCTCAACTTACCTATTTCAAGAACGAGTCGGCCACAGCCCCGTCTCATGAAAGGCAACTACCATCCCTCCTCTCCACATTGATACCGCCAACAAACGGAGAAGAACAAACTCGAGAACAAGTTCGCAGTGAATATGTTGAGAGACATCGCTTACGTCATGAAGAGAAAGAAGTGCCAAAGGAAACTGTTAGAAGGGAGCCGGAGGTGGCACGGGAAAGGAATCGACGTGAGGGTGAGCGAGACGGTAACAAAAATACAAAGGATCGGGATCGGGAAGAACACGCTGCCGCTTTGAAGCGCAAAGCCGAACATGATAAGAATGTTCAAAGGCGTCGGGATGCAGAGAAGGAGCGTATACTGGAACGTGAACAAACGGGAGAAATAGACCACGAAAAGGATAGAAGAAGAGGCCGTGACAGGACAAAAGAAAAGGAACGGGAACAGGAACAGGAACAGGAACAGGAGAGGGCTCAAAAAGACAGGGATCGTGAACGGCAGAGAGAGCATGACGAAAATGAAAAGGAAAGACGAGATAGGGAGCGCTTAAGACAGGAATATCGAGAGAAACACCTGGAGCGCGAGCGACGGGATCGGGAAGACTACGAACTCGAGAGATTGCATCGTGAACGAGACCAGGAGCAGCAGGTAGTCACTCTCGTGGACAACATGCCTAATCTGAAAAGAGAACAGGAAACTGGCAGGATATCAGAGCATAGGAAGAAATTACAATACGATCGGACTGCAGTCTCTACCAGGACCCATGGTACCTTGCCGAATGGCGGAAGTCGCAATGACAACGCTGCGAAGGATCGTTACCACCAGAAAGAGCGGCATCATGAACTGACTAGAATTCGTGCCGAAGCGACAGACGGCGAGCAAGATCTCGCCCAAACCTGGAAAATCTCAGATCACGACCGACGAAAAGAAAGAAAATCAGGCTGGGTTTCAGACAATCATACAGGCCAAGAGAGCAGAACGTCAAGACAACTCCGTTATGCACCGCCTGCGGTCGATGATGCAGAGGATACTTCTGATGGTTCCATTAACCGGATGACTGCCACCCAAAGGATGCGCAATCGCGAACGAAAACTGGGAAGAAATCTGCCAGCTCATACAATAGTTTGTAATTGTCTAATCTTTGTCCCCCTGTCATTTACAATTTCTGTAGGCACCTCAGTCTCGTCAAGATCACTTATCTCCAACCGATTTATCTGGTAACCAGGTTCAAGTCCAAGTGAACTCTGTTCCGCTTAATGTATTACCCGCTTATGCTACGCCTCGCATCGTGCCACTTGAAGTTTCTCCACCTGTGGCCAGAAGGTCTGAAAAACCGCCCCCTCAGGCGTCAGATATCATTGGTTCCGAAAACCTGAAGGATGCCGAAATTCTACCTGTAAGGAGAGAAATTGTAGGGTTCAGTTTACTTGATTGATACACAACTTATCATTTTCTGCACCAGAATCGAACGAAACTGGCAAATCGAGAGGACTTCGGCACTGCGAATGCAACAGAACCTCGGAATCCGTTGGAAGTCCGTATTGATTTCCTACTATGACCTATCTCTGTGGTAATCATTTCTTATAATAGCCTCCTCGTCAACTCACTTCACGGGTCTCCATTATTCAAGGGAGAAATTCAACTCAAGTTATGTCTTCTCAAGTTCAAAGGACAGATATTGCACCCGCAGTAAGTCCTTTTTCATGCCAAATAGACTTGACAATATAATCTCTAATAATCCAGAAGCAGATCCAGTCATCAGCACCTTCTGTGCAAGATAATGGAACTGTAGGTGTCATTACAGAAGGAATGCATGCCAAAGTGCGCTCAGAGGACTCAAATGCCCCTGCTATTGTCCTTAGTGAACTTCCGGTTGAGAAACTGCTTGGTGTACAATCAATTCCGGTGCAAGAATCAGGACGTTCTCGCTTCCGTTCAAACGATGGCAGTGATTTGAGAGGTGCCCAGGACCCTTTAGCGGAGTCATCAAAAGGATCTCATTTTCCTACTGTGAGACGTACTGGTCATCTACGTTTTTGGCCAGACCGTCGGAAAGAGAGGAGTACACCCAACCATGGCGTGGATCAACTTGTTGCTTCCGATTCTCATATGGAAACACCAGTCGTTTCAGCGCGTTCTGACATCGTAGAGAAACTCCCGACTCTCAATCCGATTATGCTGAGGCAAATGCAGACGACCGCAGTGACCCCTCCAGGAGGCGGAAAAGAAACCAATTTTTCCTCAGAAGTTGGGTTAGTCAGTTCAATCGTTCACCCTCCAACTGTCAAGAAATCGGGACCACCACCGTCCCTACCCACGGTGGGTCCGACGTCTCCACAGATTGCTCCACCCACCCTTTCTGAAAGATTGAACGTGTACAGCACTCCTGCTATCCAAAACCAACGCTCTAACCCCACTTCAAAAATACCTGATATGCAGACTCATGCACTTGATGACTTTTGTGAGGATTCTCAGACCCAGGAGGCCCAGCAAACTAAAGTGACCAGGTCAAGAAACAGCCATATAAATCATCCATTGCCTAAGAGCAACACAGAAGAAATTATGGTATCTACGATTTTCCTTCCCTTTGTGGAATTGCTGAGGTACTTTTTGTAGCTCAGTGTGGAGAACCAAAACCCTTTGTTCGACCGAGCCTCCCCGAAGAAATCACCTCAGACAATGGAGAACCTTAGACAATCCAGTCATCGACCCCCAACTCATGCTACCCCTCATGCTTTCGCGGACGGTTCCAAATCGGTGCACAGCCATGCAGTAATAACCGATGCGCGTTACATGACGCCTCGAATTCAAACCGAGGAGTTGATGCTGGGAAAGCAGCACAGAAACGACGTTGAAATTCGTCGTAACACCATGCTTGTCCCGGAAGGTGCAAATTCGAACAGATATCCTATGGCGGAACAAGTTGGATCTATTAAGCGACCCCCGACGACCACTGGTCAGAAGAAAGATCATGGTCACGATACTCGTCCGCCAATCGCTGTGTCTTCATTTGGCACCGTTGGTGACTTGAATGCGGAAACTGATTGGGCCAGAGCACCTACAACTTTGACGATTGCTCACAGTCAAGCACGAATACGGGAACGTGTTGATCAAGAAGTTAACCTACCAGGACATAATGCTCCCACGAGCAACAATGCCAAGAAGGAGACTGATTCTGACATGACTCGTACTCAGGAACCTGTTAGATCACCAGTTGGTCAGCTCCGAACGAGTTCTAGCACGAGAAAGGAGGTCCAAGATCCACCTCCTAATTCTGCGAAATCACAGTCTCAGCCTAGTGTCCAGGAATCCGCCACTCATGGGCATATAGGGTCATCGACTGTTGAACCTTCAATAGGTGATGATCACATTGGCAACCCTCCTACGAAGGTATTGCTTGCCGAAATTCAGGCTCCGGTCCATACAATTGCCGTTCAAGAGCAATCTGGGTTATTAACTGTTCACCCTGCAACGAGTGCTGGTTCTAAGGGTAACGTGTCCTCCACTGTCAGTAACGCCTTTCTCACGCACAATCGCCAAGTCGAAGATGTAGGGATCTCTCGGGGGGGCCCCACCCTTAGTCAACAAACTCCTCAGAACAGTGCGAGTCCTAGGTTCTCCCCACCACTACAATCACATGCAAAATCTCAAATTGCAAACCTACACAAGGACCAGTCTCATGGAGTGGATGTTACTATTGCATTGCACACAGAACCTCCAGTTGTACGGCAGCTTGACACGACTGCGAAGTCTCATAGTCCTTTGCAGGGCGCCTACGCAGCAACCATTGCTGTGGGTCCCAGCATCACCCATAATACCGATACGTCATACTTAAGACCGGGCCATCGAGAACTAGAAACCAGTCGTCGCGCTGGATACGATACGGAACTTGTAACTCAACCACTGCATATGATTGCCGATTTCAAACAAGTTGATCTTGTGTCGAGACAGTGGGTCCCGAATACTCCGGTTCCGAACAGTGCAATTCTCTCAAGCGGCCCTGATAGTTCGCGGAAATTGTTGAGGCATGATAGCCCAGACTCTCGGAGTCGCGCCACTCAACTTGCCCAGTCTCGAGGCAGTGGACCTTCAAATGCTTATCAAGATAGTCCACAACTAGCAACGCAAGTACAGACTACGGCAGCGGTGCCTGACCCTCGTTCTCTTGCGCCAGCGCCAGACAGCGTTCCACAACTTAAGATTCGTCATCCTGTAAAAGAGTTTGATCAAATGCGGGAGGCAGAAGTTAGCGTCAACGCATCAAGAAATCTCAAACCACCCGTTCCAGCGATTGTACCAGATCCGGCCCCTCTGGCCTCTCACACGAAGGTGGGCGCAAATACCATTCACGATCCCTCCTTAGAACAGTACTTCCGAGCTATAGAATCGTCCAGAAAGGAAATTGGAGGTAACAGAGATGAACGTCGACGCAAGGATTCTCCGGATGCAAAATCTTACGAGATTGACGGTGTCACTATTGTTTCCCCCTGGGCGACTAGCTTAAAAAGGGTCTCCCAAGACAACACCGACGACACCAATCGATTGATGGAACCACTTTCAAATGAGATACCTCGAAAGCACGCAACGGACATTGGTGGCAATGCGGTCAATCGAAACCATGGAGTTGCACATACTCCCCTTCAGAAAACTGACGCAGACCTTCTCCGTTCAACTAGGCCGGCTGTGCAACAATTACCTATCGTTTCTGACAAGATAGGCTCGGTGTGGAACTTCCCGCAAACCCCACATCCGAAAATACACCACCCTGTCCTTTCGGAATTACTTTCTTCTCCGCCGCCTCGGAGTATTATACCTGATTTGATTCTGTCACCCAGTGCGCAAGGTACTTTGGGGTACGAACAACGGGATAACGGTACACTTGCGAATGCAATTGGTCATCCAGACCAGCTGCAAGTACGAGATGCTCCTCAGGAGTGGTCTAAGCAGGAATTAGATCCAAAACCACCTAACTTCCCAAGAGAGGGAATACAGGTGTTAGGGAATCGTGCAGGGCGCAGGCAATCTAATCGGAAAAGTGTCATCACAGTGACGCAAACCGGAGACTTTCCTTCAAATCCCCCTCATCTAACAGAATCGTCTCATCAATTGTTGGCAACCCAGGCAGTGGTAGATGGGACTCTGCATCATGGTTCTACCGAGCAGTCAGTACAAGAAGCTCGCGACCAGAAGAATTTGGACCTCATGACATACCCCGTTCAAGGGGGTCGTGAAAAGGGATTTGTGAATCGTGAGACCACATCTCAGGCTACCAACTTGCGAGGCGGCGGCGGTGTTTTGAAGTCTCGAAATGAAATTCCCTCCCAACCACTCCCCCAGAATTATTTTGCCCGTCATCAGCATTTGGCATCACTTCCTACACCCTCAATGGCATCCAGACATCTAGATCAAGACACACCGAGGGCAGCGACCCCTGCGATTCCTCAACTCTCCCATACCCGCATGAGACCAAATCCTGAACATGCACAAACGCCACCACTTCCACGTGCCCCTTCGGAAGAAACAATTCTGATGACACCTTCTTCTATAACCAAATCTCTGACTCTGAAGCCTACTTCGTCACGACAATCCAATGCAAGCTCTGTCGATTCAAAGACTGGAAAAAAGGCCGGGCTATTCAGTCGTTTCATCCGAACATCCAAGAAAACCACACCTGAAATTTGGCACCCGAATTCTTCCTCCAAGACTCCAGAATCTAGTCCCGGTCACTCAAAGGGTACCACAACTCTTCATGGTTCTACTACGACTCTTGTCACCGCGCCGAATACCTCCGCACAGCCAACACCTATTCCCGTTCCTGAGAATCCTCCAGTGGCAAGTGTCTTTACTCCTTTCAAATACGTGACCTCGAAAAAGCAAAGATCGTTGTCTTTATCTTCCATGGAAGCTCGAGATGGAAGAGCGGTAAGTCGTCTTTCCTCAAGCAAAGATTTTTTGAAGTTTATAGTCTCAACTTGCAGTTGAGCACTGTAGTCGGCTCTCCCACTGCGTCCATCCATAGTAATGCACTGCCGCCCATAAGAGACTCACGGCAGGCAACACATGATTGGCTAATCAATGAAGAAGATTATGCTCAATCCCGACCAAAGGGGAGGAGACCTCCAGGGGTCGTGATTGTTGCCGATGAAGATGCACCGGAGGATAGACAACGTCCGCGCCGTATGGCAACGAAATATAGAAGCGCAGGGAAACGCAAAGAAACTTAAAGTTTAAAGGCCCGGATTTACAGGACTGCTTACGATTCGCAACATCGTGGTATACCACCATTTTGTGATACCATCATTGTATCATAGTCATCTCAGTCGAAGCCATGTCGTCTTACTGCACATAAGTCTACAGCTGTTATTTACCGATTATGTATAATATTTTACTCTCTAATTACTGCCTTTGTCGGAAGAACTCGTACTCAACCGGACGCTTTCGAGCAGAATGGTGAGTGCATGCATAAGGTGGCTGTGTTGAAATTTTGCATGACACTAATCAAGGTGTGACAAGTTACATAGTGGAACGCGACGCGACGCGTTCGCCAACCTCTTCAAACCTCAAACATGTTCAAGGGTGGCCAAAATACCTCCAATGATTATTCCGCCACTAATTCTGAAACTCCTAACTCACTAAACTTGTACGCATTTTTGTCACTTCGAGGCTTTAACGTGTAATTGGTACCTTGACAAATAGTTACGATCTCCCACCACTATACGATGTGACGATCGAAGAGTTCGAAACTTGTGCATTGGACCGTTTGCGTATCCTAGCTGAGATAGAGTCATCTTTTGCTCGTAATCGATCTTGGGATGAACTAAAGAATGTAACGAACGCTCAATGCGCGAATTATCTGCCATTGAGTGCAACAATTTCAGGGCGATATACTAATCTGGGCACAGAAAGGAAAAAGGATCATTTGAGCCATTTCGTTCTTCGGCTTGCATTTTGCCGCTCGTGTGTTTCCCTCTCTTCTTGTGATCTTCCAGATTATCTGAACACGACTATAGAGAGGATCTGCGGCGGAGATTTGTGAAGGCAGAGAGCACACTCTTCCGAGTTCGCTATGAATCTGCCTTGAACGAAGATAGAGAAACTTTCCTCAATTCAAGAGACTTCAATTGGATACCCGTGAGTGATGTCAGTCCGCATTGAAAACGATGGTTGATTTTCTATAGGTGTCGTTGGAAGAGCAAAATGGTTTTAAAACTCAACTGGAAGCCGCTTTTCACGGTACAAAACAAGAGTTTGAAAGAACAAAGTATTACAAAGTGCGGCTATTATGGTCTCCCTTCGTCTTGACTGAAGAGGTCATAGGTGAGATGGACACGTGTCCCGGATTTGGTTGAGAGGAGGAAGATTTTTCTCAACCGTGGTTGGGCTTATGTTCCAACCAGGGAACAACCCAGTATCGTCTTCCATGAATTCGAAGCTCATCTTGAGAAAGCATTGGAGGTATGTCATTTGTTTTTTGGCTCTTCTGATTCTCATATTTCAGACGACTGCGAGATTGCTTCCTCGACTGGATGAAGACACTCGCCTGGTACCTATCTTGAACAATATTTCACAAGGGTTTATTGCGGGGATATCTTCAGACTGGGCCAATGCCTCTGGCGTAGAAAACATGGACGAAATCAAGGCAGAGATGGTTGACGAATTGGCGCAGAAAAATTTTCCGCTCTGTATGCGGATGCATCACGAGAATCTCAAAAAGGACGAGCATCTCAAGCATTTTGGTCGTTTGGAATACGGTTTATTCCTCAAGGTTGAGTCTATCTCAGACTTGACCAACTTGACCTTTAAGTCCTTTTCAGGTTTTGGGTCTTTCTATAGACGAAGCCGTTGTATTCTGGCGCAAGTCCTTACGTCAAGTGGATGACAACAAATTCAACAAAGAACATAAGTATAACATTCGGCACTCATACGGTCTTGAGGGCAAGAGAGCTAACTATCCAGCAAAAAGGTAACTTCCGGAGATCCTTTACTTTTCAAATATCAGCCTAACAGTTCGCATAGCTGTATTCAACTTCTAACACCAGGCTCATCAGAACATGGTTGTCCTTACCGCAACTACGATCCGGAAAATCTTTCAATAGCTCTTCTGTCTATGTATTCTCATCAAGGGCTCCGGTCTTCAGATGTAGCTGAAGTAATGGCGACAGTGAAAGCCAAGCATTATCACGTCGCGTGCACGCGTGTATTTGAACTGACGCATGCTTCTCACGGTGTTAATAAAGGCGAAGGCGTCGGAAGGGGTGAGAGTGTTACACATCCTAACCAATATGCAGCCAGAAGCATGGAGTTACGAAAGGCGAAAGATGTGATGATAGAGTAACTAAGGGTCAACTTGAAACGCCGAATACTTGTGCCTAGTTATATTGTTATCTCAGTTTATACAATATGTTCGTGACGGTGACGATCTGGTGACTCCAAGAATCTTGTCTCGTGTGCAACCCCGTTTTTGTGAACGTCAACTATGAACACTAATGATAACGCCAATGAAAAGACTCACGTCCTCCAGCAATATCAGGACACGAATGGGCACTTTTCTCTAGTCAGGCGAGCATTGCTAATGTTAATTTGACTATGATTGTCTGACGACCAACAGGAATTTCCGACTCGCTGATCTGGTCACCATCATGAACGGTGTCTGTGGATCGTTTTCCATATTCTCCTCTGCTCGGTACCTTTTGACAAGCGATCAAGATTACTTGTGGACTGCGTTGGCATTCCCTCTAGCAGGACTCATGTTCGACTTTCTGGACGGCAAGGTGGCAAGATGGAGGAATTCGAGCAGTTTATTGGGGCAAGAACTTGATAGCCTGGCTGATTTAGTACGTATATTTCTGAAAACGCATTATCTCCACTCTCAGAGTCATGCAGATTTCGTTTGGAGTTGCCCCGGCTTTGTTGGCTTTCGTTGTGGGTTTGCGGACGTATCTCGACACCGTCATCTTGACAGGATTTATCTGTTGCGGTCTTGCAAGACTGGCACGATTCAATGCTACTGTAGCTTTGATCCCGAAGACCAAGGGAAAGTCCAAGTACTTTGAAGGTCTTCCAATTCCCTCATCCCTGGTGTTGGTTGGAATTCTTTCATACTGGACAAAGAATGGTTGGATTCACGGACAACAAGGTATTCCCTGGGGCACCCTTATCTTGTGGGGCAAAAATGGTGGTCGTGGTGAAGTGCATTGGGTCAGCTTGGTCTTCGCTTGTTGGGCGGCTGCGATGGTTAGCAAAACACTGAAAGTTCCAAAGCCGTAAAAAATCCGTTCCGACTGGAGTCGATTGTGGTTACAAAAATATGTAGGACTTAAACGCAGATTTTCTGTATTTAATACCGCACGTCATCCTTGTACCCGTTAGGTGCTATCCGTTTGAAGTATGTTATAAACGTATGTTGCTGGCGTACTTCTTTGACTTGATCCTCCAGATTGGAAGGTCTGTGGGAAAAGCGCGTCGACGCGTCGACGCGCATCTTAATCTCAAGTATCATGGTCTCAGCGCAAGACGTGGATCGTATCTTCCTTCAAGCTGTCCTCTCTCGTGGTATCCTGTCAGCAGAACTTGCTAAAGTTTTATGGGAAAAAAGCGTCAGCATTGTTAATAGTAAAAAGCAGTGTTTCTTTTTGGTAACGCTTACATTAATCAAATTTGCTTGTTTAGCGTCCAACGACACACTCCACATTCCCTTTTCTAACAATGCAGATGCATGGAACAGTTTTGTGACAAAAATCAACAAGACCCTGGATAAGCTTGACCTTGAATTCAGGCTGCTTCGTGATGAATTGTCGGGCAGAGAGATGTATGCATTGGTCTGTAGTCACCCCTCCTTCGCTTGAAACATCTTCAATTCTGTCTGTTTCATCAGGTTAATAGAAAAGGAGACGAAATTGCACAACTGGCAACGGATTATACAGCCACGGAGATTGCTTTCTTCAAAGCGATTGTATGTAGTTCGCCTTGTTACACCACGCACGTCTTTTGCAACTCTCATTCTGACCAAAGGTCGAACAAATCATGCTTGCTCCACATGAAGCATTCTCGGTCTCATCCTTAGCCGCGTTGCGCGAACTTTCCACTGCTAAAATCAACATGACGAAATCTCAAGCGGAAGTCGTACTTTCAAGCTTTGTTTCAAAGGGCTGGCTTTTGAAGAGCGCGTATGTTACTTTTTCTGTCGCTTTGCATGAACATTGATGAAGGCATCACCCATAGCCGTGGCCGCTATTCCCTCTCGGCACGTTCGCTCTTAGAACTTCTTTCCTACTTAAAGTCCAGCTATCCCGATGATATCCTTGAATGTACGATCTGCACGGAGGTACGTTTCCATGCATTCCGTGTCAACTTTGAAGTTTGAACCAAGTTTGCCCGTGATAGATAGTAACGCGCGGCGTTGCTTGCACAACCCCAAACTGCAAAGTCAGATTACATTACCATTGCTTTAAGAACTACCGACAGCGACAGGCTCACAAGAACTGTCCAACGTGCAAAAAGGAATGGCCTCGTGAAATTAAGGACCTCTTACCAGTCGGTGAAGATGCTGCTAAGGTTGGAGACGAAAAACGTCGTGTGAGGCCCCAGAGCGCCCTAGCAAGTGATGAGGAAGCGGAAGAAGAGCCTGATCTAGAGAATACTCCCTCGCCAAAAAAAACTCAAGGCAAAGGTAAAAGAAGGGCAAGACGAGTGACGGATGAACTAGAAGTCGATGATGGAGAGGCTGAGCCGTCTCAAGCTCAACCAACCCAGAGATCACGAAGGAGTACAAGACGAGGAGATTAATGAACAGCAGCATGCTGGTCACTTTTGATCGGCATTATACAGTGGATTAATCTACTCCCACAAAGTTCATCTATTGGTCTATCAATTTACTTTGCTACTCGACCATCTTCAAGTACATCATCTTCAGCATTGATGAAGCCAAAGCGCCCCTTTCCCCATACTTGTCGCGTTTTGCGGTCTCTTCTTCCCTCTCCAAACTCTTCATTCCATTTTCTTAGATCTGCAAGGCTGCCAAGAGCTTCGGATGATGAAGGAGTAATTTCCTTTAATGCCTGTGTGAAATGGCGGAGGTATAGTACACGCGGCGTAAGTGACGCTTGGTCAATTTCCGCTGGTCGGATATGTTCATCTGGATTGTTTGAAGTTGATTCAACAATTTCAACACCTTTATTAATACCGGGAACCGAGACTGTAACATCCTCAACATTCTCTTCTGGATTCTCCAGTTCGAGAAGGGTTGGTCCAGGCGAAGAGTTTTTCACGGCATTAAGTGTGTGCCGAGAAATCCAGGGCAGATCGATGTGTTCCTTCACGGAATCCAAGGCAGCAGAAACACATAAATCTGGGTTGTCTTTTAAGTTGAAGCACTTCAGATTTCTTAAAGAATCATACGTTTTAAATCAGAGCCTGAAAACCCGTCTGTCCTCTTTGCTAGAGCAGCAGTGTTGACATCAGCGGCCAGGAATTCGTCGCGAAGCAAAATTTTAAAAATTTCTAGTGGTGTAAATGAGATAACAGGAATCAGAGCTATAGGAAGACTCACCCCCTCGTTCTTTTTCACCTGGAAGGTCGACAAGCAAACGTCGAGGAAGGCGGCGAAGAACTGCATCATCCAAGTCGAATGGCCTATTGGTGGCACCTATGACAATGACATTATTATCTTTGGATGCCTTAAGACCATCCATTTCTTGCATGAACTCGGTTATAACACCTCTATATGCGAAGGCGCTACCACTTTCTTTTGCTGACATCCGGGCACCGAACAGCGCGTCAATTTCGTCTAAGAAGACGACGCAGGGTGAAAGTTTCCGTGCCAGAGAGAAGACAGCTCGTACGAGCTTCTCACCCTCACCCACGTACTATATATGAAGAACGGTTAAAAGATGTTGACAAATCAGCCTTATATTGATCATGCTCACCATGTCCATGACATCTGACGGAGAGACCATCAGCATTCGACATCCTGCCTCCTTTGCTAAAGCCCGTACGACGAGAGTTTTGCCTGTCCCCGGAGGTCCAAATAGAAGACAGCCCGTCATTCCATGTTCCTTCAAAATACCTTGTGAAAACGCTTGGGGATGGAGTAGCGGCAAGGAAACAATAGTTCGGACGGCATCTATTGTCTGACTTGGCAGATGCACCTGGCTGAACGTCGTCGTCAAAGAATCTGGTGTGGATTATGTAGAATATCTGATCAAAGTGAGTTCGTGATACGACTTACTTGCATTAACAATGCAGGGTAAAAGTCGAGCTGTATGTTCATCCAAATCGGGATCGTTCTTGAGATTCTCCACCACCTTGTCTGTACTTGATCCAGGAGCATCGAGTATTTTGCCCCCACCATCATCCTGATCATCGTTCATCTTATACCCGAAGCGCTCAGTGAGCCAAGAACTCCGAGTAGAATCTAACCGCATGCAGGCAACCCAAGCTGACTCTACGGCAGACCAAGGGACCACAGTTAAAGTCGAAGGAGGCTCCTCCACGATGTCTAGGGTATTCTGCTGGACCAAGACACTTCCAATGGCTCTATCCGCAACCTTACGGACGTTCGACCATGTCGCAATTTTATTACCCCACTCCTCCCAAATTAATGGGTCCAAAATGCTAGAATTCTGTGATTCACCTTCGGGTGGTTCCCTGGTTATGAATGGAGGTTCAATGACGCCTCCGATGCAACCGACTCCCATCCGTATTGTTAGTTCATTGATCTCTCGCCGACGAGCCATTCGAGATCCACATTCGTGAGAAGAAGATCGTGACAGAGGAATCAAGACAGCAGAACGAAAGAATTGTGAACCTAGGGTCTCGTCCGAATTTGATACGGAAAGGCCTATCGTAATTCCTTCGCCCTGCACAGGTGGTGTCCCTTCAGGCCCACCAATAACAATGATACCAGGCGAGGGTGATCGATCCCTCGCCTCTGCTCTGGTTTGCAGCTTAGAAAACTCCTCCTGGAGAGCGGTGGGATTCTTGTCCCATTTTTTGAGTCTCGTGCGAAGCCGCTTTTCCCGAGCGGCTTGCGCAATCTCAGTTTCAGTAAAATCTTCACTTTTCGCATCCTGTGCTAGTTGCGAGGGTATTGACGTTCGGTTCATGAACAGACTCATGAGACTGCTTCTGGACGCAGACGAGCCGTCCGGTGAAGGATGGGCTATTGATGGGCTCATTCCAAAGATTATCGTTACTGGGGCATTGGATGAACGGGCCAAAAGTCCACGACGGCGTTGTCTTATTGCGTTGAGGAGGGAAGGGTACCATGACGATGAGGAGGGTGCCAATGTAGGGAAATCACGGATATATATCAGTCGAGGCCGGCTTTGCTTGAGGTTAGCTGCAGATTCGCCGGAGTCTTCTGGACAAGGCATATTCACAAGTGCCTCGAAGAAAAGGTCCAGCTTACTTGGAGCCTCGGGCTTTCTGGCACTAGGAGACATGACTATACGACTAGGCAAAGGTGAGAAAGCTTTGGCTATGGACACTCGCGAAGGTGGTGCCATCATGAAGGGTACTTCCTCGATGCGGTCGTCTTCAACAGCCGACGATCTTCGCCGATTCAATCCAGAAGAAGAGAAATGCAAGGGATTGGGTGACAGATTTAGTGCGTTAGCCGCTATGCAATGATTGACTCGTGAATCAACGACTTATGTGAAAGTAACCCCTGTACATACCTTTGCCAAATATTCCCCACTCTCCTGCTGCCAGTTGAACAGCGTCCAAGACCAAAACTTCTGACCCAGTCCGAAAAGCAAGTTCGTGGACGGTATAATCGATGTAATTGTCACCTCCTTCTATAGGACAGTAAAATGCCAAGGTAGGTTCGACGGTATGACTCGAACTCGACGGCGAAAGCATGGCCCGAGCCTGGTTCTGAGGATGCAATGTAATTAGCAACTTGTCCAATGCTTCCTCCAAAATCTCCGTAGGTAGAATAGAATGTAAAGTTCCTGCAAGGCTCTGGCTTGGAGCAAACAATATTTCGTTGTCGAGTCCTTCCCGAAATTCAATGACATCTGCATCCTTCGAACTTGACGCTGAGTTCGAGTCCCTCGAACTTAAACCTCCACGCGTTCTTCTGATCTTGACAGAAGATTTTTCTGTCTCTTCAACAGGCACTGTAGTGTTGGATGCTTCAGGCGAATCATTCGTTGTTTCCACAGCTGACGCGGTAGTTGAAACTGCAGATGGCGAGGAGCTGAGAAAACGGGTCTGTGTCCGCCTACAAGCTGGTGTTTTCGACCGCGTACATTGCAGAGTGCACGACAGACGTGACTGGAGAAGAGGCGGAACTTGGAGATTATGAACAGCTGCAGTGCGCTTGACCAACACACGAGATTTGCGCAGAAACGACTGTGACCGCATAGAGTCGCAAGTAGAAAGGAGACGAGAAGTTGAATGTGTTCAGCAGCGTCCTCTTCTGGAACTTCTCGAGTCGTAGTCGCGGCTGTGGTTGAATGGAGATTACTCGACACGTGACCTTCGTCAAGAGAAATCCCATTTAAATGTCAGGTAAATAAAATATAAAAGAACGAAGGAATGAAACGTCTATACAATTAATAAATGTAATACTCAGTTCAGTGTGGACAACTCTTCAGCAGCCACATCCCTATGCCCATAAACTCACGACTTCTGTTTCTCATTTGCAGCGACCGCCATCCTCGCAGCCGCCCTCTCAGCCAAGTCCACCCCTACTAGGATCTTCGAAGCCTTCCAGAGCTGGACAACGTTGATGATATTTTTCAGTAAAAATATGGGACCGGTCAGAAGAGCCATGGCGGCAGGATATGTCAGATGTCCGAGAATTGCTTCGTCAATGGGCTTCGAGTTCCATTTCATGAGATAAAGGGACACAAAAAACAGCTCATTGCCAGCACAAACAAAGAATAGTGTCCTCTGTCGATCAAATCAGCGTATGATTCTCATGGCAGGAGGGAAATACTAACGGGGTCGTTATAATACATCCACAGGATGCGGCTTACATCACTTGTAACCAATTTATGACTGGTTGAACCAGTGACAAGAGAGCTTTACAATAACGGTTAGTCCGTTGAGTTCCACGTGGACATGGGTAACGTACCTGTACATGTGCATGTAGTGGCTGCTAAAGTCAAGTGTGATAAGAAACTGGAATAGAACGGCATATGTTGGATAAGCCGAAGAGAGGTAGCACAGCAAGCACGATGTTGTACACCTTGATGAAAAGTAAGTTACCTGGATAATAAGATATGCCACAGTGGAGACATACCGATCGGTCACCATGTCCAGCACCGCTCCAAACTTGGAGGTTTGTCCCAGTGCACGAGCTGCTTGTCCATCCACGGCATCCAAAAGGCACGAGAACCCATATAGAATCGTGCAATAGATTGGATGGTGGCTCATATAATAGAGCGACAAGCCAGCCAAGATGACGCGTGAGTAGCCTGAGACAAAAGACGTGGCGTCAATAATAAGACAACAAAAGGCAGGTTAGAAAAAAGGCATGCCAATGAGATTAGGAACAAAAAGAAAAACATTTTCAGAGTAACTTTGAGCGGTTGCGAGGTCTACGGCTTCTTTGGCGTCCACCAACTCGAGCGACGGTCGCTTGCGACGTGTTGAAGTCGACTTCGTCATTGTGAGGAAATATGAAAATTGAGGAATTACAGGTGTTGGCTGGTTGCCGGGCGGCTTTGCCACAGCATTGAAAAATATTTATAATCACTCATTAATCGCACCAAATATGGAAATAATCTTATCCTGCCCTCGATACCCATCTCAAAATTGTTTTCTTCGCATTGCTATCCGCAGCTATAGTGCCCTGGAACTGTGACTAACTCTGTAATTCATTGTATCAGTAATCTTGCTCTCTCGTTACCCTCATGACTAGCAATTTCGTCTATACGCCCCCGACACACAATAATGTCCCAATCGACTACCACAACAGTCCGTACATTGGCCACTTTTACGCCCAACCGTATTCCCCGTTCATTCCGCCCATGACGTTGGGTGGTTCTGCTCACCCATCGCCATATGGCACTCCCGCTGCTGCATCCGTTCCTCTTCCTCCGTCTCCTCATCTAGGCGCAACTTCCCCCCTCTCATATTATCCTGCTTTTGTCGCATTCCCTTCCTCTGGAGATCACCTTTCCTCGCCCTATGTCCCACAATGGGAGAGACAGCGCCGGTCTTCCTGGAACGGGGGACTGCAACCGGGCCAGCCTTGGATCTATGACGCCCACACCCCTCACGCCCCTCCTGTGCGCCAACGGACGCAGTCCTTCAATGATCCATACTCCAATCCCGTGCGCCAACAGACGCAGCCCTTCAGCAATCCATATGCCCACCCATCACCATTTTCTCCACCTGCAAACAGTCCATATGTCCAACACCCATTTACCGTTCCCGAACCAATCCTTCATCCTTATTTAGATGGTTCAAGGCCAAGACACGACATCATATTTGATCTCGCTGCGCCAGCTTTCCAACCAATGCGGCAAGTAGAACGCCACATCATTGTGCCCCTGACTTTCGACGAACTCAACCAGAACGCGACCCATCCGCCCATGTATAAAATCAAATTAACTAGCGACTATTGGATCCCAGAATTTCCTGTAAATCTGGATTTCCGTACAAATAACCCTTACAACACCCACATTCCACCAATCAAACTGGGTGATGTCCTCTCTGCCATTCATGGTTCACTTCAGAAGGGAATTTCGCAATACGAATGGGCAAAGTTGCCCCCTCAACACGAGTATCTCGTCTCACAAGCGTACACGAAGAGATGCAAAGCGTTGGGACATGCATCGCTCGCTTTTCAAAACCAGGGCGTGAAGAATGTGGACTTCTTGTTTGGAAAAACGAGATTCAGAGGCTTGGTGAGAGTGGGAGAGACTTTCGAGGAAATGAAATTGATTCTGGATTGATACACTGTAATAATTGTAAACATTTCTCTCTATCTGCTTGTTTTACATTTACCGGAGCTTGGAGTTTTGTTATATATATCACTTATGATAATGTGTTATTAGAAGCCACTGATTATATCCCACTGTTGAGCGTCATTCAGGTTGAAATTTAACCTATGGGTAAACTTACTGCTGCATGAGATCCCTTTCACCCACTTGTAGGTTAATTGTCAAGCATTTGTAGGTTTTGCTACGAGACTCAGAACCTTAACTCAGTATAGGCTTGTACTCTCACTCCAGTCCCAGACATAGCCATCATTGTTAACATATAGAGCACACCAAAGAGATTCAGAAGGAGGAGTGTTACCCAAGGCTACATGTCGGCGCACATGTCGAGCCAGATTGTCGGATCTTGTGTAAAATCCACGACAATCTTTGTATGGACAATCATCTGAATAGGGGAAAAGGTCGTAAACAACGAATACACAGATTCAAAGACCCTCACTCACATGTTTTCTTCTTATGGACAGCTAAGTAATGTCTATTCCTCAAGGAAGTTCGTGCAAAGTGAGTGCCACAACCCTGTTCAGGGCATGCATACGGTTTATCTGCTCAAGGTTTTGCGTCATTTACTAAGCGTGATAGAAAAAGGAACTTGATTACTCGCATCATAATTTGATGGCCCAGCTAAAGTTCGAGTTCATCATTGCTTTGAACATGGGCAATAGGACCTGTGGACTCACGTTGGTTATGCTCGATGTGGCCTATCGTTGTATAGCTCAAGCTGTCACAACTTTGAAATCAAAGGGGTGATTTACCTTGATCAACATGTACATTGGCTGCTAGTCATTGTTGTCGTCTGGACACGACGCGATGCAAATGACAACTCACATCTGGACGGACTGGACCCCGCCTGAATCGGAGAGCTTTTCCTGACTGCCTTCATACCAGGGGAACTATTCCCTCTGGGTTCTGGACTCCTGCTCTTATTCAGAGGCATGGGCTTCTATCCGTTTCATTAGCCCGCTGTGTCCCTTCCCGAATGGACTATTACCGACAGGACTTTTCCCTTTAGGGTCTGGCTCTGGAAAATAACCTTTTTCAGGAGTATGGGCATCTATCCAGGTGCGCCATTAGCTTATACGTTTCAAAGGGTAATATCATATAGTAGGTTCACGTTGCCAATGGTCAAGCAGCTTGTCTAGCTTAAATTCTCGAGTACAAAAAACACAGGGAATTTCTATAGGAGTAGGTATTGCGTGAACCATGCAGGTGAACAAGAAATAGAAATGAAGCATTGTGATAAGGGATTTCATGGGGAGATTTATGGGGAGACCAGCTGGGGGTCCATCTTTAAATCGGATGACATTTTTGTAGGAACTGAACACGTCAGATGGGTTTCAGAGAAATATATTTAGACTATTCCTCAAGGACCCAGGCGCCCATCGATGAGAACCCAGAATGATTCCAGAGATAGATTCAGAACCATAACATACCACGCGAGTCTTTGCATGAGGAAACATATGACACGCAACAGCTTTCTCACCATTACCCTCCGCCTGAAATCCCCCACGCTGTTGGAGTCGGCAGACAACTATTTCAGTCTACTATATTGGCCGTTTTCAGTTATGTGACAGATTTTGTCCCTCTGAGTTGGTTTTGAGTATGAATTGAACAAGCAGCACTTCAATTGGATGAACATCAGCATCATATTAGTGAATAGGTTGCTAAAAATATCTAAATCATACAATTGGATTGCAGGAAGAATCATTATCTCTCTGCCGCTGAAGCAAAATATGCAACTCACTTGATTGATTCGTTCGTCAAGCCTCAGATCAATGAGCGGCATTGTCGACCTAGATGAATGCCACCGCTGAAAACGAACACAAACGCTCGTTTTCGGCCTATCATCTTGTTGAGCTGGTTGAAGTGATTGAGGAAAGCGGAAACACGTCATTCATACTCATATTTTCTGGGTGGTGATTTGTTGACTTAACAATTCATCTCCACAAAATCATTCAGAAAAACTCACAGTTGTTAGTTTTATTGGAGCTCCGAAAATGGGTGAAAATGGGTGTGCCGCATTCACCTTGATTTCAAGGATTGGATGCTGTAAGGATAACCAGTGTTACAAGAAGAAGGAAAATGTAAATGATAAACACAAACCATGTTGGGGTTGACCCAACATTTTTGTCAACCCACCCTCATCGTGTTACCTGAGTGCCGCTCGCAGTGTCCGCTTGCACACCTACGAATCTTGGAACGGAATGGAGCCCAGAGTGTCACTGATGGCTGAGGCTACAACCTAGGTCGAAGGGATGTTGAGAAATTCACAGGTAACCGATGAAATGCTGCCACTAATTATGGAGCTTCATTGGGTGGCAGCTTGGGACCTGTAACATTCGACCAGGAGTCATTCAATGATTTAGATGCTTTGCGAAAAAAGTGTTCTGGCATATTTGCGGGGCTTGGGAGACGTCTTGGAAGGTTCTGATTGGCGTTCCAAACGTGAGCTCCAGCAAAGGGATTTTAAACTTCAATGAAAAAAATGCTTTTTTGTCATGGTTTTCCAGGTAACCTGGTTGGCACTGCAATGATTTCGCATTCGAGTTCTCCTGAGGACAATTTGAATCACAGCATAAGCCTATCGGTCGATCGTGACTTTGTTCGGCAGGATCCTGATGCCCTGTTATCACTCGGTACGCTCTCCTTACTCCCTGCTGGGACGAATCTTCGCTGCGTTACATGCCCAACGTCGGATGTTGACTTGATCCACACTGACTTCCGGCACCGAGCCGTTTATACACAATTTCGTGGGCTGGGGTCCGAAGATGTTATCATACCACAATCACATACCTTATCATGGCGGGAGATGTTATCAGAACCCTGTAGCAATGGTTTCAATTTTAGCGTGCTCAGAAACTTATGGAGAATGAATGGAGAATGTAAGCTCCTGCCTTTGGTGATAAAGGCAGTCGGAGTGACCATCAATTTGAATGTTCCGTTCCACCAATCACATAAACTGATTTGACATGTCTTCTGCCATTTTATGGAGTACTTCTGTAACATTTTGAAATATTTAGATAAACATATAAAGCTAAAGGGAAGCTTTTGTCACTGGACTGACACTCGCTCCGTTGCACGTCAAGCACGCCATGATGATGGTATGAGTGCGAAGAACCTGTTGTTGTAAGCGGCACATAGAGCAATGGCGGAATGAAACCTTATGGATCACTTGTGCCAATGTGCCAGGGTTTCGTAAACTCTAGATCTTTCACGCCACAATCGCAAGTGGATGCGATGAACATGATTGAAAACTCTGCATAAATAAATTTTAAAAGAATACAAAATGTCAGCGCTAAGCGCAGCACATCATGCGTTGCGACTCACATGTCCAGCAGTAACCAGCAGTCCCCATATGTACAGAGTCATGACAGTCCACCGAGAGAATGAATGACCGACACAATGGCAATCGGATCCTCAGGCCTCAAGTTACCACAAGTGCGGTACTCTCCTCTAGAATGGTGGAAAATTATATAAGCCATTTATTTATTTATTTATATGCAGGACTCTATTCCCAAGACCATTAATTGTTTAATGGAAGGAGTTATGTCTGTGACTTACAAGGTCTCCTCTATTCCCCCAGTGTCCATGCGACCATTTATATAGAGACTAAATGGACTCTATTCCATCACAAGGCCAAATTTTGCTGTTGTACACCATGTTGGCGTCTTGGAAGTGTCTCGATATAGATGCTGTGGTCAAGAAGAAAGCGGAGTCTTCAATAAGTCACATGAGTTGTCCGCCATCGGCCGATTATATTATCTTCCCGGTCGCAAAGACACTCTTAACCGGAGATCAAATGCTGTCGACTTCATCCTTTCTTTTGCAAACCCATTATGTGTGGAATATTTGCTGTCCATGGCCTGGATAAGCCCTCAAAAAGCAGAGTAAAATATATCTCTTGCTCGAAGAAGCAGCGTCATCGTGGCCCAGATTGGTCGGGATGTTATGTAGGCCAACAGACAGTGCTCGTACATGAGCGGCTTGCTATCGTTGGTATTGGTGAGCATTATCTCCAAAGAAGTTATCATCCAAACATTCATTTTTGATGCCCCATCAGACACAGGAGCTCAGCCATTGGTAAGTGAGGATGGAAAGATCATCCTGGCTGTGAACGGAGAAATTTACAACCATGTACCTCTCCGAGAAACATTCGGGCCTGACGTCAAATTCATGACCCACTCTGATTGCGAGGTCATCATCCCCTTGGTAAATTCCTCGTGCATCTTTTGTTTTCATTGGTCTAACGACTCTAACAGTACAAAAAATTTGATAAAGATTTATGCAATGAATTGGACGGCATGTTCTCTTTCGTCCTCCTAGACGAATCTGTTTCACCCTCGCGCGTTATTGCCGCACGAGACCCTATCGGGATCACCACCCTATACCAAGGATGGAGTTCAAGTCTTCCCAATGCAGTTTTCTTCTCCTCTGAATTGAAATGCCTCGTCGAGGAGTGCGACAAGATCATCTCCTTCCCACCTGGGCATGTTTATGACAGCAAGGATAACGTGACCACCTCTTACTTCAAACCAACATGGTGGAATGGCAACGGCCCCAACGCTACCATTCCCTCCACACCGCCAGATTATACACTCGTCCGTACATCTTTGGAGGCCGCCGTGCGCAAGCGCTTGATGTCTGAGGTGCCATACGGTGTCTTGCTTAGCGGTGGTTTGGATAGCAGCTTAATTGCTGCCATCGCGGCAAGAGAGACAGAGAGGGTTGCCCAAACACAACCCAAAAAATTGCAAGGGGCCATGAATGGATCTTCCTCTCCTGTAACGGCCGACCTTCTCGAAGGGGGTGAGTTTGACCGTTGATGTTGATGATCATTAGCGTCTGACAAAAACGTCTAGCAACGGTTTCTGGTTGGCCGCGATTACATTCCTTCTCTATCGGTCTCGAAAATTCTCCCGACTTGTTAGCAGCGCGAAAGGCTGCCAAGTATCTCGAAACAGCGCACCACGAATATGTGTTCACCGTTCAAGAGGGTCTGGACGCGCTCCCAGATGTTATTCATCACCTTGAGACCTACGACGTTACAACCGTTCGTGCCAGCACGCCCATGTACCTCCTCAGCCGAAAAATCAAGGCAATGGGGGTTAAGATGGTGCTTAGCGGAGAAGGCAGTGATGAGATTTTTGGGGGTCAGTTCTTTTTTTATTCATCTTATTTTGTCACCTCATACTTTGTAGGCTATCTATACTTCCACGCGGCACCAGACCCAGAGTCGTTCCACCAAGAATGTGTAACCCGGGTGAAAAACCTTCATACCTCTGATTGTTTGCGCGCCAACAAGTAGTTTTGCCTTTTTCCCTCTTCGCATCCTGTAGCTGACCAATCAATTTAGATCGACAATGGCATGGGGTGTCGAGGCCAGAGTGCCGTTCCTCGACAAGGCTTTCCTAGAGGTTGCCATGAACATAGACCCTAAAGCGAAAACCTTCAGCAAAGGTGGTGAACAGGAAGTTGACGAGGATGGTTGCGATAAGATGGAGAAAGTCAGTTTCTTGATAATTTTACTGTTCTGTCGCTTATTCTCATCTCTTCTCCCAGTATGTTCTCAGAAAAGCTTTTGACTGTGCACCTGATGGCAAGGTAATTTGGTGAAACAACGTTAATGTTTATCTTACTCAAATTTTTGTGGTAATAGCCATATCTTCCAAGATCAATTCTCTGGCGTCAGAAAGAACAGTTTTCAGATGGCGTCGGCTATTCGTGGAT
>Ga0307514_10001060_pt1 | contig 39303 bp, 33 predicted proteins | sample 16_EM_MG_FD_203088 | JGI IMG/M metagenome (GOLD analysis project Ga0307514, IMG submission 203088) | Populus trichocarpa ectomycorrhiza microbial communities from riparian zone in the Pacific Northwest, United States - 16_EM | ecosystem: Host-associated > Plants > Roots > Unclassified | place...
CATCCAACGAGGACCTGATCGCCCCGCTGCACGCCGAGCTGGTCGAACAGCAGGCCAATCACAAGCCGGTGCAGACAGACGACCCGGTGAAGCTGGCCCAATCCCAGGCCATCACCATCCTGGGCGACAAGGCCATCCCCTACCAACTGCTGCGCAAGGTGATGACCACCTGCGCCAGCGCGAACTTCACCAACGTGTCGTTTGCGGTGCGGCAGAAAGTGGGGAGTGCGTCATGAGCGCGGTCCTGTCTTTCCGTTCAGGCGTCCTGGCTTGGGACCATGCGCCGGATGACCTGAGCCGCTACCGGCGCACCCAGGCCACGGTGCTCGCCATCGTCGCGCTGGTGCTGCTGCTGGCCCAGGTGCTGCCGCCGCCGGAGATCCTGCGCGAGCCCACGCCTGCGCCGCTGCCGGCGCCCATGGCCAAGCTGATCCTGGAAAAGCCGGTGCCGCTGGTCTTGCCGGCGGTGAAGCCCAAGGTCGAAGCGCCGGTCGCCAAGGCTGAGGTGAAGCCCGTGGAACCAGTGGTGCCGCCGAAGGCACCACCGAAGCCGCAGGTCGCCAGCCAGCATGATGGCGGCAAGCCCATCATTGCCGAGGCCCGCAACCCGGTGCCGGACAAGCCGCCGGGCGAGGCCATCGACGCGGCGCGCCGCAAGGCCACCGGCGTGGGCCTGCTGGCGATGAAGGACACGCTGGCCGAGATGCATGGTGCGCCAACTGCCGTGCAGCTGAACCAGAACATCAAGCCCGGCGCGGGCGTGGGCAGCGGCACCGGCCCCGGCGTGGGTGCCGGCACCGAGCCCGGCCTGCCGACCCGCGCGATGATCACCGCCAATGCCGGCCAGGGCAGCGGCGGCATCAACACCGGCAGCCTCAGCCGCGACAGCGGCGGCGGCGGCCTGGCCGGCCGTTCGACCACGCTGGTCGCCGGTGTGGCCGGCGGCGGCGGTGGCGGTGGCGCCGGGGTGGGCGGCAAGGGCGGCAGCGGTGGCGGCACCGGCAGCGGCGTGGGCACCGGCTCTGGCAACGGCCAGGGCGGCACGGTGCAGCGCGGTGGCGGCGGCAAGGCGGCGCGGTCGCTGGAAGACGTGCGCCTGGTGTTCGAGCGCAACAAGGGCGCGATCTACGCGATCTACAACAGGGCGCTGCGCGAAGACCCTTCGCTGCAGGGCAAGGTGGTGCTGGAGCTGAAGATCGCGCCGAGCGGCCAGGTCGAAGGCCTGCGCATCGTCTCGACCGAGCTGAAGGCGCCCGAGCTGGAAGCCAAGCTGCTGGCCCGCATCCGCCAGTTCGACTTCGGCGCCAAGGACGTGGAGCCGATGAGCGTCAACTACCCGCTGGACTTCCTGCCGTCGTGAAGGCAGCCGCCCGCTGGCGGTTTCAGCCTTCGCGGCGGCTCAGCAGCTTGTCGCGCTTGAGCAAGGCCATCAACGGCCGGTCCGCCTGGGCACGCAGCACCGGCGCCACCCGCTTGAGGATGCTGCGGGCGCTGTTGCGGTCCCCGGCGGCATTGAGCGCGATGGCCTGGTCGCAGGCACACAGCGCCAGCGCGGTCCACACGGCAGGCTGCTCGCTCTGGCGCAGGAACTCGGCCAGGGCCTGGTTCAGCAGGTGGATGGCGTCGGCGCTGCCACGGCGCATCGCGATCAGCCCTTGTGTCCACAGCACCTTGCCTTCGCTCTGCGGCGGCAGCACCGGTGCGGCGTCCACGCGCGCCATCAAGGCCTCGGCCTCGGCCAGCTCGCCAAAGCGGGCCTGCGCCAGCGCGTGGTCCAGCACCCGCGAGGCCTCGTCACTCGAAGCCGCCTGGGCCTTGCCCATCAGGCGCACGAAGCCCGTGCGGTTGCCAGCGGCGGCATGCACCCCCGCCACCCGCGCCTCATACGAGCCCGGGCGCTCGGTTTGCTGGCTGCGCCACGGGGCCAGGTCTTCCAGCGCGCCGTCCAGGTCGCCCTGGCGCGCACGCAAGGTGGCCAGGCGCACTTCCAGGTCAAAGTCCAGCTGGCTGGTGAAGCGGCCACTGGCGCGCAACTCTCCGGCCAGGCCCACCATCTCGGACCAGCGACCCAGCGCGTCGGCCTTGAGCAATTGCTGGTAGCGGTCCGCGCGGCGGTGGCGCCAGGCGGCCCGCGCAAACGGCAGCGTTGCAAGCCCAAGTGCAAGCGCCGTCAGCCAGGGGCGGTCGCTCCAGACCCCATAGGCCGCCAGCCCGGTCACCGGCACCCACACAGGCCAGCTGCGCCTGGCGGCAGCCTGCAGCACCGGCACCAGGCCAAGCCGCTCGCGCCAGCGCAAGCCCAGGCGCACCAGGTCGGCCTTTATTGCAGGGTCCAGCCCCGCTGCACCGGCTTTTGCCGCAACAGGTGCCGGGTCCACCGGAAGATCCTGGCCGAAGACGATCTCTGCCGGCCCGTCGATGTCCACCCAGTCACTGGCATGGCGATCACTGACCGCCTCGACAAATCCTTGTTGAGCGCGAGCGTCGGACATCTTGGGGCGAAACATCGAAGAAGCCATGGATCGTGAGGTGGGCGCAAAAGAGCTGACCAAACAGGGGCGGCAAGCGCCGTTTGCCCGTCATCAGCAGATCGCGTACCTGACACAAACTGTCACCTTCGGCGCAGCCGCCACCCGGCCCTTCCACCCCTTCACATCGGATTCAACGGTTTCGACAAACCCGCGCCGTTCGGGCGCGGACTTGGCGCAGCGAGCAGGCTACCTGCCGGACTCGCTCGCCATGAAGTCGCGCCGGAGCACGGCCAGCAGTGGCGCGTCTGCATGGGCGCGCAGCACCGGCATGACGTTTTTCAGCGTTGCCTTGGCTTGGGCCTTCTGGCCGGCAGCGTGCAGGGCCATGGCCTGGTCGCAGCTGCAAAAGGCCAGCGCGGTCCACACGGCGGGCGAGCCACCACGCTGCAGGAAGACCGCCACGGCCCGGCTGAGCAGCGCCAATGCACCAGGCCTGCCGCGGCGCATCGCGATCAGCCCCTGGGTCCAGGCGACAAAACCTTCCGCCATCGGCGGCAGCAGCGAGAGGTCCAGGCCGGCCATCAAGGCCTCTGCACGCGCCAGGTCGCCAAAGCGGGCCTGGGCCAGCGCATGGTCCAGCACGCGGGCTGGCTCGTCGCCGGACAAGGCCTGCGCCTGGCCCATGGCCTGCACAAACCCCGCACGGTCGCCACCGGCGGCGTACACAGCTGCCAGCCGGGTCTCATACAGCCCGGGGTGGATGACCAGCCGAGGCTGCCAGTCGGCCAGGTCCTCCAGCGCGCCGGGCAGATCGCCCTGGCGGGCGCGCACCGACGCAATCCGCACGTCCAGGTCGAAGTCAAGGTTCTCGGCCAAATCAATGGCGCTGCGCAGCCGGCCCGCCAGGCCCACCATCTCAGGCCAGCGGCCGAGTGCATGGGCCTTCAGCAGCTGCTGGTAACGGTCGGCATGGCGGTAGCGCCACAAGGCCGGGGCGAACGGCAGCGCGAGCAAGGCCACGGCGATCAGCATCAACGCCGGGCTGCGGGCCCAGATGCCACCCGCCAACAGCAGGGCGTCCACCACCAGCCAGACGCGGTTCTTGCGCGCCACGACCTGCAGCAAGGGCAGCAGGCCAGGTCGCTCGCGGAAGTGCAGGTGCAGCTTTGCGAGTTCTGCCTTGTCGGCCGCGCTCAGGCCTTGCAGGCTGGCCTCGTCCTGGCTGATCGCCACCTCCTGGTGCAGCACGACCTGCCGCAGCCCCTGGGCACGCAGCTGGTCGCGCGCCGCGCGTGCACTGTCGGCTTCGACAAAGCCTTGCCGGTCGCGGCCATCGGCCGTCTTGGCGCTGTAAAGCAGTTGAGCCATGGGTCGGGTCAGGAAGGTGGTCGTTCGCCGGACGATTGTCTGGCAGCACGCCGGCAGCGCATCCGCCATCCGGCCGCGCTTGGCTGCCGCTGGTCTGCCGTGATCCGCCGAGCAGGCATGGTTCAGACCGGCCCCTGCGTCACGGAGGGGAATGGAAGGCTGCGGCCGTCGATAACTGTATATTCATCCAGTATCTAAACACCCAACAGCTCCGTGGACCTGCAACGCAAACTCGCCATCCTGGCCGACGCCGCCAAGTACGACGCCTCCTGCGCCTCCAGCGGCAGCAAGCCGCGCGACTCGCTCGGCGGCCGCGGCATCGGCTCGACCGAAGGCGCCGGCATCTGCCACAGCTATGCGCCGGACGGCCGCTGCATCTCGCTGCTGAAGGTGCTGCTGACCAACTACTGCCTCTACGACTGCCTGTACTGCGTCAACCGCGTGACAAGCAACGTGCCACGCGCCCGCTTCACGGTGGACGAGGTGGTGCAGCTGACGCTGGACTTCTACCGGCGCAACTGCATCGAAGGCCTGTTCCTCAGCTCCGGCATCGTGCGCAGCGCGGACCACACGATGGCCGAGGTGGTCGAAGTGGCCCGCGTGCTGCGCGAGGAACACGACTTCCGCGGCTACATCCACTTGAAGACCATTCCGGATGCCAGCCCCGAACTGCTGGCGCTGGCCGGCCGTTATGCTGACCGGCTCAGCATCAACATCGAGCTGCCCACCAGCGAAAGCCTGGCCCAGCTGGCGCCGGAGAAGGACGGCCAGGCCATTCGCCGCTCGATGGCCAGGCTGCGCGTGCACATCGACGACGCCAGGGAGGCCGCCGCGCCGCCGCCAGCCGTCGTCTCGCTGGCCGGACTGAGGCCCAAACGCGCGGCACCGCCGGTCTTCGCGCCGGCCGGCCAGAGCACGCAGATGATCGTCGGCGCGGACGCGACCGATGACCACGCCATCCTGGTCACCAGCGCCACGCTCTACGGTGCCTACCGGCTGCGCCGCGTGTACTACTCGGCCTTCAGCCCCATTCCCGACGCATCGCTCGCCCTGCCCTCGCTGGCCCCACCGCTGGTGCGCGAGCACCGGCTCTACCAGGCCGACTGGCTGATGCGCTTCTACGGCTTTGCGCACGACGAGATCGTGCCCGCAGGCCAGGGCATGCTGGCGCTGGACATGGACCCCAAGCTGGCCTGGGCGCTGGCCCATCGCGAGCGGTTTCCTGTCGACCTGAACCGCGCGCCCAGGGAGATGCTGCTGCGCGTGCCCGGCCTGGGCGTGAAGACAGTCGAAAAACTGCTGGCCGCCAGGCGCAGCCGGCTGGTCCGTGCCGATGACCTGCGCCGGCTGCGCGTGCCGTTGAAGAACGTGATGCCGTTTGTCGTGCTGCCGGACCATCATCCCGGCGCGCAGCTGGAGGCGCAGGACCTCGCGGCCCGGCTGCGGCCGGCACCTCGCCAGGCCTCACTGTTCGACACAGAAGCCATCGCCTGAACCCGATGCCGCCGGATCACAGCGTGCAGCTCGCACACGAGGCCGACTTGGCGGGCTTTCGTGCCGCAGCCAGGCGCCTGTGCCAGCAAGCGGTGCCACCGGACAATGTGCGCTGGCAAGTTGCGACAGCGGCAGAGGGTGACCTGTTCGCCCAGCCTGGGGCCGGAGAGCCGCCCGCCCCGGACATGCCGGACAACAGCGCCGCGCCGCTTACGGTGCCGGCCTTTTTCATGCCGCTCTGCGAGAGCGTGGCCCTGCATGCCGACAGCGGCCGGTTCGCGCTGCTCTACCGGCTGCTGTGGCGCCTGCAACGCGAACCCGGCCTGCGCAGCGACCCGCTGGACGCTGACCGCCTGCGCGCCGAGCAGATGGCCCGCGCGGTCACACGCGAGCAGCACAAGATGACGGCCTTCGTGCGCTTCCGGCCCCTCGCCGCCGACGAGCCGTCGCAGGAAGAGGACGGTAGCCGCTGGCATGTCGCCTGGTTCGAGCCAGAGCACCACATCGTCGAAGCCACCGCGCCGTTTTTCGCGCGCCGCTTCGCGCAGATGCGTTGGGCCATCCTGACGCCTTCGCGCTGCGTGCGCTGGGACGGCCACGCCCTCGCGTTCGGCCCCGGCGCGCAGCGGGAAGATGCCCCCGCGGCCGACGCCGGCGAACAGCTCTGGCTCACGTACTACGAACACATCTTCAACCCCGCGCGGCTGAAGCTGAAGATGATGCAAAAGGAGATGCCGCGCCGGTACTGGCACAACCTGCCCGAGGCGGCGCTGATCCAGCCGCTGGTGGCCCAGGCCGAGGCGCGCAGCGGCCGCATGGTCGATCAAGGCGGCACGGTTCCCGCGCACCGTCGCCCGGCCGCCTCTTCGGCACTCGTGATCGCCCCGCCCACCTTGCTGCACGAAGGCATTGCCGAAGGCACTTCCATCGACTGGGACCTCGTGCGCCACGGCCCCGAACGCTGCCGCGCCTGCCCCATCGGCGCCTGCGCCACCCAGGCCGTGCCCGGTGAAGGCTCGCACGAGGCGAGGCTGATGATCGTCGGCGAGCAACCTGGCGAACAGGAGGACCTGCAAGGCCGCCCCTTCGTGGGCCCTGCCGGCCAGTTGCTGGACCGGGCCTTCGAAGCGCTGCACTGGCGGCGCGACGAGCTCTACCTGACCAACGCCGTCAAGCACTTCAAGTTCGAGCTGCGCGGCAAGCGGCGCCTGCACAAAACGGCGGCGCTCAGCGAAGCCCAGGCCTGCCTGCACTGGCTGGAAGCCGAGGTCGCCTTGCTGAAACCGCAAGCCGCCGTCGCCCTTGGCGCCACCGCCACCCGCGCGCTGCTGGGCCCCGGCGTGAAGGTGATCGAAGCGCGCGGCCAGTGGTTCGCCCGTGCTGACGGCCTGCGGGTGTTGGTGACGCTGCACCCTGCCGCCTTGCTGCGCATGCCTGCCCAACAACAGGCCGCCGCGTTCGAGGGCTGGCTGGCAGACCTGCTCAGGGCGTCCGACTTGCGGCCCGGTGCCGCCAGCCTCACTCCAGCGTGATGCGCGCCTTGCTCACGTACGCATGCAGCAAAGGCAGTTCCTTGGCCAGGCGCGCGTCATAGGCGCTGGCGCCCTGGTAGGACACTTCCAGGCCGGCCTGCTCGAGCGCACCCTTGACGGATGGGGATGTCAGCACGACCGCCAGTGCCACGTTCAAGGTGTTGCGGGTCAGTGCGGGCAATCCGCGCGGCGCCACCACGGCCATCCACGACACCATCTCGTACTGCGGGAAACCGGCTTCCGCCACCGTGGGCACCTCCGGCAGCTCGGCAGAGCGTCGAAGGCCCGTGGTGGCCAGCACCTTGACCTTGCCCGAACGCTGCATCGGCAAGGCCGCCACCAGCGTGTCCACGCTGAGGTCGACCTGGCCACCCAGCAGGTCCGCCATGGCCGGGCCGCTGCCCTTGTAGGGGATGTGCAGCATGTCAATCCCCGCCATCACCTTCAACATCTCGCCTGCGAGGTGGGCCGTGGTGCCGGCGCCGAAGGAGGCATAGGTGAAATGGCCTGGCTTGGACTTGGCCTGCGTGATCAGTTCCTTCACGTTGCTGGCTGGGAAGCTGGGCTTGGCCATCAACACCAGCGGCATGCTGCCGACGATGCCGACCGCCTCGAAGCTCTTGTCCGGCGAATACTGCAGCTGCGGTTTGATCGCCGGGTTGATGGTGAAAGTGCTGTTCGACGAGATCAGCAAGGTGTAGCCGTCTGCCGGCGAGCGGGCCACCGCCGCGGCGCCCACTTCCGTGCCGGCGCCCGGCTTGTTCTCGACCACCACGGTCTGCTTGAGTTGCTCGGCCAGCGCCTTGGCCAGGATGCGGCCCACCGTGTCCGTGGCACCACCGGCCGTGAAGGGCACGACCAGCGTGATGGGCTTGGACGGGAATCCCTCGGCGGCAAAGGCAGGCAAGGACAGCGCAGCGCTGGCCAAGGCGGCCAGCGCCAGGTGGTTCAGTTGACGACGGAACATTCAGACACTCCTGGAACTACATCCTGAAACGGCGGCGCATCGTAGGGAGCAGCACGCCTGTGCATCAACCCGCTGTTTCTGAATCCACCGTTGCAAAATCAGCAAACCTCCATCCCGTTTTGAAGATGTGCCCGCAACGGTGCTCCTCGCCATGTCACGCAAGATCGACCACCGCGCCCTGCAGGAAACCGCCCTGCGCCACTTCCTGGAAGTCACCCAGACCGGCTCCGTGACGGCCGCAGCCGAGCGGCTTCACGTGGCCCCTTCGGCGGTGAGCCGCAGCATTGCCCGGCTCGAACACGCGCTGGACACGCTGCTGTTCGAGCGCCGCGCGCGCGGCATGAAGCTGAATTCGGCGGGCGAGTTGCTGGCCGTGCATGCCCGGCGCGTCTGGCAGGACATTGAGCGCGTCGTGACCGACATCGAGTCCCTGCGCGGCTTGCGCTCGGGCATCGTGCGCGTGGCCAGCACCGAAGGCTTCGCCTCGGAATTCCTGCCCCAGCTGATCGCCGACTTCCAGCGTGAATACCAAGGCATCCGCTTTGTGCTGGAAGTCTGCGACCAGGCCCAGATCCCGCCACTGCTGCGGCATGGCGACATGGACATCGGCCTGACCTTCGGCACCAGCTCCGAGCGGGACATCCAGGTCGAGCGCCGCCATGCCGCGCCCATCCTTGCGGTGATGGCGCCCGACCATCCGCTGGCCAGCCGCCGGCAGCTCTCGCTGGCGCAGATCGTCGGTTATCCGCTGACCCTGCCCTCTCCTGCTTCCACGCTGCGGCAGCTGTTCGACATCAGTTGCGGCCGGCAGGGCCTGACGGCCGACGCCGCGCTGCTGGTCAACCGGCTGGACCCGGCGCTGGCCTTCGCAGAGGCCGGCGGCGGCATTGCGCTCAGCGGCGAACTTGCAGTGCGCTCGCGCCTGAAAGCCGGCAGCGTGGTGGCCATCGCATTACGCGACCGCGAGATGAACGAGCGCCACTTCGAGGTCCAGACATTGGCCGGCCGCACCCTCCCCAGCGCCTGCCGCGCCTTCCTCGGCCATTTGCAGGAAGTGCTGCAGCAAGACGCCTGACCAGCGCCCCGGGGCGGATTGCGTTTCGCCCACTTCCTCAGCGCGTCTTCACCTTCTCCGGCAATTCCTTGGGCGCCAGCGCGCGCACCTGCTGCACCAGGTTGTTGTGCGCGTCCAGGAAGGCCGCGGCAATGACTTTGCCCTCGTTGGTATTGCTCCAGCCCATGCCGCCCAGGCCACCACCGCCGCCAAAGGCCAGGCCGCCAACGCCCAGGTCGGTGGTGCGCGCGGCGCCGGTGGCCGATGACAGCTGCTCGGTCGTCTCGTTGTCGGTCAGCAGCAGCACGACCTGGGCTTCCTTGGTCTTCACCTGCTCGGCCGCGCCAGCGAACTTGTTCAGCACCGGGATGGCGGCCATCACGCCGCCAAGCTGGCGGCCGGCGTCCTGCTCGGAGAAGGTCAGGCTGGGCACGATGCTGTATTGCGCCATGATGCCGCGGCCCTTCTTGACGTTGCCGTCCGCGCGCAGTACGCCAGCGTCCTTCAGCTCCTGCTCCTGCACGGTGGACTTCAGCCCGGCATTGCGGTCCACGATGCGGAAGCAGCCGCTCTGCTGCATGATGACCCGCACCAGCGGCAGCGGCGATTCCGGCAGCCCGCCGCGGCCAATGCCGGTGTAGCCACCCTGGTTCTCGACCAGCGAAACAACGGCCACCGGCGCGTCGCACTTCAGCAAGGCCTTGGCCGCATTGGTCGCGCCATTCGGCCCGCCACCGCCGCTCACCACCGAGCCGCCCTGGCCCAGCTCCACACCTTGTTTGCCGCAACCGGCCAAGCCCAAGACCAGCCCTGCGGCCAGCAGGCCACCACGCGAAAGCAACATCGTTTCTCCTGCAACAACCCATCGGCGACAGCCGCCTCGCACGGGCGCAGGGACTCTAGCAGTGCCCGGCGACGCGCCTTCTCCCCACTAGGAGGGGACCATGTATCAAGGTGTATCAACACACTAGGGGGAACCGGGCTCACGACAGATCGAGGCCTTCAGAATCGCGATCCTCATATTCAAAGAACGAGGCTGCCATGTCCCAACGCCTGCTCCTGTCCGCCCTGCTGCTGTCCATCGGCGTCGGTTCCGCTTCAGCGCAGACCAGTCTCGCACCCAGCCTCGCGACCAACACGGCTTACGCCGCCAAGGACATCGGCACGCTGGGCGCCTACCCGGTCACGCCGGTCCAGCTCAATGACAAGGCCTGGGTCACCGGCCGTTCGCCCAAGGGTCAGAACCAGGCGATGCAGGGCTTCCTCACCGGCCCGAACGCCAACAAAATGCGCCCATTGCCACGGCTTGACGGCAAGGCCAACCAGCCCAACGCGCTGAACAACCACGGCGTCGTGGTCGGGCGAAGCAACATGGGCCAAGGCGGCATGCATGCCTTCATGACGGGCGCACAAGGCATGGGCATCCTGGACCTGGGTGCGCTGGGCGGCAACAAGAGCGAGGCCCTGGCCGTCAACAACCTGGGCCAGGTGGTCGGTTACGCCGAAACCTCGCCTGACTCGCCGAACGTGCGCGCCTTCCTGTACGACAGTGCCAGCCAAGCCATGCGCCCGCTGGGCCAATGCCTGTCAGACGCCAGCACCGCCAGGGTCATCAACGACCAGGGCGTGGTGGCCGGCACCTTCGCCTGCCAGCCCGACCCTTCGGTGCGCGTGTTCGTCGCCTCCCCGCCGGACTACGTCTTCGTGCCCTACGCGCTGGACGACCGCTTCGGCTACCAGGTCACCGGCATCGACCCGCAGGGCGTGGTGCTGGGCTATGTCTCCGACCACAAGTCCCGCACCCGCTCCTTCCTGGTCCGCCCCGGCATGGGCATGCAGGAACTCGCCACGCCCAGCAACTTCACCACCGTCGTCGCCTGGTCCCGCAACGAAGCCGGCACCATCGTCGGCCACTCGCTGGACGGCCACGACAACGCCGCCCGCGCCTTCGTCTGCAGTGGCGACTGCAGCGACCTCACCGACCTGAACAGCCTGGCCACGCTGCCCGAAGGCGTGAAGCTGACTGACGCCCGCAGCGTCAACCAAGCCGGCCAGATCCTGGCCAGCGGGTCGGATGGGCATGGTTACTTGCTCACGCCTGCGAACTGAGCCTCGCCAGGTCACCCCTTTCTCGAAAGCAGTACCCACCCTCCATCCACTGCAAACCAGCTTCATGCATCCAAACCCGTCTCTTCGCCTCCTTGCCGCCGGCCTGCTGATCGGCCTCGCTCAATCGGCCACGTCGGCCGCGCCGACCTACAGCGTCAAGGACATCGGCCCCATCAATGGCTCGATCAAAGCCGCCGCAATGAACGACAAGGGGTGGATCACCGGTACCAGCTCGAACTTGCCGGACGGCGCCAGTGGCGCTTTCATCACCGGCCCGAACGGGAAAAACCCGCGGCCGTTGGGCGATGACCTCCGCCCCTATGCGATCAACAACCACGGGGCCATCGCCGGCACGTTCAACGATGCCAGAGGCGAGGTGCGTGCCTTCGCTTCGGGCAAGCAAGGCAGCGAGCCGCACGACATCGGCACGTTGGGAGGTGCCAGCGCCGGCGCGCTAGCCATCAACAATCACGGTCTGGTGGTTGGCTACGCCGAGACCGACCTGGGATCGCAAAACATCCGTGCATTCAGGTACGACAGCGACACCGGGAAGATGACCGTACTCGGCAACTGCCCGATCGCCGCCAGCAGTGCACAGGCGGTCAATGACAAGGGCCTCGGGCTCTGACGGACACGGGTATTTGCTGACGCCCGGTCACTGATTGCACGGCGGTTACACGCCGGCCGCATGCTCAACACGGCTTCTCCATCACTGGATTCAAGGCAACCGTTGTTCGTCATCTCGCTTGCGGATGCGGCCATTTCCCCGTGGATGGCATCGGCGACACTACGCTGAAATCAACGTTCCCCACCCCAGATGACACCCACCGTCCGCCGCAGCCTCGCAATCGCCACGATGTGCCTTGGCCTGAATGCAGTTGCACAGACTCACTACTCCGTCCAACACATCAGCCAACCATCGGAGCTCAGCAACTGCTTCGTTACCTCTCTGGATTCGAAGGGCCGCGTAGGCGGTGGCGGAATCAACACGACGGCAGGCTCATACGACGGCTTCGTCACGAAATCGGCCGGAAAGGGCTTGAAACCCCTTCAAGAACCAGGGCCCTACGGAGAAGTGTTCGGCGTGTATATCAATGACAACGGCTTGGTCGCAGTGGGCGGCTATGCCTACAGCCACGCTTACCTTACCGATGTGAATGGGTCGTTCGTTACCGACTTGACATCTGTGCTCCACGACAACATGGCGACGCTTTATGCCGTCAACAACGCCGGGCTGGTAGTCGGCTCCCGAGGTTCGGCCCAATCCCGGGGCACGGTGTTCTTGCTCGATGCGGCCACCATGGCCATCACTGAAATCGCTTCGATCGGCGTACCGTCTGCGATCAGCGACCATGGCGTGGTAGTCGGAACCGATTGGTACGCCCATCAAGCTTTCGTAGCCCCTCCGCCATATTCAACTGCCTACTCGATTCAGCCGATCTGGGCAGCGAGCAGCAAGGCGATGGCTGTAAACAAGAAGTCCGAGGTTGTTGGCAGCTATGTGGCTGCTTCCAGCGGTCAAACGCGACCCTTCATTGGGAAGGGGACACAGCTGTTTACGGAATTGCAGGTGCCAGGAGCCCTCGATGCAGAAGCAACGGGGATCAACATTGCAAGCACCATCGTTGGCAACTTTACAGACCCCATAACCGGCAACAAAGGCGCCTTCCGGTGCTCTGGCGACTGCAGCGACTTCGTGGATCTGGACACGCTCGCCACGCTTCCACATGACGCCCACATTGAGGCGGCCAAGGCCATCAACAAGGCAGGCCAGATCCTGGTCCAGGGCAGCAACGCCAAGTTCTATTTGCTCTCCCCGGAATCCTGAGCAAGTCCGGCAATCGCCAGGCATTCGACCACACACAACTGCCTCGGTTTCGGGTGAATGGTCATGGCGACTTCTTGCGGAAGAAGCGCATCTGACAACGCCGCCGGCGCGGCGTGTCGCTTTCCGCACCCCAATCTCGTTCTCCTCCATGACCAGGTCCATCGGACCCGGTCCACAGGGGAGCAGGAATGGACGGGATTTGCAAGGCGGTGCTGACGGCTGCGGTGGTGTGGCTGGTGATGGGCGCGGTGCGGCATGGTGGGCACCGGCTGGCGGGCGTTGCAGCAGCGCTGCCGACCATCACCGCACCGACGCTGGCCTGGCTGGCGCATGAGCAAGGCGTGGTGTTCGCGACCCAGGCGGCAGTGGCCAGCGTGGCCGCTTGCGCCATGCTGGCGGTGTTCGCCATGGTGTATGCGCTGCTCGCGCAGCGTGGCGGCGCGGGGCGGGCGCTGGTGGGCGGACTGGCCGCCGCGGCAGCGTTGGCCTGGCCGGTCTTCGCTGCCAGCGCGCAGCTGGCAGACGCGCTGGTGCTGGCGTTGGGCTGTTGCGCAGTGGCCTGGTACACGATCCGGCGGCACGGCGCACACAAGGGCGCGCAGCGGGGCTCACGCTGCACCCGGGCCTGCGCTGCAACGGCGGTGGGTGGCATCACCGCATTGACGACCACGTTAGGCCCGCTGATCGGCAGTTTTGCCGCCGGGCTGATGGCCTCGCTACCGCTGATCAGCGGGGCGGTCGCGGTGGTCGAACACTCGGCCAGCGGCCCAGCCGCAGCGGCGCGCTTCCTGCACGGCTATGTCGGCGGCCTGTTTGGCAAGGCGGCTTTCGGCACGGTCTTCGCACTGCTGGCCGCCCCCATCGGCGCGCCGTGGGCCTTGCTGTGGGCCTGCGCCAGCGCCTGCGCAGTGCCACTGCTTTTCGCGCCCTCGCGGACTGCGGCCCACGCATGACCCTGGCTGGCACGACCGGGCAACCCTGCCTGAAACAGGGCCGGGTATCGTTTTCGATACCATGCGGCTTCCACAACCACAGGTGGAAGACACGCCGGCATGGGAGAAGTCACGCTTTTGATCGGACGCGCACGCGAAGGCGACCGCGCTGCCATCGACCGAATTTTCGAGCTGCTGTACCCGGAGTTGCGACAGATCGCCCACCGCCGTCTGTCTCGCGGCGCGCGGGACGGCCTGATCGAAACCACGGCACTGGTCAACGAGTGCTACATGAAATTCGTGCAGCGGGACCGACTGGCCCCCTCCGACCGCGCGCATTTCCTGGGCTATGCCGCGGCCGTGATGCGCTCCATCATCGTGGACGCCGCACGCGCCGCGCAGAGCGACCGGCGCGGCGGCGATGTGCAGCAGGTGACGCTCAACTCCGAGTTGCTGGGCAGCATTGCCGATCCGGCCGACGAGATCCTCGAAGTGCATGCCGCGCTGCAGGACCTGGACGCGGTGGATGCGCGGCTGGCCCGCGTCGTGGAGATGCGCTACTTCGGCGGCATGGAAGACGCCGAGATCGCCGAGGCGCTGGGGCTGTCGCGCCGTACCGTGAGCCGGGACTGGGACAAGGCCAGGCTGCTGCTGGCCCACGCGCTGCGGGGCTGAGCCCGGCCAAAACCGCCACATGAAGCCGCTCGCCCCGTTTGCGGCCCAGTGGTCCGCCATCAGCGCCCTGCTCGACGAAGCACTGAACCTGCCCGCGCCGCAGCGCGAGGCCTGGCTGGCAGGACTGAGCGGCGAGCAGGCCACGCACAGTGAGGCCTTGCGTGCACTGCTGGCCCGCCAGGCCGAGATCGAGACCGACGATTTCCTCGAAGCGCTGCCCCGGCTGGACCCGCCGCCCTCGGCGCCTGGTCAGGGCCTGGGCCCCGGCAGCAAGGTTGGCCCCTACCGCCTGATCGAGGCCATCGGCCAGGGCGGCATGGGCTCGGTCTGGCTGGCCGAGCGCTCCGACGGCCTGATGCAGCGCCAGGTCGCACTCAAGCTCCCTCGCGTGACCTGGGGCGACGCCTTCGCCGAGCGCCTGGACCGCGAACGCGAGATCCTGGCCTCGCTGACCCACCCGCACATCGCCCGGCTCTACGACGCCGGCGTGGACGCCCATGGCCGACCCTTCCTGGCGATGGAGTACGTGCAGGGCGAGCCCATCGATGCCTACTGCCGCCACCACGCGCTGCCGCTGCGCGAACGCGTGGCGCTGCTGCTGCAGGTCATGGCCGCCGTCGCCCACGCGCATGCGCGGCTGGTGGTGCACCGCGACCTGAAGCCCAGCAACATCCTGGTCACCGCCGAAGGCCAGGCCAGCCTGCTGGACTTCGGCATCGCCAAGCTGCTGGACGGCGAGCAGACCCAGGCCACCGCGCTGACCGAGCAATCCGGCCGCGCCTTGACGCTGGACTACGCCAGCCCCGAGCAGATCCGCGGCGAGCCGTTGGGCACGGCGAGCGACATCTACAGCATGGCCGTCGTCGCCTATGAAGTGCTGGCCGACGTGCGCCCCTACCGCCTCAAGCGCGGCAGCGCAGCCGAGCTGGAAGAAGTCATCGCCGGCGCGCAAGTGCCATTGGCGAGCAACGCCAGCACCGAGCCCGCGCTGCGCAAACAACTGCGCGGCGACCTGGATGCCATCCTCAACCATGCGCTGAAGAAATCCGCAGCGGAGCGCTACCCGACCATGGAAGCCTTCGCGCAGGACCTGCGGCGCTGGCTGGATGGCGAACCGGTGCTGGCCCGGCCAGACCGCTTCGCCTACCGCGCAGCGAAGTTCGTGGGGCGGCACCGGCTGCAAGTGGCTGCTGGCGCGGTTGTCGCCATAGCGCTGGTGGCTGGCAGTTCGGTCGCGCTATGGCAGGCCCACGAAGCCCGCCTCCATGCGCAGCGGGCCCAAACCGAAGCTGCCACGGCGCAGGCCGTGCAGGCCTTTCTCGAAGGTGTGTTCCTTACCAGCAGCGCCGATCAGATTGACCCGAAAAATGCACGCGACGTGACGGCACGTGAGTTGCTCGATAGGGGTGCAGAACGCATCGACGCCGAACTGGCCCACGCACCGCTGGCTCGGGAGCGGCTGCTGGACGTGCTTGCGTCGATCTACGGCAACATGGTGCTCACCGACAAAGAGATCGAACTGCGCCGTAAGGTCCTGGCTCAGAGTCGCTCGGTCCACGGTGCAGCAAGCGATGAGGCGGTGATCGCGATGGCAAAGCTGTCGCACGCGCTGACCCTCAACGACAAGCGCCCGGAAGCTGTGTCATTGTTGAAAGACGCTGCAACTCTGCTCGATGGGCGGCAGGAGCAAGGAACGCGCGCCCGCTTCGAGGTCGACGTGATGCAGGCCGCATTTGAGCGGCGCAGCAACCCGCGGCAGGGTCTGGTTTACGCGGATCGTGCAATCGAATACGCACGCCGCTTCGGGACAAACGACGATCTCGCCAATGCCTTGCAGATGAAGGCCGACAGTGCCCATTCACTGCACGACTATGCACAGGCGAGCGAGGTCTACGCTGAACTGATCCGCCTGTGCGAAGCCCATCCACCGCTGGGTGCCGGCGGCCTGGCCATCATGTACGAATCCCTGGGCGATGCGCAAACCGAACTGGGCCAATACGCAGAAGCGGAGCGCAACATCCGCAAGGGTATCGAGCGCGATGAAAAGCGCGGGGCCGAGGTGACCGTGCATGCCGGCCATGCATACTTGTCCATCTTCCTGCGCAGGACAGGACGCCCGCGCGAGAGCATCGACGTCATCACAGGGGCTCTGCGCTGGGCCAGGAGCCCCGCATCGGAGTCGCAGCAGTCCCTGGCGCACGCCGTGCGCGTCCGTTACGCCATGGCGCTACTGGCATATGGTCGAGCCCAAGATGCGCTGCGCGAATCGGATGACGACGTCGCGCTAACGGTGGACGCAAAGTCCGTGACGGCACTGGACTTTGGGGTGCTTGCCATGCGCGCTCTCGCCTTGATCCAGCTCGGCCGCCTGGCCGAGGCGCATGAGCTACTGGACCGTGCTCGTTCCTTGAAGAAAGACATGGTTGGAAAGGTGCCCAGCGCGTCAGTCGACCAAGCCGAGCGCGCCTGGCTCGTGGCGAATGGCCGAGGGGCAGAGGCGCTCGCCGACGCCAAAGCAAAACGCGTGGCTGAAAAGCTGGCGCCGGAGCCAGGCCCGGACGCTCCGGTGGGAGAACTTGTCGAATGGGCGGGCTACGAGTTGGCTGCGGGCCACTTCGAAGCGGCGCGAAGCCGGGCGGACCGCGCCCTTGAGTCCATTGCTCGGGGTGGGCAAGTCAACTATCAACGTGACAAAGAGGCGCGTGCAACGCTGATCGTTGGAAGAGCGCTGCTGGGCAATGGACAGGTGAAAGATGCCGTGCCAGTGCTGGAGCGTGCCGTTGCGATGTACAGCGCGCTGTTCGATCCGGCAAGTCCGGAGCTGGCCGAGGCGGCGCGCATTCTTGCTCAGAGCCGGCGTTGATGGATCAGACCAGCAGCTCCATGCCAGCCGTCTTGGCCGCGCCCACGTCAAAAGTCATCGTGCGCCCGCAGCCTGCAGCATTGGCCATGTGCTCGATCAGGCAGTCGGCCAAGTCGGCGTTGCCTGCGCGGTAGACCTGCAAGGCACGCACCACCTGATCGGCCCTGTCCACCATCAGTTGCGGGGAGCGCAGCAGGACGTCCAGCACCCAACCACAACCGGCGAACGGCAGATTGCGCCGTGCCAATGTCGCTTTCACCCGCCGCACTCCGTATGGGAAGACAAGGACCCTCGCCTTTGCGCAGGGGCCCGCCACTTCCACACGGAGCTGCGATGAACCGACTCGACAGGCGCTGGGCCAAAAGCCTCCGCCACGCCGTCCCAACCGCCATTGCCGCGAGCGCCATGCTCGCTTGCAGCCTGACCACCCACGCCCAGACCCGGGACTTCGATTTTTCCCCGGAGGCCAACGGCAGCGCGACAGCGGGCCGGCAATTCAGCCTCGGCTTCGGCGCAGGCTTGGACCGTGGCAAGACCGATTGCGTGGACGGCTACAGCTGCGACCACAGCAGTGCCCACGGCAAGCTGTTCCTGAACTACCGGCTGGACGAGGCCTGGGATCTGCAAGCGCTGGGCTTTGCCGGCAGCCGCTTCAAGGGCGGCGACACCACCGACGACGGCACCACTTTTGGTGGCAGCTTCCGCGTCGACGCGCTGGGACTGGCCGCCGGTTACCGGGTGCCGCTGGCACCGGACTGGTGGCTGCGCGGGCAGTTGGGCGTGGCGGCGGTGCGCACGCGGTTCAGCTACGCAGCGCCGTTCGAGGGCGATGTGAGCAAGACGCAGGCGCAGCCGCTGGCGGGCCTGAGCGCCGGCTACGCCATTGCGCCCGGCTGGCTGCTCTCGCTGGACTACGACTTCACCCGCTTCAAGGTGCACAGCACCCGCGGTTCGCTGCACCTGCTGGGCCTGAGCGCCCAGATGGCCTTCTGATGCCGAGGAACCCCATGTTCGACACGCTCCGCCTCGCGCTCATCATCGCCCACGCGCTGCGCCGCTTCGCCGCAGCCAGCGTCAGCCTGCTGCTGGCCAGCTTCTTCGCGCTGTTCCTCGCCGCCTGCGGCGGCAGCGCGGACGCGCCACCGCCCGGCTCCAACCCGGCCGGCGGCCCGCAGCCACCCCAGATCACGCAGCAGCCAGCCGACCTGAGCGTGACCGCCGGCCAGCCCGCCAGCTTCACCGTCGCCGCCACCGGCAGCGACCCGCTGAGCTACCAGTGGCAGCGCGACGGCAGCGACATCGTGGGGGCGACCTCTGCAACGTATTCACTCGCGACCACCGCGACCACTGACACCGGCGCGGTCTTCCGTGCGGTCGTCAGCAACGTCGCCGGCAGCGCCACCAGCAACAACGCCACGCTGACCGTGACCGGCGTGCCGCCGGTGCTGACGATCACGCAGCAACCCGCCGATGCGAGCGTGGTCGCCGGCAGTTCGGCCAGCTTCACGGTCGGCGCCACCTGCAGCAGCGGCACTTTGGGGGTTCAATGGGAACGTGCCAGCGGATCGGGCTTCGCCGCCATCCCGGGTGCAACAGCGCTGACCTACGCCTTCACGAGCGCCTCGGCCGACAACGGCGCGCAGTTCCGCGCCACGCTGGATTGCAGTGGCCAGTCAGTCACGGCCAGCAATGCCGCCACGCTCAGCGTCGGCACTGCCGGCGGCATCACCGTGGGCCTCTTGAACATTGCCAATCGGGCCGCCCAGGCCGGGGTCAGCCAATTGCGAGGCGTGGACGCGCTGCCTGATGGATCGACGGTCTACACCAGCGCCAACAACATCATCAAACTGTCGGCCGACCGGGCCAGCATCACCGTGGTGGCGGGCACCCAGGGCACGCCCGGGAGTACCGACGGGCCGGGCGCGACGGCATTGTTCAGCACCCCGACCAGCATCGTGCACGATGCATCAGGCGCACTGTGGGTCCTCGACACCGGCAATTCGGCGGTTCGTCGCATCGCGACCGACGGCACGGTGACCACCGTCACCCGTGGATTGACTGGCCCTTCGGCAATGGCGCTCGGGCCGGATGGCAACTTCTACATTTCGGTCCAGGGCTTCATCGTTCGCATGACACCCGCCGGCGTCGTTTCGAACTATGCGGGTTCAGGCAACTACGGATACCTCGATGGGCCTGCGGCGACCGCCGACATCGGCGACGTCCGTGGCATGGCGATCGCGGCAAACGGTGACCTGTATTTCAGCCAATGGAGTTCGAGCGTGGTCCGGCGCGTGGTGCGCAACGGCAACGTGGCCGGCAATGTCGAGACCGTCGCCGGCATTCGCAATGACACCACGGTGCCCGGTGTCGATGGCGTTGGCACCGCGGCCGGCATTCCGGGGCCGACAGGCCTCGCGATCTCGGGCACCAAGCTGTATGTGCGGGACACCAGCCTGATCCGCGCCATTGACCTCGGCACGTTTGCGGTGACCACCTTCAGCGGCAACCGAACCGGCCCGCTGAGGCTCAAGGATGGCCCGGCAGCGGAGTCGAACTTCGATGCGCCGGCCAACGGTGGAGCCAATGTGCTGGTCGCACTGCCCGCGGGCGGATTCATGCTCGGCGACGGGCTGGCCATCCGCACATCCGATGCCGCAGGCACCATCACGACCATTGCGAGTTCTTTCAACCAGATCATCGCCCCGGGTGGCACAGCCGTGACCGACAAGCTGCCGTTCGCAGCAGGCAACCTCCCGGTCAGCCTCGCGGTCGACGGCCAGCACCGCGTCGTCGTCGGCACCGACCTGGGGCTGTTCGTGCGCCGCATCGACACCGCCGGCAACCTGGAGATCCTGGCCGGCAACCCGGCTTCCGACGACGACTTCCCCGCCGACGGCGTCGGCAATGCGGCAGCGTTGAGAACGCCCGGCACCTCGATCGCGGCAGCGCCTGACGGGACGGTCTACTTCTCGGACTACCTGAGCGTACGTCGCATCGCAGCAGACAAGACGGTGAAGACGATCGCGGGCGGCTACTACCAGGGTACGGCTGCCAATGTGGACGGACCGATCGGGACATCGCGCCTGACACGGGTCCCGACCAGCATGACGATGGGCATCGATGGCAGTGTCTATTTCTCCAGCGGAGGCTCCAGCATCCGGCGCGTCGATGCCGCCGGCAACACCACGAGCTTCGCCGGCAGGGAAGGCACCACGACTTCGGTCGACGGCCCACTGGCCACCGCGACCTTCGCAGGCGTGGGCGCCATGGTGACCGCGCCGGACGGCACGATGTACGTCGCCGACGGGCCGGTGATCCGCAAGATCACCCCGGCCGGCATCGTCTCCACGCTGCACAGCGCCGCGCTGGTGAAGGCCATGGCGCTGGACCCTTCGACCGGGTTGCTGTATGTCACGCTGGTGCAAGGTGACGGCATCTCGGTCGTGGACCCGGTCGCCGACACGGCCCACGTGTTGATCCGCTCGGGCAGTGCCCTTGTGACGGGCAATGTCGAACCGCGCGTGGGCGCGGTGCGGACACTGGCGATGCTGGGACCCAAGCAGATCGTGATCTGCACCGACATCGACGTGCTGGCGGTGGTCACGCTGCCTTGATGCGGGCGGGCGGCCTACACTGGGTTCAACCCAAGCCGCCGCACGCCCCCATGACCGAACCGCTGGACCTCGACCGCTACAGCCTGCAGATCCTCTCCGAGCTGCAGCGGGACGCGCGCCAGACGGTGCAGCAGCTGTCCGAGGCGGTGGGCCTGTCGGCCACGCCGTGCTGGAAGCGCGTCAAGGACATGGAGGCCGCGGGCGTGATCCGCGGCTACACCGCGCTGGTGGACCGCGAGAAGGTCGGGCTGAAGCTGGCCGTCATCGTCGAAGCCAACCTGAGCCAGCACAACGAGGACCTGGTGGCCCGCTTCGAGCAGGCGGTGGCGGCCAGCCCGCAGATCGTGCGCTGCCTGTCCACCACCGGCCAGGCCGACTACCTGCTCACCGTGCTGGTCGAAGACATCAAGCACTACGAGCAGTTCCTGCACGACACCATCTTCAAGCTGCCCGGCGTCACGCATGTGCGCTCCAGCATCGTGCTGAAGGAAATCAAGTCCGAGGTGCGGCTGCCGGTGGGCGACCCGGCCAGCCCGGCCGCCACGCGCCCTGCACGTGTGCAGCGCAGCAAGGGCTGAACTTCAGCCCGGCTGCGGCCCGTCGTAGCCTTCGATGATGATCACGTCGGCCGTCGACACCGGTTTGCGCAGCGCCAGCGCCCGCTGGTACTCCGGCGATTCCCAGCAGGCCAAGGCCTGCTCGTAGCTGGCGAACTCGATCACCACATTGCGTGCCCGGTTGGCCCCCTCCACGCAGGCGAACTGCCCGCCCCGCACCAGGAAGCGCCCGCCGTACTTGGCAAACGCCTCGGCATTCGCGGCCACGTAGTCCTTGTACTTTTCCGGATCCGCCACGTCCACGTGCGCGATCCAATATCCCTTGGGCATGCGACTGTCTCCCTGTTGGCTGGCAATGTTGCCGCCCAATTCTAGGAAGCCGCTGCAACACCTTCGGGCTGTAGGCCCACCGCCTGCGCCCAGCGCAGGTCGCCCGGCAACTCGCGCGGGCCTACCAGCAGGTGCAGCACACGCCGCCGGCTGGTGCCGCGGGACTTGGACGACGCGTGCAGCAGCAGCGGGCGCATCAGCAGCGCGTCGCCTTGCCGTGCCAGGCAGCGCTGCGCCGGCCCTGCGCGCTTCAGCGCTGCCGCCCGCTCTGGCGTCTGCCGGCCCAGCCGGTGCGTGCCGGGCAGCACTTCCAGCGGCCCGTCGTCATCGCCGCAGTCGTCCAGGTGCAGGCGCACGGCCAGCATCTGTGCCAGCAGCGCGTCCGGCGGCTGCACAAAGCATTCACCCTGTTTGGTCGACCAGCCTCCCCAGCCGGGCAGCTCGGCCGGCGGCCCCACGACCGGAATGCTCAGGTCCTGGTGCACGCTGACCAGCCAGTTGCAGCCGGCCGACTTCTCGAACAAGGTGGCCTGCACCACCACAGGGTCGGCCGGCAGACAGCGAGCCGACCCGGCATCGCCCAGCAATCGCGGCACCAAGGCACGGCAGGCGGGTTGAGAAAGCAGGCGCCTTGACCCCGCGGTGCCATCCGCCGCTTCGCCGACGGCCGCACGCAGCGATTCAAGTTCGCCGCTGCCCAGCCAGCCTCGCTGCCAGGCCAGGCCCTGCTCGTGCAGGCTGCGCAACAGCTCGGTCGCGCCTGTGTTGTTGTCTGTCGGGTCGTCCGTCATGCTGGCCATCCTACGGTCCACGCAAGGTGCAAGGGAACTTGGCCCGGACATAATCGGTCGCACCCCAGTGGGCCGTTTGTGCCCAGGAGAAGCCGTTTGCCCTTGCCTTTGCTCATGCCCGACGCTGCCATTTCCTGCCGCCCAGCCAAGGCTGCAGTCTCGCGCGCGGCTGCCTGCGGGATGTTGATGCTGGCAGTGGCCGGGGGGCTGGCAGGCTGTGAGACGGTGATTCCGCGCAAGACTTCGGTCTACCAGAATGAGCAGTTCAAGTCGGACGAGACGTTTTCGCGGCTTTTCGACGCCGAGCCGGACGACACCTGCGAAGCGGCGCGCCGTGCGCTGCTGAGCCAGGGGTATGTGATCAACACGCTGAAGCCGGACCTGGTCAACGGCAGCAAGCGCTTCCAGCCCGAGGGCGAGGTGCACGTCGAGATCTCGTTCACCGTGGTCTGCACGCCGGAAGGCCGTTCGGGCAAGGTGTCGACCGCCTATGTCAGCGCCATGCAGGATCGCTACGCGCTGAAGAAGAGTGCAAATTCGGCCAGCCTGGGGCTGCCGGCGCTGGGCTCGCTGTCCATTCCACTGTCGGCCAGCGACGACTCACTGGTCAAGGTCGCCAGCGAGACGATTCCCGCCGGCCAGTTCTACGACCGCTTTTTCACGCTGATGCACCGCTACCTGCGGGAGTCTGTGGGCGACAGCCGGCAGCAGCAGCGCGCCACCACGGCTGCCCTGGTGCCGCAACCCGTGCCCGCCCCACCGCTGCCGGCCGCAGCCGCCTCGGTGCCTGCCGCCGCTGGACCCGCCGCCGCAGCGGCGTCCGCCCCCGGCGCCACGGACCACTGAGCCGTCCGGTCAAGCGGCTGGCGGCGCCACCGCGCCGGCAGCGCGTTGCGCAGCCAACCAACCAACACCGGGAAGATCGCCGGCCGCTGCCGTGGCCGTTCGGAAAGGCGTGACAGCTTGGGCATCTGCCGGCGGCTGCGCAAAACCATCGCACGCGCGGAACCGTCAAGTCCGCACCGGAAGCGCCGAAGACAGGCAGCGATGCAAGCTTTCTTGCGCCCGCCTGCCCACCAGGCGACCTTCCCGGACGATCCAGATGTTCAGACCTTCAAAGGCCGCCGTCACGACCCACGCGACTCGTTTTCCCCGCAGTGCGGCGGCGCTGGCCTGCAGCCTGCTGCTGGCCGCCGCGCAGCCGGCGCGTGCCGAGCTGCAGCCGCTGTCGGAAGCCGCGCTGCGCGCGCAGGCTGCCCAGGCCACCCTGCCACCGGTGCTGGAAGCCTTGTGGCAGCGCCTGCAGCAGCAAGCCCAGGTCAGCTCGCTGAGCGCCGAAAGCTTTGCCGCGGACCTGGCCGCACACGGCCTGCCGGCTGGCTTGCCCGCGGCGCTGTACGACGGCCGCCCTGTCACCCGCATGACGCTGCAGGGCGAGCCCTTCACCCTCGGCATGGACGCCGGTGCGCTGCTCGGCGCCCCCGCCCAGCCCGGTGCCGCCTCCATGGGCAGGATCAGCTTCAACAACCTCGACGCCCGCGGCACCACGCTGTGGACGTGGGGCCATTGAGGCCCATGCCGTGAAGCCTTTCCCACGATCTCCCAGCTTGGCAGCCTGGCTGATCCTGATGGTGATGAGCTCGGTGCTGCTGGCCCTGGCCGGCACCACGGTGCTGATCGACCGCTTTGCGCGCAAGCACGCTGAAGAGCGGGCCCACCAACACCTGGACCAGGTGGCCGACAACAAGTTCCGAGATGCACTGGACCACGGCATGGCCCGCCAGGTCGCCGCGGTGCAGCTGCTGGCCGAGTTGCCCGCCTTGCTGCGGGCCGACGAGCCAGCGCGCGCCCGCGCCGCGCTGGATGCCATGCGCCACCGCGAGCCGGAAATTGCCTGGATCGGCCTGGCCGCTCCGGATGGCAAGGTGCTGGCCGACAAGGTGCTCACTGCAGTTCGCGCTCCGCTGCGCCTGCAAAACCAGCAGGTGCTGCTCAGCACCAGCATGAGCTCGGCCCTGATGTAAGCCGGCGAAAGCGTAGAACACCTGCTGGCCCGCGCCGACGCCGCGCTCTACCGCGCCAAACAAGCCGGCCGCAACGGCCACCAGCTCGCCGCAGCAGACGAGCCCGTCACCCTCACGGCCGCACCGGTGATGGAATGGGCCGCAACGCAGGTGATGACGCTGGCGGCTTGAAGCCAACCATCCCCCAGGCAGCTGCTGCGCTGGGCAGTACGCGGTTCAGCGTTGGCCTAGACTCCGCCCATCGACTTGGATTTCCTCCGATGGGCCAACACAGCTGGTTCACGCTGGGCACGGGGCCAGTGACGGCAAGCTGCTGGCCGTGTCCCATACCTACGGCGCGACCGGACCCAGCAGCGCGAAGGTCAGGATCATTTCAGCGCGGGAGGCCACCAAGGCCGAGCGCCGGCACTACGAGCACGAACCGCGCTGACCCGGCCAGGGGCAGCCCAGCAGCGAAAGTGATGAAGATGGGAACACAAGCCAATCCGCTCGACGACGACATGCCCGGCGAGATCGATTTCTCAAAGGGCACACGCGGCAAATTTCACCGGCCGGGCGCCAAGCTGAGTCTGCCGGTCTACCTGGATGACCAGGTGCAGGCCACGCTTGCCGCGCTCGCCAGCGCCAAGGGCGTCGAGTTGTCTGCGCTCGTCAACGACCTGCTGCGCAAGGACATCGAGTTGATCGAACTTGGCCGCTGACCCTCGGCGCTAGCGCGCCAGCTGCGGCAACCGCAGCTCGCTCAGGCGCCAGTCTGCAAAGCCTTGGCGCGCCAGCACGAAGGCCGTGGCCTGCTCGCGCGGCGTGCCGGGCTTGAGGGCGTAGGCGACGAAGCGGTCGGCGCCTTCGCGTCCGGTCTGCCACTGCAGGCGCTCGCCTGCGGGCGGTGGCGCGGTGCCATCTGGCGACGAGGCCGAGGGCTTGCGGTGATGCAGCGAGGGCAGCAGCTTGCCGTCCTGCATCGCGCGCATCACGGTCTCGGGGCGGACAAAGGCGTCGATGGCCTTGTCGGCGACGAACATGCCCAGCAGGCCGCCAATGGCCGAACCGACATTGTTGCCATCCGAGCCGCCCATCTGGTCGGCCAGCAGCGTCGAGACCTGGCCTTTCAGGCTTTCGCGCAAGCGCGGGTAGTCGACATGCGCATTGAAGCTGGCCGCATCACCGGACTTGGCGGCAGACTGCATCTGCCACAGCGTGAGCCAGGGCGATTCGTACCAGTAGACGGCCAGCGCGGCGGCAAACACCAGCGCCAGCGCGGCCCAGGTCTTGGTCTTCATGTCCAGGCCTGTTCCCTGCGAGCGCTCAGCGCCGCCCGCCACGGTTGCCACCACCACCACCGCCGCCGCCCCCACGGGCCTGCCACAGCGGCTTCTTGCCTTTGAGCTGGCGCTCGATGCCGTCGTTCAGCTCGCTGCGCAGCGCCACCACTTCTTCGAGGTGACCGTAGATGCCGGGGAAGCGCAGGTCCAGCCACAGCCACAGCGTGCAGGCGCGCAGCGTCTGCTCCATGCGGTCCAGCCGGCTGAAACCGTCGACCTGGCCGAGGAAGTCCGGCCGGCCGGCCTGGCCGGTGCGGGCGTGTTGCCAGGCCCAGCCGAAGAACTCCTGCACCAGCGATTCGGTGCGCGTGTCCACGGGCGCCTGGGCGTAGATGAAACGCTCCTTCAGGCTCAGCGTGCCGGCGTTGTGGTCCAGCTCGGCGGCCAGCGCCAGCATCTGCTCCAGCTCGGCCACCTGGAAGTGCGCGTTGTCCAGCTCCAGCTGGGCCATGAACACGCTCAGCACCTCGTGCAGCTTCTGCTTGCCCAGGCGCTGCGAGATGGTGCTGACGTGCCACCAGTTCGGCGCCACCGGTGCCTTGAAGTGCAGCGGCGCACGCGGCGTGCGGGGCAGCAGTTCCTTCAGCGAACGCGCCGCACCCGGCTCGGCTTCGTGCAGCACGCCGGTGAAGCCTTCTTCGTGGATGCCGTAGCGGCCCGCGCGGCCGGCGATCTGGTGCACCTCGGACTCGCTGAGCACCCGGTCGCCCACGCCATCGAACTTGGTCATGGTGGAGAACAGCACGCGGCGGATCGGCAGGTTCAGGCCCATGCCGATCGCGTCCGTTGCCACCAGGATGTGCGACTCGCCAGTGGCGAAGCGCTCGGCCTCGCGGCGCCGCACCTCGGGCGGCAGCGCGCCGTAGATCACCGAGACCGGGTGGCCGTTGGCGCCGATCTGGTCGCGCAGCATCAGCACCTCGCGGCGGCTGAAGGCCACCACCGCATCGCCCTTCTTCAGCGCCGGAATCGGCACCGGCGCCTTCAGCAGCTCCACGTGCTGCTTGCGCTCGAACTGCCGGATGACCGGGCTCTCTCCGCACAGGCCCAGCAGGCTTTCGATGGCCGGCACCGCATAGGCCGAGCAGATGATGATCAGCTCGCGCGCCGGCACGCCGACGATGGCCTGGGTCCAGGCCCAGCCGCGCGAAGCGTCGAAGATCATCTGCGCTTCGTCGATCACGGCCACGTCCACCGCGTCGCGCGTGCCGACCATCTCGATGGTGCTGGAGACCACGCGCGCGCCGTTGGCCGGCACGTTTTCCTCACCCGTCAGCAGCGAGCACGGCACGCCGCGCGCCACCAGCCGGTCGCGCCCTTCGAGCGCCAACAGGCGCAGCGGCGCGAGGTAGGCGCCGTCCAACGCACCGGCCAGGCGCTCGAAGGCCGAGTAGGTCTTGCCGCTGTTGGGCGGGCCCACATAGAGCGAAACCTTGCGCTTCAACTGCCGGGCAAGCGCGAAGCTGTCCGGATAGCCCTGGAAGCCCAGCTCGCGGTTCAGGCCGACCAGCGTCTGCTGCTCATTGACTTGGTGTTCCCAGCGGTCCTGCGCGCGGGTGCAGGCGGCCATCAACTCCTCAGGCCCTTGCGGGCGCGAGCATTCGGCCTGCAGCCGGGCCACCAGCGAGCCCATGCTGCGGCTGTCGCAGAGGTCGCTGCGCTCGGCCAGCGCGTCCAGGTGGCGGGCCAGCGCTTCGGCATGCGGCCAGGGCGCGGCCGGCCCGAGCGAACCCAGCAGCGCGCGCTCGTCGCCATTGCGGAAAAAAGACCACACCGGCTCGGCCGGCAATGGCGCCAGGTAGGCCACCTGCAGCGCCGTGCCATCGGGCCAGGTGTCGCTCTTCAGCGGCAGTGGCTGGCGCATCAGCCGCTCCCAGCCACTGCCCTGGCGATGAATGCCCAGCACATCCAGCGCCGCGCTGCGCTCGATCAGCACCGCGCGCATTTCCTTGCCGGCGCCGACCTCGTCCAGGTGGCGCAGCGCCGAGTCGATCAGCTCCGGCGCAATCCAGCGGCTGGGCCGGTGACCAGGCACTGCCTTCTGCAGCTTGATCAGGCCCAGCGTCTCCAGGTGGTTTTCCAGCCCGGGCGCGTCTTCCGGCAGGTAGTCCGTCGGCTTGACCACCTGCGGCAGGTTGTAGGCCGCTTGCCGCACCCGCTCCATCGCCTCTGGCGTGACGTGTTCCGGCACGCGGTCCACGTGATGGCGCTGGGGCAGCCGGAGGGAAACGGGGATGGAATCAGGCATGCAGGAAGGAAAAACGAAACAGGGAATCGGAGGTGCCGCGGGATGAAACTGCCCGGCGGCGACGCTTGGCATTGTGCCCCTGCGCCAGGCCAATGGCCCTGGCAGCCGCTATGCTCGCCCACGGCCGCCATGCGAAGCGGCAAGTCGCTGCAAAAAGAGGAGATCCACCATGCGCCCCACCTTGTCCCGCCGCCGCCTGCTGCAGGCCGCCCTGCCGCTGCTCGCCGTGCCCGCCTGGCCGCTGGCGCAAGCCCAAAGCACCTATGCCGGCGGCAAGCCGCTACGCCTCTTGGTGGGCTTCCCCGCAGGCGGCGGCACCGATGCCATCGCCCGCATCCTGGCCGAGCAGCTGAAGGACGAGCTGGGCGTGCCGGTGGTCGTGGAGAACAAGCCCGGGGCCGGTGGCCAGCTCGCCGCGCAGTCGCTGAAAACCGCCGCGCCGGACGGCAGCACGCTGTTCCTCAGCCACGACCACACGATTTCCATCCTGCCGCAGGTCGTCAAGACCCCCGGCTTCGAGCCGGCCAGGGACTTCGTGCCCGCCGGCGGCTTCGCCACCTTCGTCAACGCCTTTGCCGTCTCGGGTGGTACGCCCGCCAAAAGCTTCAACGACTACGTCGCCTGGGCCATGGCGCAAGGCGGCAAGGGCTCGGTCGGCATCCCGGCACCGGCCTCGGTGCCCGAGTTCCTGGTCAAGGTCATCGGCCAGAAATACCAGCTGGACCTGGTGCCGGTGCCCTACCGCGGCAGCGCGCCGATGATGGCCGACATGCTGGGCAACCAGATCCCCGCCGGCACCGGCTCCATCCCCGACTTCATCGAGAACCACAGGGCCGGCAAGCTGCGCGTGGTCGCCGTGCTGGGCAACACCCGCCAGGCCGTGATGCCCGAGGTGCCCACCTTCGCCGAACTCGGCCTGGCCGGCTTCGAGGACGTGCCTTACTACGGCGTGTTCGCCCCCGCCGGCACACCCAGGGCCACGCTGGACCAGTTCTCCGCAGCCCTGGCCAAAGTCATCGCCCAGCCCGCCGTGCACGAACGCCTCACCGCAATGGGCCTGACGGTCGGCCACATGAGCCCGGACGCACTGGGCGCACGCGAGAAGGCCTACACGGCAACCTGGACCCGCATCATCAAGGCGAGCGGCTTCCAGCCCCAGTGAGCGAAGGCACCCGCTTGGGTGCCCAGCCCGGAGCGCGGCCAGATGCGAACAGGCAAAGACTCATCGGACAATGCCCGATCTGCTGACGCGCCTGAACCATGACCAACCTCGCCGCCATCCGGATCGTCCCCGCCGATCCCGCCCGAGCGCTGACCCCCGAGCAGAAGCGGTTCAACACCCTGATCCGGCAGATCGAGCAATCGCGCAAGACCCTGGCGGCGTGGCAGGACAACATCGCGCTGTATGCCCAGGCGCGCGCACAGGTGCACGTCCCCCTGCTGGAGGAACAGCAGGCCTTGCAGCGGCGCTGGGCCTTCGCGCTGGATTCGGCGCTTGCACGAAAAGGCTGGACGCGCACCGAGCGCGAAACAATGAGTGAACTCGTCTGCAATGCCGCGGCGGAGCTGCTCGGGGCCAACGCCGACGACGCTGAACTCAAGGCGCTGTTCGCCAGGCACGCCGATGTGGACTTCGACACCGACCGCGCGCAAGCACTGCTCGCAATGAAGGACCTGGCCGAGTTGGCGACAGGGCTGGACCTCGGGGATGACGAGGGCATCGCCAGCGAAGAGGACCTGATGCAGCGCATGCACCAACAGATGCAGGCGCACACGCAGGCCGCCGATGCCGAGCAGGAGGCCAAGTCATCCCGCCGTCGCAAGAGCGCCGCGCAGCAGCGCCGCGAGGCCGAAGCCCAGCAGGCCACACAGTCGGTGCGCGAGGTCTTCCGCAAGCTGGCCAGCGCGCTGCATCCGGACCGCGAGACCGACGCCGAGCAGCGCACGATCAAGACAGCGCTGATGCAACGGGCCAACCAGGCCTACGAGAACAACGACCTGCTCACGCTACTGGAGCTGCAGTTGCAGATCGAGCAGGTCGACGCCGGGCACATGGCCAATGCAGACACCAAGCGGGTGAAGCACTACAACAAGGTGCTGGCCGAGCAACTGGCCGAACTCAAGACGGAGATCGGCCAGGTCGAGTTCAGCTTCTGCATGGACTTCGGGCTGGCGCCAGGGTCGGGCTTGAACCCGCTCAAGCTGGGCCTACAGCTTGAGCGAGAGACCCAGCGCCTGCGCTTTGAACTGGCCGAGATGGGCAGGGAGATCGGCCTGCTCGGCGATGTGGCCGCCACCAAGCGCTGGCTCAAGCTCGCGCGCCGAAGGCTGGCAGACGCTGCCTTCGACATGGACCCGTTCTTTTAGGCGCTGGCCTCGGGGCGGCGGCGGCAACGGATCAGTTGAGGCTGTTTTGACGGTTGCCGCGCTGGATGAGCGGCGCTTGGGCGGTGGCGCATCCCCTCGCTGAAGGACGTTGCGCCCACTGGATGGCCATCCAGATCATCCCATGAGCCATCCCGTCCCTACCATGGCTGCAAGCACTCAGCTCAGCCAAATGACGCAAATCCCAGCCAGCGACCTCAAGACCATCCTGCATTCCAAGCGGGCCAATCTGTACTACCTGGAGCACTGCCGCGTGCTCGTCAACGGGGGTCGCGTCGAGTACGTGACCGACCAGGGCAAGGCGTCGCTCTACTGGAACATCCCCATCGCCAACACCACCACGGTGCTGCTTGGCACCGGCACCTCCATCACCCAGGCCGCCGTGCGTGAACTGGCCAAGGCCGGGGTGATGCTGGGCTTTTGCGGTGGCGGTGGCACCCCGCTTTTTGCGGGCATGGAGCGAGAGCTGGAGGTGGCCTGGTTCCCGCCACAAAGCGAGTACCGCCCCACCGAGTACCTGCAAGCCTGGGTGCGCTTCTGGTTTGACGACGGGCTGCGGTTGGGCGCCGCCAAGGCCTTGCAAAAGGCCAGGCTGGGGCGCCTGCAGCAACACTGGGCCGACAGCAAAAGCCTGAAGGAGCAAGGTTTTCAGCCCGACCTGGCAGCGCTGTCAGCCGTCATCACGGCCACGCTGCCGGCGCTTGGCGCGGCGCCGGACACCATGAGCCTGCTCACCGAAGAAGCCCGCATGAGCAAACAGCTCTACCGCCTGGCCAGCCAGGCCACGGGTTACGGCGAATTCACCCGCGCCAAGCGGGGCGACAGCACCGATGCCGCCAACCAGTTCCTGGACCACGGCAACTACCTGGCTTACGGCCTGGGCGCCACCGCCACCTGGGTGCTGGGCCTGCCGCACGGCCTGGCGGTGCTGCACGGCAAAACACGGCGCGGCGGCCTGGTCTTCGATGTGGCGGATCTGGTCAAGGACGCCGTCATCCTGCCGCAGGCCTTTGCCTCGGCAATGCAGGGCCACAGCGAACAGCAGTTCAGGCAGGCCTGCATCTCTGCGTTGACTCGCAGCGAAGCGCTTGACTTCATGATCGACTCGCTCAAGGAAGTGGCCGAGACCTTCGGCCGCCTGGCCCGCGCCCCGGCGCAGACGGCATCGGGCGGAGACGCCGCATGAACGTGCTGCTCATTTCCCAGTGCGACAAGCGCGCCCTGACCGAAACCCGCCGCATCCTCGACCAATTCGCCGAACGGCGCGGCGACCGCACCTGGCAGACCCCCATCACGCAAGACGGTCTGGACACCCTGCGCCGCCTGCTGCGCAAGACCGCGCGCAAGAACACCGCCGTGGCCTGCCACTGGATACGCGGCATCGATCATTCGGAGCTGCTCTGGGTGGTAGGGGACCGGCGGCGCTTCAACGAACAAGGCGCGGTGCCGACCAACACCACGCAGCGCAATGTCTTGCGCACCGAGGATGAGAACCACTGGCACCACGGCGAGCTGATCCGCCTGCTGGTGGACATGGCCGGACTGATGCACGACCTGGGCAAGGCGATCGAAGCCTTCCAGGCACGTTTGCGGGGCCAGTTGGAAGGCCGCAACCTGATACGCCACGAATGGGCCTCGCTGCGCCTGCTGGAAGCTTTCGTTGGCACGGATGACGACGCCACCTGGCTGGCCCGCCTGGCCAACCCAGGGCCTGAGGATGACGCCCGCTGGCTCGCCCAGTTGCGCTGCGACGGGCGCGATGGCGCCTTCGATTCGCCGTTCAAGACCCTGCAGAACGCCCCGCTCGCCCTGGCGCTGGGCTGGCTGGTGGTCACTCATCACCGCTTGCCCGTGCTGCCCAAGGACGGCGTCTTTCAGATGACCGCCCTGCGCGGCCTGCTGACCCAGGTGCAACCGGCCTGGAACGAGCGTGCCTTCGAACAAGCCGAGCCCGCCGCCTTTGCGCCTTACTGGCGCTTTCCGCAGGGCCTGCCCGTCAACAGCGAAGCCTGGCGCCGCCGGGCCAGCCGCATGGCCCGCCGCCTGGCCGAATGGCAGGCCCGCCAGCCGGCAACCTCGGCCACGGATGCACTGCTGAACAACCCCTTCGTGATGCACCTGAGCCGGCTCAGCCTGATGCTGGCCGACCACCACTACTCGCGCCTGGAAGGCGACAGCGCCGAGCGGGTGAAGGCCGACGCCAGCTACCCCTTGTGGGCCAACACGCTGTCCGGCGGCCAACCCAACCAGCGGCTGGACGAGCACTTGCTGGGCGTTGCCCAACACGGCTCGGAAGTGGCGCGCTTTCTGCCAAGACTGGCACTGCACCTGCCTCGCCTGGGCCGTCATCCGCGCCTGAAGCAGCGCGCACAGAGCGAGCGCTTTCGCTGGCAGGACAAATCGGCCGAGCTGGCCGCTGGCCTGCGTGAGCGTGCGGAGCAGCACGGCGCCTTCATCGTCAACATGGCCTCTACCGGCTGCGGCAAGACCTTGGCCAACGCCCGCATCATGTACGCGCTGGCTGACCCAGCCTTGGGCTTGCGCTGCGCCTTTGCGATGGGCCTGCGCACGCTGACGCTGCAGACAGGCCAAGCGTTTCGCGGCATGTTGAGCCTGGGCGATGACGATCTGGCCATCCGCGTAGGCGGTTCTGCCAGCAGGGCCTTGTTCGAATTTCACGAAGCTCAGGCCGAGGCCACCGGCTCCGCCTCTCGGCAGGAACTGCTGGAAGAAGACGGCCATGTGCTGTTCGAGGGCGCCACCGACCAGCATCCGCTGCTGCGGCGCGCCGTGGCAGATCCCGAGGTGCGCAAGCTGCTGCTGGCCCCGCTGCTGGTCTGCACCATCGACCACCTCATCCCCGCCACCGAGAGCCAGCGCGGAGGCCGGCAGATCGCCCCCATGCTGCGCCTGATGAGCGGCGATCTGGTGTTGGACGAGCCGGACGACTTCGACCTCGCCGACCTACCGGCCCTGAGCCGCCTGGTGCACTGGGCCGGCCTGCTGGGCGCGCGGGTGCTGCTCTCGTCGGCCACGCTGCCACCGGCCTTGATCCAGGGCCTGTTCGAGGCTTACCGCAATGGCCGCCAGCACTTCCAGCACAACTGTGGCGCCCGCCCCAGCGGGGCCGAGACCCCTCCCGTGGTCTGCTGCGCCTGGGTAGACGAATTCCACCAGCAAGCGCAGGACTGCCCGGATCCGGCCGGCTTCGCCCAGGCCCATGCCCAGTTCACCCAGCGCCGCCATGCCGAACTCAGCCGCCTGGCCAGCGCACCCAGGCGCCGTGCCGCGCTGCTGCCGGCGCCGGCCCTGCCCGGCACCAGCCGCCAGGCCCTGCCAACACTGGCCGCCGCCTGGGCGCCCCACCTGCTGGCCGCCGCCGTGGGCCTGCACCGCGCGCACCACAGCGTCGATCCCGTCAGTGGCCACCGCGTCAGCTTCGGCCTGATCCGCATGGCCAACATCGAGCCGCTGTTTGAAGTGGCGCTGGCCTTGTTCCGCCAGCCGCTGCCCGAGGGCTGCAGGGTGCACCTGTGTATCTACCACTCGCGCCACCCGCTGCTGGTGCGCTCAGCCATCGAGCAGCAGCTCGACCAGGCGCTGAAGCGGCACGAGCCGGAGGCCGTGTTCGCCCTGCCCGACATCCGCCAGCGGCTGGACGCCACGCCGGAGGCCGATCAGCTCTTCATCGTGCTCGGCTCCCCCGTCACCGAAGTGGGCCGCGACCACGACTACGACTGGGCAGTGGTGGAGCCCTCTTCCATGCGCTCGCTGATCCAGCTGGCCGGCCGCGTGCGCCGCCACCGGCCAGGCGCCGTCGTTGAGGCCAACATCCTCGTGCTCAACCACAACCTGCGCCACTTCCAATATCCAGGCCAACCGGCTTTCTGCAAGCCCGGTTTCGAGAACCCCGACTTCCGGCTCAGCAGCCATGACCTGCACGCGCTGGCCAGGCCCGAAGAGCTGGCCGCCATCGATGCCCGGCCCCGCATCGTGCCGCCCGCCGAGCTGCAGCCCCAGCAGCGCCTGGTGGACCTGGAGCATGCCCGGCTGCGGAGCGAAATGCTGCCCAGCGAAGCGCCCGCCGCCGCACCGGCTCGCGGGCTGGTCAGTCGCGCCCGCGCCCAGGCCGCAGCGGCGCCCCCGGCTTCGGTGCTAAACGCCAGCACCTGGTGGCACGCCGCGCCACAAGACACCACGCTGACCGGTGTGCTTCAACGCGCCCAGCCCTTCCGCCAGGAACCGCACCCGCCCGATGTCACGTTGGCTCTATTGCCAGACGACGACGGCGAGGACGCCCTGCTGCACCGCGTGATGGACGGCCCCAAGCGAGGCCAGAACCTCTACGTCGGCGTGGACCTCTCCCAGCACCACCGCCTGCCGGAGGAAGCGGTGCATGGCGAACGCATCCAGCCCTGGGGCGTCACCGACTACATGAACGCGCTGACCGAACTGGCCACCGCGCTGGACATGCCCTTGGCCCTCTGCGCCAAGTGCTTCGGCACCGTGGCCGTTCCCGACAACCCCAATGGCTGGCGCTACCACCCGGCCTTGGGCTTTGCGAAAAGTGACTCTAGGTAAAGGAGGGCCGACACGCGTGGGTGCCGGCCCGCTGCCTATACGGCAGTGGAAGTCATGACCCCAAGGCAAGGCGTCATTTTTCTGAGCTGCTTTTCAGCAGTGACAAGAGTCTAATCGACCTGAATCATAGTTCTACAAGGTAAGACATCATTGGTTGACAACATTTACTCCACTGCCTACATTGGGTGAACGCGCAGGGTGTTCCAGGACCCTGCGCGTTCGGAGCAACGCCATCGGTTTGAAGAGCCACGGCACCAACGGTCGTAAGGATGTCGGCCAAGGAGGATATGAACGTGAGTAGCGCTCACCAAACCAGAAGAGTCTGACGCAGCTGGATGCTGCGCTCCCAAAGCCATCCCCGGGGCGTTGCCCTGGGGATTTTAGTCGCGGCTTCGCGCCGCGACACCCCCTCAGGGAGATGTCATGTCTACGCACCTCATTGGGCGTCAGGCAGAGCTTTGTTCGCTCGTTCTGGGCTTCTTGTCCGAACGATTGAGCGCCAAACTGGAAAAGCTCGCCGAAGACGACCCCAAGCGCGCCGAGTTGCAGGCGCAGTTCCAACCCGCCGTCTGGCTGGAGGACGCGGCCCGCCGCGTCGGGCAGATCCAGGCCGTGACCCATTCGCTCAAGCCCATCCACCCGGATGCCAAGGGCAGCAGCCTGTACCGCGACCCCAGCAGCATGCAGCCGCTGGAGGAAGTGGGCAGCCACGCGCTGGGCGCTGAGTTCGAGGCCGATGTGGTGGGCAATGCCGCCGCGCTGGATGTCTACAAGTTCCTCAAGCTGGAACACCAGGGCCAGAGCCTGCTGAGCCTGGCGGCGCAGGCCGATACCGACCTGGGCGCAGCCCTCAGCAGCGACCCGGCCCAGGCAACTGCCTGGATGGCCGCCTTCGCGGGCTTGTCCGAAGCGCGGGGTCGGCTCAGCTCGCACACGCTGGCCAAGCAGTTTTACTGGCTGGTGGGCCCGGACCCGCACGACGATGCCGGCTACCACCTGCTGGCGCCGCTGTACCCCACCTCACTGGTGCACCGGGTCTACCAGACCTTGCAGGATGACCGCTTCGGCGATGAAGCCAAGGCCGCACGTGAGGCGCGAAAGGCAGGCCACTGGCACGAACGCCCGGTGCGCGAGTATCCGCAGCTGGCCATCCAGAGCCTGGGCGGCACCAAGCCGCAGAACATCAGCCAGCTCAACAGCGAGCGGCGCGGCAACAACATGCTGCTCGCCTCGCTGCCACCTGTGTGGCGCTCGGCGGAGATTCGGCCGGTGCTGGGCACGGCTTCGCTGTTCAAAGTCTTCGGCCACCGACCCGAGGCCCGCCGGCTGACCCAGTTGCTGCGCCGCTTCCTGGAGGGCGACCCGGCACGCAACCTGGAAACCCGCACCCAGCGCGACGAATGGGTAGAGGCCCTGCTGGAAGAACTGATGCTGTTCACCGCCGAGCAGCAGACCCTGGAACCCGGCTGGTCGACCGATACGCGCTGTGAGCTGCCCGCCACGCACAGCGCCTGGCTGGACCCGGAGGGCGTGGACGACACCCCGCCTGATCTGATCGACGAATTGGCCCGGGACTTTGCCAACTGGCTCAACCACGCGCTGCGCAACCCGCTGCCCATGGGCGATGCCGAGTACCTGCATTGGCGCAAACAGGCCCGCGAGCTGTTCAAGGCCATGGAACGGGAGGGCGCGCTGTGAGCCACCCCACTCCGCAGCACCGCGCAGTGCTGCTGCTGCCGCACCTTCGCGTGCAAAACGCCAATGCCATCTCCAGCCCGCTGACCTGGGGCTTCCCGGCCATCACCGCCTTCACCGGCCTGATGACAGCGCTGGAACGGCGCCTGGGACCTGAAGCTGGGATCAACCTGCTGGGCGTGGGCGTGGTCTGCCACGGCTTCGAAGCGCAGGTCACCACCAGCGGCTACACCCGCGCCTTCCACCTCACGCGCAACCCTGTCCTGCAAGACGGCAGCACCGCCGCCATCGTGGAAGAAGGCCGCGCGCACCTGGAGATCAGCCTGGTGTTCGACGTGCGGCTGGGCGATGCGCAGCATGGCGATGCCGAGCGCGAGGCCCTGGCCGAGCGCATCGCGCAGGCACTGGTCGGCATGCGCCTGGCCGGCGGCAGCGTGATGCCGCCCTTGCCAGCCGCCAAGCGCCGCCCCCGGCGCCCACTCCTGGCCCTGGTGCCAGACGGCGCGGAAGCGCAACGCGAGCAGTTCCGCCGCCTGGGGAGGCGCCTGATGCCAGGCTTTGCCCTGGTCTCGCGAGACGACCTGCTGCTGCAGCGGCTGGCCGAGCTGCGGGCCTGCGACGCCCAGGCCAGCACGCTGGATGCCTGGCTGGACCTCTCCCGCTGGACCAGCCGCGCGGCCGCACTCCCTGACGGCGTGGAAAGCGGCGAGCCCTCCACCCGAACGGAGTGGGCCACCGACCCGCGCCCCGGCTGGATCGTGCCCATCCCCGTGGGCTTTGCCGCCCTCTCGCCGCTGCACGCGGCCGGCAGCGTGGCCGGCGCGCGCGACATGGCCACGCCGTTTCGCTTTGTCGAAACCGTGTGGTCCATCGGCCAGTGGATCAGCCCGCACCGGCTTCAGCGCCTGGGCGACCTGATCTGGCAGATCGGGCACGACCACGATCCCGAACACCCCAGCGAACACGGCCTGTACCGCTGCTTCATCGACACCCCGGCCACAACGGCCACCCCCATCTGAAGATTCAAGGAGAGACACATGGCAACCAAAGACATCACCCTCAAGACCGCTTCCGTGCTCGCCTTCGAGCGCAAGCTGGACCCATCCGACGCGCAATTCTTTGCCGGCGCCTGGGACACCCGCCAGGCCAGCGCTGGCTGGGCCCCGGTCGCGATCAATGAAAAGTCGGTGCGCGGCACCATCTCCAACCGCCTCAAGACCAAAGACCAGGACCCGGCCAAGCTGGACGCCGCCATCGAGAACCCCAATCTGCAAACCGTGGACGTGGCCGCGCTACCAGCCAGCGCAGACACGCTGAAGGCAAGCTTTACGCTGCGCGTGCTGGGCGGTACGGGCACGCCTTCCGCCTGCAACAACGCGGACTACCAAACCAAGCTGCTGGCCACGGTGAAGGGCTATGCGGACAGCCAGGGTTTTGCCGAGCTGGCGCGCCGCTATGCCCACAACCTGGCCAACGCACGCTTCCTCTGGCGCAATCGCGTGGGCGCCGAGCAGGTGGAAGTGCACATTGCCCATCTGGTGCAGGGCCAACCTGCCCAGACCTGGGTCTTCGACGCGCTCAGCCTGCCACTCCGCGACTTCAGTGCGCCCGCCGCTGCGGAATCGGCGCTGGGCGGCCTTGCCGCGCTCATCGCCCAGGGCTTGGCCGGCACCAGCCATGTGCTGCTGCAGGTCACGGCTTATGCCCGCATTGGCGCCGCGCAGGAGGTCTACCCGTCTCAAGAACTGATCCTGGACAAGGGCCCCAGCAAGAAGAGTAAGACGCTGTATGCGGTGCAAAACGTGGCCGGCATCCACTCACAAAAGCTGGGCAATGCGCTGCGCACCATCGACACCTGGCACCCGGACGTGGCGGAACTGGGCCCCATCGCCGTGGAGCCCTACGGCTCCGTGACCACGCTGGGCAAGGCCTGCCGCAAGCCGACCGACAAGCTGGATTTCTACAACCTGCTGGACGGCTGGCTGCTCAAGGACAAAGCGCCGGCGCTGGATCAACAGCATTTCGTGATGGCCACGCTGATTCGTGGCGGCGTGTTTGGCGACGCAGGCAAGGACTGAGTGAGCACACCATGCACCACTACATCGACATCCATCTGCGGCCGGATCCGGAATTTGCGCCGCACCAGCTCATGGCCGCGCTCTTTGCCAAGCTGCACCGCTGGCTGGCGCAAACCCAGAGTCAGCACATTGGCGTGAGCTTTCCCGGCTACCAGGAGGCCCCCGCCACGCTGGGCGGCACCCTGAGGTTGATCGGTCCCGCCGCCGAACTGGCGCGGCTGATGGAACACGATTGGCTGCAGGGCATGCACGACCACGCGTCAGTGCAGCCCGTGGCCGCCGTGCCACCGCACGCAGCCCAGCGCACCCTGCGCCGGGTTCAAGCCAAGAGCAGCCCCGAGCGCCTGCGGCGACGCCAAATGCGCCGCCACCAACTCACGGCAGA
>Ga0307514_10001061_pt1 | contig 39297 bp, 23 predicted proteins | sample 16_EM_MG_FD_203088 | JGI IMG/M metagenome (GOLD analysis project Ga0307514, IMG submission 203088) | Populus trichocarpa ectomycorrhiza microbial communities from riparian zone in the Pacific Northwest, United States - 16_EM | ecosystem: Host-associated > Plants > Roots > Unclassified | place...
GGGCTGGCGGCAAGGGCCTGATCGGCCACACGCAGCCGCGGCGCATTGCCGCGAGCTCGGTGGCCAAGCGCATTGCCGAGGAGCTGAATTCGCCGCTGGGCGAAGTGGTGGGCTACAAGGTGAGGTTCCAGGATCGATTGCAAGCAGGGGCATCCGTCAAGTTGATGACGGACGGCATCCTGCTCGCCGAGACGCAGACCGACCCGCTGCTCAAGGCCTACGACACGCTGATCATCGACGAGGCGCACGAGCGCAGCCTCAACATCGACTTCCTGCTCGGCTACCTGCGCCAGATCCTGCCGCGCCGGCCCGACCTGAAGATCGTCGTGACCTCGGCGACCATCGATGCGGACCGCTTCGCCAGGCACTTCGAATCCATCCACCGCCCGGCGCCGACCATCATGGTCAGCGGACGGACGTTTCCAGTCGAGCAGCGCTGGCGCCCCTTCGAGGAAAAGAAGGATTTCGACCTCAACGACGCGATCGCCGACGCGGTCGACGAGCTCTGGCGCGAGGCCCGTGGCGACATCCTGGTCTTCCTGCCTGGCGAGCGCGAAATCCGCGAAGCAGCCGATCATTTGCGCAAGCACTTGGCGCACCAGCCGCTGCACCGGGACGCCGACATCCTGCCGCTGTTCGCACGCCTCAGTCAGGCCGAGCAGGACCGCGTTTTCGAGGCCGGTAACGGCCACCGCATCGTGCTGGCCACCAACGTGGCCGAGACCTCGCTGACGGTGCCCGGCATCCGCTACGTGATTGATTCCGGCCAGGCGCGCGTGAAGCGCTACAGCTACCGCAACAAAGTCGAGCAGCTGCAGGTCGAGTCCATCAGCCAAGCGGCGGCCAACCAGCGCGCTGGCCGCTGTGGCCGCGTGGCCAACGGCATCTGCGTGCGGCTTTACGACGAGAAGGATTTCAACGAGCGCCCGCGCTTCACCGACCCCGAAATCCTGCGCTCCTCGCTGGCCGGCGTGATCCTGCGCATGAAGGGCCTGCGGCTGGGCGACGTGGAGGAATTCCCTTTCCTCGAAGCGCCGCCGAAGAAGGCGATTGCCGACGGATACGCGCTGCTTGGTGAACTGGGCGCGGTGGACGATGCCAATGTGCTCACGCGCATCGGCCAGGAGCTTTCGCGCCTGCCGCTGGACCCGCGCGTGGGCCGCATGATCCTGGAAGCCCGCTCGCGCGAGGCGCTGAGCGAGGTGCTGATCATTGCGTCCGCGCTCAGCGTGCAGGACGTGCGCGACCGGCCGCTGGAAGCGCAGCAGGCGGCAGACGAAAAGCACAAGAAGTTCGACGATGAGAAGTCGGAATTCATGGGCTACCTGAAGCTGTGGAAGTGGATAGAAGAAGGCCGTGGACAGCACGGCCATGCTGCGCAGGCCGGCCAGCAGATTGACTCGCACAAGCTCAGCAACCGCCAGCAGGAACAGCGCCTGCGTGACAGCTTCGTCAACCCGCGCCGCGTGCGCGAGTGGCGAGACATCCATTCCCAGCTTCACACCGTCGTCGCCGAACAAGGCTGGCGCATCAACGGCAGCCCTGCGACCTACGAGCAGCTGCACCTGGCGATGATGGCCGGCCTCTTGGGCAACATCGGCCTGAAGGCGGACGATGACGAGTTCTACCTTGGTGCCCGCGGCATCAAGTTCTGGCGCCACCCGGGCGCGCACCTGAGCAAGAAGCCGGGCCGCTGGATCGTCGCGGCCGAGCTGGTCGAAACCACGCGCCTGTTCGGCCGGGGTCTCGCCAACATCGAGCCCCAGTGGATTCCGCAGATCGCTGGCCATTTGCTCAAGGTCCAGCTGCTGGAGCCGCACTGGGAGAAGAAGGCGGCCGAGGTCATCGCGCTGGAGCGCGCCACGCTTTACGGCATCGTCGTCTACAGCAACCGCCGCGTGAATTTCGGCAATGTGGACGCGAAGCTGGCGCGCGAGATCTTCATCCGCGAAGCGCTGGTCAACGGCGAGTGGGACAGCAAGCTGCCCTTCATTGCGCACAACCGCAAGATGATCGCCCAGGTCGAGGAGCTGGAACACAAGTCGCGCCGGCAGGATGTGCTGGACGACGAGCTGATCTACGCCTACTACGACGCGCAGTTGCCGGACAACATCGTCAGCGGCCACAGCTTCGAGCGCTGGTTCCGCGAGGCCCAGCGCGGGCAGCCCGAGCTGCTGCGCCTCACGCGTGAAGAGCTGATGCGCCACGAGGCAGCCGGCATCACCACCAACGCGTTCCCGAAGACGCTGCGCATGGGCGGCGTGGACTGCGCTGCGACCTACCTGCACCAGCCGCAGGACCCAAAAGACGGCGTGACCGTCAGCGTGCCGATCTACGCGCTGAACCAGGTCAGCGAAGAGCGCTGCGAGTGGCTGGTGCCCGGCATGCTGGAAGCCAAGGTGCTGGCACTGGTGAAGAGCCTGCACCAGCGCCCGCGCTCGCGCCTGGTGCCTCTGCCGGAGTTCGTGGCCGAGTTCTGCGCGAGCGCGCCGTTTGCGCAGGGCAACCTGGTGGACGTGCTGCTGAAGGCCGTGCGTGAGCGCAGCCAGATCGCCGTGCAGCGCAACGACTTCAAGCTCGAACAGCTCGCGCCGCACCTGTTCATGAACTTCCGCGTGGTGGACGAGCATGGCCGCCAGCTCGGCATGGGCCGGCAACTCGCCACGCTGAAGGCCGAGCTGGGCGGCCAGGCACGCTCCGCCTTCCAGGCCCTGGCCTCGCTGAAGCTGGGCGCCGCGCCGGCGCCAGCACCTCAGCCGCAGACCATTGCAACGCCTTCGGGTGGCAAGGCCGTGGTCGCGGGCATCAAGGCGGCACCACCGCCGCCGGCCGACACGGCGCCGGCCAGACACACTTCCTGGACCTTCGGCGAGCTGCCCGAGCTGATGGAGATCCGCAAGGCCGGCCAGACGCTGATCGGCTTCCCCGCGCTGATCGACAAGACCACGCACGTGGAGATCGAAGTCTTCGACGAACCGGACGTGGCGGCCGGCAAGCACCGCGCGGGCCTGCGCCGCCTGGTCGGCCTGCAGCTCAAGGAGCCACTGAAGTACCTGGAGAAAAACATCCCGGACCTGACGCAGATGGCCGTGGCCTACATGCCGCTGGGCACTGCCGACGAACTGAAAGCGCAGATCATCGATGTGGCGCTGGAGCGGGCCTTCCTGCAGGACCCGCTGCCGCAGAACGCGCAGGCCTTCAACCAGCGCCTGGAAACCGGCCGCACCCGGCTGAACCTGATCGCTCAGGAAGTGGCCCGGCTGGCCGGCAGCATCCTCATCGACTACGCCGCCGCCTTGCGCAAGCTCAAGGACGCCCGCGCGCCGAAGGACGTGGGCGACGACATCACCGGCCAACTGCAGCGCCTGATGCCCAAGCGCTTCGTGGCCGTCACGCCTTACCCGCAGTTGCAGCATTTCAGCCGCTACCTGAAGGGCATCGTGATGCGGCTGGACAAGCTGCGTGCCGACCCCGCGCGCGACAGCCAGCGCCTGGCCGAACTGCGCCCGCTGGAGCAGCGCTATACGCGCCGCCTGGCCGAACTCAAAGGCCAGGCCGACGCCCGCTTCGAGGACTTCCGCTGGCAGCTCGAAGAACTGCGCATCAGCCTGTTTGCCCAGGAGCTGCGCACACCGCAGCCGGTGTCGGCGAAGCGTTTGGAGAAGACCTGGGCCCAGCTGACCAGTTGAGCTGCAGGTCTTAGCCGGCCTCGGTCAACGCGACGGCATCGGCACCGGCGGGCAGGCGCATCGGCGTCGACGGATCGGTCGCCGCGCGCCACACCGCTTCGGCCACGTCCTCGGCATGCGTGACGGGCGTGGACATGCTGCGCACGCTGGCGAACACCTGCTGCGTGAACTCGGCATAGGCTTCCGACACGCCTTGCATGCGCGACTGGGCGTTTTCGCCAAAGCGCGTGCTGGGTGCGCGGCCCGGCAGCACCAGGCAGGCCCGCACGTTGAACGGCTGCAGCTCCAGCGCCAATGACTCGGTGAACGCGTTCACCGCGGCCTTGCTCGCGGTGTAGACCGACAGCAGGGGCAGCGATTTCAAGGTCACGCTGGACGTGACGTTGACAATCACGCCGGACTTGCGCAGCCGGAACTGCGGCAGCAAGGCCTGGGTCATCGCAATCGTGCCCAGCGTGTTGGTTTCGAAGACCTCGCGGGCGGTGGCCATCGCGGTGGCTTCCAGGGCCGACAGCACGCCGATGCCAGCGTTGTTGACCAGCACGTCGATCGGCCCGGCTGCCGCCACCGCATGGTGGATGCTTGCCGGGTCGGTGACGTCCAGTGCGAGCACGCGCAGCCGCTCGGACGGCGGCAGCACGTCTTCGCGGGGCGTGCGCATCGTGGCAATGACCTGCCAACCCTGGGCCAGGAAGTGGCGGGCGATTTCAAGGCCGAAACCGGATGAGCAGCCGGTGATCAGGATCGTTTTCATGGGAACTCCTTCGGGACATGAGCGAGGGGTGGACGATGGCGAGATGATGTGTCGCCATCGCCGGACTTGCTACATTCAACAGTCCGCCAATCAATTCCGAGAGTCCTGTTCATGGTCGATCCCCTGTCCGAGGTCGTCGCTTTGCTGCAGCCCGGCATGCCGTTCTCCAAGGTCGTCAGCGGCGCGGGGCCCTGGCGTGTTCGCCGCACGGAGACCGGCCGGCCGTTCTATTGCGCCGTGCTCGAAGGCGCTTGCCAGCTCTCGGTCCAGGCGCAGACGCCGATCACCCTGCAGGCCGGTGACTTCGTGCTGATTCCCTCGGCGCACGGCTTCGCCATGTCCAGCATCGAGCCGCCGACCTGGGAGGGAGACGATCCGCCGCCGGTGCAACTGGGCCAGGGCGAGTTCAGGCTGGGCAGGCCACACGGCGAGCCCGATGTTCGCCACCTCATCGGCTACTGCAGCTTCGGTTCGCCGGATGCGGCCTTGTTGGTGTCGCTGTTGCCTGAGCTGGTGCATGTGCGCGGCGAGCCCAGGCTGTCCACGCTGGTGCAACTGGTGGGCGACGAATGCCGTGCGCAGCGGCCCGCGCGCGAGGTGGTGCTGGCGAGGCTGCTGGAAGTGCTGCTGATCGAAGCGCTGAGGTCTTCGGCAGACACTGGTGCGTCGCCCGGCCTGCTGCGCGGCCTGGCCGACTGCCGGCTTGCCTCGGCCATCCGCGGCATGCACGAGCATCCCACTCAGGCCTGGACGGTGGCGCAACTGGCCAAGCTTGCGGCACTGTCGCGCTCGGCGTTCTTCGAGCGCTTCAGCCGCGCGGTGGGCGTGGCGCCCATGGCCTATCTGCTGGCCTGGCGCATGGCGCTTGCCAAAGACCTGCTGCGGCGCAGCGCGGCGGGCGTTGCCGAGGTGGCTCAGCGCGTGGGCTACAGCTCGGCCAGCACGTTCAGCGTGGCCTTCACCCGCCATGTGGGCCTGTCGCCCGCGCGTTATGCCCGCGAGCAGCAGCCCTCGGAAGAAGTGCCGGTTACTTGAGGACGGCCAGCAGTCGGTCCATGCCGCCTTCGGCCAGGCTCAGCACCGCGCGTTCGCGCACCGCGGGCTTGGCATGGAAGGCGACCGACAGGCCCACGGCTTCCATCATCGGCAAGTCGTTGGCACCGTCGCCCACGGCAATGGCCTGCGATGGCGCGATGCCCATCAGGTCGCACACGTCCAGCACCGTGCGGCGTTTCTGCTCGCCGTCGACGATGTCGCCCCAGGGCTGGTCGACCATGCGGCCGGTGAGTTGCTCGCCGTCCATCTCCAGCACGTTGGCCCGCGCGAAGTCCAGCTTCAGCCGGCCGCGCACAACGTTGGAGAAAAAGGTGAAACCGCCGGAAACCAGCAGCGTGCGAAGACCGGCCTTCTGCAGCGCAGCCACGAAGCTCGCCACGCCGGGGTTGAGCTGCAAGCGCTCGTCCAGCACGCGCTGCAGGTCGGCCCGGTTCACGCCCTTCAGCAGTGCCACGCGCTGGCGCAGGCTGGCCTTGTAGTCGGTGATCTCGCCACGCATCGCGGCCTCGGTGATGGCGGCCACCTCGGCCTTGCGGCCGACCGCGGCGGCAATCTCGTCCACGCACTCGATGTTGATCAGCGTGGAGTCCATGTCGAAGGCCGCGAGCCGGTAGTCGGCCAGGGCAAAAGAGGACTGGGCGCCGGCGCGCAGCAACAAACCGGGGGCGACTTCGGTGGCGGTCATGGTTGAATTTGAGGTCTGGTCCGACAGCCGGATCGGCCACGGCCCGGCATTATCCGGCACCGTGTTTGAGGTGAAGCGCGCGCTGGTGCGCCGCAGGAGTGAAGATTTGAAGAATCGATGGCAGGCCCAGGTGGCAGGACGCGGCTGGGCCGGTGTGCTGAGTTTGTTTGTGCTGTGCGGCGCGTTGCTGGCCGCAGGCTGGGTCCACGCCCAGGGGCCGACGCAGAATGCGGACACCTCGCTGGACGCGACACGTCTGGCACTGGACAGGATCTCGCGCCAGCTGGATGCGGACAAGCTCGCTGACGGTGAGCTCACCGGCCTGCGCAAGAACCTGTTGACGCTGCAGCAAGGCGCCCAGCAGATCGCCATCGATCAGGCGCCTGAGCTGGCCAGCGCCCAGGCGCGGCTGGCCGAGCTGGGCCCCGTGCCGGCCGAGGGTGGCGAGGCGCCGGACGTTGCCAAGCAGCGTCGCAGCGTCGAGCAATCGGTGTCGGAGCTGGATGCGCGGGTGAAGCTTGCGCGGCTGCTGGCGGTCGAGAGCGAACAGTTGGCCGACAAGGCCGCCGACCTGGCGCGCACCCGTTTCCAGGCCCATCTCTTCGAGCGCACTGACTCGCTGCTGTCGCAAGGCTATTGGCAGGACCTGGGCACCAGCCTGGCGCGGGACGGCAGCCGGTTGAGCGGCGTGCTCACCCAGGTGGCCGCCGCTGCAGCCGCCACGCCTGGCTGGACGATGCTGGCACTGGTGCTGCTGGTGGCGGGCGCGGTTGTCCTGCGGCTCTGGCTGGTGCGCGTGCTGACACGCTTCGAGGTCGAACATGTGCCGCGCGGGCGCGTGCGGCGCTCGTCGTTCGCGCTGGTGTATGCCTTGCTGGCGATGCTGGTGCCCGGTGTGCTGGCTTTTGCCGTGGCCGTGCTGCTGGACGCCGGGCCCGGTGGCAGCGCCGGTTTGCGCGCCTTCTTCGGCAGCCTCGTCGGCGCCAGTTGTTTCTCCGCCTACATCGCGGGCATCAGCCAGGCGGTGCTGTCGCCCAAGCGTGCCTCCTGGCGCATGCTTCCCGTGCCGGACACCGTCGCCCGCGGGCTGCGCGCCTACCCCTTGATGCTTGGCCTGATCACCTTCTTCGGCTGGTTTGCGCAGCAAGTGGCAGGCCTGGCGCAATCGGACCTGGCCACCGTCGTGGCGATCAACACTGGCTACGCGCTGCTGCTCGGCATGCTGATGGCCAGCGCGTTGCGCCGCGGTGGCCGGCTGCACCGGCTGTCGGGCAACGATCCGGCAGGCGAGCAGGGCGGCAACGCACCGTCCAAGCCGCTGTGGCTGACCTTCTGCGCTGGTGCGCTGTGGCTGTTGCTGGTGCTCAGCCTGGCGGGCATGCTGATGGGCTACATCGCGCTGGGTGCCTTCGTGGTGCGCCAGGTCGCCTGGGTGCTGATCCTCGCGCTCAGCGCCTATGTGCTGACAGCCGTGATCGACGACCTGGCCAACGACTGGCTGGTGCCCGAGGCGGAGAAGCAGCAGGCCGAAGCCGATGACTGCGGCGACCCGGCCGATGCGCGCCTGGCGGCAGCCGGTGGCCGCAGGCTGCAGGTGGCGCTGGTGCTGTCGGCCGCGCTGCGGCTGACCATCGTGCTGGTGGCCCTGGTGCTGGTGCTGGCGCCGTTTGGCGAGGGCCCGCGCGAGCTGTTCCAGCGAAGCAATCAATTGTTGATGGGCATCACCATCGGCGAGCTGCAGGTCAAGCCGACGGCGGTGCTGCAGGCGGTGCTGGTCTTCCTGCTGGCGTCCACCGTGCTGCGTGCACTCAAGCGTTGGACCACCGAGCAGTTCCTGCCGGCCACTTCGCTGGACGCCGGCATGCGCACCTCGGTGACCACGCTGCTGGGCTTCATCGGCACGGTGATCGCCATCGCGCTGTCGCTGTCGGCCGTGGGGCTGGCACTGGAGAAGGTGGCCTGGATCGCCAGCGCGCTGTCGGTGGGCATCGGCTTTGGCCTGCAGGCGGTGGTGTCGAACTTCGTCTCCGGCCTGATCCTGCTGGCCGAGCAGCCGGTGAAGGTGGGCGACTGGGTGGCGCTGGGCGGCGTGGAGGGCGACATCCGGCGCATCAGCGTGCGCGCCACCGAGATCGAGATGGGCGACCGCTCCACTGTCATCGTGCCGAACTCGGAGTTCATCACGAAGGTGGTGCGCAATGTGACGCGCCACAGCCCGCTGGGCCTGGTGCAGATCAAGCTGCCGATGCCGCTGTCCAGCACCGATCCGGACAAGGTCACCGAGCTGTTGCTCGCGGCCTTCGTCGAACATCCCGACGTGCTGGAACAGCCGGAGCCCAGCGTCTTCATCGACGCCGTTGCCGACGGCAGCCTGGTCTTCAATGTGAGCGGTTTCGTGAATTCGCCGCGCAACGCCTACAAGGTGCGCAGCGCGCTGCTCTACGTCGTCCTGCGCCAGCTTCGCGAGGCTGGCCAGCCGATCTGGCGCGCGCCGTCCATGGTGCTGAGAGATGCCCCGCCGCCTGCCGCGCCGGACCCAGGCATCCAGACCAGCGTTCGCGGTACCCCGGACACGCCCGCCTGACCGTTCGGCGCCGCAGCGCGAGTCAGCGCGGCTGTGGCGTCGGTGTGCCCAGTTGGCGCAGCAGTTCGCGCATGTACTGCGCGCGGTCGCGGGCTTCGGTCAGCTCGCGGTCGATGCGCAGCTTGTCGTTGCCCACCAGCTTGATGTGCCGGTTCTTCTGCACCAGCTCGATGATCTTCATGCCGTCGATCGGCGGGTTGGGCCGGAAGGTGATGTTCATCAGCTTCGGGCTGGCGTCGATCTTCAGCACGCCGTAGGGCTTGGCCAGCAGCCGCAGCCGGTGCGTGTCGAACAGCGTCTGGCCCTGGGTCGGCAGCTTGCCGAAACGGTCGGTCACCTCTTCGAGCAGCCGGTCCAACTGGTCGGCCTTGTCGGCGCTGGCCAGGCGCTTGTAGAGGTTCAGCCGGGTGTGCACGTCGCCGCAGTAAGCGTCCGGCAGCAGCGCGGGGCTGTGCAGGTTGATCTCGGTGGTGGCGCCGAACACGGCGCTCTGCGGGCTCAGCAGGTCCGGCACTTCGTTGTTCTTCAGCGCCCGCACGGCTTCGCTCAACATTTCGTTGTAGAGCTGGAAACCGACCTCCATCATGTTGCCGCTCTGGTTGTCGCCCAGCACCTCGCCGGCACCGCGGATCTCCAGGTCGTGCATGGCCAGGTAGAAGCCCGAGCCCAGCTCTTCCATTTCCTGGATGGCTTCGAGGCGCTGCGCGGCCTGCTTGGTCAGGCCTTCCACGTCCGGCACCAGCAGGTAGGCATAGGCCTGGTGGTGGCTGCGGCCCACGCGGCCGCGCAGCTGGTGCAGCTGCGCCAGGCCGAACTTGTCGGCCCGGCTGATGACGATGGTGTTGGCTGACGGCACGTCAATGCCGGTCTCGATGATGGTCGAGCACAGCAGCACGTTGTGACGCTGGCTGGTGAACTCGCGCATCACGCGCTCCAGGTCGCGCTCGGGCATCTGGCCATGGGCCACGGCAATGCGCGCTTCGGGAATCAACTCTTCCAGCGCCTGGCGCCGGTTCTCGATGGTCTCGACCTCGTTGTGCAGGAAATAGACCTGGCCGCCGCGCTTGAGTTCGCGCAGCACCGCCTCGCGGATGGTGCTCTTGCCCTCGTTGCGCACAAAGGTCTTGATGGCCAGGCGGCGCTGAGGTGCGGTGGCGATCACGCTCAGGTCGCGCAGGCCTTCGAGTGCCATGCCCAGCGTGCGGGGGATCGGCGTGGCCGTCAGCGTCAGCACGTCCACCTCGGCCCGCATGGCCTTGATGGCTTCGATGGTCCCGTTCTCTATCCCCTCCAGCGCCGCCTTGACCTCCTTGGCGGTGCGGAAACGGCTCAGCTCGGCCACTTTCACCGGCCACTTGCCGAAGCGGTCGACGATGGTCTGGTAGTGCTGCTCGGCCAGCAGCGTGGTGGGCGCCAGCAGGGCCACCTGCTTGCCGCCGATCACCGAAACAAAGGCGGCGCGCAGCGCGACTTCGGTCTTGCCGAAGCCCACGTCGCCGCAGACCAGCCGGTCCATCGGCTTGGGGCTGACCATGTCCTGGATCACCGCATGGATGGCCGCGCGCTGGTCGGCAGTCTCCTCGAAGCCGAAGCTGGCGGCGAAGGCCTCGTAGTCATGCGGTGAGAAGCGGTGCGCCATGCCTTCGCGCGCGGCACGCAGCGCATAGAGGTTCAGCAATTCGGCGGCCGTGTCGCGCACCTGCTCGGCCGCCTTGCGCTTGGCCTTGTCCCATTGCGCCGAGCCCAGCTTGTGCAGCGGCGCCTCTTCGGCCGACACGCCGGTGTAGCGGCTGATCAGGTGCAGCTGGGCGACCGGCACGTAGAGCGTGGCTTTGTCGGCGTATTCCAGGTGCAGGAACTCGCTCGGGCCTTCGCCGAGGTCGATGTGGATCAAGCCTAGGTAGCGGCCGATGCCGTGCGCCGAGTGCACCACCGGATCGCCGATCTTCAGCTCGGACAGGTCTTTGATCAGCGCTTCGACGTTGCTGGTCTGCTCCTGCTTGCGGCGGCGGCGCGTGGTGGGCGCGCTGGCGAACAGCTCGGTCTCGGTGAGGAACTGGATGGCCTTGCCATCACCTGGCTCATGCCAGAAGAAACCAGCGGCCAATGGCGCCGCGGTGATGGCCACCTTCTCGCTGCCGGCCTCGAACTCGGCCAGCGTGGCCACAGCGGGCACGTCGATGCGCTGGTCGCGCAGCAGCTCCAGCAGGCTCTCGCGCCGGCCATCGCTCTCTGCCACCAACAGCACGCGGTGCGGCGTGCTGGCGATGTGTTTTTCCAGCGCGGCCAGCGGGTCGGTGGCGCCGCGGTCGGCGCTCACGTCCGGCAGCGGCCGGGCCCATTCGACCGGCTCGGTGCCGCGCATCACCAGCGTGGCGTGGGCGCCGGCCAGCGCGAAGAAGTCGTCCACCTTCAGGAAGATGGTTTCGGGCGCGAGGATGGGCCGGTCCGGGTCGTGCTGCAGGAAGCGGTGGCGGTCGCGGGTGTCGGTCCAGAAGCGCTGCAGTGCTTCGTCCACCTCGCCGTGCAGCACCAGCGCCGCGGGTGAGCCGCCGTCCAGGTAGTCGAAGATGGTCGCCGTCTCTTCGAAGAACAGCGGCAGGTAGTACTCGATGCCGGCGGTGGCAATGCCTTGCGCAATGTCCTTGTAGATGCGCGATTTGGTCGGGTCGCCTTCCAGCAGCTCGCGCCAGCGTTGGCGAAAGCGGGTGCGAGCCGCCTCGTCCATCGGGAACTCGCGGCCCGGCAGCAGCTGCACCGAAGGCACCGGGTACAGGCTGCGCTGGCTGTCCGGGTCGAAGGTGCGGATCGAGTCGATCTCGTTGTCGAACAGGTCCACCCGGTACGGCACCAGCGAGCCCATGGGAAACAGGTCGATCAGGCCCCCGCGCACGGCGTATTCGCCTGGCGACACGACCTGGCTGACATGGTCGTAGCCGGCCAGCGTGAGCTGCCGCTTCAGCCCGGCTTCGTCCAGCTTTTCCTTCTGCTTGAACTGGAAGGTGGTGGCCGCGAGGAAGGAGGGCGGCGCCAGCCGCGTCAGCGCGGTGGTGGCGGGCAGCAGCACCACGTCGACCTCGCCGCGGTGGATGCGCCACAGCGTGGCCAGCCGTTCGGAGATCAGGTCCTGGTGCGGGCTGAAGGTGTCGTAGGGCAGGGTTTCCCAGTCGGGGAACACGGCCACGCGCAGGCCTGGCGCGAAAAACGGCAGCTCGTCGGCCAGGCGCTGGGCGTCGCTGGGGTCGGCGGTGATGATGCCCAGGCGCCGACCTTCGGCGGCGCGGGCCTGGGCCACGCGAGCCAGCAGCAGCGCGTCGGCCGAGCCGGGAGGGCGGGGCAGGGTGAATCGTTTCCCGGGGGCGATGACAGGCAGTTGCATGGTGCGAAAAAAGCAAAGCGCCCCGGGTGCGACTGCAGCCGTGGCGTTCAAGCGCCCGATTCTAGGGAAGCGCTGCGTTCTTCGCTGCCGGCCCCTGGCTTGGAGAGGCTGGCGGGGTGCCTACTCCGGCATCGCACCTGCAACCGCTGCGGCGCGCAGGACTTTTTCGGGGTTGCCAACGCCTGGCGGGCGGCGGGCCAGGTGCCAGTCGATCCAGTCCGGCAAGGCCTGGTCGTCCATGGCGGTGCGCTGCGCTGGGAAGAAGTGCGAGGGCGATGCGCCGTAGGTCTGGGTCCAGACCTTGGCGAAATGCGCCGAGTCGACAAAGCCGGCCTCCAGTGCCACGTCGGTCAGGCGCCTGCCGCTGCCCATGAACCGCGCGGCACGTCGGATCTTGTTGGACAGGCTGTAGCGCCGCAGCGGCAAGCCCATGCATTTCGAGAACAGCTGCGACGCGCGGTGCGGCGAGAGGCCCACCGCGCAGGCCACCTCGTCCAGCGAGCAGCAGGGGTTCTCGTCCATCAGCGTCATCATCTGCTGCACCCGCAGGTCCAGCGGCGGTGGCGGCGGAAATTCGCTGGCGACCCGTTCGATGGCCCAGCGCGCCGACTGGTCCAGCTCGCTGCCGTGCAGTTGGCCCTGGTAGAAGGCCTGGGCGACGTGGCGGAACTCGGCGTGGCGGGCCAGGTCCAGCGCGGCGACACCCGGCCACGGGTTGACGCCATGGAAGGCGCGGTATTGCGGATGGTTCGGCTCCAGGTCGATCAGCACCAGCGGTACTCCACGCGCCAGCAGACGCTTGCGCACCAGCGGGCGCACCACCAGCAGCTCGCCCTGCACCGTGCCGCGCGGGGTCCAGATCGTCATCGGCTGGTGGCCCAGGCCGAGCACGATGGTCGCGGCATGGCGCTGGCTGGCGCTGACCAGGCCGGCGGCCGCGTACAGGATGCCGTCGCCCAGCAGCCGCGCACGGCCGCGGGGCAGCTCGGCGACGGCTGGCGCCGCTTCAGTTTCAGGGTTCACCACCACCTTGCGCATCCTCGTTCAAAGCCAGCCGCAGGCGCAGCGGCTGGCCGTCCCGCACGACATCCAGCTCGACGGTCGTAACCAGCATCAGCGAGATCATCGAGGTCTCGTCCACGTCGAGATTGGACTCGGTGTCCAGCGTGTAGACGCGGTCGCCTGGCAGCAGGCCCAGCCGGGCGTAGACCGTCTCGGGCGCGACGGCCTTGACCTCGAAGCCGCCACGCTCTGACGGCAGCACGCGGACCTGGCGCAGGAACTGCGCGGCGGTCTGCGGGTGCACGGCGCTGAGGCGATGCGGCTCGATGGGCAGGTCGACGGGTTGTGGTGCGGGTGGCGCAGCCGGCGAAGGTGGTGTTTCGCCGCGCGCAGGCTTCTGCGGCAGTGCGGCCTGCACCGGCCGCGGCGCAGCCACCACGAAGCGCGGCGCTTCGGGCGCAGCTTCGTCGCCAGCCAGCCAGGCCAGCCCTGAGGCTGCCGCAGCCGCGATGGCTGCGGCAGTCAGGCCGAAAGACGTTCGCAGGGCCATGCGTGCGCAGCTTGCTCAGTTGACGAAGGTCTTGAGCCAGTTCAGCGTGGCATTCAGCTGCCAGGCGGCGGAACCGTTCTGGTAGCCGCTGTCGACCAGCAGGCCGCTGCACTGCGTGCCGTACAGGCCGCCATAGCCCATGAAGCAATGGTCGGCATAGAGGTCCAACACTTCGTAGTCCTTCACGATGTACCAGCCGCTGCCATTCTGGCGAAAACAGGACTGCTGGCCACTGCAGGTCAACCCGGTGACGAGCTGGGCTTGCGAGCGGGCAATGGCCTCGGTGCCGCCGACGAACATGTCGCGCTCGCCGTTGATGATGCGCAGCCGGTCGCCGGTCTGGGTGTGATTGCCGTCGGCAATGCAGGACGACAGATTGTAGGCCGCGGTGTAGGTCGAGCCGGTGCCCTGGCCGAACGAGGCCCGCACCCGTGAGTCGTAGTTGCGCGAGAGCACCGAGATGATGGAGCCCTGGCTCAGGCCGCCGGTGACCACGCCTTTGGAGCAGTCCGCCTTGGCACGCGAGCAGAGCTGGGCGATGGCGCTGTTGACGCTGTTCGCATCGAAGATGCCCTTGGCCCGGCCGCCGATGATGCTGCAGTTGCCGAAGGTCGCGTTGTCGTACTGCACCGTGGCGGCGACAAAGCCCTTGGCGGCCGCGGCGTTCACCGCGGCGCTGGCCCAGGCGCTGTTGTAGGACTCGCCGGTGCCGCCAATGTGCACGTAGACCGGGTATTTGCCCGAGGCGGTGGGTTCTTTGCCGGCGATGTTGTAGCTGGCGCCGTTGGTGTAGGTCATGCTGAAGCTGGTCTGCGCCTGGGCGGTGTGGGCGGCCAGCAGCGCGCTGCCGGCAAGCGTGAGCAGGCGCAGCGGGCGCAGGGTCTGGCGGTTCAGGGAGCGGTTCATTCGTGTCTCCTTCGCAGGGCATCTTGTGGGGGGAACGCAGCGGATTCTTGGCACCGTGCCTGGGGCGGACTTGTACCGAGATGACATGCCGCCTCAGGGAATGCCCGCCGATGGCAACCAGTCGCAACAAGCGGGCACCGGGCGGGAGCGCACTCTGTTCAGGCCTGCTGCGGGTGCACTTGCATTGGCATACATGCCAGGCCAGGGACTTCCTTGTGCAGCCTTTCCCTAGAATCGGGTCTATGAATTCAATGACCATCGGCAGCGTGCCGCGTTGCTTTGCGCTGGTGCCCTGCGCTGGCGCTGGCCGCCGCGCCGGCAGCCACAACCCCAAGCAATACGAACCGGTGGCAGGCCGGCCGCTGGTGGCCCACACGCTGGCCGCCTTGGCCGGCGTGGCCCGCATCGAGGCCACGCTGGTGGTGCTGGCGCCCGACGACGAGCAGTTCGATGACGAGTTCCCCGGCCTGGTGGGCGATCGACTCTGGACCGCCAAGGTGGGCGGTGCGACCCGCGCCGAAACCGTGGCCAATGGCCTGGTCGAGCTGAAGATGCGCGGCGTGCAGCCGCACGACTGGGTGCTGGTGCACGACGCGGCGCGCTGCCTGATTCGCGCCGAGTGGGTGGACCGGCTGATCGACACCTGTCACGACGACGAAGTGGGCGGACTGCTGGCATTGCCGTTGGCCGACACACTGAAGGCCGATGCGGACGGCGATGTGCACCCCGAAGCACGGGGCCGCGTGCAGGCCACCGTGCCGCGCGACGGCAAGTGGGCCGCACAGACGCCGCAGATGTTCCGCCTGGGCCTGCTGGCCCCGGCGCTGGCCGCGGCAGACCCGGCGCAGATCACCGACGAGGCCAGCGCCGTCGAGGCCCTGGGCCACCAGCCGCTGCTGGTGCGGGGCGACTACGAGAACTTCAAGGTCACCTGGCCCGGCGACTTTGCGCTGGCCGAGCGGTTGCTGGCATCGGTCAGGCCAGGCCCCGAGATGCGGGCCTTCGTGCCGGCCAAGGACTTCGCGCTGTCGCTGCGCTTCTATGCCGACATCGGCTTCACGAAGGAGTTCGAGCACGGCAACCTGGCGGGCTTCAAGCTGGGCGGCACCGGCTTCCTGCTGCAGGACTTCTACGAGCCGCAGCACGCCGCCAATTTCATGATGCACCTGACGCTGGACGACCTGGACGGCTTCTGGCGCGGCTTGCAGCAGAACGGCGTGGCGGCGCGCTACGGTGTGCGCGTCGAGCCGCCGGAGGAACGCCCCTGGGGCCTGGTCGACATGGTGCTGTTCGACCCCAGCGGCGTCTTGTGGCGCATTGCCCAGCGCATGGAAACGCCGGCATGACGCTGCCCGCACTCCGGATCGGCGAAGGCTGGGACACGCACCAACTCGTCACCGGCAGGCCGCTGGTGTTGGGCGGCATCACCATCCCGCACACGCATGGCCTGCTGGGCCATTCCGACGCCGATGCCCTGCTGCATGCGATCACCGACGCGCTGCTGGGCGCCGCCGCGTTGGGCGACATCGGCAGGCACTTCCCCGACACCGCCGTCGAGTTCAAAGGTGCCGATTCGACCGTGCTGCTGGCCGAGGCCTACCGCCGTGTGCAGGCCGCCGGCTGGCAAGTGGTGAACCTGGACAGCACCATCGTCGCCCAGGCGCCGAAGATGGCGCCGCACATCGGCGCAATGGTTGCGCGCATTGCCGAGGTGCTGGGCATCGACGCCAGCCGGGTCAACGTCAAGGCCAAGACTGCCGAGAAGATGGGGCCGGTGGGCGAGGGACTGGCCATCGAGACCCGCGCGGTCTGCCTGTTGGCTGCTGTCGCGAACTGATCAAGCTCGCCGGAGCCTGATGTGCGCCATCAGGCCGCCGTCGCGCGCGTTGGCCAGTTCGAGTGAGGCGTCGATGCGCTGCAGCGCCTTCTTGACGATGGCCAGGCCCAGGCCGGCGCCGGTGGCGGCGGTGCGGGCGGCGTCGCCGCGGAAGAAAGGCGTGGTCAGCTGGTCCAGCTTTTCAGGCGGCACGCCCTGGCCGTAGTCGCGCACGGTGATGATCACCGTGTCGCCGGCCAGCACATGGCTGACCTTGACCTTGGCCACGCCGGTCTCGATGGTGCGGCCGTAGCGGCGCGCGTTCTCGAACAGGTTGGCGAACACGCGGCCCAGCTCGGTGTCGTCGCCCAGCACGCCCAGCGTGGGCGGCAGGCGAAGCGAGAAGCGGATCTGCGACTGGTCGCGGAAGGCTGCGGCCTCGCGCTCGATCACGCTGCTCAGGTCCACAGGCACCGGGTGCGGATCGTCCGGCCGGGCATAGTCCATGAACTTGTCGATGATCGCGTCGAGCTGGTCGATGTCCAGCGCCATGTTGCGCCGGGCCTCGTCGTCGGCCACGCTGATCTCGGCTTCCAGCCGCAGCCGTGCCAGCGGCGTGCGCAGGTCGTGCGAAATGCCGGCCAGCATCACCGCACGTTCTTCCTCTACCTTGGCCAGCTCGCGCGCCATGCGGTTGAAACCGATGTTGACCGCGCGGATCTCGGTGGTGATGGTGCTTTCGTCCAGCCGCGAGTCGTACTCGCCTTCGCGGATGCGGCTGGCGGCAAACGACAGGTCCTTCAGCGGCCGGTTGATCAAGCGCGCAATGGTCACCGAGCCCAAAACCGTGGCGATCAGCGCGATGCTGACCCAGACAATCCAGGTGCCCGGCGTCAGCGGTTCGACGCGGGCGTATTCGGCCTGCATCCAGTACGGGTCCTGATCGATCTCGAAGCCAACCCACAGCGCAGGCAGACCGTTGACGGTGCGGGCGACCACGGTGCTGGGGCCCAGCCGGGCGCGCAGGTCGTCGGCCACGCGGCGGGTGAAGCGGTCGGTCTCGAAGGCTTCCCACTTGTCGCCCGGCTCGCGCGGCACGATCTTCACAGCCTCTTCCTCGCGCATGGTCTTGACCACCGCGATGCGGTTGATGCCGTCCGAGTAGCGCAGCGCGGCGCGGGAGAGGTTGACCAGGCTGCCGATCTGCTGCGCAGCCTGCACCGCGCGTGGCTCGAATTCAAGCTGGCGCAGCGTCTGCACCCAGGCCAGGATGCCGAAGGAAAGCAGCAGCGCCAGCAGCACGAAAGTGCGCCAGAACAGGTTCAGCGACAGAGGCGCTTTCAGCGGGCCGAGCCGGCGCGGGCGGCGCTTCTTGCTGCTGCCGGCGCTGTTACTGCTGCTGCGCTTGCGCGCAGCCCGGCGTGCCGCACGCGCCTCTGGCGTTTCGGCCGGACGTTCGGAGGGGGCGCCGCCTTGCGGTGCGTCAGGCAGCGTCACGCTTCCCACGGATGGCACTTCACCGGCTCAGTGCTCAGACCATTTCGCTGGGCACGAACACGTAGCCCACGCCCCAGACGGTCTGGATGTAGCGTGGGTTCGACGGGTCGGGCTCCAGCATCTTGCGCAGGCGGGAAATCTGCACGTCCAGGCTGCGGTCGAAGGGCTCGAATTCGCGGCCGCGGGCCAGCTGGGCCAGCTTGTCGCGCGAGAGCGGCTGGCGCGGGTGGCGCACCAGCGCCTTGAGCATCGAGAACTCGCCGGTGGTCAGCGTGATCTGGTCGCCGTCCTTGGTCAGGCGGCGCAGCGAGAGGTCGAATTCAAACGGCCCGAAGCTCACGACCTGTTGTTCCTTGGCCGGCGCGCCTGGCGCTTCCTGCGCCGGGCGGCGGCGCAGCACGGCATGGATGCGGGCCAGCAGCTCGCGTGGGTTGAAGGGCTTGGGCAGGTAGTCGTCCGCACCCACTTCCAGGCCGACGATGCGGTCCACGTCCTCGACCTTGGCGGTCAGCATGATGATGGGCGTCGGGTCGCCGGCGGCACGCAGCCGGCGGCAGATGGACAAGCCGTCTTCGCCGGGCAGCATCAGGTCCAGCACGATCAGGTCGATGGTCTCCCGGGTTTGCAGGCGGTTCAGGGCTTTGGCATCTTCGGCCAGCAGCACGTCGAAACCTTCCTGCGTGAGGTAGCGGCGCAGCAGGTCGCGAATGCGGGCATCGTCATCTACAACGACGATGCGGTCCGGGCGGGTGTTGGCGTGGGTGCTCATGAGCGACTCCCAATTTGTAACAGCGGCGATTCTGACGGGCGGATCAGGGTCAAAACGGGATGCTGACGCGTTGTTACAAATGTTGCCCCGGCTGTGACCGGCCCTGAAAATGCGGTCAGCGGCGCGGATCCATGCCCCGTTGAGGGATGATGAAGCACATGCAACATCCCGTCTCATCCCGCTTTTCCACCTCCGCCGCCGTCCTGGCCGCCAGCCTTTGCGTGGCCGCCGCGCCGGCCTTCGCCGATGCGCCGCCGCCGTCCGGCGTGCTGACGCTGAGCGCCACGGCCACCACCGAAGTCCCGCAGGACTGGATGCGGCTGAGCTTCGCGGTGCAGCGCGAGGGCGCTGACGCAGTGGGCGTGCAGTCCCAGCTGAAGCAGGCGGTGGACGCCGCGTTGGCCGAGGCCCGCAAGGGCGCCAAGCCCGGCCAGGTCGAAGTGCAGACCACCGGTTTCTCGATCTACCCGCGCTACAACAGCAAGGGTGCGATCAGCGGCTGGCAGGGCCGCAGCGAGCTGCTCGTCGAAGGGCGCGACATGGCGGCCATCGGCGCCTTGTCCGGCCGCATCGGCACGATGACGATCTCGCAGGTCGGCTACAGCCTGTCGCGCGAAGCCCGCGAGACGGTGGAAGCGGCGGTCAGCGCCGAGGCCATCACCCGCTTCAAGGCGCGCGCCAGCGAGCAGGCCAAGCTGTTCGGCTACGGCAGCTACACGCTGCGCGAAGTCAGCACCAGCAGCGACGGCGGCGGGGTGCCGCAGCCGATGTACCGCGCGGCCGCCGCGCCGAAGGCCATGCTGTCGTCCGCGGCAGACGGCGAATCGCTGGCAGTTCAGGCCGGCAAGGAAAGCGTCACGGCCACCGTCACCGGCAGCGTGCAGCTGAAGTAAGCCTCGCCGCCCGCCAGCGCCGGCTCACTGCGCCAGCCAGCCGCCGTCCATGTTGATGGCGGTGCCGCGCATGTTGTCGGCCGCTGGCGAGCAGAGGAAGACCGCCAGCGCGCCCAGCTCTTCCGGCGTGGTGAACTGCAGCGAAGGCTGCTTCTCGGCCAGCAAGGTCTTCTTCGCTTCTTCCACGCTGACGCCCTGGGCCTTGGCGCGGTCCTCGACCTGCTTTTGCACCAGCGGTGTCAGCACCCAGCCAGGGCAGATGGCGTTGACCGTGACGCCGGTTGTTGCGGTCTCCAGCGCCGCCGCCTTGGTGAAGCCGACCACGCCGTGCTTGGCTGCCACGTAGGCGGACTTCTGCGCCGAGGCCACCAGGCCGTGCGTGGACGCCACGTTCAGGATGCGGCCCCAGTTGCGGTGCCTCATGCCGGGGAGCACCAGGCGCGTGCCGTGGAAGGTGGCGCTGAGGTTGATGGCGATGATGGCGTCCCAGCGCTCGACCGGGAAATCCTCCACCGGCGCGACGAACTGGATGCCAGCGTTGTTGACCAGGATGTCCACCGGGCCGAGTTCGGCCTCGCAGGCCTGGACCATCGCGGCAATCTCGTCCGGCTTGCTCATGTCGGCGCCGTGGTAGGCCACCTTCACGCCCAGCGCAGCGACTTCGGCCTTGGCCGATTCGTATTCGCCGAAGCCGTTGAGCAGGATGTTCGCGCCCTGTGCGGCCAGGGCCTTGGCGATGCCGAGGCCAATGCCACTCGTCGAGCCGGTGACGATGGCGGTTTTTCCTTTGAGCATGTGCGTTTCTCCGATGAACGAAAGAGCCGGGGTGCCCCTCGGCGGACAAGGAAACTCAGGCGCTGGCCGTCGTTCTCCGCCGGGGGTTGCTACAGTCGATTATCTGGTGCCCCACCCAAAATCCGAGCCCTCCATGAACAAGCCTTTGCACCTGCCGCGTGAACGCGAAGTCCAGTGCCTGGACGCCCGCGGGCTGCACCGCATGGCCTATGTGGAATGGGGCGAGGCCGACAACCCGCGCGTGCTGGTCTGTGCCCACGGGCTGACCCGCCAGGGCCGGGACTTCGACACGCTGGCACAAGCCATGGCCGGCGAATTCCGCGTGGTCTGCCCGGACGTGGTCGGCCGTGGCCGCTCCGATTGGCTGGCCGACCCGGCCGGCTACCAGATCCCCGCCTATGTGGCCGACATGGTCACGCTGCTGGCCCGGCTGGATGCGCAGCAGCTCAGCTGGGTGGGCACTTCGATGGGCGGCTTGATCGGCATGAGCCTGGCCGGCCTGCCGGGCTGCCGCTTCGAGAAGCTGGTGCTGAACGACGTCGGCCCGAAGATCGAATGGGCCTCGCTGCAGCGCATTGGCCAGTACCTGGGCCAGCCTTCGCACTGGGCCAACCTGGACGAAGCGGCAGACGCGCTGTGGGCGATCTCCCAAGGCTTCGGCCCGCACACCCGCGAGCAGTGGCTGGCGCTGAGCGCGCCGCAATTGAAGCCCGATGGTGACGGCTTCAAGCCGCACTACGACCTGGCGCTGGCGCAGCCTTTCCGCACCGTCACGCCCCAGGCCGCCACCGCCGGAGAAGCCATGCTCTGGGCCGCCTACGACCGCATTGCCTGCCCGACGTTGTTGTTGCGCGGCGCAGAGTCCGATCTGCTGGCACCTGAGACGGCCGCCGAGATGACACGGCGCGGCCCGCGCGCCACGCTGTACGAATTCGCCGGCGTGGGCCATGCGCCGATGCTGGTACAGCATGACCAGGTTGAGGTGGTGCGCGCCTTCCTGCTGGGCGATTGAACGCCGAATGAAAGTGAGCGCATGAGAAGTCAGCTCGGGCCGGACGGCGCCACCGCCCCCATTGTTTCCCTGGCCGGTGAGCTGGCCACGCCGCCGGGCGCACGGCCAGCCGAAGACGGCGCCAGCGGCCTGGCAAGAGCCCGCGCCTTTGCCGAGCCGCTGCTGGCCGGCCGCGCGCTGGACACGGGCGAAGACGCGTTTGATCACGCCGAAGGCATGGCCGCGCTGCTGGCCGGCATTGGCGGCGCCCCGTCGCTTCAGGCTGCCGCCTACCTGGTCTATGCGGCCGACTATCTGCAGCGGCCCGAGGAAGTGGTCGAGAAGGCCTTCGGCGCCTCCTATGCAAGCCTGGTCACGCTGACGCGCAAGCTGGTGCAGGTGCAGCGCGCCGCGCGCGAAGCGCAGGTCATGGGCACGGCGCGCCAGGCCGAGCAGACCGAGCGCGTGCGCAAGATGCTGCTGGCCTTCTCGAAGGACTTGCGCGTGGTGCTGCTGCGCCTGGCCTCGCGGCTGCAGACGCTGCGCTGGTACGCCGCCAGCAAGCAGGGCTGCCCGCAGGCACTGGCGGCCGAGTCGGCCCAGGTCTTCGCGCCGCTGGCCAACCGCCTGGGCATCTGGCAGTTCAAGTGGGAGCTGGAAGACCTGGCCTTCCGCTTCCTGCAGCCCGAGGAATACAAGCGCATTGCCAGGCTGCTGGCCGAGAAGCGTGTGGAGCGCGAAGCCGGTGTGGAAGTGGTGCGCAAGCAGATGGGCGCGGACCTGCAGTCGCACGGCGTGCCGGCGGTGGTCTACGGCCGGCCCAAGCACATCTACAGCATCTGGAAAAAGATGCAGGGCAAGCAACTGCCGTTCGACCGCGTGATGGATGTGCGCGCGCTGCGTGTCGTCGTGGCCGACGTGCCGGCCTGCTACGCCGCGTTGAGCCGGGTGCAGGAACGCTACCGCGCGGTCGCCGCCGAATACGACGACTACATCGCCAAACCCAAGCCCAACGGCTACCGCTCGCTGCACACCGTGGTGCTGGGCGACGACGACCGGCCGATCGAAGTGCAGATCCGCACCCAGGCCATGCACGAGCACGCCGAATACGGCGTGGCCGCGCACTGGGCCTACAAGGAGGCTGGCGCCAAAGGCTATGCCGGCGTGGCGGCGGCAGGCGAATTCGAAGAGCGTGTGGCCGAGGCCCGCAAGGCCGTGCTGCGCCAGCTGCTGGCCTGGGAACGCGACTTTGCCGGCCATGCCGAGCAAAGCCCCGAAGGGCGCTTTGACGACCGCATCTACGTCTTCACGCCGCAGGCCACAGTGATTGAGCTGACGGCGGGCGCCACGCCGGTGGACTTCGCCTACGCGCTGCACACCGACCTGGGCCACCGCTGCCGCGGCGCGCGGGTCGACGGCGTGATGGTGCCGCTGTCCACGCCGCTGGCCAACGGCCAGACGGTGGACATCATCGCCGCCAAGGAAGGCGGCCCGTCGCTGGACTGGTTGAACAGCGAGCTCGGTTTCCTGCGCAGCCCGCGGGCCCGCGCCAAGGTGCGCGCCTGGTTCAACACACAGGCCCAGGCCGGCACCATTGCGCGCGGCCGTGAGCTGGTCGAAAAGCTGCTGCAGCGCGAAGGCCGCACTTCGCTGAAGCTCGCGGAGTTGGCCGATCAGCTTGGCTTCAAGGACGCGGACGCGCTGTTCGAGCTGGTCGGCAAGGATGAATACTCGCTGCGCAACATCGAGCAGTTGCTGCGCCCGCCGCCTCCGCCACCGCCGGACAACGAAATGCCGGTGCTGCGCCGGCCGAAGGCAGACGGGCAGGGCGCGCGCGGCGGCGTGCTGGTGGTTGGCGTCGAAAGCCTGCTGACCAACCTTGCGCGCTGCTGCCGCCCGGCGCCGCCGGACGCCATCGGCGGCTTCGTGACCCGCGGCAAGGGCGTGGCGATCCACCGGCTGGACTGCTCGAACTTCCGCTACATGGCCCAGCGCATGCCCGAGCGCGAGATCGCCGTTGCCTGGGGCGCGACGCCCAAGGACCGCGTGGCCGCCTACCCGGTGGACGTGTCCATCGACTCGGCCGAGCGCCCCGGGCTGCTGCGCGACATCACCGAAGTCTTCTCAAAAGAGAAGATGAACGTGACCGGCGTGCACAGCAGCACCCTCAAGGAAGCCAGCGGCAGAAGCCTGCGCATGGTCTTCACCGTGGAGGTGAGCGACGCCGCGCGCCTTCAGCAGGTGCTGAGACAGGTGGCTGCCGTCTCCGGCGTGCGCCAGGTCCGTCGAAAGTAGCTGGAAGTTTTTTCAGGGCAGCTTGCCAACTTCCCGAAAACCGGCATATACTGCGAGGCTCAGCAGGCGCGTAGCTCAGTTGGTTAGAGCACCACCTTGACATGGTGGGGGTCGTTGGTTCGAATCCAATCGCGCCTACCAAATTCGGTAGGGAAATCAAGCACTTGGCGGCAACGCCAAGTGCTTTTTTTCTTGGCGGTACGAAAAAGTACGAAAAAGCGGACGCGATTGCTGGCGCTGTCCGTGGCCGCTGCTGCCGGCTGATGCTCACCTGTGCAGGGTCTCCTGTGCCAGCGCAGGCGGGGCCTTTGCCCGGGCGGCAGGGTGCTCACGCAGATCCCGGCATGCCGGACGGTCGCGCTGGGCTGTGGATGCGCGCTGCGTCAGGCGCCAGGCCGGTGCCTACGGCTCGCCTGGGCGCACTTTCGCCTTCGGCCGCGTTGCATGTTCTGTCGCTTGCTTGTCCTTTCAGACAACGCGTGCTTTGATCGCACCATTATCTTAATGAATAATAATCATTCTCATTCAATATGACAAACAGGTGACCTTGGGCAATCTCGCCCGGTCAGGCGTGTGGAGGCGCCCACAGCATGTCTTGCTTGCCCAGCAGTTCCCTGGCCGAAGTCTTCATTGGCAGCCGCCTGCATTTGCGCATGCTGGCCCAGCGCATCGTCGGCACTCTCGACCTGGCCGAAGAGGTCGTGCAGGAGGCCTACCTGAAGGTCGTCGAGCGGGCCAGCATCGAGGTCGTGGGCAAGCCGCAGGCGTTCTGCAGCCAGGTGGTGCGCAACGTGGCGCTGGACCACTACCGCCGGCAAAAAGTCGAATCGACTTACCGCATCTACTCCGACGATGGCGAACTGCCGCCCGTGGCGGGCGGTTTCACGCCGGACCAGTTGGTGCAGGACAGGCGCATGCTGGCCGCGGTCGACCAGGCGCTGGACACGCTGCCTGCTCGCACCCGCCATGCGTTCGAGCTGTACCGCCTCAGCGGCATGACCCAGCGCGACATCGGCAAGAAGCTCGACTGCTCGGCCACGCTGGTCAACTTCATGATCAAGGATGCGATGCAGGTGCTGATGAGCTGCCCGGTGCTCAGGACCGGCATGGCGGACTGAACAGCGCCGTTTTGGCCGGGCGAGGTGCATGTGTCGCACAAACAGGTGCAGCGAAATGCGCTGCGTCTGAAACATCGCGTGTTGTGAGGTAAAACGCGCTGCATGGATCACGACATGCAGCCACCGCATGATGCCGTCTGGCAGGCCGCCTGGGCCTGGGTGCAGCGGCAGCATGAAATGCCCGACCTACCGGCTGTCGAGCAGGCCGCGCTTGTGGCCTGGTTGAACGAGGCCCCCGGCCATCGGGCCGCCTACGAGCGGGCCAGCAAGGTCTGGCTGATGACCGGCCTGGTGCCGCCCGTCAACGACATCGACTTGCCGGACAGCGAAGACCGCTGAACCCGCACCGCCGGTCTCACGTTGCCGGCCTAAACAAATCGCCGCCCGGCGCGTCTTGAAGAATGACGGCGCATGCGCAGGCCTCACGGCCTTGCCCATGCGTCTTCGCTCCCTTCAACCGCGCGAGGACGCCGATGTCAACCAGCTGCTTTGACCGAGAGGACGAGACCTTCATCGTCCTGGTCAACCACGAAGAACAGTATTCGATCTGGCCTGAATGGAAGGCCGTGCCCGGTGGCTGGAAGGCCATCGAAGGCGTGAAGGGCGACAAGAAGACCGTGCTCGCGTTTGTCGAGCAGGCCTGGGTCGACATGCGGCCACTGTCGCTGCGGCAATGGATGGCAGAGCAGGCCGAGGCCGGCCAGGGCGAAGCCGCCACGGCACCCGTCTCGCTGCAGTGAGCATGCCCGCCATGCCGGCTTCCGGCGTTGACCTGCTGTGCCTGCCTTGCGCAGGCGCCAGCGCCACCATGTACCTGCGCTGGCGCCGGCAGCTGCCAGCCTGGCTGCGCGTGCAGCCGGTGGAACTGCCAGGTCGCGGTGCGCGCCTGGACGAGCCCGCCGCCACGGACTTCGACACGCTGGTGGCGCAGCTCTGCGCCGAGCAGCAGGCCGCCATGCGCGGCCGCTACGTGCTGCTGGGCCACAGCATGGGTGCGCTGCTGGCTTACGGCATGGCCTTGCGCCAGCAGCAGGCCGGCGCGCCGATGCCGCTGGCGCTGGTCGTCTCCGCCAGCCCGGCGCCTGGCGCGCGCGACCCGGCGCGCTTCCAAAACCTGCAGGGCGACGAAGCGCTGATGGCCGACCTGCGCCGCCAAGGCGGCACGCCCGAGGAAGTCTTCGCCCACGCCGAGCTGCGCCGCATGACCTTGGACGTGCTGGCGGCCGACTACGCCGTCTGCCAGAGCTTCGAACTGGCGCTGCAGCAGGCAGCGCAGCCCTTGCCGCGCCTGTCATTGCTGCTGCAGGTGCTGGCCGGCCGGCAGGACGACATCAGCGCCGACGCGGTCGAAGCCTGGCGGCAGGTCAGCACCGGTCCGGCCAGCGTGGACTGGTTCGACGGCGGGCACTTCTTCGTTCGCCAGCAGGAAGCGCAAACGCTGGCCTGCCTCACCCGTTCGCTGGCCCGCTTCGCGCCAGGCGCCGACCATGCAACGCCTGTCTTTGCCTGAGCCGCTGCAGCACAAGGTGCAAGTGCACCTGCTGACGCTGGACCTGCAGGCCCCGCTGGCCGATGCGGACTGGCAGCTGCTGGACGACGGCGAGCGTCGCCGCGCCCAGGCCTTCTGGCGCCACGCGGATCGTCTGCGCTTTGCCGCCACGCGAGCGGCCTTGCGCCGCCTGCTGGGGCAAGCCTGTGGGCGCGACCCGCGCAGCCTGTGCTTCGAGGCCGGGCCCCATGGCAAGCCGCAGCTTCAAGGCGCAGGTGTGGCAACCCCCGCCTTCAACGTCGCCCATGCCGGCCGCCATGCCTTGCTCGCCCTTGGCCATGTGGACTGCCTGGGCGTGGACATCGAATGCTGCGACGCGGTGGCCGACTGGACTGAGCTCGCGCCGCAACTGCTGTCCCCACGCGAGCGGCTGCAAGACCCGCTTGCCCGGCCCACATTGCCTGCCACCTGGGCAACCAAGGAAGCCGTGCTGAAGGCCGTCGGCCTGGGCATTGGCGAGCACCTGGGCGCCTGCTCGGTGCTGGCCGCACCAGCCCACGCCGCGTCGCCTTATGAACTCGAACTGCCGCCGCACTGGCCGGCGCTGTCGGCCTGGCCGCTGCCGGTGCCACACGGCCATGTGGCTGCGCTTGCCGCATCGCCTTCTTTCCCCTTGATGCTGCAGGACGCCGCATGACCTTCACCGCCGTGCCGGCCGCCAATCTCGTCGACCATCTGCGCCTGCTCGCCGAGCGCCGGCCTGGTGACACCGCGCTGACCGTGGTCGCCGCCGATGCGCAAGGTGCAGTGCAAGAGCAGGCCTTCAGCTACCAGCAGCTCGAGGCCCGGGTTCGCGCCCTGGCAGCCTGTCTGCAAGCCTCGTTTGCGCCCGGCGCGCGACTGCTGGTGGCGCTGGACAACGACCAGCATTACGCCTGCGCCATGTTCGCCTGCTTCTACGCCGGCATGGTGGCGGTGCCGGTATTCCCGCCGGAACCTCACCGGCCGCAGCACATGGCACGCCTGGCCGGCATTGCGGCCGACGCGCAGGCCGCCGGCGTGCTGACCCTGGCCGCGCTGCAGGCAGGCTGCGCCGCCCTGGGCGGGCTGCAGCCAGTGGCGGTCGACAGCGTGGACCATGCCACCGCCGACGCCTGGCGCCCGCACAGCCCCGCGCCCGAGGACCTGGCCTTCCTGCAGTACACCTCGGGCTCCACTGCCGCGCCCAAGGGCGTGATGGTCAGCCATGCCAACCTGATGGCCAACGAGCAGGTGATCCAGGCCTGCATGGGTGTGGTGCCTGGCGACGCGATGTTCGTCTGGTCGCCGCTGTTCCACGACATGGGCTTGATCGGCGGCTTGCTGCAGCCCTTCTTCAGCGGCATCCCTTGCGTGCTGGCCTCGCCCGCGTTTTTCCTGGAGCGTCCCATTCGCTGGCTGGAGATGATGGGCCGCCACCGCATCACCATCAGTGGCGGGCCGGACTTCGCCTACCGCCTGTGCCTGGAGCGCGTGAAGGACGCACAGCTGGCCACGCTGGACCTTTCGCACTGGCGCGTGGCCTACACCGGCGCCGAGCCGGTGCGCGCGGACACCATGCAGCGTTTCGCCCAGCGCTTCGCCGCCGCGGGTTTCGACGCCGCGGCCGTCTACCCCTGCTACGGCCTGGCCGAAGCCACGCTGATGGTCACCGGCGGCCGGCGCGGCGATGGCTTGCAGGCCCCCGTCTTCGATGCCGATGCATTGGCGCAAGGCCGTGGCCGCGCCGCAGCGCATGGACCGCAGCTGGTGGCCTGTGGTGCGATTGCGCCCGGCCATGCACTGCAGATCGTGTCGGCCACCACGGGCGAGTCTGTTGCCCCCGGCCAAGTGGGCGAAGTCTGGGCCAGCGGTGCCAGCATTGCCCAGGGCTACTGGCGCCGGCCGGAGGCCACCGCGGCCACCTTCGTGCAGCAGGCCGGCCGGCGCTGGCTGCGCACCGGCGACCTGGGCTTTGTGCACGACGGGCAGCTCTACCTCGCCGGCCGGCTGAAGGACCTGATCATCGTGCGCGGGCACAACGTCTACCCGCAGGACATCGAGGCCACGGTCGAAGCCGAAGTGGAAGCGGTGCGCAAGGGCCGTGTCGCGGCCTTCCCGGTCGAGCTGGCGGACGGTGAAGGCGAGGGCATCGGCCTGGCGGTCGAAGTCTCGCGCGGCATGCAGAAGCTGGTGCCACCGCAAGCCCTGGTCGCCGCGCTGGCGGCTGCCGTCAGCGCCCAGTGCGGCGAAGCGCCGGCGGTGCTGTTGTTGCTGAATCCGGGTGGCCTGCCTCGCACCACCAGCGGCAAGCTGCAGCGCAGCGCCTGCCGCCAGGCCTGGCAGGACGGCAGTGCCGATGCCTATGCCATCCATGCCCACGGCCGCTTCGTGCGTGGTGGCGAGGATGCGCGGCCCGCTGGCACGGCACCGCTGCCAGGCGTGGAAGCCGAGCTGGCCGGGCTGTGGCAGCAGGTGCTGAACATTGACGGCGAATCCCCCGTCCCAGTCTCACGGGAATCGAATTTCTTCAGCTGCGGCGGCCAGTCGGTGCGGGCCGCCCAGCTCGCCGCCCGCGTGGCTGAACACTGGTCGCTGGCGTTTTCGCCGCAAGCCGTGTTCGCCCACCCTGTGTTGGCCGGGCAGGCGGCCGAGATCGCCCGGCTGCAGGCCGATGGCGTGCAGCACGCGCTGCAGCGCATCGCCACTTTGCCCGCCGCGCTGCGGGAAGGGCCGCTGCCGCTGTCGCCGGCCCAGGCGCGCCAATGTTTCCTTTGGCAGCTGGACCCGGCCAGCCCGGCCTACCACCTGGGTGGCACGCTCAGGCTGGACGGTCCGCTGCAGGCAACCGCCCTGCAAGCCGCGCTGAACGCGCTGGCCCAGCGCCACGAAGCCTTGCGCACGGTCTTCGACTGCGCAGCCGGCCTGCAGCGCATCCAAGCGGCTCAAGCGCTGAGCCTGCCGCTGATCGACCTCGCCGGCCAGCCACCAGAGGCGGCCGCGCAGGCCATCGAAGCGCTGCACCGCCAGCCCTTCGACCTGGCCCGCGGCCCGCTGTGGCGCGTGGCGCTGATCCGCCATGCGGCCGACCGCCACACGCTGGCGCTGGTGCTGCACCACGTCGCGGCGGACGGTGCGTCCATGGCCGTGCTGCTGGACGAGCTTGCGCATCACTACAGCGCAACGGTCCAGGGCCAGGCCAGCGCCAACCTGCCAGCGCTGCCGCTGCAGGTGGCCGACCATGCCGTCTGGCAGCGCGACTGGCTGGCCGGCCCCGAAGCTGCGCGCCAGCTCGCTTGGTGGCGCGAACAGCTGGGCGACGAGCAGCCGCTGCTGCGCCTGCCGGCCGCCCACGCGCGCCGCCCCGGCGCGCCACTGCGCTCGGCCTGCCATGCGCTGCCGCTGCCCGTGGCGCAGGCAGAGCGCCTGCGCGCCGCAGCCCAGGTCGGCCGTTTCACGCCCTTCATGCTGCTGCTGGCCGCTTACCAGTGGCTGCTGCACGAACACACCGGCCTGCAGGACCTGCGCGTTGGTGTGCCGGTGGTGAACCGGCCGCAGCCTGCCCTCGAAGCGCCCATCGGCATGTTCGTCAACACCGTCGTGCTGCGCACCGAGCTGCATGGCGGCCTGCGCGTGGCGCAGCTGCTGGAGCGGGTGAGGGCGGCATCGCTGGGCGCGCAGGCCCACCAGGCCCTGCCGTTCGAGGCGCTGGTGCAGGCCCTGCAGCCGCAGCGCGACCCGGCGAACAGCCCCCTGTTCCAGGTCATGTTCAACCTGCAGCCCGCGCTGCCGCAACCGGGCTTCACCGGCCTCACGGTGCAGGCTCAGCGCCTGCCGGACCTGGCGGCCGCTTTCGAGCTGAGCCTGGACGTGAACGAAACCGCCGACGGTGGCTGGCAACTCGAGTTCCACCATGCGGCCGATCTGTTCGCGCCGGCAACCGTCGCCGGCTGGGCCGCGCGCTACCTGCGGCTCATCGACGAGTTGCTGGACGCCGCGCTGGGCGCTTCCGACCGCCGCCTGGCCGACGCCACCGTCTCGCCGACCGTCGCGCAACAGACGGCCGCTGTTGCCGACCTGCTGGTGCCCGCCGCCATCGCCCGGCGGGCCCGCCAGCAGCCCGAAGCCGCGGCCTGGCACAGCGAGGCCGGCGAGCCGGTCACGTATGCCGACCTGCAGCGCCGGGTCGACTGCCTGGCCGGCCAGTTGCGGGCCTTGGGCCTGCCGCGCGAGGCCCCGGTGGCCGTGGCGCTGCCGCGCTCGCCTTGGCAGGTCGTCGCACTGCTCGCAGTGCTGCAGGCCGGCGGTGTCTACCTGCCGCTGGAGCCCACGCTGCCGGCCGCGCGCCAGGCTGAGCTGCTGCAGGACAGCGCCGCTCGCTGGCTGTTGACCGAAGCCGCGTTGGCGCCCGGCCTGCAGCCGCTGGCATTGCCCGGCACGCGACTGCTTTGCCTGGACACACCTGTTGAGTCCGGCCCGCCTGCCGCAGTCATGCCAGCCTCGCATCCCGCGCAACTGGCCTACCTGCTCTACACCTCCGGCACCACCGGCAAGCCCAAGGCGGTGGCCGTGAGCCACGGCGCGCTGGCTTTGCACCTGGCCGCGATGGCGCGGCGCTGCAGCCTCACCGCCGATGACGTCTGCCTGCAGTTCGCGCCCTCGCATGTGGACGCGGCCATCGAGCAGTGGTTGATGCCGCTGTGGGCCGGTGCGCGCCTGGTCTGCCCGCCCGAGTGGCCCTCGCAGGCCGATGACCTGGCGGCGCTGTGCACGCGCCACGCCATCACGGTGGCCGACCTGCCGCCGGCCTACCTGCGCCAGTTGCTGCAGGACCAGCCGGCGCCGCTGGCCGCGCCACCGCTGCGCCTGCTGCTGTGCGGCGGCGAAGCCTGGACCGCGCAAGACCTGGCGCTGGCCCGCCGCGCGCTGCGGCCGCAGCAGGTGCTCAACGCCTACGGCCCGACCGAGGCCGTCATCACGCCGACCGCATGGCTTGCGCCGACGGACTTCAACGAGGCGGGCGACGATGCGACGCGTGGCTTGCCAATCGGCACGCCCGTCGGCGCGCGCCAGGCCTGGGTGCTGGGCGACAGCCTGCAGCCGCTGCCGCCCGGTGTGCCCGGCGAGCTCTACCTCGGCGGCGAGATCCTTGCGCGGGGCTACCTCGGCCGCGCCGCGCTGAGTGCCGAGCGCTTTGTCGCCAATCCATTCGACGCCGCCGGCGGCCGGCTCTACCGCACCGGCGACCGCGCCTGCCTGCGACCGGACGGCCAGCTGCTTTGCCTGGGCCGAGTGGACGACCAGGTCAAGCTGCGCGGCTGGCGCATCGAGCTCGGCGAAGTCGAGGCGGCGCTGTGTGCGCTGCCCGGTGTGCGCGAGGCGCTGGCGGGTCTGCAGGCAGGCCCGCAGGGGCCGGTGCTGGTGGCCGCCGTCGTGCCGGCGGCCGGTGCCACGCTGGCGGCCGACACGCTGCGCCAGGCGTTGCGAGCGCAACTGCCCGAACCCATGGTGCCCAGCCTGCTGGCGGTGCTGCCACAGCTGCCGTTGACCGCCGGCGGCAAGCGCGACCGCCGCGTGCTGGCCGAGCTGCGCCTGCCTGCGCGCCCGCAGGCGGAAGACGTGGCGCTGCCGCAAGGCGAATTGCAGCAAGCCCTGGCGGCAGCCTGGGCCGAAGTGCTGGGCCTGGCGCGTGTCGGTCTGCACGACAACTTCTTCGACCTCGGCGGCAACTCCCTGCTGCTGATGCGCCTGCACGGCCAGTTGACCCAGCGCCTGGCGCCGGCCCTCACGCTGATGGCGCTGTTCAGCCATCCCACCGTGGCCGCGCTGGCGCGCCACCTCGGCGAGCCCGACGCGATGGCTGCCAGCCCCGCGCCCGTCGCCGATGACCCACAGGCCCGCGCGCAGCGCCAACGCGCCGCGCAGCGCCAACGCCAGTCGGCCAGACCCAGGACTTCGTGATGAACAGCGCCTCCGCTTCCCCTTTGCACGACACCGACGTGGCCGGCACCGACATCGCGATCATCGGCATGGCCGGCCGCTTCCCCGGCGCGCCGGACCTGGCCAGCTACTGGCGCCTGATCCGTGACGGCGCCGAGGCGCTCACGCCCTTGAGCGACGCCACGCTGCGTGCGCAAGGTGTCAGCGAAGCGCAGCTGGCCGATGCCGACTTCGTCAAGGCCGGCCTGCCGCTGCCCGGCGTGGACCAGTTCGACGCTGCGCTGTTCGGCTACTCGCCACGCGAGGCCGCGCAGCTGGACCCGCAGCAGCGCCTGTTCCTCGAATGCGCCTGGGAGGCGCTGGAACACGCCGGCCACCATGGCGAGGCGCGCGCGGCCGCGGTCGGCGTTTATGCCGGCGAAGGTCCCAACCTGTACCTGATGCAGCACCTGCTGCCGGGCGCCGGCCTGGCCCCGGGCGCCGGCATCTCGGACCTGCTGGGCCTGATGAGCGGCAACTCCTCCGGCTCGCTGTGCACCCGCGTGGCCTACAAGCTGGACCTGCGCGGCCCGGCCGTCAGCGTGCAGACCGAATGCTCCACCTCGCTGGTGGCCGTGCACATGGCCTGCCAGGCACTGCTGAGCCAGGAGTGCGACATGGCGCTCGCCGGCGGCGTGTGGCTGAACCTGCTGGCCGAAGGTGGCTACCAGCACCAGCCCGGCGCCATCCTGTCGCCCGACGGGCACTGCCGCGCCTTCGACGCGCAGGCCGCCGGCACCGTGATTGGCAGCGGCGCCGGCATCGTCGTGTTGAAGCGCCTGGACGAAGCACTGCGCGACGGCGACACGGTGCATGCCGTCATCAAGGCCACGGCCGTCAACAACGATGGCGCCGACAAGATCGGCTTCACCGCGCCAAGCATCGCCGGCCAGTCCGCGGTGATCCAGGCCGCGCTGGCACTGGCGGGCGTCTCGCCACGCAGCATCGGCTATGTCGAGGCCCACGGCACCGGCACCGTGCTGGGCGACCCGATCGAAGTCGCCGCGCTGACCGAGGCTTTCCGCGTGGGCACCGCCGACAGCGGCTTCTGCGCCCTCGGCTCGGCCAAGACCCAGATCGGCCACCTGGATGCAGCCGCCGGCGTGGCCGGGCTGATCCGCGCGGCGCTGGCGCTGCAGCACGCCACGCTGCCGCCCAGCCTGCATTTCACGCAGCCCAATCCGCGCATCGATTTCGCGCGCAGCCCGTTCTACGTCAACACCCAGGCCAGGCCCTGGCCGGCCGGCGACACGCCGCGCCGTGCAGGCGTCAGCTCGTTTGGCATTGGCGGCACCAATGCGCACGTGGTGCTGGAAGAAGCGCCGGCCGTGGTGACCGAGCCAGACGACGGTGCGTGGCAGGTGCTGCCGCTGGCTGCGCAGAGCGCCACTGCCGTTCGCCAGGCCGGCCTTCGGCTCGCCACCGAGCTGCAACAGGCGCCAGGCCTGGCGCTGGCCGACGTGGCCTTCACGCTGCAGACCGGCCGGCGCGCCTTTGCGCAGCGTGGCGCCGTCGTGACACGTGAGCTGGCGCAGGCGGCGGCCGGTTGGGCCGCGCCGCAGGTCGAAGTTCGCACCGCCGGCGAGCAGCCGCCCGAGCTCGTCTTCCTGTTCCCCGGTGGCGGCACCCAGCATGCCGGCATGGGCCAGGCGCTGTACCAGGCAGACGCGGCATTCCGCGCCGAGATCGACGCCTGCTGCGCGCTGCTGCAGCCCGAGCTGGGGTTGGACCTGCGCACGCTGCTGTTCCCCGCGCCCGGCCACGAGGCCGAGGCCAACCGGCTGCTGGCGCGCATGGACATCGCGCAGCCGGCGCTGTTTGTCATCGACCATGCACTCGCCCAGTGGTGGCTGCGCCGCGGTGTGCGGCCGGCCACGATGCTGGGCCACAGCCTGGGCGAATACGTGGCCGCCTGCGTCGCGGGGGTGTTCACGCGCGACGACGCGCTGCGCCTGGTGGCCGCCCGTGGCCGCCTGCTGCACAGCCTGCCCGCCGGGGCGATGAGCGCCGTCACGCTCACACCCGAGGCGCTGGCCCCGCTGCTGCAGGACAGCGGCTGCGACCTGGCGGCGGTCAATGCCGAGCAGGTGTGCGTGTTCTCCGGGCCCGAAGCCGCAGTCGCCACGCTGGAGCAGCGGCTGCTGGCGCTGGGCCATTCGCCGCGCCGCCTGCACGTGTCGGTCGCCTCGCATTCCGCCATGACAGAGCCGCTGCTGCCGGCCCTGCAGGCGCTGGTCGCAACCGTGCCGCGCCAGGCACCGCGCTGGCCGTTCATCTCGAACGTCACCGGCCAGGCGATCACCGCGGAACAGGCGCAGGACCCGGCGTATTGGGCAGCGCACCTGCGTGGCACGGTGCGCTTCGCCGACGGGCTGAATGAGGCCTTGCGCGTGCCCGGCCGCGTGCTGCTGGAAGTCGGCCCCGGCGAAACACTGGCCGCGCTGGCGCGCCAGCATGCGCAAGCCGAAAGTGCTGCTGCCATCGTCGCCAGCCAGGCCCGCGCCCAGCAGCCCGAGCGCCATGCGCAGCAACTGGCGCAGGCCCTGGCCACGCTGTGGACAGCCGGCGTGGCGATTGACTGGCAGGCGCATCACGCGGGCCACAGCCGCCGCCGCGTGCCGCTGCCCGGCTATGCCTTCCAACGTCGCCGCCATTGGGTCGAGCGCTCTAGCGGCGCCACCGCCACTGCACCCGCCGAAGTCTTCCATGCGCCCGCCTGGTCCCGCCTGCCGCGGCCCGATGGCGCGCGGCCGGTCGACTGGGTGCTGGTGCTCGGTGAACTGCACTGCAGCATGGCCACTGCCGTGTTCGAACAGGCGCGGCAACACGGCAGGGCAGCGCTGTGGGCGCAACCCGGCGCCAGCTTCCAGCGCCACGGCCCGCAGCAATGGACCTTGCCTTTCGACAGCCGCGAGGCCCTGGCCCGGTTGTTGACGGAAGCCATCGCCTCGCACGGCCCTGCTGGCCAGGTGCTGCACCTCGCCAGCCTGGGGAGCATCCGTGAAGGCGGCGAGGACGGCTGGCTGGCCCAACACTACGCCGGCCTGCTGGCACTGGCCCAGGCACTGGACGCGGCCGAGCCAGGTGCGTCGCGCCGATTGACGTTGACGCTGGTGAGCCAGGGCATGGAGGACCTCACCGGCAGCGAGCCCTTGTGGCCCGAGCGCAGCATGCTGCAAGGCCTGGCCAAGGTCATGGGCCAGGAATCGCCAGGCCTGCAGGTGCGTGTGCTGGACCTGCTGCCGCCAGCGCCCGAAAGCGCCGCCGAGCGCCAGCTTGCCGCCGCCGTGCTGGCCGAAGCGCTGTCTGCCGACACGGCCTCGCCGCTGGCGCTGCGCGGCCCGCATCGCTGGCACAAGACCTGGGCACCGCTGGCGCTCACGCCGGCCGCCAGCCCGCGCCTGCGCCGGCAAGGCGTCTACCTGATCACCGGCGGCCTGGGGGGGGTGGGCCTGGCGCTGGCGCAACACCTGGCGCAACACTGGCAGGCCAGGCTGGTGCTGCTGGGCCGCAGCGCGCTGCCGCCGCGTGCGCGTTGGCCCGCCATCGCCGCGGACCCTGCCCAGCCCGCGCCTTTGCGCGAGCGCCTGGCCGCGCTGCTGGCCCTGGAGGCCGCAGGCGCGCAGGTGCTGACGCTGGCGGTGGACGTGGCCGACGCTGCCGCCGTGCGCCAGGCCATCGTGCAGGCGCGCCAGCGCTTCGGCGCGCTGCATGGCGTGGTGCACGCGGCCGGCGATGCGGGCGGCGGCATGATCGCCCACCGCAGCCTGGCGCAGGCCCAAGCGGTGTGGGCGGCCAAGCGCCTGGGCAGCCGCGCGCTGCTGGCCGCGCTGGACGACGCGCCTGCAGGCCAGGCACCGGACTTCGTGCTGCTCTGCTCCTCCATCGCCAGCCTGGCCGGCGGCCTGGGCATGAGCGACTACGCCGCGGCCAACCTCTACCTGGACGCCTTGGCCACCGCGCGCCACCGGGAAGGCGGCTACCCGGTGATCTCGGTCAACTGGGATGCCTGGCGCGACCTGGGCATGGCCCGTGGCCTGGTGCTGCCCGAGGGCCTGGGCATGAGCGGCCCGGAAGGCGCGCGGGCCTTCGAGCGCATCGTCAACGGCCCGTCCGTGCCGCAAGTCGTCATTGCCACCACTGACCTCTCGCGCCGCCTCGGCCCGCTGGACAGCAGCCTGCTTGAAGGGCTGGACGAGACTGATGCGTCGGCCACAGCGCCCGCTGCCGAACGCCACGCCCGCCCGGCCCTGGCCACGCCTTTTGTCGCCCCGGCCAGCGCGCTGGAGCAGGTGTTGGCAGCGGCCTGGTCCGAGCGCCTGGGCCTCTCGCCCATCGGCTTGCACGACAACTTCTTCGAGCTGGGTGGCGACTCGCTGGTCGCGATCCAGCTGCTGTCCCGCCTGCGCAAAAGCCATGGCCTGGCGTTGCACCCCAGCGAGTTCTTCAAGGCGCCCACCATTGCCGCATTGGCCACCCACATGGGCGCGCAGCAGGCCCAGCCTGCGGCCAGCCAGCTCATCGCGCCAGTGCCGCGCGATGCGGCCTTGCCGCTGTCGCCGATGCAGCGCCGGCTGTGGCTGGTGGACCGCCTCGGCAGCGCGGACGATGCGCTGGGCCGCGCCGCCTACAACATGTCGGCCGCACTCGCCTGGCATGGCGCACTCGATTCCCTCGTGCTGGCCCAGGCCATCAACGCCATCGTCGCGCGCCACGAGACGCTGCGCACGGTTTTCACCGAAGACGGCGACGGCGCACCGGTGGCCCGGGTGAACGCGGCGTTGCAGATTCCGCTGCCCTTGACCGACCTTTCAGCGCTACCCGAAGCCGAGCGCGACGCGCGTTTCCAGGCCGGCTTCGACGCCTTCATCCGAGAACCGTTTTCGCTTGACCGCGGGCCGCTGATGCAGGCCGCGCTGGTGCGCCTGGCGCCGCAGCACCACGTGCTGATGCTCTCGGTGCACCACATCGTGTTCGACGGCTGGTCCATCGCCGTCTTCGCGCAGGAACTCGGCCAGAACTACGCAGCGCTGCTGGCGCATCGGCCGCTCGCGCAGCCGCCGCTCGCGGTGCAGTACCTGGACTACGCCGCCTGGTACGCCACCAGCCTGGCCGAGCCCGAAGGCCAGGCCAGCGCGCGGTTCTGGGCCGGCCAACTGGCCGGCGCACCTGCGCTCAGCGCCTTGCCGGCGGACCACGCACGGCCCGCCCGCGCCTCGCAGGTCGGCGCCGCGGTGTCGACCCGCCTGGACGCGGAGTTGACCGACGGCCTGCAGCGCCTCGCCCGCGCCCACGAGGCCTCGCTGTTCCAGGTGCTGCTGGCCGCCTTCCTCGCACTCACGCATCGCCTGTGCGGCCAGGACGACCTGGTGATCGGCACCGACGTGGCCGGCCGCCGGCACCCGGACCTGGAGCCGCTGATCGGCTTTTTCGTCAACGTGGTGCCGCTGCGTTCGCGGCTGCCCGCCGCCACCGGCAATGAAGCCTGGCCTTCGTTCACCGACTGGCTGCAAGCCAGCCAGCGTGCGGCGCTGCAGGCGCTGGACCACCAGGCGACGCCGTTCGACGAGATCGTCGAGCTGGCCGGCGTGCCTCGCCAGCGCGACCGCAACCCGCTGCTGCAGATGCTGTTCGTGCTGCAGAACACGCCCGAGGTGCGCTTCGAGCTGCCGGGCGCGCGCATCGAGGTGCTGCCGCAGCAGCTCAACGAATCCAAGTTCGACCTCGCCGTCTTCGTGCGCCAGGACGGCTGCGCGCTGCAGGTCGACTGGGTCTACGCCACCGCGCTGTACCGGCGCGAAACCGTGGCCCGCCATGCCCAGGCCTGGCAGCAGTTGCTGCAGGCCATCGTGCAGCAGCCCGGCCAGCCGCTGCACACCTTGATGCCTTCTCCGGAACGTCTGCCCATGACCGCTGACCATGCTTCGCCCACCGCCACGCTGCCGCGCAAGCTCGACACCTCCGCCAAGCTGGCCGCGCTGCAGGCGCTGAAAGGCCCGCGCGCCGCAGCGCCGGTCCAGCTGGTCGGCGGTGCATTGCAGGCCCGCCCGCTGCAGCCCGGCCGCAACTTCCCGCTGGTGCTGCAGGCGCAGCAACCGGGCCTGGACCTGGCCGCCTGGGCGCGCGGCCATGTGGATGAGGTCGAAGCCTTGCTGGCGCGCCACGGCGGCCTGCTGTTCCGCAACACCGGCCTGCACACGCCGCAGGACTTCGAGCGCTTCGCCGAGGCCATCGAGCCCCAGCTCTACGGCAGCTATGGCGACCTGCCCAAGAAGGAGGGCGGGCGCAACACCTACCGCTCCACGCCGTACCCCGAGGACGAGATGATCCTCTTCCACAACGAGAGCGCGCACCTGGAGCGCTGGCCGCGCAAGCAGTGGTTCTTCTGCGAGATGCCGTCGCCAGTTGGCGGTGCCACGCCCATCGTTGACGGCCGAGAGATGCTGCGCCGCCTGCCGGCCGAGCTGGTGGCCGAGTTCGAGCGCCGCGAGCTGCTGTACGTGCGCACCTTCGTGCCGGGCCTGGACGTGCCCTGGCGCGACTTCTTCAAGACGGATGACCGCGCGGTCGTCGAGGCCCGCCTGGCGGCTGCCGGCATCGCCTGGCGCTGGTTCGATGACGACGCACTGCAGACCCGCAGTCGCGGCCCCGCGGTCATCCAGCACCCGGTGACCGGCGAGCGCGTCTTCTTCAACCAGGTGCAGCTGCACCACACCAGCTGCCTGGCGCCCGAGGTGCGCGCCGACCTGCTGGAAACGGTGGGTGCAGAGCGCATGCCGCGCCAGGTCTGTTTCGGTGACGGCGAGCCCATTCCGGACGCCACCATGGCCCAGATCGGCCAGGCCTACGAGGCCTGCGCGGTGCGCTTCGACTGGCGCCAGGGCGACGTGGTGATGCTGGACAACATGATGGCGGCCCACGCACGCGACCCGTACCAGGGCCCGCGCAAGATCGTCGTCGCGATGGGCGCGATGTTCGAGCGCGCAGCGCTGGCGCGGCTGGCGTCGGCCAAGGTGGAGGGCTGAACCATGG
>Ga0307514_10001062_pt1 | contig 39292 bp, 22 predicted proteins | sample 16_EM_MG_FD_203088 | JGI IMG/M metagenome (GOLD analysis project Ga0307514, IMG submission 203088) | Populus trichocarpa ectomycorrhiza microbial communities from riparian zone in the Pacific Northwest, United States - 16_EM | ecosystem: Host-associated > Plants > Roots > Unclassified | place...
CAAGTAGCAGTATAAGGAGATAAGGAAGTTAATTGTCAAGTAAGGACAAAACCAAAAATATATATAGCGTGAGTGGATTCTTGTAGCATGAAGTTCTACTTATAGGAGTTGTATGCATGGTGCATATATAATGCAAACTATTTTTTTCACTGATGCAAGTAGTCAGGAAAGAATCAAAAGAAATGCTAACACTATTTTCATAGGGTATAAGTTCTCTCTTATATGTTGATATTGGGTTTTGCAATTGGGTTTGCATTTTCTGTATTGGAACTTTGGAATTTCTGTACTTTGTTATTTTGGGCTAGTACCCAAGTTTTCTTTATCACTGGTGATGAATCTTGTGCTTTCATGCACATTCTATGATTGGGTTTTTATTTGTCTTTCCCACCTGTCTTATTGTTTCAAAATTAAGGGACTTCCCTTCTAAGTTGATTATATTCTAATTGATTAGTCATTACCTAATGAGAGAATGATGTAAGGATTCTGTAATTCCTACGATTTCTTTTCTTGTTGTCTCTGTTTATTTCCTTATGTTTATGTCTTAGTTATAGTATTATAATTGCTTTATGACTTAATTAAGCAAGTATGAGCAATTCTCGAGTTTTTTGAGTCTTTATGAGTTATCTTATATATCAGACTGGAGCCTAGGTTTCATGTTGTTATTTTGATATCAGCTTATACTTCTAATGACATCTTGTTATTGCTTTATGACTCTTGTTGTTACTTATAATGACTGCATCATTATGATTGCTATTGAACTGATCTAGTATAAGTCTTGTATTATTGTATTGGGATAGTTGTAAGGAATTGGCGTTTCCTGTACATTCACTAATTTCGCTTGTCATGTTTATCACGATATCTAGTTACAGGGAGCTAGGATATCGCGGGCTTCGCAGTTTTTGAGCCGTGGAGTTATTTGTCGAGTCATATGTTTCAAATATGCAATGTCAATTCTGGAGTAGTGTCAGTTGTTATCTAGGACTATTGTGTCGCTCATAATGATTGGAGGTCATTATAAGTCTTGTTGTGTCTGTCAGTCAGTCATGGTGTTTGGCAATCACTATGGCTCTTGTTGTACTAATCGCGGGCACTGTCAGTTCTCTATTAAAGAGCCTGACATTGTCGCACTTTGGATAGTTTTGTTTTCTGGTCTGTGGTTCATTTTACTGTCTTTATCGACCTGTCCTTTTTAGTCTTTTTTATACTATGCATTGTTTTATCTTTTACGCGACGTTGGTTTTTCGTCTTTTCTTCTTTACTCAATTTCCTACCTATCAGTTTAGTTAGTAGCAATTAATACTCGCTATTCTGGTCACTTCTTTTCTCCCGAATTCTCAAACTCAATCACTTCTCGAACACTCTATATCTCGAGCGTCTGTCTCATAGTCTTCGTGCCATTAGCCAGACCCCCGAGATCATACCTACTTAGATAGTTAGTAGTATCCAGCTGGCCTGGGTACTCGCTGTCTAAATAGGCTACCATTTACAATAGTCTAGTTCTCTATTAAACAGACTGAGTTTGACTCTCTGTTGCCCTTTTATTTTTTATATAATGTTCTTTTACATTAGTTTAGTTAGCAACAATTAATACTTACTATTCTGATTACTTCTTCTGTCTTGAATTCTTGAATTCTATTACTTGTTCAACTCTCACTATCTTAAGTACTTGTACTCTTCCTATGTGGAAGCTGTAAAGTACTTAGGTAGTTCACCTACTTAGACAGTTAATAGTATCCAGCTAGTCTAAGTACTTGGTGTCTCAATAAGCTACTATTTGCTAGGACTATGGATTTTCACCTGTAAAGAGAGCTCAAGTTATTCTATAAAGACATTATAGAGTCTATTTATGATCTCCTTTACTAGAAAGCATTTGCTCAGGACCTGATCCTCGAGCCAAGTCGTGAGTTTAATAGGCAAGTATATAGGGTTTATATAGAGATACATACTATAGACTGATAGTGGGAAATACAAGTATGGTTCCCAAACTATAGGTACTCTTAATATGGTTTCTACATGATACTAACAAGCTAGCATATGACCCTACTAGCTAGCACAATCCTTATACCTATCCCAATAATCTCGGATCAAACCTGCTTGATAAATTTCACTAGGGATGAGAAATTGTAGCCAATTTTTATAAGTTTGTGAAATATCTCTGCAGGTATCTAAAAGAAGCCTTCCAATCAAGTATAGATTCTACTAGATCTCTTGCCAATTGGCTCTAAATAAACAAAGTTATTAAGACGATTTGCACTTCAGAACTAAGAATATCATTCCCTTGAAATACAACACTGACTTATCAAATGTATATTAGCACCATTGGTTAATATCTTTGAAGTGATAGTCCTTGTAGCAGATATTCTATAGTGGTTGTAAGGAATTTGCATTACTATACATTCACTAATTTTACTAGTCATGTTTATCATGATATCTAGTTACTAGGAGCTAGGATATCATGGGCTTTGCAGTTTTCCTAGACATGAAGTCATTTTTGTTGAGTTATATGTTTCATGTATACAATATCATATCAAGGTCGTGACATCAGTTGTTATCTATGACTATTATGTCACTCATAGTAATTCGAGGTCATTATGAGTCTTGTTATGTCTATCTGTCTGTCGGTCATGGTATTTGACAATCACTATGGCTCTTGTTGTACTAATTGTGGGTGCTGTCCATTCTCTATTCAAGAGCTTGATATGATCGTACTTTGGATAGTTTTGTTTTCTAGTCAGTGGCGCCTTTTACTGTGTTTTCCGACCTGTACTTTTTAGTCTTTTTATGCGACATCTGTTTTTCATCTCTTCTTCTTTATGCACTTAATTTCCTACCTATGAGTATAGTTAGGAACAATCAATACTCGCTATTCTAGTCACCTCTTTTCTGCCAAAATCTTGAACTCAATCACTTCTCGAACTCTCTATATCTCGAGTGTCTGTCTTATAGTCTCCATGCAATTAGACAGACCCGTGAGATCATACTTACTTAGATAGTTCATAGTATCTAGCTGGCCTGGGTACATGCTGTCTAAATAGGCCACCATTTACAGTAGTGGCTAATTGATAATACATCAGCAGTTCTGAAATAGTCTGTATAGATAAAAACATCTGATACTATATGCTGATTTTGTTAGCTTGACTTGCAAATCACATGGAGAATGTAAATATATATTGTATTAAAGTAAACTGGTATGCAATCTGCATGGCAAGCAAACATAAACTTGTAGTATTGTCAAAATGCCTACACAGTAAGCATAAGCATACAGCCTATGAGTTTCTTTGGGAGGCTAGTCAGAATAATATATATATGTCTTGATAGATATTAGTCAATCGAGAATATAGGAAGCTAATTGTGAAAGATCTCAAAACAGATTAGACTAACTAGATGTTAAACCTATCTAGAATACTCTATAGAGCCTCCCTAGTATTGACCTATCAGCAATAATGCATGTGGATATATTCTACAATATCCTTTTTGGGATACAAAAAAATATTATACAATGGGTATGAAGCCTTTTGGGCAAACATAAAATACTTGCTGTTTTTGATAAAATATCAAGTAGCTTACCACTATACTCAGGATTTACTACTCCAAAGAAGTAGTATTACTAAATCATAATATAGAGTAGCACTGAAATATGAGAAGTGGAGAAGGTAATACTTGCTTGTTTTATAGCAGCTATAGGTCAAGGGAAAGATACTAGCTGCTTGTCCCGGATGGCTCAGAGTGATTTGAAAGTGGCTATCTGAACTGTTCATATGCTTTTAGAGTTTTGTCTTATTGTCCAATATCGAAGTCATACCCTAGAAACAATCAAATATATATTTAAGTACCTGCAGGATTTCCACAAGTATATGTATATGTTTGGAGAATTTCGAGTATCAAAGACAGACTATAGGAAGGCTGAAGGAGCCTCTAATGATCTGGCTGTATCTTAGACTAGACAATTTACAATTTCCAACTATTTCAAGTCATAGCAAGACAAAAGACAAATAAGGTATCTGCCTATAGATAGAAGTGACAGGATTTGGTAAAGGAGATACTGAAACAATCTACATTTAACTATCCAAAGTTACATTTGCTAATACATTATACAGATCAAATCGAATATTTTAGATCACTGCCACAGTATTTTATGGAGATTACAGAGAGTTTTCACAAGCTACCGAAGAATACCTATTACTAGTCCAATAGAGTTGATACTACTGCCCAAATTTTAGATAGTTATGCAAAAGAGAGTGCATGTAGAATATCCCAGTTGGATTTGTATATATGGGGCAAGGAGTTAGAGTTGGCACCAGATATAAAGAACCTCCTATCAGGCTTGCAGAAAGATATTTAGGGTCTGAAGGGCAAACAAGAAGGCCCTGTGTTTGAAGGATGCCAATAGCCTGGAAGTATACTTCTAGAACCACTGTCAGTTCTTACATACAGGCTAAGTATCTTGATCCTAATAATGAAGTTCAAAGTATACATGAGACTGAATGGAGATTCAGAAGCAAACAGACAAAATGCTTAGGATATGGCCAGATATCAGGGAGAGTATTTTGACAGTGTCAGAATACCTATTCCACACTTTTGGGGAGATAGCATGGAAACATACTATATGAGGTAGACTGAGGATAAAGAGTTCCAAAAGATAGGAGATGGCCATGTGGATTGGGTTTGAGTTAGGTATAAGGCAAGAAGTATAGATACTGATAGGAAACTTGATGATAGAATAGGGGGAAAATTACACATGCTCTTCAGGATCAAGTATAGGATACAAAGCTTATATGAGATAGCATTGGTAAGGTGATTACAGTGAAATAGTTCACAGAGACTACATAGTAAGGAAGAAATAATACACATAGAATTAATAGGTACAGAATAGGGTTTTCATATTATTAGAATTGCAGATATCAAGGGAATAGCATATCTAATATCTGTGGATAAGAATAACCTATAGTTGGTTAATAATAGGATAGATTTCAATACTTGAAATAAATTATATGAATAGAATAGCAAACTTGTAGTGAGAACCATAATGTATGTAATAAGTGATTCCAATAATTAGACATAAGGAAGAGGAAAACAAGATCTGAGAATGAACAAGCAGAATCTAGTATAGTATTATCAGGGGCTAGAGTATAGAAATGAGAGCACAAGGTAACAAAAGTGCATAAAGAACATTCCGTATATAGATCGGAGATGCAGAGGCAGGAGTAGGTATGTGAGAATGACTACAGCATAGTAGTAAGTATACAAGGTAACAGAAAGGCATTGAGGACACCCTGTATAGACAGAGAGTAGGTTGAAGTGGGGAGAGTATATGAGAATGTATCTAGTGCTTATAGTGCCAGAGGTAGGGGAAAGAGCAGCATGAGGCAGAACACTTGCAAGAGGTGTTGTAGTACTGAAAAATCATTCCTGCTATGATAATTGCATAATGACTTGATTAAGCAAGTATGAGCAATTCTTGTATTTTTTGAGTCTTTATGAGTTATCTTATATACTAGGCTAGAGCCTAAGTTTCATATTATTATTCAAATTTCAGTGTATGAGCCTGATGACTTTTTGGTTATTTTATTATAACTCATTGCATTGCTTATAATGACTACATTATTATAATTACTATTGGACTTATCTAGTATGAGTATTGTACTTCTATATTTGGATATTGTAGTTCTATATTAAACAGCATGTTTTTCATGCTCCATTATACCTTGTTTCTTCATGCAACTTTTACCTACATTAGTTTAGTTGGTAATAATGCATACTCACTATTCTAGTCACTTCTTCTTTCCCAAATTCTCGAACACAATCAATTTTCAAATACTCGGTATCTTGGGTATTTGTCTGATTACACTTACGCGATCACCCAGACTCTCTAGATCATACCTACTTAGATTGTTTGTAGCATCTAGCTAGCCTATGTACTCACTATCTAAATAGACTCTCTATTTATACTTACTTTGAACTCTTCATAGCTAACAACTATTTAGATATATAATCTTAATCATTCTAAGTATATGACTTTCTATTATTATATTGTTAGTAATTACAAGACCATAATATATTATATAAATATATAAATCACTTTAGTAAGAAGTATTTTTCTATTCTTAAAGACTACTTCTATATTTATAGAGCTAATAGTCATCACCTTGCTCTTACAATAGCTATTATTAGGCCTAATATATCTTATGTCCAGGAGTATAGTAATATTAATTGCTTTATATATAAGCCAGTATTTATAACCTTCGAGTAGGTCTTGCTAGCTATGAATTACTTATATATATGTAGTATTACTAAAAGAGGTATATATGGCTTTCATTCTCCTTTTGAGATTTGGAATATAAAGCTTTTGCTTATAATTGTTAATAAATATTTATATAGTAAAAATACTATTTTATTATATGAATTTAGAAACTCCAGATAATAATTAAATTCTTGTAGCTCGTAGTATACTATATATATAGTTATTTACTAATATTGATAGTACTCTATGTCTCTTGAATATTATAATATATATCATAAAACAAACTTACTATAATAACCTGAAGCTATTTCTAGACTTTAGTAATATCTAGCTTATTAACTTTGTAGAGATTATAGCTTGAATCTATTTATATATTATAAGAGACTACTATTGAGATCTTAGTAGCTTTTTTTCTAAATAAAGCCCTATCTACGCTAACTATCTCAGTTTGTTTCTATCTGCCTGACCTAGTCTTCAAATATACTTTGAGCAGAGCTATATATATTTGAGGCTTACTGAATATAATTTATAAATTTCCTACTAGAGCACTAATATTCTTTGTCTAAAAGAATAATATACTCTCCAAAGAGTTCAATATAGTGATAGATAGTATAGAAATAGAGTAGATACTTCAAGTAATAGAAAAAGCCCTTTTTACAAAAGTGCAGATTTATAATATATATTATTGTACCTAGATCTTAGCTGATATACTAACAAGAGGTAGTACAAAGTATAAGAAAGATTTGGAATAGTATTGCATTCTCTGTTAAGATATAAGAGATGTACTTGTGAGAGTCACAGGAACTGGAGTAATTAGAGATAAGCATACTATGATGAAAGCAATTAGAGATTAGCTTATCATAAAGAATAATAGATATTTGTAATAGTACCTTACTCTTAATAAGAGAATTAGAGATGCACCTACTATACCTATAGTTTATTAAGATATACCTTGTAGAAAGGATATGAGTATACTTCTTAAATACCTGCTCAGAATATTAGTAGGAGATATATGCTGGGCCGCTTGTGAGTATTGGCCGCCCGCAGGTGACATACCTATTATGCCATACATGGGTAATTTAAATAATTCCTCAATTATGGTAGCCAATGCAGTTGAATTTATTGGCTAATTAGAGCTATATAACACAGAAATAACTATCTATGTGACATAAAATAACATAAAAAAAACCAACAAAAGCCTATGACTGATTCCGGTGCTGGTGGTATCGGCATCGACCTCCAGAAGCTGGCCTAGTGACTTCATCAAGCAGCTCTGTATCGATGAGAATATTCTCTAACAGTCCAACCTGTCTCCATTCAGCCAAAGCTGAGAGGTTACCACAGTCATGATCAGTTGACACTTTGGTGTGGCAGTAGATGCAGCATTTGAGATCATTTTTAAAGCATCGGTAGTGACAATTTGAGCAAGACTTTTTGCAAGTATATGAGACAGAAACCTAAGTGGTGGTCGATATCTGGCAAGTAGCATTAGCTAATGTAAAAGTAGTTTGTCAAACCTCCAAAGTATCTGGAATATCATACTCCAAACCCATAAGGTCTGTAGCTGGTTGGAGGTCCTTTGTTGGGTAAAGATTAACAAGTACATGATACTTCGTTAATAGTTAGTGGCGTTCTAGCTGTGGTTTTGCAATAATTTTTGCATATAGCCGCTTGTTATCGGTTTTAGCTCTATCCTCTCTTAGAATACCTACACTAACTATATTACCCACTACAAAAACATGGACAGCATGACATTTGTTGTAGCAGTATACCATGCGCTCTTGTACTACCTGTCCATGATGTTGCAATGCTGCATCTGCCTATTGTCTGAGCCTAGAGCCAGCTTTAATCTGATCTATAACTCAAGAATTAAATATAGCTATAAACTCTGCATCTTTTTCTTCATTTCACTCATTATCAGTTGACATAGTAGATGCAGAAGAGGAGGGAGTCTTAGTATTATGAGGCTGATCCTTATCTTCGGAAGAAGAAGCTGCTGCAATTTCTCCAGAGTCTACCTCTTATTCGATATCTGCTGTATCTCATTCCTCAACAGGAAGATGTGCATGATGAGAATAAGGTTGACCAAAAACTATTTCGTAAGTGGTTTGGAGAGTAGCTGCATGTTTTGTTCAGTTGATACTTAGTACAATATTTGGAAGTGCAGTATCCTATGCCGTATTAGCCCACTCTGTCTTCCACTTGGCCAGACGAGATTGCACAACACTATTGGCTTGTTTTACAAGTCCTTGAACTTGAGGTATCTGAGGTTTCCTATGCTTAATTTTAATACTCTATGTCCTCAATAAATGCTCAACAGCACCCTTAAATTCTACACCATTATCAGACTGCACAATTTCTGGTAGACCATAGAGTTGAATCCATAAGGTCATAGCTGCAGCAACGGACTCAGTCTAGAAAAATTAGTATAAGCTTATCAGATAAAAATTGAAATCTACTTACTGTTTTATCTTCTAATAGTGCAAGATAGCATTATTTGCTATAATGGTCTTTCATATAACAAATTCACTGGAGCTGCCTATCAGGCTCATAACACATATTAATTAAATCAACTTGAACTTCCTCAAATAATCTATTGACTACAATTGGCTGAAGAGGGAGCCTTGTTCGATTTGGACAGTTTAGTCCGCACACCTACAATAATATTTGATTAGTATTTCTGTCTTCAATAGTAGGTATATCAATAACTTCTGATATACATACCTTACAGTGTTTAAGTAGCCAACGGACTACTTTTTGAATTATTCCCTAATATTGTTCTGCAATAATATTGAATGTTTTTTCTTGACTACTATGTGAAATTATATGAGCGGTATTAGAAACAATATTACAAAGTTGCCAGTCATGAAGAACCCGAAGCTCCTGTCCAGTATCATCTCTACAATATAGTCTCTCATCTTTGTCAAGATAAAACTTTTGTAGAACTCGAGAGTGGGTTTTTTTCTTATTTCTACTAAGTCTGCAATGATCTTCTGACCGACGAGCATCCAGGATCCAGCTTTTATATAGATTATAGTGAGCATCATCAAACTGCAAACAATATGGTGTTTCATTTAGATAGCAATGGAAAGCTTCTTGGGTTTATCTGCATATAGTTCAACAGGTTGCAAATCTGGAATTCAGGCTATAGATTAACTAGCAGAAGAGCGTGCTTATAGAGTTTGGGTAGAAGACATAATTATATTTGTGGGAAAGTAAAGTTGACGTTGATGTTGAAGTTGAAGTTGAAGTTGAAGTTGAAGTTAAAGTTGAAGTTGAAGTTGAAGTTGAAGTTAATATTGATGTTAATGTTAATGTTGATACTGTAGAATAATACTGGATCTCAACTCGGTTTTATACCATGAATAGAGAGTATGTTCAGTTATAGATTTGTATTTTGTGTTATATTTATGCCTTACATCCAGTCTATATCTTACTGTTATGGTACTTAGATATAGCCATATGCAATACCTTTCATAAGTGTATCCCACATTTGATTTATCTCACATTAGAACTAGCTATATCTTAAACCAGCTATCCCAGGTCAGATTTATTTACCAAATTGAGTAATTAAATAAATTGCCCATAGGGGATATAGTAGGTATGCTGCCCGTAGGTGGCCAATGTCTGCGAGCAGCCCAGAACAGATACAGATAAAAGAGCTAGTTCTTAAAAATAATATTAGTAATAATATATATTTGTATCTCATGTATCTAATATATTGGATACATGAAAGTAGAAGTAAATATCTAGATACTATAAGACATGCATGCACTTCCCAATACAATATTTTTCCATCTATATCTATATCGCTATACTTCTTATTACTTCTTTCTTAATATTGTATATTATTTTGCCAACATTGCATATTTTCACTTACTATTTCCCCATACATCTTATATATAGTAGCTTGTAGTATATCTAGAACACAGATCCCCCTATTACTAAGATCTCTAATAATCACTCTCTACTATACAGGCTCCCAATAATTACTCTCTACTATGTAGTCCTTCCAATAATTACTCTCTCATATATAATGCTTCCAATAATCATTCTCTACTATATAATACTCCTAATATACTATTCTTCCTTCTCTCTATCTAAATAGTACTCACTCTAAATATGAAGCTTGTTAACAGAGATTCTCCTATGACCTATATCCTTAATAATTGCTCTCTACTATGTAGTGCTCTCAACTTACTACTATTCCTTCTTTCTATCTATATAACTGTTAATTTAATAACTATACTTATCAATATAGATTTTTCTTGCATGCATATTATTAATGTATTTCTATTATATACAAACCTCCTGTTACAAACTATACTCTTATAATGAGCCATAAGACTCAACAGCCCTCATAGTTATTGATGTAGAATGTTTTTACTGATATTCATATATATGTAGCTACATACCTTATTATCATAGTAATTACTTCTTATATAGTATCTAACTTTAGCCAAACTCTTATGTTCTACTACTGCAGCTAGCCCTCTCTACAAGGTGACAAAAAACTAATGCCTTCTGCAATTAAAGATAGCTGATTATGGAGTATCAGGATACATCTTGGTGCCATCAATCATATTTCCACTGTTCTTGTCTTGTTTTCTATACCCTCTTGTTTTTTGGTGTTGGGTGAGGTAGTATTAGAAGGTACCAGGAATAGGGTTGTTAGAATTTCGCAGAAGTCCCGTCAGAGAGCTCACTGTAATTTGGCTTTGTCATGTACTTTGAGAATCTCGTCTGTATCTGTATCTGTATCTGTCTGTGTATCTGTATCTTTGTCTAGGGATTTAGAGTCAGAGGACTATCTTACATTGTCATGTATAATGAATGAAGACCTTCCTGTAACATGCATAATAGACTTGAAAGCTAGCTGCTAGTTTATTGCTCTTGACTTTGCTATGAACTTGAACTTGTCTTTAGTTTCTAAAGGAAAACCTGAAGACTTGGTCCTCGCCAATAGAGCTCACTCTATCATTAGGCAAATCATATCTACTTATAACTTGAAACTTGCTATTAACTAACATATAGAAGAATTTATTTTCCAGGTCACAAAACTTCCTAGATAGAACTTGATTATTGGAAAACTATGGATTTACTACTATAACCCATTTATTAATTGGGTGACTAACTTCATAGCCTTTGCTTACAGATATAGTTATACATACTGTATCCCTGTTAGGCTATCAGCCAAATCGACTAGTAATAACTTCCAGATCTTATTAATATCCCCAGCTACTCTTTTATATAGCTCTTAGAACCTCTACTTGCTAGTTTTGTATCATAGACCTCTACCATACTCCCAAAAATGACACCTGTATACTATCATCTACATATATAGAATATTGCTGTACTAAAAAACTTATTCCTCCTAAGTTTTATATCTATTTTGTCCTCTTCTCTGATAAAGAGGCCTACATACTCCCCACTTCTCAATATATTGACTATGCAATCCTCTTGACTAAAGAAACTAAACCATTATTCAAATGCATATATTCTATATCTAACATCAAGCTCAATGAAGTAAGGAAATAGATTAAGCACAATTTTTTCAAATCCTTCATCAATGCTAGCTTTTACTCTACTACTTCAGTTATGCTTTTTATAAAGAAAAACAATAGATTTCTATATCTTTGTATTGATTATTGTGCTCTTAATGATATTACTATCAAGAATTATACTCTTCTACATCAAATAAAAGAAACTGTCAAATAAATTTAAGGTTGCAAATATTTTACATGCCTTGACCTGCAAGCTTGTTTTAACCAGATCTACATCAAGGAAAGTAATAAATAGAAAACTATCTTCAGGCCATGCTATAGTCTATTCAAATTCCTAGTTATGACTTTTAAGCTTACTAATATCCTAGCCACTATCTAGTGATTTACAAATACTACCCTCGATAAATATTTTGATATTTTTTGCATTTATTATATTAATGAGATCCTGATTGACCCCAATATATTGAAAGAGCATAAAGAACTAGTTTGCAAGATACTCCAGAAACTCAAGAAGGCTGGCTTTTATATCAAACCTGAAAAGTATGAATTTTCTATCACAAAAACCACCTTTCTTGCCTTTATTATATCAAAAGAGAGTCTAGAAATAGATATAGAGAAGGTCAATACTGTTTTCAATTGAGAGACCTAAAAATCTATAAAGGATATTTAATATTGTCTTAGGTTGGCTAATTTTTACTATTAATTCATCTATAGATACTCATACCTTTGTCAGCTCTTGTTTAATCTATTACACAAGAATGTCTCTTTTGTGTAGGATATCACTTGTGAACTGATATCTCTGAATATGTAATATCTAGAATCTTATCTTCTATCTGGTTACTTTTATTTGTCAAAAGATAATATCTGCTGAATATAACTATAGAATTAGAGACGAGGAATCTCATACTATTATTAATAGATGTAAAAAATAGCACATCTACTTGCACCTATTATCACAACTCTTCATGATCTTAATTGACTACTACAATCTGTAGGCCTTTACTACAAGAGCTCTGTTATGCCACTGACAAGCTCGATATACTTAGAAAATAGGCAACTATGACTTCAAGATACTTTACTGCCCTAGCAAGGATAATAGTAAGGCTGATGCAATAAGCTATTAATCTGGAGATCTCTCTGATGAGAGGGATAACTGTGCCTGACCTGTTTAAGCCTTAATTCCTGCCTGAAAATTTTCTCTTTCTATGGCCTTCTTACTGCCCATAATATCATGTCATATATATATATTGCAGGATATATATGCATAAATTTTCTGCCTCTTTATCTTGTCTCTTTCTGCAGTCTCAACCCAATATAACTTGGATATATGTGAGATTTTTACCAAGGATCCCCTAGCATAGAATATATTCAAAGTGTTTTAAGCAGGTAATAAGCATTACAAAATCATGCTTCTTGGGAAGTACCAGGTCGAAAATAAACTTCTCTTTATCAACAATCTAGTATATATTGCTAATTCTCTCAAACTATATATTAGGATCCACAAAATATACTATAATTGCTGAATTGCAAGATATCTCAGTTATGTAGCTATATATGAACTAGTATCTTAAGATTACTAGTAGCCAAAGATAAACCAAACAATAGTATAGTATAGTATGTATAAAACTGTGATATGTGTACTAGAATCAAGCCCCCCTACTATGCTCTCTATGCTCTTCCAAACTCCCTACAAGTGCCTCTTCATAAATAGGCATCTATTTCACTCGATCTTATTACTGGACTCCCTATTTTCTATAAGTTCAATGCTCTACTTATCGTAGTGAACTACCTATTCCAAATAGCTTATTATATCATGACCACTACTGAAGTGAACTTGCAAGGAATCGCATGCTTGTTTCTCAATAATATCTTCCACTTGTATAGCCTTCCCAAGTCTATTGGGTTCAATTGTAGGATACAGTTTATCTCCCAATTTACTTGCTTAGTGACTGACCTACTTGGCATCTAGCTGAGAGTTTCTACCATCTTCTACCTGCAGACTGATAGTAAAACTGAGTATATCAATACTATTATAAAGCAATATCTATATAGATATTACAACTATCAACAAGACAAGCGATCTTGACTTGTATCTATAACAGAATGCTCTGCCAATAATACCTTATCTGTTAGTCTTGCAATTATACTTTTCTGTACTATATATGTTAACAACCTTTATTATCAAATCAACTTAAACCTTGTAGCCAAGCTTCCATTACTATTTGTTATTAGGGAATATGTTAATTGCCTGTCTGAACTAAATTTCTACCTCCATTTGGAGATGACCTAGTCACAAGCTTTCCACTTTGAACAAGCTAATAAGAACAGAATACCTGCTTGGAAATTAGAGGTAAGAGATAAAGTATAGTTATTGCACTGCTATATTCAAACCAACTACTTATCTACAAAACTTGACGTCTAGTAACTAGACAAATTTAGGATTCTACAGAAGCTCTCTTCATATGTTGATAAACTTGACTTGCCTGTATCTATGAAGTTCTATCTAGTCCTCTATATCTTATTATATGAACTCGCCACTACTAATATACTTTCTTGTTAAATACAACCTCTACGACTTCCAGCCATTATTGATAATAAACCTAAGCTAAAGGTTGATAAGATTCTAGACTCTTATCTATATGGTTAAACTCTAGAATATATTACCTATTAGATTACTTTTGATAAGCTTACCTAAGAACCTACTAATATATTTATGAATGCTCCTGGTATTATAAAATGATTCTATACTATAAACCCTGTAAAACCTTATCCCTGCTCTCTACCAAAATGATGAGACTCTTGTCCTATCCTAACCTTGACTTACTGGAACTCATCTTCAGAGAGAAAACTACTATTACAAACTATACTTTCATACTCATCTATGAGACCCAATAGTCTTTATAATTATTAGTAAACAATATTGCTGCTCATATTTATACATGTCTTATTACATATCTTATTGCTTTAGCAATTACTTCTTATACTATATTTGATCTTAACTAAACTCTCATAACAGTTGACTATATTCTGGCTTTGTACAGATTTTGTATTTATACTCATCTAGAGCTACTTACTACCCTATGGTCTTTGGGTTATATGTCCTATAGTATTTTCGTACTTTCTCCTTGTTTATACTGACTATACTATTAGATTATTATATATACGATTTGGAAGTATAGTTAAAATATCCCTGATTCTTATTCTTCTTGTTTTTCTCTTTCTTTTCTCACTCAATAACTTGTTCACTGTCACATATCCAGTTATTGAATATACTATATATATCTCCTATCCTGTACTATAACTGAGACTTCCTGCCTGCAAGTTCACCCTTGTCTTGACTTTAGTCTTACACAAGTCAGTGATTAAGTTACTTTAGATGGCTCTCACCCTTGCTTATCTGAAATTCATCTTGTCCTAGTACGAAGAGTCATACATACAAGTTTTGTATGATACTTACTAGACCTGTCTACTATGTAGTTTGATACTCTCCCTTACAAGAGTCACTTAAACTCTTCCTATGCACTTTTTGGATCCATAATATCTCATCAATATACAGGCACTGGCAATCATTCTGTTATCTAGAATATGCTTTAAATATATTGTATCCAATTATAAGTATTATTGTATTTCTGAAATTTATCTATTCTTGATTTTTTTTGATTTTTCTTATTTCATATAATTATTTTATTGTATTTTGTTTTACTAAAGTTTAACTACATTATATGATATTTCATATCCCTTATATCTAGATAGCTTTACCTACTACACTGTTTACTATAGTTAGTAAGTCTTAGGATAGGCATTATATATACATATGAAAATTACTATCATAACTGATGAGTTTTTGGATAGCTGTTGGCTATACTCAGTACAATTGTTTCTATAGTTAGTAAGTACTAGAGGTCAAAATACTCATACCTAGAAAGTCATATAATAGCCTTTAGCTATACCTGGCAAAATTGCTACTATAGTTAATGAGTCCTAAGAGATCTATTAGCTAGATCAAGTAAAAGAGCTACTATAGCTAGTAAGTACTAAAAGTAAAAATACCTATACCTGGCAAGTTATGTTATAGCTTCTAGCTATGCTAGTCAAAATTCCTACTATAACTAGTAAGTACTAGGGAATCTATTAGCTAGGTTGAGCAAAAAAGTCACTACAAGTATTAAGTACTAAGAGACCTATTAGCTAAGACTAAAAAAAGTCCTGCTATAACTAGTAAGTACAGCAGGTAAAAATATCTATACTTAGTACTATAGCTAATAAGACCTAAGATATGCTAGCTAAAATATTAGATTTGCCTAGTAAAAGAGCTACTATAACTAGTGAGTACTGGAGATCAAAATATCTATGCTTCGTATTATAGCTTGTAAGTTCTAAGATAGCTATTAGCTATACTAGCTGAAATATTAGTTCTGCTTTATAAAAGAGATACCACAATTGGCAAGTACAAATAATCAAAATACCTAGAGCTGGCACTACACTAGCCAAAATATCAGTCTTGTCTAGTAAAAGCAATACTATAGCTTATGAGTACTAGAGATCAAAAGATCTATACTTGTGACTATAGCCAGTAAGTCATGAGATAGCTATTAGCAGAAATATTAGCTTTACTTGTTAAAAGAGATGGTATACCTGGCAAATATTAGAGTCCAAATAGCTGTACCTAGTACCACAGCCACTAAGTCCTAAGATACCTATTAGCTCTACTAGCTAAAATATTATCTTTGCCTGTTAAAAGCGGTGCTCTAGCAAGCAAGTACCAGTACTCAATATCCCCATATCTAGTACTATAGTGAGTGAGTTCTTTAACTATAAGTACTGAAATATTAACTTTGTCTGTTGAAAGCAATACTATACCTATCAAGTACTGAAAGTTAAAATACCTATATCTAGTACTATACTCAGTGAGGCCTAGAACATGCCTGCTAAAATATTAGCTTTGTCTAGTAAAAGAGATGCTACTACTGGTAAGTACTTGAAGTCAAAATATCTATACCTAGCAATATAGCTAGTAAGTGCTAAGATAGTTATTAGCTATAGCAGTCAAAACATTAGCTTCACCTAGTAAAAGAGATACTACAACTAGTTAGTACTGGAGATTAAAATACTTATGTCTAGCTCTATAGCTAATAAGTTCTTTAACTATAGTTGCTAAAATAGTAACTTTGCTGATTGAAAAATATACTATAACTAGTAAGTATTGGAGATCAAAATAGTTATACCTAGTATTATAGCTAGTAGGTACTAGGATAGGTATTAGCTATACTACCCAAAATATTTACTTTGCATAGCAAAAGAGATACTACAACTGGTAAGTAGTAGAGATCAAAATACCTATATTTGATACTATAGGTAGTAAGTTTTGACAGAGTATTGATTATGATACCTGGCAAAATAATAGCAAGTTCTGAGGATTTATTCATATATGCATCCTTTTTCTTTGCTTGTATCTTAGTTAGCCTTTAGATTAGTCTCATTGATTTCCTATATATATAAAAAGTCTTGGTTATATTAGTTATAGATAAATAGAATTAGTAAGTAGAGCAAAATAAATTAGCCTAGACACAAGAATTGGAGGAGCTTTGAATTGCAATTAGCTAGGTTAGACTCAGAAATATCTCTATATAGTAATATTATTCGAGTAATAGGAATTTATAGATATATTCAAATTCATAGATACAAAATGCAAGTATATTATAGTAGTTGCTAGTTATAGTAAGAAGATTATTCTAGCTATTATAGAATATTATAGTAGTAATACTATTAGCCAAATTCAATACTCTATCTAATCAGTTCTATACACACTCTGTAGATAGTACCTAGTATAGATTAAATATTATAGTTGACTTAAATCAGTATTTTGGAAAGTAATATTAGATAAGGTAGATCATATAATTTAATATAACTGAGGGATAATAGCTGTGGTATTCTTGCTACTGATATTATAGCAAGTATAGATAATAACTATCCTAGGACTCAACAAGTATTGTACTAGGCATAGGTATTTTGATTTTCAGTACTTACTAGCTATACTATCTCTTTTATTATACAAAGCTAATGTTTTTGGTAGTATAGCTAATCGCTATTTTAAGATGCACTGGCTATGATATTACGCATCACTATTTGGACTCTAGTACTTACTAGCTATAGTATCTGTTTTGCTAGGTAAAGCTAATATTCCTACTAATACCTATTCTAGGACTTGCTAGCTATTGTACTAGGTATAGGTATTTTGACCTACAATACTCACCAGTTATAGTATCTCTGTTATTAAGAGAAGCTAATATTTTAGCTAGGATATCCAATAGCTATTCCACGACTCATCAGCTATAATACTAGACATAGAGATTTTGATTTCTAGTGCTTGCTAGTTAGTACATCTGTTTCATTAGGTAAAGCTAATATTTTGGCTAGTATAGATCATAGCTATCTCAGGACTTCCTAACTGTAATACGTAGTATAAGTCTTTTAACCTTCCCTACTTTCCAACTGAAGTATAGCTTTTGACAAGCAAAGCTAATATTTCAGTGAGTATAGCTAATATCTATATTAGAACTTACTGGGTATAATATCAGGTATAGGTATTTTGATCTCTAGTAGTTGCTAGCCGTAGTATCTCTTGTACTAGGCAAAACTAATATTTTAGCTATTATAGCTAATATCTATCCTAAGATATATAAAGTATAGTACTAGGCATAAGTATTTTAATCTCTCATACTTCTTAGTTATGGTATCTCTTTTACTAGGCAAATCTAATATTTTGGCTAGTATATCTCAGGACTCACTAGCTGTAGTATCAGGTATTGGTATTTGGAATTCCAGTACTTACTAGTTATAGTATCTCTTTCAATAGGCAAAGTTAATATTTCAGTAGAGATAGCTAAAGAACTTATTAGCTATGATATCAAGTATATATAATTTAACTGCTAGTACCTACTAGTTATAATATTTCTTTCACTAGGTAAAGATAATATTTTGACAGGTATAGCTAAAAGACTTATTAGTTATAGTACTAGATATAAGTATTTTGACCTCTGATATGTACTAGTTGTAGTATTTTCTTTACCAAGCAAGAGTAATATTTTGGCTAGCATAGGTAACAACTATTCTAAGATATACTAGCTATAGTATCAAGTATAAGTATTTTGACTTTCAGTACTTGCTAGCTAGTACATCTTTTTTATTAGCCAAAGCTAATATTTCAGTTGGTATTTCTAATAGCTATTCTAGTACTCACTATTTGTAGTACTAGGTATAGGTCTTTTGACTTTTACTACTCTCTAGCTAGAATATCACTTTTATTAAGCAAATCTAATATTTCAGCTATGATAGCTAATATCTATTATAGGACTTCTTAGACATAGTACTAGATATAAGTATTTTGATCTTTAGTACTTACCAGCTGAATGATTTCTTTCATCAGGCAAAGATAATATTTTGGCATGTATAGCTAATAGCTATCTCAGGTCTCACTAGTAATAGTACTAAGTATAGATATTTTGATTTCTAGTACTTACCAGTTGTGGCATCTCTTTCAACAGGTAATAATAATATTTTAGCTAGTATAGCTAATAGGTATCCCTAAACTTACTAGCTATATTACAAAGTATTAGTATTTTGACCTCTGGTACTTGCTAGTTATAGTATCTTTTGTACTAGTCAAAGCTAATATTTCAGCTGATATATCCTAGGACTGACTAGCTATAGTACTAGGTATAGGTATTTTGACTTCCAATACTCAGTAGTTATAATATCTCTTTTAACAGGCAAAGTTAATATTTCAGCAGGTATAGCTAAAGCACTTATTGGCTATAGTATTAGACATAAATATTTTGACCTTCTGTACTTACTAATTATCATATCTCTTTTACTAGGTAAAGATAATATTTTAGCTGGCATAGTTAACTACCATTCTTGAACTCATCCACTATAGTACCAGGCACAGCTATTTAAACTTCTATACTTACTAGCTCTGGTATCTTTTTCCTCAGAGAAAGCTAATATTTTAGCTAAGAGCTATCTTAGAACTCACTGGCTGTAGTGCTAGATACTAGAGTATTGACCTCTAGTGCTTGCTAACTATACTAGTTCTTTACTCAAGGATAGCTAATTAGACTCCCTGGGCTTACTGGCTATAGTAATGATTTGACCTGATATTGCTAATAGCTATTTAATAACTTACGAGATATAAGTATTTTAATCTTCTATACTTGTCAGCTATAGTTGTAATTTCCCTAAATATAGCCAATAGTTATGTCTTGACTCTCTAAGTCTAAGTACAACTATCACTAACTGAAGAATTATATAATAAAAGTAGGAGATATAGAGAGAATAGTATACTAGATACTTGGAATCTAGAAGAATTATATTTAGTTAATAACTAAATTGATATAGATATATAGAATGACATACTAGATAGAAACTAAATAAAAAATACAAGGATTAGTGTAATATAAAAGCCTAAATAAATATAAGCAAGCAGTTTGTAACCTAGTATTAGGTATAAGATAGCAGGCATTGGGCAACAAATAGCAAGTATTAGAAAACAAATATGAAAAACAAACAAATATAAAACAATGATTGCAAAATAATAGAGGTAATTGAGGTTGGCTATATTAGATAGAATAGAAGCCTTGTATATTCAAGAGAATATATAATAGAAATTCAGTTAATAAGAAATTGTATAAATATATTAGCAAGAATAAATATAAGAAGTTTGAATTATAAGTAACAAGGAATTAGGTTAGTATCAAGCATATATATGAGTATGAAGTGATATAGAGAAGCAGATCAGCATATGTATAGGATTGAGGATAATAAATATGAGGAGTTTAAATTTCAAATAATAATTGATAGTGCAGGAGAGTCTAGAGAAGTAAGGTCAGTGCAATAGTATCTGAACATACTAAATACTGAGAATACTAAGGATACTATTGGGTATTTATATGTACTAGTAGAGTATCTAGACATGAATTTTTTTTTGCTGATGTATTAACAGAGAAAGAATAGTTTAAGGTACTATGTACAAGTCTTTATTAATATTGGAAATCTTATATGATACCAAATATAACTTACATAAATAGATAGCAAGATTCAGGGAATGGATAGTTATACTGTTTGATATAATGAAAGTATTTTTTTATTTAACTTAGGACTTACAGATGCATATAACTTGAGGTTATAGCAAGGAAATAAGAGTATAGGAACTGAAAATATTGAAATGGATGTAAGACTACCAATCCCTTGTTCTACTCTCTCCATTTATATCAGCTGGTAAGTGGTTCTGACCCAGACCATGCCGGATTTCCATGATCATATCAACTAACCAAATCTTTTTTTTTTTTTTTTTGGGAAGAATCTGCACATGCTGCCATGTGAGTCTGGCCATGGCCGACGAGTACCTATAGTCTCTGCCACCAATAGTCTTCCAAACAGGCAACAAGGCTATAAGCGCAGCATTTTTGGTTTTGCCTTAGGCTTCGTTCGAGCGTTCCGTCAGTTTCTCTGTCACTGGTCCTGATCCCTTGGTGACATAGCCCTTTTTTTTTTTCTTTGTATTCATTAATCGTATTCAGCCTATCTCAACTATGACAATGGACTGCAGCACCCTGTTGGCAGGCGCCTCTCTCCCTTAGCGGGCCAGTCCCTGCCTTCCCTCTGTCTAGGTACATGCACTCCTCCTTCAGCCCACAAATCTCGCCACCGCCTCGCACCGCTTCTCGCCCTTCATCGATAGCTCCCTCGTCCTCCCCGCCCCATCTCCCACCCACGGGCACTCGTACAGATGAGCTGCGTTTTGTGGGGTCCAACCATCGCATGCTGTAGATGTGCTCGCGATCACCCATGCGCAACCCGCAAGCCCATAGGCGCTTAAATCCCACAACACGGTTCCGCCAACTGTCCCCTAATAATGAATATTGGGTTTTTCCAAGGCACATGTAATGCCCTAGTACTATAGTCTGGCGAACACATCCTCAAAACTGGTGGCTAAGGTAGCGAAAGAAACGCCCCATTCCATATGCATCCACCCTGTTGTTCTCGTCTCTGCATGTCTCGTCCTTTATCCACACTGCATCGTCTAGCTCTTCCCGGATCCTTCTGCTCTCCATTCCGCACGTGGGCCTTTCTTCCCTAAAGCGGCTGCACTCCCAGACTATGTGGTCCCTGGATTGGACTGCTGCTCCGCATGGACACTCTTCGGTGGCTGCTTTCCCCAGTTTATATAGCTACTGTCGTTGTGGTCCCCTGTTGGTTCGCATCTAGCTGCAGGTGTAGGCGGCCAGTGCTTTCCGGCCCCAGGTCGCTCTTCTTCCCTGTCCGAATCCGACTACAGTCAAACCTCTATATTAGCCAAGCGTCGGGACCGGAAGATCCGGTGCTATTAGAGAGGTTATGCGTTTATAGAGGTTTTGTCTAGCCATAGTCACAAATTTGGGCTGGCATGCTCAATGCCAATACGGAGGTTATGCATATATAGAGTATGCTAATATAGCGGTTCGACTGTAGTCTCAACCCAACGCTCGAGCTGCAGTCCCTGCCCTTGCTTACCCCAGTTTCATTTCGACCCCTAGGGGCCCCCAACAGGACTCGAAGGCAAGCGTAACAGTTCATGGCTGGTTAAGCAGTTTGACGAGTGGCTACCTGGTCCTTATTTTTTCGGAGCACATGCATTCGATGTCGTATCCTTTGCACCTTGAGCCCATCGCTAAACACCTCTCAGTGTCGCTGGAACGGCACCTGCATCCGTCCTGTCGAGCCCAACAGACCCTTACAGTCTGCTGACTGCCGCTCAGGGATTTTTAAACCCCTTCCGGCTGCCTCGGGTGGGTCAAAATATTGGGACCAGTACAGTAAGATGGCTCCGCGCATCTCTTGGACAAAGCAACCTCACGAGCCGTAGAAGGAAGCAGTAAGGCTTGCATTCGCGGCTTGTCAGGCGGCAGCCCAGACGAATGACATTGCGCGGTTTGGTTACATGGAAATTAGGTATGTTCCGGGAGGTTATATCTGTGCATGGTTCTGCATTGACAGCAAAGATAGGAATGGTATACATAGTTCTCGCAGTGATGCCTTCAAACATTGCACAGTGTGAGTGAAGATTCGGGATAGTTATAGCACGCACAAGGTGGCGCATATCTATGTACATCCTATCACCAAGATATACATGGGTCACAAGTTGTTTTCAGATGTCCTGGAAGGATGATGGAAGTTCGTGGGTCGAGGAAGCACGCAGGAGGGCAGGATGGAGGTCGGTATGGGATGGAGACTGCAGAAAATAAAGCAAGAGTTCCCAATATACCCCGGAGCACCGGCGCATTTGAAGTGGTCGGCGAGGGCAGTGAAAGGGCTAGTATACATGGTGACAGGTGAGGGCCCGCAGCAGCAATGGCTATGGGAAATAGGAAAGTCGAAAGAGCCATGCTGCGTGTGTGATGGACGGACACCGCAGAATGCAGCGCATCTACTAGGCTGCCCGTGGGTGGGCGATGGCAAAGGACGTACAGGTGAGCAAGTGTGGGAGCATGAGAGGTGGCGCGCGGCAGTGGCGGAGTTTCTCATGTGAATATATATCGTATGGGGAGGGCAGGGACTGGCCCGTGTGGAAGAGAGAGGCCACCTGGGACCCCCAGGGGCTGTAGTCCATCGCCATATTTTAGATAGGATGAATGCGATTAATGGTTGTTTTTAATAAAAAAAAAAAAACAGGACCTACAGTTACCCTGAACTGTTACCGTGAACTCGTCCGGGATAACTGGCACTTGGCGGGGATTCTCACTGCGCGCTCTCCTGAAAATAGCTCGCTGCACGTTTGCATTCTTTATGATATTCTGCATGTCCTTGTATTGATTCTGGATGTTTCAGCTGTTTGCGAATTACCAGCGGATCCATTCTCTCTGTTACCCTGAATCCTCCCGTATTGTATAAGAAGCTCTCCTGGTTCCTTCCCTTGTAATTAACCAAGCAAGTCTTCAATGATCTCGCTTCCTCTTACCATCAGTGAGCCAGATTCCCTCGTTCGCTCAGGCAATTACTCCGCAGCTGTTAGTACCATTCCACTACCTCCTAGACCAACCCTTTAATAATCCGAGTTTTCACATGTCGCAAATCCATCTGAAAGAATAGAATTATAGATCTCTGTAGGAATTAATTTCGGACATGGGAAGAGAAGTACGTGCAATGACACAGCGAATCTTATTGCCCGAGTCAAGCCCCAAGGGGATACCTAACGATTCATTTCACACACTTGGAATCACCGAGGGACAGTAGAATCCTAGCCGAGCAACGACCAATTCTGCCGATTGCCAATAGTGAGTTTTCTTTTGATATTAAAACAAAATACTGTTGCCAATAGACGTGTTTGGCGTGTCTAGTGCCTCTTCGCCCACCTCTTCGCAGTGTCTGAATTTGCCGATGCAGGCAAACGCTTGACTGCCCAGGTCCATAACTACAGAGCACCTAAGCATTACCCTCAACTTTTTGCCTTGGCTCGTTGAGCCCTGCCGGCTGCCCAGCAACACCCGTAACATTGGAGATACACCCTCTTATACCCAGAAGACTTCACTCCCAGCTCCATCCGCGCAGCAGTTATACCATACAATGAACAACCCCAAGCTGTGCCGAGATACTACTAGTGGTCTCATGTACAGATTCCACTACACCTTCCAACGTTTGACACAAAGGCAAGCTGTTCTTGTCCTAGACCAGACAGCTGCCATTATGTTTGGTCGCCCGAAACCAACAACCAAGCACAAGACTCTCCCGCCTCCCCCACCTCCACCGTCGCCTACTTCTGATGAAGGTCGCCAGATGTTCACGTTGAATAACACCAGTATGAATATCGGTCTGCCTACTGCCCACGCACAAACACTGGTGCATCACCCAGTATACCAATACATAGACAGCACCACCCGCACCTTCCGCACCGAGGCGAGGCCTGGCCCTGCTCCAGGGACCACCGGTGACAGCGGCACCTGGCATATGGTCGTCGACACTGGAACTGATGACATGTTCGGTCACGCTCAGATCCTTGGCATGAACCTCCCAGAATATATTGCTAGAGAAGCTGCTCAGGTGCTTCGGAAGACCTATGAAGAAGCTCTCCTTGAAGCTACTAATGAAGAGCTCGAGGATGATGAGTGGGAGGAAGAGTTCGAAGATGGAGTTTGCATGGGTACCATTGATGATGTTCCAGGGTTGCCACCCGCGTTTCAGTTGAGCTCGAGGATCCAGATGGTGAAAGACAAGGCAAAGGAGATCACGATTGATGGGAAGTGGAGGAGGAAAGCGGGTGAGGTTGTTAGCACAGTCGTCCAGGGGAACATTAGACATAAGCAAAAAGGGGAGATGGAAGTGAAAAGCACTGTTGCTATGCACCAGCAGGAGGGAGCTAGTGGGCGTTCCAAGATGACCATAGCTGGTCCCGCGCCGAAGGGTGAAGGTTTTGAGGTTACTAAACCATCTATTGAGGCGCGAAAGTTCTTACCAGAAACTCCCGGACATACCGTGCCCCAGACAGAGAAAACGGCTTCAACATCGTCCGCGGCAATTCTCCGAGAAGAGGTGCAACGACTAGCTGCAGCGAACCCCTCGATGGTCTCTACGGTACAGCCCAACCTACCCCAGGAAGCGCAGCAACCAAAGATGAGAGACATTGGAGGGACGAGATCTCAATCCGTATTGCCAAAGCCCGCAATGCAAGGTGCACAAACAACTGCACCCAAACTGAGGCGGGCACAGTCTGCAAACCGTCCCCCAGGTCCCCAGTTTAAACCAGGCTCCTTGAGCACATCTACAGCCCCAGCAGCGGCAAATACGCCACCCGGAAAGCAGCCCAATCAATCGGCTGCAAGGCCACCAACCGCACCCCCAATGTGGGTCTTCACCGGCTGCTCTGGAGGTCCTCCTACCCCAAATCCGACTCCGCAAACCCAGCGCACGCAGCCACCACCACCACCTGCTCCAGCCCCTACCGCTTCCGATGAAGGTCAAATGTACGGGAGCACCTACACCGACGACGAGTTTCTCCATAACTACACCACCTACCGCTATGGTAGTATGGAGGCCATGTCCGACTATATGGAGCGGTCTTTGTTGCATGCATGCAGGAGGATGGATTGCTTGCAAGCCCCTGGTAATCAGCTGGATGGGACTTTTAGGTTCTACCGGCCCCCACCCCTTTTGACTTTCCAGAGGCCCTATGGGCCCGGTTTAGCAGAGGGGCCATTCCCCCCCCGTAGGCGCGAGGAGGGAAGGAAGGTCAAAAAGTCGTATTATGATTAAGAAGTGGGCTGAAAGAAGGAGATCAAAATTAAACCTTGTGATAGCGCTGGTGTGCCTTGAGGGATGGCTTCAGATGCAAAGTCTCGTGGTGTGACTTCCCAGGGGAGACGGATTTCATGATAATTAGAGGCTGGAAGAAAACTTGTTGCGTTACAGGATTGCAAAGACAGATTACAAAAATATTTTTTGCAGAATATCTATCTTTTTTATTCCAGAGCCCTCAAATCGGTAGGGAAAACGTTTTACTACGCACACGGAGTCAAGTACTTACTAGTCTATTAGCAGAAGTTATCTAATTACCAAAACACGGGCTATACTCTTCGCTGCTTAGTTGGCCACGGGTACAGGAGCTTTGTACTTTGGTCCGCCCATACCTGTGCACAGAAAAACTTTGGATGGGTACACACCCACTACAAACGTGCTGCTTGCATTAATTACCTTGACACATGAGACTTAAGAATGAAGTCTCAACCAATTCCCAACCCCCCCCCCCAAAAAAAAAGGACCCAGCCTCTGCAACTATCCCAGCAACATTAACGGCATCGAGTTCAACCCAGCCTGCACCGGCTCTCCCCACAGCGACCCTACGTGCGCCCCCTGGATCTGTGGGTCGCTCATAAATCCACCCTGTAGTTTTCTAAGGGAAGTTCCCTGGCAACACAATTGCTGAAGGAAGGCGGGTGGAAGGTCAGAGGGGGGAAGTATTTACAGATGGTAGTGGAGGAGTTTAGGGTTAAGATTGAGTTTGCTGAGTGAGTGGGAAAGGGGAACAGTCCGGAGCTTTAGTTTGAGATGGAATATTCTTTGGGGTTTTGGGGCATATAACCTATAGTCAGTTAGGTATGTATCCTATGTAAGAACTTATTCCTCCATCTATACATGTCACGGCGCACCATATTAGCAGGGATTATGGCAAGGCGCAGTGTAGATATGGCAGTGCAATGTGGCAATGCGATAGGCATGCATTAGATGTGAGGAAGGTTACGAGGACGCTGTCTATAAAAGACCCGTCTATGCTCTGATCCTTATTGCTCTCTTCCTCACGCAACGTCTTGTATCTTAACTGTATACAAAGCTTTGCCTACTAGTCCTTGTCCACCAGTCGTGCTTTAGCCTTTGCGCTCCTTGGAAGAACCTTAGCCCCCGAGTACCCGTAACAATACATGTATGATACGAGGGAAGTTCCCCCATAACTTAATTAAGTCTCACAGTCCATTTCAATCTGTAATCCTCTGTATTTCCCAATCCCGCTTAAATTCTTTCGAGGTTTTTCGTTCCATTAAATAAACCCTCCAACAGGTGGGGACTATCTACTCTGTGTAAATACTATATTTCAATATAATGAACTTTGCACAGGTGACGGAGGTTTTCTCGGAGGTTTGTGTCGAGGTCGCTGGCGGCACATACATGTGCCTAGTTGCCTACCTTTGTGGTGAGTGGGGACGTTTGAATGGGTAGTTATTTCGAGAAGCCAGCAGTGGCGAAAAGCTGGCACTTCGACACGGGCTAACTTACGCTTTGGTACATCAATAAGGCGCAGTGGTCTAATGGTATGACTTCTCCCATGTAGCTCCTGCTGATTAGTTACAGGCAGAGGGGAGGTGATCTGGGTTCAATTCCCAGCTGAGCCAATATTTTTTTTTTCCCCACCTCGGGTGCAAGGAACTACGTTACCAATTTTTCACAAGTTGCCTAACATTGGAAGGGAGAAAGCACCCTCCAGCACATACATGTATCTTAGATAGTGGTGAGCGAGGATGTTTGAATGGGTAGTAGTTTCCTTACCCATTTTTCGCAAGCTGTCTAACATTGGAAGAGAGAAAGCACCCTTCAGCACATACATGTATCTACCTATTAGTGGTGAGCGAGGATGTTTGAATGGGTGTTTATTTCGAGAGACCTGACTGGTGCCTGCCAGCACATACATGTATCTTGGATAGTGGTGAGCGAGGATGTTTGAATGGGTAGTTGTTTCCAGAGACCTGACTACCTAGTGCTAGATAGTGTAAGCCGGCAATAGCGAAAGCTGGCAGTTGAATACACGCTACGTTATGCATACATCGACAAGGCACAGTGGTCTAATGGTAAGACGCCTCCCAAGTAGGTCCTGTTGATTACAGGCAGAGGGGAGGTGATCTGGGTTCAATTCCCAGCTGAGCCAATATTTTTTGTTTCCCCATTTGCCCGGTGCAAGGAACTGCCTTACCACCCATCTCCCGATTACTCGTATTCAGTCCATCTAGACTATGGCGAGAGACTTCACCTACCTACTGGTAGGCTGTCCAACCCCGGGGCCAGTCCCTGCCCCTCACGCCCCCGTTCTAGCTATATACAAAGAATCCCAACTACCACCCACTACTTCCCGGTATCATTCCGGGTCCCGCTCTGCCTCCTCGGGCATCTTCCCTCTCCCATCTCCCACCAGCGGACAACATAACAAATGTACCCCGCACTCACACCTGCTGTCCTCCGCTCTCCCTATTGTCCATAGCCAATGCTTCAGGGGCCCCCGGCCGGTGGTGACGTAGACCTGGCCCCACAGCGCTTCCCTGTCCCACTTCAGATGTGCCCGCCTGGTGAAGGATGGAAAAACCTGGAAAAACCTGTCGGATACCAGCTGGTGCTGCTATTTCAGGCTGTTTTTTTTTTTTTTTTTTTAAAGAATCATTAATCGCATTCATCCTATGTAGAATATGGCGATGGACTGCAGCTCCCGGTGTACCGGGTGGCCTCTCTCTCCCACACGGGCCAGTCCCTGCCCTCCTCACGAGCTATATACATTTTACAAGATGAAATCCGCCACTGCCTCACACCATTCCTTATCCTCCCACAACATCTCGCTCCGCCTGCCTTTCCCATCTCCAACCCACGGACAGTCCATCAGATGGCCGGCATTCTGCGGCGTCCATCCGTCACATACGCACCACTGCTCCTCACTCTTCCCAATTTCCCAGAGCCACTGCCGCTGCGGTCCTTTGTCCGTGATCATATATACCAACCCTTTCACTGCTCTCGCAGACCAATTCACATGCGCCGGTGCCTTAGGGTATATTGGGAACTCTTGCTTTATACCCGCCGGCGTGGCCACCCCTCTTGTCTGCTTCCGCCGCCCCTTCCTCACCGTCATACCTGCCATTTTGTCTGCTTCTTCGTTTCCGCGTACGCCGCTGTGTCCCTTAACCCACATCAGCGTCCTGGGGCGCTCCCGCATTCTTGCTACCAAGCCTTCCTCTATCCATGATCGCGGTCGTGCGTGTCGCAAGTTGTATATCCGCTGTATGACCCCCTGGCTGTCTAAAGCTACCACATCGCTGTTTTCCCACGCTAGGAGCACTCCTACCTCCTCCGCATCTGCCACCGTGGCCCACTCTCCTAGATACCATCCCTTACTTCTTGTGGCTCCTGCTGCTCTCTCTTCCATCCTGCTCCCGTCTGACCACTCCTCCACCTCCTGTTCGTTCAACTCCCGTATCCCAATCCCAATGTCTGCGCGCGATGCGGAGCCCTGCATCCACCGTAGTTCTGTATCCTCCTCCAGGACTTCTCGTAATATCGGTTCTGCTATCGCCCTCAGTTCTGGTATATGTCTTGCATATACCGATGCTGCCCACCGGATCCTCTTGTTCCTCATTATCACTTCTATCCCTTGGAGCCCTACAAGCGCCTGTACTTTGTCCGCCCTGCTCCCGGGGTACGCACCCACCGTCCACCTATACAACTCGTATGCTAGCCTTCGTTGTTGTTCGCTGGGGTCGGGATACAGCTCGCAGCCGTACGTCAAGATAGGGAGCAGCTGTTGCGTTAATATTGTCCTTTTTCCCCTCGCTGGCAACTTGCTCAGTCGCTTCACCACTTCCCAGGCTGCCTTTGCCTTCTGGCATCTGTATTTCTGATGTCGACGCTGGTCTAGCATGATTACTCCTAGGTGTTTACCCTTGCTTCCTGTCCAGTCTTTGTCGTGATCCCATCTTACTCCTGCCTTTCTGGCTGCCGCCTCCAGTGCCTCATCTAACTCTTTCTCCCCGCCAACTCTCACTCCATTCACATCATCGATGAACGACAGCGGCCAGTAACTCACTCTCCTCTCCTGTCGCAGTTCCCTCCCACCTACCCTTCGCCTCAGTCTGTCTTCTGCGTCCCACACCACACTCGACATATAGACTGTGAATAGTGCCGGCGATAATGGGCTCCCCTGTGGTGTGCCTCCCGTCATTTTGACCTTCCCAAGGGCTTGTCCGTCCACTTCCATCGTGAATTTCCGCGGTGCTAGCCAGTCGTCCACCCATTCCTGAAGCCTCTTGTGATGTTTCAATATCGTTTTTACATGCGCCCCTCGTACTGTGTTGAAGGCGGATTGTGCGTCCCTCCCAACTATCACCCCCGCCGGATGTTGTTCAGCAATGTATGCCATCAGCATCACGCTGTCCATTGCTCCCCTCCTCTTTCGTCCTGCGAATGCCCTCTCATGCCACAGCTCTTCATGCTGTTGTAATTCCAGCGCCACCAGCTTCTCCGCAAGCTTGCCTACCGTATTGGCCAATACTATCGGTCGCCACCCCTTCACTGCAGTGTGGTCCTTGCCAGGCTTTGGTATCATCACCATTTTCATCTCCCGCCACTCCTCTGGCATTCTCGTTCCCTGTTGAGTCTCGGCTACTTGTCCCACATCTTCCAGTATGGCTTTTCCAATATTCGTATCCTTGATCATTTTCAAAAGTTTCCAGCTCACTCCATCCGGTCCTGGTGCACTGTCATTCCTCGTCTTTTTCAGTGCGTGATACACCTGGGTCATTGTGTCCTTACTTGGTTTCCGCCGGGGTTGTTGTCCGACTGCCGTTCGCTCTGCCGCCGGCTCTGTTATCAGGTTGTGATCCGTGAACGCCCTCAGCTTTTCTTCTGCTGTCTCATATGTATTTCCATCTTTATCTCGTATGGTCCCGCATCTTTCCCGCATGGCGAATGGGTTTTTGCTCATTCTCACAATATCCCATACCTCTTTCCCCTTGGATACCCAATCCATCCACATCTCTCTTTTTGCTTTCCTGATCGCCTGGCGTAGCTTCCGTCTCGCACTTTTCGAGTGTCGTGCTTTTTTCCGTATATTCTGCCACTCTCTTTTCCACCAAGGCTTTGACTTCCCAGTTATCGTCACCGTCCTCTCCCATCCTTCTCTCTTTAATCGCATCAACTTTTCGTAGGCCTCCCCTACATATCCGTACTCCTGGTGACTGCCCAACTCTCCTTCAACGTATTTTTGCACTGCGTCCCAGTCTATGCGAACTACCTCTCTTCTCCTGTCCTCCCGCTGTAGTCGAAGTCCCAGTATCGCGTGGTCTGATGAGTGTTCCCATTCCTTCTCTAGTCGCCATGGCCTTGCTCCTCCTTTCGTGAGTATCCGGTCGATAATGCACCTGTGCTGTGCGCCATATCTGTGTGTGTACTCCGCCGTCCCAACATCCATCATCTCTTCTTCCTCAATCCACTCATGTAGCATTTTATCTTTCCCTTTCCCGTGACAATTCAGGTCCCCCACGACGGTGTTGGCGCCTTCTCGTATCATTTCCCGCAACTTTGATTGCACACATCTCCTGGTTAGATGTGGCCTGAAGTATGCCATTGCCATATCTCCTCCTACCATCGCCCATGAGCCATGCCCTCTCACTTGCAATGTGCTGCCCCGTATCTTGTATATGACTATATCATCACTTTCGTATGTAATCTCATATCCTGCTTGTTGCTTCCGTCTTCCCTTCGCTCCCCATGGCTCCGCCACCGCTACCACCGTTGCCTCCTCTTCCACTGCTACCTGCAGAATTACGTTTGTTGCTGCCCCTCCTCTCCCCACATTCTGATACAATACTTTCACTTCCGCACTCACTATTTTCATCCCCTCATTTTCTCTTCCCACCTCTCCACCCCCCACTTGCGCCCCCGCTCCTGAGGGTGCCCCGGCTCCTGTTGGTGCGTTAGACATGGGTTCGGGTATGGGCCCCCCCAATGTGTTGATGGCGTCGGTAGTTGCTCGGTCCTGCTATTGGAGCTGCCGTGGTATGTGCCGCAGGGCTCACACCTGGTGCTGCCCTGACTGCCCTTCTTTCCCAGTCCGACCACTTTTCTTCTTCTGCTCCCCTCCTTCTCACCGCTGCCTCCTCCTCCGCCGACTTGAATATTCCTTGTCTCCTCTATTTCAGGCTGTGACATCCAGCTCCTATCTATCCAGCCTTCCTGGCCATCCTCTCTACCTCCTCATTCACGGCGATACCCACATCAGGATGTGCCCCGTCCCTGTCGCTCGCGTGCCTCTGGTCCCCTCCCAGCGCAGCTCCGCCTCCAGTTCTCCGTATTCTAGCTCTGTGAGGATTCCCTCTGCTGTTTCCCGGAGTGTTGGGAGTGTGTCACGGCGCACCATATTGGCCTATATGAGAGCAGGGATTATGGCAAGGCGCAATGCGTAGATATGGCAGTGCAAAGTGGCAGTGCGTTAGATATGGCAATGCAATGTGGCAGCGCATTAGATGTGAGGAAGGTTACGAGGACGTTGTCTATAAAAGACCCGTCTATGCTCTCCTTATTGCTCTCTTCCTCACGCAACGTCTTGTATCTTAATTGTATACGAAGCTTTGCCTACTAGTCTATTGTTCATTAGCCCGTGCCTTTTAGCCTTGCGCTCCCTGGTAGACTCCCTGCCCTACTGCCCGTAACATTACGTGGCGTCCGCAACCACCACCGAGCGCACCATTGTCCACCCGAATCATAGTCATGACCGCTCCACGATTAATATCCCTGACCGCCGAAGCCCTCACCACTTGCAACCACTGGCAAGTACCCAGGAACCAAGCCGAAATCTCCAACGAACTATTCACTAGCACCCAAGCCATGCTGAGAAATCTCAGCACTCAAGAAGATCAAACTGTCACCCTCACCAGAGTACGAGAAGAGTTAGCCGCAGCCCTCGAGGGTGAAACCGCCGCCCTAGCCACTATCACTGACCTACGAACACACCTGGCAGCCCGAGATGCTACTATTGCCACGCTTAACCGGTTAGCCCGCCATCGCCCTGCCCAACAACAATCACGGGAAAAGATCCCTAGACCTAGAGAATTCGATGGGACTTGACCCCAACTCCAAGCCTTCATAATGCAGCTCCGCCTACACACAGCTACCTTCACAGATGAACAAGCGAAACTACGGTTAGCTGTAAACTGTCTTACAGGAGATGCCCTAGACTAAGCCCGCACATGTGTTCAGAATCATCGGGTCAACCTAGCTAACTTGGACGCCTTTATCACAGTCATGGAAAATGCCTTTGGGAACCCGAACAGGGTAGCAGAGGCAGAATACAAGTTGAAGACAATCACCCAAGGCTCCCGGGAATTCTCTGCTTATCATGCTGAATTTCAGAGGTATGCTAGTGAGGTAATTTGGGACGAAGTCTCCAAATGGTCAGCTCTCAGGACTGGCCTTTCCTATGAGCTCAGAAGGGCCTTGATCTATGTCCGCCCTCCCCTAGCCACTATGGCAGAATTCATTGGGGTCTGTCATGACGTTGACACCCAGACCCGCCAATTAAAAAGCGAAAACCACAGGCCTCAACAGCAACAGCAACAGCAACAATCCCACCCTGTCCCTACCCATGCCCCCAGAACACAAGTCGCCCCTGCTTCCGCCGCCTCTGCCGCCTCTGCCTCCGCCACTGCCGCTGCTGCCTCTACAGCCAGCGGGACTGCCCCAGGTCCTATGGACCTTTCTGCCACTCGTCGTCGTATATCACCAGAAGAGAAAGCCTGTCGCATGGCTGAGGGCAGATGTTATCGTTGTGGTTGCCTAGGCCACATGGTTAGAGATTGTCCTTTGGGTTTACGTGCTGCTATGGGTTTCCTTGCTCCTGCTCCTGCTCTTGTTCCGCCTCCAGAAGTCGCTGCTGCTGCTGCCCCTGAAGGGCAGGATTTTCAATAAACCCACACCAGCGAGATCACTCTGCTGTAGGTAAGGTGTCTCCTTTGTCTACATTGTCTATTTCCTCGTTATGTCTACAGTCTGAAGTGCTGGGTGAAGATGGGTTGGATGGGAATCACATAGTTATTTCTGTTGAATTGAAGGATGGTCTTTCTCTCCCAACCCATGCACTAGTAGCCTGTGGCGTGACAGGATATGCCTTTGTAGATGAAGAATTCGCCCCTGATCACAATCTCCCATTATTCAAGTTAAAACAACCAGGCTCCTTAGAAGTCATAGATGGCTGGCCAGTAGAATCAGGTATGATCACAGATCTAACAAAGGTCGAAATGAACATCAGTAACTACAAGGAAATCATCCTAATGTTTATCACCAAACTCAGCCATTACCTCATAGTATTGGGACTTCCTTGGCTCTGGCACCATGATGTCGATATATTTTTCGCAAAAAACTCTCTCACTTTCAACTCCAACTTCTGCCTCTCCCATTGTTGTCCTAGAAATACTGTTACTATACAAGGCATATCTATAGACCCTTCTGAAAAAATCAACATATCTATAATAGCTGGTTCAACCTTCACTCGCACTCTACGAAAAAACAAAGGAATTATCGCCATCTTCAAAATGACCTTGTTTGAATTGGACTGAGGTCTCCGCAACTATGAAAATAAAGAGCCACTTATGACAGAGGATAGAATCAAAGAGCTTGTACCTAAGAACTATCATGTATATCTACCTTTCTTCAAAAAGCCTGTCGCAGAGGTCCTCCCAGCCTATTGCCTCTATGATCATAAGATTCCTCTGAAAGAAGGATTTACACCTCCCTTTAGCCCACTATACTCCCTATCATAGTTGGAACTACAAGCCCTCCACTAATGGATTGATGAAAATTTATCCAAAGGATTTATTAGAGTGAGCTTCTCTCCTGCCAGTACCCCTATCCTATTTGTCAAGAAAAAGGATAGCTTACTTGGATTATAGGTTGATCTTAAGGGTCTCAGTGAAGGAACTATTAAGAATTATTACCTACTCCCTCTAATTTACAAGATATTAATACAGCTCTCCAAGGCCAATTACTATACTATACACAATGTTACAGAAGCTTACAATCTATTGAGAATAGCAGAAGGTGAAGGGTGAAAGACAGCCTTTAGAACTCACTATGGATTATTTGAATCTCTTGTCATGCCATTTGGTCTTACTAATACTCCTGCAGATTTCCAATGGTTTATTAATAATGTCTGACACCTCTTTCTTAATAATTTCTACACAAGATGTCTGAATGATATCCTCATATATTCAGAAACTGTGGAGGAATACAAAATCTATGTCAGGAGCATTTTGGAGGTACTTTCTAAGGCAGGTCTCTACCTCAAACCTGAAAAGTGTGAGTTATACAAAACAGAAGTTAGATACAATATGTAGGTGAAAGTTATAGCGCATTGGCACATATAAATATGCAAAGGGGCATGCCATAACTTTCACCTACGTATAGTATCTAGGCCTAATTCACTTGAACAATGGTATCAAAATGGATTCAGGAAAGATTGAAGCTGTCACAAAATAAGAATCAGCAAGAAATTGAAAGGATATAAGAGTATTCTTAGGCTTTGCTAATTTCTATAGGTACTTTATAAAGGGATATTTGGAAATTATTAGCCCAATAGTCAATCTCACAAAGAAAGGCATACTATGTTCATAGGACCTGAGTAGGATACAGAAGATTGCATTTCAGTTCCTCAAGAACAAATTTACTAGTACTCCTATTCTCAAGTATTTTGACCCTAATCTGGAAATTGTAGTAGAGATAAATGTATCAGACTATGTCAGTGCTGGCATCTTGTCATTGTATTATGATGGAATCCTGCATCCAGTTGCATTCTTTTCAAAAAAGTACTCCCTAGCAGAATGCAACTATAAGATCTATAATAAGAAGCTATAACAAATCTATCATTCCTATGATTTTTTATCTTGTTATATTTGTTTATTTCCTTATGATTACATCTTTCTTATAGTATTATAATTGCGTTATGACTTGATTAAGCAAGTATAAATAATTCTCGAGTTGTATAAATCTTTATAAGTCATCTTGTATACTAGACTGGAGCCTAGGTTTCAGGTTGTTATATTGTTGTCAACTTATGCTCCTGATGATGTTTTTGGTATTTTTTTATGACTCTTGTCATTACTCATAATGACTGTATCATTATGATTGTTGTTGGACTAATCTAGTATGAGTCTTGTATTATCATATTGAGACGATCTAGTTCTCTATTAAAGAGGTCAAGTTTGACCCTTTGTTGGTTTTTTCTTCTTTACGCAACTTTCTCTTATATCAGTTTAGTTAGTAACAATCAATACTTACTATTCTGGTTACTTTTTCTCTTCTGAAATCTGGAACTCAATCACTTCTTGAACTCTTACTATCTCAAGCACTTGTCCTCTTCCCATCTGAAAGCCATTAAGAACATAGGTAGTTTACCTACACAGATAGTTTGTAGTATCCAGCTGCCCTGGGTACTCACTGTCTGTCTAGACCACCATTTACATTTTTTTGACCTATATTAAGCAGGGATAATTCTTTCTTCTATGACTTGATCACTCTTAGGTTATTTCGAACTGTCGACATTCAGTATAACTGAAGACTTTAGTTTCTCAACCTGCCTATGATACCTACAGAACAGAGCTCTTAGTAGCCAGTACTTGTATTCTGCAATAATATAGACTGCCACTTCTATCATCTTATCCTGCACTTTCTCGAACCAAAATAGCTTTTCCAAGTAGTAGAATCCCTCCACTAGCACCTTTATACTGAATGCAAGAACATCAGAATGTCAATATGTCAGTTGTATGAGCTACTAGGTCAAGTCAAAGACTATCTGGACATAATCTGGAAATACCTTCTCTTGTTAAAGAACCTTCTTTACATTTCTCTAGATTAGCATGTAAACAAGTGTCTAAACTGCCAACTAGAGAATCTATACCAGAACCTAATAATAGCTATCTTCACACTCAAGCAGCGTACAAATATGAGAAACAGGAAGAACCTGAGACTCCTCTAAGGATCTAGAAGGGAAAGGCACTCGATATAGAGGTTATTCATCCTACTCCTACTCATACTAGACAAGAGCAAGTATAGGAGTACGAACCACCTCTGCTACTACCTACAGAGGATGAAGCAAAGCAAATAGTTAAGCTATTTGATAGTCTCTTACCCATACACAAGAAATGGGATCCAAATGCTGGCCCATTTGAATGATCTCTAGAAGGACTGATACAAGTGACTACTATTGTGAAAGAATTAGTTAGGGACAACCCTATGTCTTCAATGGCCAGAGCCTACCTTAAGACACCAAAGAAGCTACTACAATCTTCTACCACATATACAACTTCTAGAACTGCTCCCAAGAAAGCTACTAGATAACTATCTACAACTACAAGTACATTAGAACTTCCAAAACTCAGTTCTAGTCTGTTTGGGACTAGCAACCCTACGCTAGCTCAACATGCTCCTATGTTATTATTCCTCTCAAATCTGTTACCTATTATCATAAGTATTGATACAATGATCTAGTTTAAGTTGTGCATATGTTAGGACTTGACTTGCAAGCTAGTATGGTTGCACTATAAGTACTGAGGTCAAGCTTATATATAGTGAGACAAGAAGCACTATTCAGGACTATTTAGTTAGAAGCTCTGTGGAATGCTACAGAAGTAGCTATTAGTTAAAAGTAGAGCAAGTGGGCTCTCCGAATTGGCAGGCAGTGTAAGACAAGTATAGTTATTTCACAGATTATGTCATTCATTTGTTTGCACTAGATATTTAGTATTCATCACATTCTTTTTATTATTCATAGCTGGTTTGTTTCACAAAGTTATATTGTGCCCATAGTATATGTTGAGATTTACATGTGAGTTCTTGGTTTTTTTATAAATACATGGTTCATTATTGCTTTTGGAAGGACATCTAAGATATAATGTACAGCATTATGGAATAGTGGAATTGTGGAAAATCGAAAAGTATATCATACAGCTTTAGACAGATTCGTATCACAGAATAAGAAAATTGAAACATTACAAGAATTAAGGGATTATCACTTTGATAACATCGGTAGTTTTGAATGTATCGAGTATCATATTGAATATATTACTCTTGCTAGGCTCTGTATATATATTAGGAATTCTATCTAGTGAATTCTACATAATATACTCTACAAAGTTATTGCTCTTAATGCTAGTAACACTCGAATTAATGCTACGGATACTTGATACTCCTATAGACAGCTTGCATGCAGTTGCCATAAATACTCTCTATGGAATCTATAGTCTTAATGCACTAATTGGTCTTTTCAGTGTATTTTCGACATGGCTATACTTTCCACCAGCTCTTACACCTCTTTGGCAATAATATAGCATTATTAGTCTTAATAGATAAAATAGCTACTTTTTTACATTGGTCACTTCGACTGAAGAGCTGTGGGAGCAGGATTGTTGGCTATTATTAAAACGAGAATTATCGGAATTGGTTATGTATATGCTCTGAGAATACGCATACACTCAATTGGTGGAAAATTCACAATAGGTATTTAGGTAAATATCACATCATTGGCTTTTGTGTTTTTAATGTGTTTTTTGGCTTTACTAGAAAGCTTAAAGATTTTTACGTTTATGATCATTGTGAGTATCATCTCATTAGGTTTGGATAAACAATATCATCAATATCATCACTCAAGAATGGAAGCTTTGGCTAGTGAATTGTATAAAAGAGTGATGTGTTCGATCATTGAAGGTATTAAAGGGGGGTGATATCCTCTAAGGAATAAATATAAACATATAAATAGCAAAAAGGACAAGAAGAACAAGTAGAAAAATAGCAAGCAACATGAGTTGTATTGGAATTGGAATTGGAAAATGAATTAGAGTATTACGAATCTAATTCGTAAGGCTCTTCAACAGAATAATCACTTGGGTCTTCAACCTAGTTGGAGATCTACTTTACTTAAATCTATAATATCGGACACCTCTTTATCAATCAATTCGAATAAAATCTATGCAAATAATAAAAAAATATTGGACAATAAGAACTCAGGTCATGGTAGATCACCATCGGGATAGCAACATGCTAGGGATACTAGCAAGGAGACAACGTAGACAATGATAAAAGAAAGTTACCCTGAACAATTAATATCGGTCCTAATACTTTTTCCACTACCACTGTGAGGCAGTTGGCAGTTATTTCATGGGATTATGTCATTCATTGTTTGCGCTAGATATTTAGCGTTCATCACGTTCTTTTTATTTGTTCACGG